>Ga0207886_10089_pt1 | contig 161406 bp, 175 predicted proteins | sample LinPmetageLP35_FD_184048 | JGI IMG/M metagenome (GOLD analysis project Ga0207886, IMG submission 184048) | Marine viral communities from the Pacific Ocean - LP-35 (SPAdes) | ecosystem: Environmental > Aquatic > Marine > Oceanic | place: Pacific Ocean | collected 2009-08-31 | reverse complement strand
AAGTGGGGGGGGGGGGGGGAATGGGTGGGACAGCACCCGTTTCACACTGAGGCAGCTCGAGAGTGATTGTCACTTTCGGGCGGCTTTCCACTCAAGTTCCTCAGAACGAAGCCATTCTTGCGAGCGTGTGAAGATTGCAGAAGGTAAAGACGGCCCTTTTATCTATCATTAAGCACTCGCAAGCAAGTTGATGCTTTTCTTTCTGTATATGCTTGATTCACTGCGTTAAAGCTCTTCATTTTCAATTTGCACCGTGGTCTTGAAATTCAATTGCTTGAGTTCGCAGACTTTCAATTCTCAGATGCATACATCTGTGCAGGTGGTATGCACTCCTCTTATAAGGCTAGATCTTAGCACAACTAGAACAAATCCCTCAACTGGCGATACAACTCCTCATCCCCACCAAAGACATTACTCCCAATCCCACCCAGTCCATCCTCAAGCGGAACATAATTCCCGCCCGCTGCACCAGCCGACGTCGTCCCAGAGTTCCCAGCACTACCACCAGTGCCGTTCATGCCAACACTCCCCAGCGCAGCCTCAAACAGATTCGTCATCTCCGTACTCATCTGAAACCCATTCATAGGACTATTCCCGTTCCCGACAATATCCCCTCCATAACTCCCAACACCGACACCCATGCCAGAAATCTCATGGCCAGCTAGACCAGCCATCGCCAGCGCAGCAGAGGAATGCGCATCATCCTCATGGATACCATTATGATGCAGACCATTCCTAATATCAGGATTAAGGCCAAGCTTAGGCCCTACTTCTTTCAAACCCTTGATAGTTTTCCAAAGGCGTTTGCTAACGAAGGATTTCGTGCTGAATCCCTTGACGAGGTCGAGAGCCATGTAGAACTCGTCTCGACAGAGGGCGCTGAATTGTACGGGGGCGTGGCAGCTGGCGAGGAAGATGACGGCGAGGGCGGAGATGAGGAAGTAGTTGAAGCAGACTTGCTGGACCCGGTAGATGTCGGAGGTTTGGTTGAGGTGCGTGAGTGCGCGGATGGTGTCTTTGGCGAGCTCGACGACGGTGTCGGCGTAGTGTGGGTGTTCTTGGATGGAGGAGGCGGAGTGGAGGACGGGGCGGTAGATGAGGATGCGCATTTGGTTGGCGCGGAGGTAGAGGAGGATTTGGAGGCGGTGAATAGCGCGGGAGGAGGTTTGGGCTGATGAGGTTGTGGGGAGTTGGAGTTCGGGCGGGATGGACTTTTGCCATTGTAGGATCTGATAGTCGAGATAGCCAATGTCCTCAAGGTTCAGGGTTGGCGCAGGTGCGGGCGTGAAACTGCAAACGGATTTCCAGACTTTGCTCCCGATGCGAGAGTAAGATATCATGACATTGAGGTAGGGGATGCTGAGTTCCTTTTCGTTGTCAGCTTGCTCGTACATGGAACGAAGAGGGTGAACTCACGGGCTCAGGTAGGCTAGGATCGATATCCGCATCTTGCAATGCAAACGGCATGCCTGTCCCAAAGCTCCACCTCCTATCGAGCACGTATATCGACCAGAACAGTTTGATTGCATTTGCCCTTTCCTCTTCATCGGTGATCACTTTGAAGAACGACTCACGTCTATGTAGACCAAGCTCAATACACATTCGAGCACTATGTAATTGTGAAGTCAGTACAGGCTATTCATCATCGCCATGGCAATGTCAGGAACAGTCGCAGTGTCCACTTACACCTGACCAATGATTCTCCACGCAAGTGCCTCTTCATCGCAATGGAAGTGATATATCGACTATGTCACTGTCAGCCTGTGTGTTTACTAACAGCAAATAAATGTACATCTTCGAGAAATCAATGGAATCGTATACAAAGGCTGCCTAAGATTGCCTAAGGTTCGAGAGAGCAGTGAAAGGCGCTCGCTTGAGAACATTCCAAGGAACAAGGCAGCTGCAGCTGGACCTCGCCAATCAAGACGTCCCTTTCAGATACGTCCGGCAGACATATGTTCAAACAGGCCTATTCCTTCCATCAAGAAAAAATGGCCTCATGGTGTAGCGGTCGCACGCCTCGCATAAATTTGAAGCGCGAGGAGACGCAAGTTCGATTCTCGCTGACGCCCATCTATTGAATTTTCTTTTTGATCCAGTCTGCCAGTCAACCCCACATTCAGGCAGGCTTGCTTCGCAGTTCGTTCTGCGCGTTACATTCGTAACAAACATTCCGCAAACAGACCCCAAGTAACAAACAGAAGACATACGCCAGGCAACGAAATAATTCAAAGGAGAAACCTGAACCTACCACCAGTACTACGAAGGGCAAGCTTTTAACCTCGATAGCCTCGCTATGCAGAACCCGGTCCGCAGCCTCCCGAACACTTTCGAATAGCCGGTACCCAATTTCACTCTGTCCATTGCCTTCAGTGACAGTGGCGCATGCAAGGACCATTTTCAGGACCAGAGACTGCTCATCGTGGATCCCTTGTCCCGGAAGTGAGGGGTTGACCAGCCCACTCCGTACCGCTGCATCGATGAAATCGTACAGATTCGACCCATGAATGATAATCTGTTCAATGTTCACAACCGGATACATCAGGCCCATCTCTTCCTCGTAGACCCTACACAACCGGATCATTTCTTCCTTGCTCAATGCCCATATTGGATCTTTGGTCGGATTTCCATTATTTATGGCCGGAACCTGGCTCTGTCTTCGCGGAGGAGAGCCAATTGGCGTCGCGTCTGATGTGATCACGCCCTCGTCTCCAAGCCCTTGATATCCCATGTTATGCAGTGTAGTCTTCGCCACATCTAGACTGAAGGCAGAGCTCGTCGGACCGCGGAAGGAAGGATGTTTCGGTGTAGCTCGAAATCTGTTGGAAGGTGATATAGGTGGGGGAAGTGTTATGGAGCTCTCAGACGGCGGCACAAACGATATTCCATCTCCACCAGCTCGCAGTGCACTGAGGTTTGCGTATAGACTGTCCACTTGTTCCTGCAGTTGGGCGAGGTGGGCGTTCATCTGTCGGAACTCTTCGGACTCTTTGAAGCCATTGGTACAGCAATTCGGCGCATACTGGCAATCGAGATTGAGGTTGCCACATCGCTGGCAAGGTGTATTGCCATTGCATTTGATCTTCCGCCGCTTGCACTCGTTGCTGAATACTCCAGGTCAGTACTTGATGTTGTCATTGTTGGCTTGCTGCATCGGATGCGCCGCAACATTCAAACCAGCTATACAACCCAAGCAGAAGAACGTACCACGCAATGGAGATATATCTATTCCTCTTCGCCCTAGTATGTGTAATCCCATTTGCACCAGTGCTAATTTCGTCATTCTTTCTCTTGTTTCCGCTCCCATTGCTTGTTTCCGCAGGGCTTTCCGCACTCGACGATTGGCGTTGGCCGTTCATGTTGCGCGGAATTGCGGCGGGCGAGATAGGTGTAATGGGTGAGTCCACAAGGTAGTTGATATCTGCGACCTGGCTTTCGAGAATGTTCATAGTCACATACAAAGTTCTGGTCCACGGATTGAGGCGACTATGGCTCGAGAAAAGACAAGCAAGGGAGGATGCCGCATCGAAATCCAAACATTGCGGGGTTCACGGCTAGCGGGAATGTCCCAGCCGGTGTTGAGTTTATATTACTAATGCCCCACGTGATCAGTATCAAGTGCTGGGAAAGAACAGTACCTAGGTATGCTATTGCTGGGACGTAAGATGGATGTGTCTGAATGTATACCAGAACTTGCCGCACGAAGTATTACGTCTGAGGGCATCTGATACAGTCCTAACCGGCCAATGTTATGTTGTAAAGGAAAAGGGGTAAGCAAGGCCATGACTCGAGTCAGTCCAAAGGAGAACATCTCCCCTTCATGACATGGTCAATAGATATATATCTTATTGGAATGAATAGTCAGTCCAGAATGCAACTATTGTTGAGTCATGATCAGATGTCCTTTTCGCGTGCTTTGTTTGGCTTCACGAGCACGAATCGCAGCGTGCAACGAAAAGCTAAAAGCTGGGCAAGCAAGCTGAGATACTGAGCTGGCCAAGGTGATGAGCCTGAGCAGAGAGCCTGAGTGGATTAAAGACGCTGCCTTTCGGCAAGTCTGTCAACTTATTTCCCATGAAGAGTTATTTTCAGTCGCTGTTGACCTCTGCCTAGCAACAGCCTCCTTATCAAGTGTTGCCCGAGGATATATCTTTATTATACCTGCTTAGCACATGATTCCTAGCATGAAATTTTTGGGAACATTCTGTTTCCAAAGTGCGAATAAAGCTTATGGCTTTCCGGGCATCTCGCGTACAGGCACTTGTTCTCGTTTAATTCCACGTATTCAGTGACCAGAACAACAGCCTCTTTGTGGCTGAAGAGATTCCCTGTCGCTTCAGAGACCACTTGAAGAATAAGCGATGACGACAAGCCTTTGTTTATCAGATCATGTTTGTGTACTTTAACAACTTCAGAGACATTTAAGTGAAAGGCTAGGAGGTTACTTTGGAAGAATGTTGTTTACTCAATCACTTTGTAAGTTTCCGCTAGTTGCTTCGAGGACACTGCACGTGCTTCTTGACCTCATTCGCTTCTATCTACCACGTACTGATGACTTCGTCCGAAGACCGAAGCGCATTCTAGTGTTATCAGATCGTAACTTACCACATTTGTTGCCTTTCTCCCCTCTAGAGTCCTACGTCAACAGCAGTATCAGATATGATTGGCTGCTCTGTGACACCTGCTCGCCTCAGCCCCCTTTCCAAGACCGTGCCATGGCTTGGCTGCGTGACTTCGGAACGTCCTCTCCCATATCAACCGTTTTATAAAGCTTGGGATTGGTGTTTTCGCGATTGAGACCTACAAACTGCTCGAGAAGCTGCTTGGAGTATGGGGCTGTGTAGGTAGGTGAGACCAGGGAAGGTAGTGATTACTTGTGTATATCTTCTGACGCTTCCTCTTGATCCCTCGTTCTGATCTTTCTCCTTCATATAATATCAGTCTCGGTATCAAAGGATCAATATCAAGAGTTTGTCCTCACCTTTGTTTTGTAGCCATCGTCTATCAATCCTCCTAACATCAACAGGACCCTCATCCTACCCACCCCATCCACCAAGACCCTTATCGTTCATACGCCACCCACAATGCCCAGCACAGGAGTAAAAGTAGGCGTCACAATCGCCGTCGTCTTCATGCTCATCCTCGCCCTCGGATATGTATCGTATTGGTGGAGGCAAAGAGGATCGGAGAAGAAGGTGGCCGCAGGCTTGGGCATGGACGTTCCTGGAGAGGGATATGTGGCGTTTCCGAAGAATCCAGGACCGGCGGTACTGAAATATCAGATGAATCTTCAGAAGAGACAAGAGGCAGATGGGACGTGGAATGGGAATGGGGAAAGGAGTGGAGAGGTTTGAGTTTGACGGTAAGACGACAAGATTGGGAGGGGAAGTGTGATGGATTGGACATTCCATGGGAAACACCCACCCAAAAGATGTGTGATGCCACCGGAGAGGCTAGAGGCCTGCCAGAAGAGTTTCGCCGGGCGGTTACACAACTGCCACCCGTCACCGAAATCCTTCGCAGCACAGAAGCTAGATCATCGGATCTCAACGAGACGAATTTGAGCCGATGGAGCATACTTTACCCCGTGGTTTTTACAAGAGGACGGCGATCCTTCATACAGGATGTGAAATCAAGGCCTTGCGCAGGACTATAAGGTAGCCTACGGAATACGAACTTTGTCTTTGTCACTCTGATCGATTGACTGTGAATCGCATCATGTAGCTGTTCGATAAGGGGTCGTTCTCCAGCAGTCTTTCTTGTAATTTTGGCGTGACACGATCGCAGACGGGACAGGATTCGATCAAGGTCGAGGTTAACAACTTCTTGAAAGGCTTCTTCAGTATCTCCTGGGTTTGAGCTCACTGGAATGTAGACTAGCCAAATGCTAGAAGAAGATTGATAATCTGACCTCGCCGTGCGGCATGCTCTAATGCTCTCGCAAGCCTAATGAGCCCTGCCGTAACGTTTGAGAGCTCTTCCGTGTTTGCTGCTACCCGAATTGTGATTCCTTTCCCATCGCTCCTTTCGTCCATACAGACAGCTATGACCTTGAGACTATCGTCCGATGTGGCAGAGAGGAACGCTAAGTTACACGCAATATCTTTCTTCCGCGTAACGCTTAGCTAACGAGTCAAGATAATCTCTAAGTTAACAAAATTCTCTCTCGGTATTCCAGGGAGCTCGTCTAACTGTCGGAGGTTGCTGATGAACTGCTACAATTGCCTGTGGGTGACCTCGCTTCCCCACAGGATCTCCAAGTTTGTCTCGTCATTGCTTTCTTCTTCTTCCTCTCCTCTTATTAGACGCCCTAGGTACGGTTTGGCGGCGCAAAGTGTAGTAAGTCATGATCCTGATTGTTCAATGTCTTTGGAGGTTCTTGTTATCAAGCCACCTTGAACCTGAAAATGGTGTGGGAGTACAAGACAAACAGTGGCCACAAGGCAACCATTGCGAGTGGTTCAGTGGCTAGAGCCATGGCAGCAGGTGTTGCGACAGGCGCTGTTGAGATTGGGGGTGGGGGAGTGGATCCGGCTCCTCCCGCGGCATCGGCACTGGCGCCCTGGAGCTTGACATCGCCAGACAGGAAACCATACAGGAATCTGGAGTCACAGACGATTCTATATTCTATATCAAGGCGAAAGAACCTAAGTCAATTACGGATTCGCAACGGTATTCATCTAACTCCTCCGTCCAGAAAGACAGTTATGATAAGTATGAAACAATCTAAAGATGGATATAATAGCTTTAATCGCTATTTTAACATACTAGTCCCTGGTTATACTAGTCAACCGACGTTAAGAGGCTCTTATAGCGGCAGCGAATTCCAGGGTCTCGCTAACAGTAAGGTATGGGAAATAAAAGTCCTTTTTCGTATTATATATTATTGTATCCTTAAAACATTGTTGGATGGGTGGAGTGAATTTGATTCCTCGGATGATAATGGAAGGATATTGGGGAGTATGTTATACGAGAGCCCGTCGTCTGTTTGGGATAAGGCGAGTTGCATGAGCACGTATTGCCGTGATGACGTATGTATCCCCTCTTGCCTCTCTTCACTTTCCTACACATAACTTCCTGTTATCTTCAACGTCACAATAGACTACCCGATTTGAGGGACTTTGCCGAACGAAGGTCTCTGAAGTCTACATACGCAAAGAAGTACGCACCATCAACGGCAGTATGAGAGACAGCAAACAATTTCTCAGTGAAAATAATTGACGAGAATACACCAGAAATATGAGAAGCGGGTGATATCCAGTCTACGCAATTTTGGTAACTTGTTTTGCTTGAAATATTGTGTTTGAACGGGACAGTACATGGTGGTCTCGTTGGATGTCTCAGAACACTACAATTGAATATGACTGAACTTCTCTATCTGTGTCAGTATCTCTTCGCATTGCAGCTTGTACGGCTGTAAGACAGGCCCAACCTCGTCTAGATACCTCTGAAAATCAATTATTTCTTCGAAATTTAAGTGCCCATACACAACAACCAACTCCCCCAAGAAGTATTGCATGTCGTCCACTTTATAAGCATTAATTCGACCAATCATGATCATCCACAATAAGACACCCAAGTGAGGGTGCATTGATGTCTCGGCGTGCCTAGAGGGAGAAATCGATTTGAGAGCGCCGATGAGTCTGCTCACCAGACCCTTGACGTTTAGCGGAGGCATTTGCCTCAAGACCTTATCGATATACAGAAATACTGCCAGGCGGAAGGCTTCTTGGAAGCCAGTAGCATTGATCAATTCGGGTTCGAGGCATGGCTGAGGCGACAGCAATTGATACTCCAGCAGGTAAATGGCGTCGCTGAGTGCCAGTCGATTGAAAACTGTCAATGGACCTGAGAACCTCACTGCTGTAAGAATCCTCAGCACTTGAAGCATTCCGTACATTGACCACTTTGAAGATGACTTCTCGTATGCCTTAAGGAATCGTAAATCGTTTTCGGATAACGATGGAAGCGCCTTGAGTGGCATGGAGAAATCCTCCTGTGGGCGTATGAAAGGAAATCGAGGGGGAAAATCCCACGTGGTGGCGTGAAATAGATCTATCCTAATGGAACGATTAGATTTATCATCTTTCCTGGGAATGTTTTGTGACTCGAGTGCGACATACATGCTCAATGTCCTTCTCAGCCGCACTGGGAGCTTATCCAAGCCTCCTCGAGCGTGAACCATCTGCTGAAGCCCGTTCATATGCAAAGAAGAATGCTTACTCGTTCCTGTTAGGATCTATCTTTAGTAAGCATATAGTCCTGTCTGGAGGTGGTTAAATAAACGAACATTATAGACCACAAGAAGTCCAACTGCCCCGATAGTCTCATCACTCGTTCGTAGAGCACAGTTACTCAATCGCTGGAACACAAGGCTCAAGGTTTGTTGGCAATGAAAGAGGTCGTTCGCTCCAGCATCATAATACACAGATGCAATAGACAGGCTTGCGTGGAAAGTGGCGTCGTCTCGTCTGGCAAGTCCCACGAGGTCATAGAACATGTGCTGCATATCTTTAACTTGACTGAGAACTGTCTCCAGATTAGAAGTTGCGCTACCAATTGACTCGTCAGGGATGAGGAAAGGCGTGTACATACGTTGCTGGGCCATAGTCTGGGTTTTTGACTTTTTTATGGCGGGCAAGGGAGCTGGAGAATCTTGGGGTTGGAATTGTATACTCCTAAGAGATCCATGAGAGGGGCGATGGGCGTCATTTGGAATCTCCAAGTTGGAGACGGAATACACAATAGTCTCACGAGGCGCACTTGTAGTGTCAGACTTCAGATATCCATGCTCGAACTTGGCCCCAGAATGTGACGCAGCTTGGCGCCGGACTCTTTTCAGTGGTTTCCGAGACGAAAGAGAGAATCTTGACTTCCCAGCTGCTAAGCCACTGTTTAATGTAGGTACAGGCGATGGACCTGTATAATTGGGACTGCCTTGAAATCCTGCCAGTGCTTTCCGAGAACGGCTTGCATTGGACTTGACGAGCTTCCGGGTCGTGTCGTCCTTAGCTGCATGAGATGGATCACCGTCAAGGGTGATAAACCTCAAAGCAGGTCCTTCTATACTGGCTTCTGTGCTTTGATTAGCAAGCACACACTACGATGCCTATAGCCCGAACAGCTCAATCAGATACATTGCAAAGACTGCAGGATATTTTCTGACGCGGCTCATGGCCGCGCTGGGCCACCCAGATTGACGCGTTATTCAACTTACTTGAAGTCTTCATTCCAAATGCGTCCTTCTGCGGCTTGACCTTTCCTTGATTACCCCCTATCAAAAAGGCTGCGGTTGCTCGTTGGCGCTCCGACGTGGGATATTGTTCCTGGATGAAAATGCAACAGACCACTGTCCCCATACTATCTCCTTCGCCCCTTTGTGTTGCTGGGCTGGGTCATAGCGGGGCGGGCTTGACTGGGGTTAAGCCAGTCGCTTAGCCACCGTCGCTGCCTTGGCGGTGCCGTAAGAATTGCCTAATTTGGACAGTCAACAATCAACGATGCTCAGACATTCCGCTTCGGGGAATCCCTCACTTCATTTGCATTTGATGCAGGGACGCCAACGAGTAATGATATCTTAAAATTAGTAGTGGAGCCGCGACCGTTGTTGTTGAGTATCAGTGATTTGATGTTAGTCTAAATCTGGCTTTCACTAGTGCTTGTTTGACACACATCAATCTCAGCCTGCAATCTTTCTACTTTCTTCCTTTTGAAACTTTCGCGCACTATCCCAATACAAATCAATATTTATTGAAAGCTGATCGACTCTCAGCGAATTTTTGACTCGTCCATCTGGCAATGAGTAGGCTGGTCAAGTGGCGACCTCGTTGCCTGGACGCTCTCGTCACACGCCGCAGTCCAATTTCTCAATCGATGAGTATCAGAGGCCAGAAATTTGTGCATTCTTTTCAGAACTCTGTAACGCAGATAGTGGGTGGTACAGGCAAGGAGCGACGAGAGGTGGTACTCGTGAGTGAAGCAAAGCAAGTCGGAGCTTTGCAATACGTATTGTAAGAATCTGTTTTCATGCCTCTGCTTGTCCGGGAAGCAATATGCTGACGAATATTCCTCTTCAGATCGAAGGCAGATGCTCTCACTGCCTGGGCTCGGAATGGCTCCATGCATCCCATGACTTTTGGGCTCGCCTGCTGTGCTGTTGAAATGATGCATTGTTCGACACCTCGATACGATCAAGACCGGCTCGGGATCATCTTCCGCGCCTCTCCTAGACAATCGGATGTCATGATAGTGGCTGGGACTTTGACTAATAAGATGGCTCCTGCACTACGGCAGGTGTACGATCAAATGCCCGAGCCAAGATGGGTGATCAGTATGGGGAGTTGCGCAAATGGAGGCGGATACTATCACTACAGTTACTCAGTTGTGAGAGGGTGCGATAGAGTGGTTCCTGTAGATATATATGTTCCTGGATGTGCGTTTTCGCTGTTTTGTGTTTTCTTGGGTCAAATACTAATGGATGACAGGTCCCCCAACAGCTGAGGCATTATTGTATGGAATATTTCAGCTCCAGAAAAAAGTCCGTCGAACAAAGATCACTCGAATGTGGTACCGCAAATAGTCATGAATATTATTTTTGCTTGCATTTTTTGGGCACTTGCTTTCGAAGTCTTGTAGGCACTTCATGTGTACTGCAAATTAAATCAGTAAAGTCCCCAAAGGCAGCCTTGTGTTTGACGCGACCTTGTGCCCCGTGATGGGCGGCCATAGAAGCATTGAAACGACCATACCGTTTCTCCAAGTCTTATAACTGTAGACTAGTATCTTCCTATTAAGGAGAGTGGCTGTTTCACACTCAGAGCTGTGGCAAAAGCATTAGACCACTGTCATTTCTTTTCAGCCATTTGAGTATGCCTTATCCCTGGTAGAGTACCTCAACTGGGCGTCTGTTCCTGTCGCGTCAGGAGACTCCTTGAGGAACCAAGACATCATTTCCTCGCTTCATCGACCTGGCATGGCGGACTCGACGCACCCTACTAAGAGATTCAATATCGTTCATCGCTATTTCCACTATCAATGTGGTAACGAAGGTATCGCTCCTCGTAAGGAGGCTCCAACGCTTCGTGTACAATTAGCTTCGGAGTTTCATGACCGTTCACTAAGTATGGGGACTACCGGACATTTCCCCTCTACGCGTGGACGAAAGCGGTACAGTAACATCACATATTTCTTTTTTCTTTCTTCCTTTTTGGCTAAGATGGCGTTTCTGATATATACAACTATCCCCTGAAAGCTGAAGCATTAAATCAACTCGCCTCTTCTTATAAACACAAGCATGAATAAACGACCCTTGAAAATATGCAGGAAGAACTCTTATTGATCGCGGGTGTGTACATCTGGATGTTTGCTGGAGCGGAAGGGGAGCTTTTAACGTCCTCGACTTCCCTCCCTAGCAGCTTCGCTGAAGAGTGATAGCCCAGGTAGGAGGCGGCTTCTCTGGTAAGTGCGACATTGCCAATGGCAAAAAGTTCGACAGGCTTCGTACCGTGCGTCCTGGCGCCTGGTGTGATGAGCTCACAATGTCAAGATGAGTCCGACCACAGCACGAAAATCCCTATCATCCATACTGCAATGGCTACTTCTGGACGTGACTTTGGTCCCTTACGATGAGGAATCTGGAAAGAGAGTGATCGGGAACAAGCCTGCGTCAACTAGTTGTGACGGCACCAGGGGATTAATCGCTTCGAGATGACGACAACGACGTCAAATAACTTCCCCTCAGCCCTTCGCGAACGGCTTACCTCGAAAACGCAACAACTGGCCAGCGAAGACTTCGAGGACACCCAGAAGATATCACGAGAATGCCCTAAATGCGGTGCAAAAGAGATGGCTTGGTTCGCGGTGCAAATACGAAGCGCCGATGAAGGAAGGGACAACAATATTCTACCGATGTGGTTTCGTCCATCCAGGACTGTAGGGGCGGCATGGCAATGCCTTCCATAGAACAGCGTCGAATGCTCTGATTTTCCTTCCAGTGTTCCTGGATTGGTGGGGCAGAAGACAGGGCTGGACGAAAGCCTACTAGGGACTACTTGCGTACGATGCATGGTCATTCTAGTCCAGTTCCAATACCACCCTTCACACCAATTCTGCGTCAACAGTGAACAACATCTTACCCTTAACTATTCCCTGATATCAGATCCTGATGTGCTTCTAGAGCCTCACTTAATCGGAACAGCTTAGCAATAGCTGGCTGCAGCTTTCCTCTCCGAATCTTTTCCAGGATAATATTAAAATCGGCTAGAAAAGCACCTGGCGCCCCTTTTACAGTCGTCTTGGTAGTGATCCTGGCCGATAGCAAAGAATCTCGTACGCTCTTTCAGCCGCAATGCGAGGGTGTCTTTAACGCTTCGCGCAATTCCACTACCATCCGCCGCAATCTCCGACATGACACGGATCACGATGACTTGTCCAATCCCTGGCCTCGTCGCAGAGAGACTCTTTTGGATACTCTCCTCGCTGCAAACCGCATCGTACGCATCGTCTACGGCCTTGCCGTTCGTGAGCGCTTGGATCTGCTCGACAAGATCAGGAGCGTTACGGTCTATTGGCTCCACGTTCAGGGATTTGACTTATTCAAATTTCGAGGGTGAGCAAGTGTCTATCATCTTTATCTCCATTTCGAGGGATGTGACCAATTGCGCCACAGCGGTGCCAACGCCCCCGTTCACAGAGCCGATCAAGATGCTCGAACCGGGAGTGAGTTGTAAACCACTATGCTTGAGTATGCCATAGGCTGTCAAGTAGTTGAGTGGGAGAGCGGCCACCTTGACTGGCTCGTCGCTGGGCTCGATGGGCAAAAGTTCCGTGTACGATAGAATAGCATGAGTGGCATGGGAGCGAGTGACGCATAAGGCGGCAACACGGTCTCCAACTTTTACATTGCTCTCGTGCGGCACCGCATCGCCAAGCGCAATGACTTCCCCGACACAATCGTAACCTGGTGTGAAGCCGGGTTTGGATGTCTGAGAGACGGGATAGCCGCCCGATCGTTGGATGTTATCTGCACTGGTGAGGCCAGCTACAATAATGCGGATCAGTCAGGACGTTGCCGCCAGAGAGCTCGGAAGTGGGATCCCAGGTCTCCCACTTTAGCACGGAGGGGGGCCCGCCTTCCAAATGTTTGTCCATTCGGCTCTTAACTGCCTGTTGACCCTGGGCTTCAAGGTTGCTTGCAAGTGGTAACTTATATCCTTGGCTATATGGCGTTCTCATTTCCCTAGCCAGCTCCTACACTATCTTTGGCTGCTGTCTTTGCCACCTTGTCTGCGGCTTCGTTTCCTCCGATGCCCGTGTGGGCTGGCACCTATCTTAAAGCGACTCGCGTCCCACGATCTCCTTGAGATTGACTATGTGTTGTATCGCGTCAGCTAAGATTTATGCACCTGGTCTGCCAATTGGTTTTTGAAATGTCCGGATAGCTGCTTGGTTGTCTGTGAAAATGATCAGCCTGTCTTTCTTGTTTGCTCTCTCTGCGTCTTCATCTGCAATTTGAAGGGTCAACCTGATGCCTTGTAGTTCTGCAGCATATACGGTTGAGGTTTCACTGTCCCCCATGTACGCCAGTTCTGTAATTCTCATTGAAGGTGATACTGCTGTAGCTCCCACGTGGTTGTTAAATCCGCTGCCGACAGTGTAGACGAAGAGGCTATTCGAGGGGTGCTTGAGAAACTCATTGTGTTGGGTTCTGGCCGTTTCGGCACACGATGCTATCCTTAAGATCAGCCCTTGCCACCGTGGTGGTACCAGGAGAAGTGGGATAACCTTTTGTTCCTCAATCGACGCTCCGCGGCGTTGACGAAGACGCCTGTACGTGTGTTCTCCAGGGCTCAGGTATGGTTCCTTTCTCCATCGGCTCCTCGTGGTCCTAAGGAGTTGGAAGCCTGCCAGGGTTAGCATTCTGTCCGAGGAGAGAATCCTGCTGACAATCTCGGCGCTTATCTTCCAGATCGGTTCTTCAATAGGAAGGAGTGGAAGTCTATATCCAAGGCTAGGCCTGAGGTTGCTTTATATGCGCCTCCAATGCTCCTACCCGCCTTCGCTTAAAGTGTTTCAAGTGAGTCAATGATCTATATTGTGTAGCCTTCTCCACGCTCATGGGCGATAGATCATATAAAGCAGCCGTACATCATTTAGGGGATGACAACTGCTTTGTAGATCCTCTTGAGTTCAGCAACTCCGGCCCCCCAAGTAGACCCAGCTAGACTTGCTAGCGCATCGATAGCCGTTGAGATCCTTATCTTCAGGTTCTGGATGTGCGATTTCCAGTTCAGCGCCGTGTCGAGCGTGACCCCAAGGTTTTTGCTGCTTGCGGACGGGTATATGACTGTCTGGTCTACTTGTATGTGGCAGTCGACATCTTCTACTTAACGCCTCCTTGTGTGGTGGATGAGCGGGAACTTGCTTGGCTTGAAGACGGATGCATTCCTCTTTGCCCAAATGGTCGCTCGTTGCATGGCCTTTCTAGGTCATTGCAAGTCGGCATTGTAGTACAAGTATATTATCGGTGATAGCGGTGATCCTTGAGAAATTCCGGTGGTCGTCTAATACACCTGAGTTGAACGTATCGAAATTGACAAATGTAGTCCTGTCTGCCAAGAAACTAGCGATTTATCTGACTGTTCTTTCGTCTATCCTGCATTTGCGTAGACTGTGGAATAATCTGGCATGTGAGACGTTGCCGAAAGCCTCCGTGTCGTCGTTAAGTAGAAAATTCCAAGCCTCGCATATCTCCTCGATAATAGTGTGTAGTGCATGGTCTACCGATCTTCCTTTACATCCTTCAATGGGTATGCTTGGCAGCAGTTGGTGCGCCTTGGTTACGTAGCTGATTCTTTTCGGAATAATCGAGTCCATAAGTTTGCCAATTGTGTTCAGTAGGGCTATCGGACGATGCGCCTTGGGCACAGTGTAGTCATCCTTGCCTGGCTTCCTGAGGACGATAGTAGTGGATTGTCGAAAGTGTGCTGGGCAGTACCCTAATCGTAGGATCCAGTTGTATATCCTTGTGAGATACGGGGCTCGCTGGGCGGCGATAATATGGAGAACTCTGTTTATAATACCGTCTGGTCTTGGGGCTTGCTTTGGGGGTGTGGAGACAATGGCTTGGAGAACCCAACATCGAAGCCGTCGACAGACAAGCTAGGGCTCTTTATATGAGGTATATAACACGATGCGAGCTGGCATGCCACCATGTAAAGACTGCGGAGGGCAGGGCAGGGCAGGCGTAAGGAGTGTCTAAGCCCCAGTTTAAAAGAGAGAAAACACGAAGTGATAGCTGATCATTGGTGTAGGAGCTGGGAAGGTTGGAGAAGGCATAACAGATTAGGTTTGCAGATCGTACCCACGACGCTTCTTGACGCAGAAATTGTGCCAGAGACCCGCCGAGCGAGGAGCGTCTGCAATGTTGTCGCCGTGATCCATCACCAGCGGCCACAACGATGTCGATGGGTCAATTGGGAATCATCCTTTGCAAAACATATTTTGGCTAGCTCATCCATATTGGTGAACGACCCGAAGTTTCCCTTGTCCCCAATTCCAGCGTTCGTCGAGCGCCAGTGTCAAAGTATCGGTTCTCTCTTAATATCTCAATCTCGATCAGCCATTCTTTCCGCTCTCCAGCAGTCTCTGATGGGATTGTAGTATATCCGTAGTCTGCTGGTGTATCGGCATCGTCTCTGGCAGGTGGTCACATTCGTTCCTGAGCAAGCATTAGCACACTACTTTATCGTCTCTTAACATAACCAAGACCATGCACAAACCACAGTCGTTATCTCCATAAACATTAAGCCTTACAAGAAGTCAGCCGAAAACGCATGCGATAATTATGTACCGAAGATACTGTGATACAAAGCGTATATTAGATACAATGAGGTGGGAAAAGATTAGATCGCCCAGTTAAATTGCTCCGAGGTAGGGTCTCGCTGCCCTATGAGAGTTTCAATATCCACATATATGTATTGCTTTATCGTGATCGTCGCTATATCTAGCGAGCTCCTTTTGTTTTTGTTTTTTTTTTGGATTTTTGTCTCCTCACTGAAATATACTTGCTTTGATGTTCTTGATGTCTTAGACTCCTATTATTAGTGTAATGAAACTTATGGTAGAGGAATCATTGTGCAATCCAATTATAATAGCTATCCTGTAAAGAAGCAAGACCCCAACAACAGATCGTATGTTCATCTCCGCCAAAGGCGATACGGTTTACTGCTTCATCCTTCCACCGCTCCTTGAAATCATTCCAACCGTATGGTGGCTTTCGTGAAGAATAATCTTTCAGGTGAATTTTCTTTAAAATCAACCAGCTGTAGACTCGAGCTGTCTCCTTCTATCGTAGTAGCACATATCAGCAGATCAGAAATTGGATAGTAAACTAGAGTGTCAGGCATCGGGTTCCAAGAGTAGCAAGACATACCAACATCAAAGCATAAGTACTTGGTGACAAGATTGAGGTATCTCACCAGGTCTTTCTTCGTCCGAATCAAGCCCAGAGGGAGTCAGTCATGTCGAGTGTAGAAAACACGGAGCGAGCCGTTTGGATTGCAAATTTGGTGGTGCAGCAGTTGGCTATTAATAAGAGGGCTGAGCTGCGATTCCAGCAAGACACTCAGGGCCCGATCCTGCAGTCCTCTGGCGTTGCACTAACCTCGACGGTGCGATCCGGCATCATTTGTTGCATGATATCGCGGATATCGACAATCGTGTATTCGATTGCCGAGTCAGACTGTGGTGTGGTTCTAGCGTGTGGACTTTTACTTTGGGCAATTGGGTGGGAGATCGACGATTAGGGGCTACCTTGGGAAGGAATTGGCGAAGACGACTGTGACTGTTGACAAGGCACTAGAGGGAAGGTAGTCATTAACGATGGGCGCACTAAGAGGGAAGGACGTTAGATGCTTTCAACCTTTACAATTGGAACAGTGAGAATGTTATGGACGTAATGATCTGAGCTCTGACGTTCTGATAGAGGGACGTCCAGCGAGGTGTATCTTAACATACCTTGGATCTCTCCCACGATAAACTTCCTCCTGGTAGAGCCTATCATCGGGAAACACCACGAATACCGAACGTGCGGCTGCTGAGGCTAAGGCGGAGATCACAACGCAAGGAGCTATCTCTTAAGGAGTTTAAAACTCATAAATATTATTGATAATAATAATAACGAAAATATTCGAGAGTTTTGGAGTATTAGGAGACAAGTAAAATATAAGTATAAAAGTTAGGGCTATATATAAAGTACTTTTTAAATAAAAGGATAAAAAAGTATTCTAAACTGGTTAATTTACAAGTGTGTTAAAATAAGCAGAATTCCTAATTCAATTAATTAACTAATTTAATTGATTAAATATTTAATTAACTATAGAAATAATTAAGCTGGAGGACTAATTGCAGAATTAATTGACTCAATTAGCCCAAAACCCCGTAAGACATCTAAGGGTTGATAATTCTGCCGTCGCTTATCACTCGAAAGGCGCGCGCTACCTTTTCACCGCCTCATTTGTCAAAGTCATGATGTACATACCTCATCGCAACTCCTGAAACTCATTTCGATATAAAGTTGCAGATTCTCCGTTGCAAAATCTTAAGAGCCAATACCAACAGGAAATACTGATCTGGTATCGTTCACTTGGACTCACTCGAGACTCACCTTTTTTCAGAGAAGACCCACATTTATTTGCCATCTGTCAACATGGCATCACGTACCAAGCTCATCTATCAACACCACCAAGAACTCCGACAACATCTCAGCAAAGTTCTTTCCATATCACCAGTCGCAGCTCTGCCGCCATCGGATCAGTCATTGCTCAAAAACGCTTCAGAAGAAGACTACGCTCTAATCACAGATGAGACGATATTCTACGTTCAAGGTGGGGGCCAACCTTCAGATACCGGCACCGTCAGCACGTCTTCTTCCTCGACCTCGTCTTCAACCGAGTCCGAAGCCCCATCCAAATCAACATTCGAGGTCACCGCCGTCCGACACCCGGCAGCCGGCGGCGCAATCCTGCATTTCGGACGCTTCAACCCCACCAGCCAGCCATCCCTCAAAGTCGGTGATGAGATCCAACAATCCATCGACGGTGCAAAACGCGATCATTACTCGCGGCTTCATACAGCAGGCCATATCCTCGGTCTCGCTATTAATGCGCTGATGCATGATGGTACTCTTCCATCAACACTCGTCGAATCAAAAGCGTCGCATTACCCCGACTCAGCGGCTGTGGAATTCGTGGGGCTGATCGATTCCAAGCATCTTGCTGCCATCCAGAAGAAGACGGATGAGTTTGTGGCAAGCGCGAGGAAGGTTTCGATTCATTGGTGGTCGATGGAGAAGCTAAGGAAGGATTGTCTTGGTGTTGGGGATGAGTTTGAATTGCCAGAAGGAGAGACGGAGGGAAGGGTTGTGGAGATGGAGGGGCTGGGTGCGTATCCTTGTGGTGGGACGCATGTTGCGACTTGCGATCAGGTTGGGAAGGTGGAGGTTAGGAAAATTGCGAGGAGCAAAGGTGTCAGTCGGGTGAGTTATCGGGTTGCTTAGGGATAGGATGGCATGCACATGAATTCATTTCACGTGGTGGTAGTTGTTCAGCCTGCTTCCTTGGAGGCCGGTCGCCAACTACTGGGACCTCGTGCAGTATTTATGACATCCTTACAATCTAGGTTGCTGATAGGGGTGGGCGAGTCCCGTAGACAGCGACTCGTTGATAGAAAGTAAAGGTTGGTCAGGTCTAGCTAGGATCTTCATTTAATCAAGGATCGTTCTTCCAGATGATATCCCTTTGAATGCAACTGTGTTTCATAGTCATGTCACTCACGTCCAAGCTTTCAAGGCAAAATTTATGGAGGAAACACTTCAAATCAAAAGGAAGTTTGGGTTTCCCATTCGCGATGTGGGACAGCGAGTAGGTGGATAACGGAGGCTAATGGGGTTTGTATTTATGCAAAGTGACGAGCAATGAAATGCAAGCCAAGGTGGGTGGGTATGGTCTCACTTACTTGAAAGTTCGAGACTTACTAGCTACCTCCATATGGCTGGCTTGGACAATCTAGGAGTCATTCGACTCATTTGACTTATTGGCCTCATTGGCCCCACCGGTCTCATTGGCCTTATCTGTTGAATTTGTCAACTGGAGGGTTTGTTTGTAGAGAACGAGCGAAGCGACATCACCGCCCGGATATTTTCTCGCCTTCACCATGTGTCCTCGGAAGTTTGCTTCGTGCTCTTCACTCATATCAAATTCACATGCGATAAGACAGCGTATGAGGCGGATATTGTCGTGGAACATGACCGCCAACGTGTCGGCAATCTCCTGGTGGAGAACAGTGTCTTCCAGAGTATTGAAAATGAACTCTCGCATCTCGTCTCGCAGCCTATTCAGCTTCTGTAAAGCTTCTGTGTTTAGGTCTCTCGACAGTCCAAAGAGTTCTCTTCTGTCAGCTTCTGTTCTTTCCTCTCTGCTGATTTCGTACGCTGCGCAGATTCTGCGAGCGTTGACACCCGCAACGGCCATGATCATTCTTGCATAAGCCTCATACGCTATGGCCCGGTTGTATACAGGTATGGAGTCCAGTTCCGGACAGTTTCGGTCTCCGAATTCCACGAAGCTCGGGATCACAGGATCCGAAGGCTCAAAGTTGTAGGGTCTGTTTCGAATCTGCGTTGCCAATTCAGTGAATGACTTCCATCTAGATCCAGCCTCCTCAATCGTGGTGGCAAGGGACTCTTCGTGGGTGTCGCGTGGATCTTTGGCATTACCGCCGAGGTCTTCGAGCTTCTTCTGCGCGATAGACTGTATGCACTCAAGATAATCGGTATAACCTTTCATTTCTCTGTCAAGAAGTGTGTCGACACTTATATGGCCTCCAAGATGACTATTTTCGGACGCGTGACTGGTACTGACCCAGTCCTGGAATGGCATGAAACTTGGTGCGGAGGCCATATTGATGTTCTTGGTGATATTGTTGGTGTGGAAGCTTGATCAAATTGTTGGAGGTTGATCCGTTGGTTGACATCCCTAAGTCTTCACGTTTAATGCACCACTTCTATAATCACGATATGGATGGCTGACATGTTGTTGTGCCTTAAGACGACAACTAAAGGATCCTGTACATTGTAGCATTTCATTGTGCATCTCAGAAGCGGAACGAATCAATAGAGACAGAGACCATTGTAACTCTCCCATTTGCATGTATTCTACTTTCTCATTGAGAATACTAAGTTCGCTTGCCTATCTCCGCTGTTTCCAAAAGTCTCTTTGTAGCAAACAACTGTTCCACCATGTTAAGTTCCTCATGCAATCGATTACATTCTTTGTTTGATTTCACTTTCATTTCTTTCGGGACCAAGAAACTCTTAATGTCTCCTTGGCTTTATCTCCAACTCCAATAGTACCGAATCTACAGTCACTTCCAGAGCTCATAATCAATTTCGCGATGCCATTCGATAGGAATTCCAAATGGAGAAAAGCATGGGATCGGAAAATGGCACTGTGGAAACGGCAAGCTGGGCTCGGAAAAACTTTCCATGACGGTCCGTCTCAATTCGTCCTCGTACCCACTGATATGCGATCTGGGGCTGATTACCACGTTTAATGCTTGATTTTAAAGACTGTTCACTGATCAACCACCAGTTACTGGCTAGACAAGAACAAGAAGTGAGCTGTCCTAAGTTTGCCAAATGCTGCAAGAGATACGAGTTCTGATTACTGGAACACAATAGAGCAGCGGGAGCAGATCTTTGCCGAATATACAAAGTTTGGACGACTATATGGCCATCCAAGAGGTGAAACTGATTATGCCGATCACACAATCCTCAAATACATGGGAAGAGGGGTCTGACTCCCTTGACCCCGGGTATGTACTCGCACTCACCGGCTACTCACGGAGCGGGCGAAGGCGAAAGAAAGCCGACAGACTACGAAGATATCAAAGAGACCGGCTTCGAGGATTCACTTCAGAAGAGCTTCTGAGACTGCAAACATTGTCGAGTATGGACACCACGAAAATGGGACAGCGACTTGCATCGGTCCCTCTACATCCACTTGTCTCGCTTCATCGGTGGTACAGAGGAAATGAAATGCCCAGAAATCAGGGTGACATTCCGATATGGGGCGAGAACAAGGGATTCTGGACCGTAAGTAGCGTGTTGAAGAGCTTGCTGCTTGTCACCAGTCAGACCACAACTGGTCTAGGCGCATAATCCAATAGTCTGGAACATCCTCCAACCTATCTTGGAACTCGTAACGTTGGTATTGACGTGTTCATGTGATAAATCGTGAGACATTCAAATTTTTACAACACTAGACCAATGCGCTGACGAACTTACCTATATGGCAGGCTTGGCACACTATTTTCTGGAAGCTACGAAGTTCTGCCCAAAGTCGACGGGGTCGCCCCTCGAAGTCGAATGTTGCCTAGAACGCCCGAGGAAATGATTATTGACTCCCAAACAACAGACTCAGAGTGTCGATCAATCCACCAGAGGTTGTAAGAGATGGTGAAGCACATTCGATTTGGCTTGGACAGTGGTTACATGGAGTCCTGCTTCGACATGCCCGCCGTAGTTCAAACACGAATGGAATAAACTCGATATAACATGGAATCAAGGATCATAGAAATATGGATCGCTATAGAAGCACTCCAGCCGCTTTTGAGAGAAGACCTCACTGTCAGTATGAGGTTCAGTAGCACGTCTTATGTGCCACTAACGTGTTGACAGACTTGCTTCAAGACTTGATACCTGTGAAATAATTGTGCACGAGTTAGCTGTAATAATAGCCAAAAAAGAAATCCTGTTTAGTTTGGTCGTTGGCTAACACTCTCTCAAGCATGCAATCTACAAAGTACTAAATGACAAGGAACGGTCCGAACGACATATGTTGAACCCTATTATAGAGACCAGCCCCTATCAGAACTTGGATTTTCCTTTACCGAATATATATTCGGAGCCTTGCTTAGACACATGCGGGACTTGGTAGAAAGTAGAGGAGGGCCTGGACTGTCACCGTTTGGTTGGTTTCTAGAAAGTTTCTTTGGGAGTGATAAGTACGGGTTCAATGCAAAATACCGTCAGCCTCAGAGCAAAGCACCGACAGAGAATGAGCCCGGTCCATACATGACATATGATCTTTGGTCAGTGCCAACGCAATGGTACGGAAATGCAGTGAGGAAAGAGTTCTGGGAACTGAATGTTCGATCATGTAGATTGGAGGCTCTACAGATGGGGCCGCTGAGGTATGGCATCAGACGTCCATTGGAGAATACAACAGAGAAACACTTCATACGTCGAATGGATACTGGGAAAGTTCAGAAAATCAAGGAGTTGGAATTGACCATGCAACCGCTTGTACCTGTCGGCCAGGCTGAGGCTCCTCAAGAGATAGCGATCGCTGAGGCAAAGAGACTGGCGCGAGCACAACAGATCACCGAAGCAATGGCTGGACTGTCTCTGAAACAATCTAAAACCGGCAGTAAATAGGGGTCATCAATGCCATCGGCCACAGCCAAACGAGATAAAAGTCCGGCATCTGAAAGCGAATCCGATCCTGCGGCCAGAGAAGAGGGTCTCCGAATATCCACCACTTTATGTCGATGGATCGGACTTTACTCAGCCATGTCCAAGTTACGAAGAAATAAAACAATTCTTGATTATATTCTGAACATAGCAGAGCAGAAACTTGCACTTGGTACCATGGGTTTGCTTCCAGAACCTACTTTCTACCGATATATCCGCGACTTTAACAAGGAGCAAAACAAGTTTGAGCTCAGAGTTCAACAGTTCAAAGCTTTTCTTTCTCAATGTAATTGGAAGAAAGAGTTGTTTATGTGAGTAGGGATTCTCTGGCCAAGCGACGTTCTGTAAAGCTAACATACAAACACAGTAGGAAACCGTTTCTGGATGAGTGTCCCCTCCGAGGAAGGAGGGTGTACAATAGCACGGTGTCGGGGTCTCATTCGATTCTCCAACTTTGGGAAGATAGGTAAACTGGACTTGGGCCATGCCATTCAGGCCGCGTGCGATCTGGCAGTATTTCGGCAGTCTAGGAGTTCATTTGGGTCTACCGAACTAATTTGGTGATGCGAAAAGCAATCATTGGATTTTGACAACACATCCCAACGCATAATGTAGAATGCCAAGCTTTCAGAATCGCCGAAAGATGCGCAATTGATCGTTGCTTGTTCTGCTTGCGATCGCGATGGGCTATTCCGCCATTCCATGCCAATCTTGAAGATCACGATATTCAGGTCTCGGTAGTCAAATTGGTGCCGAGAGATTTTCGGAAGAGTTGGTGAAAGCCCTGCGTACTGTTGACTACCTTGTAAGGATTATCTTCTGCAAACGCTGCGCCTACGTTTTGCTGCAAGCAAGGCCACACAGTGGAATTGACAGACCTCAGCTCTCGAAGCCTGAAGCCATAGTAATTTTAGTGCTGTGCTAGAAATGTTTAAGTGCACACAGCCTGAAGCCCTCCACTGTTTTGAAGAGCGGGGGCTGAGTCAGCCGGGGATCTGCACTTAAGTCCGATCACTAGTCAAAAGTTTACTTCTACTTCGACCTCATTTGCTTTGCTCGACAACTCTGATACAACATTGACGTATCTGTCACAATGCCTAGAGACGGCAAGAATAATGCATTTGATACTTTGAAAGATCTTGAAGAGCCTCTCGTCGACACTACAGCGGCAATACCACTCCACTCCAAGCGGACTGAACGACGTCAGAAGAAACGCCACCTGAAGGAGAAGTCCTCTAAACAGCATGCAACTCTATGGGACCTACCATCTGAGCTGGTCACAGATATTCTGACCCTCCTCCGACCAAGTGATATCTTCAGACTAGCGAGAGTCAATCGTGCCTTGCACGACTTCATCCGGGGAGAAGAAGCTAGCCTTTGCCGGAAAATTGTGGCGAAACGCTACGCTGTTCTGTCACAATGCTTTCGTCTCCCAGTTCTCCTGGAGAATGTCGACAAGGAGATTCACCCAGCTATGCTCAGCGATGAAAGACAAGCCGTGATGAATATTCACAAGCGACCATATCAGCATATCAAAGCTCCGGATCGATATCTCACGTGCACGTGCCTGACTTGTATGCTGGCCTGGAACAACTTAAATCTTGTGGTGGACTTCTCGCACTGGCAAAAGAATCTGGATGAAGGAGAGCCGATTCCAATGATTGCCCGTGGAAAGAATCCGACATGGAATCAGAAGCTCACGGTGGCGAATGCGCAAGTGGTGGAGAAAGCATTGAGAAGCACGCTTTGGTATGCTCGGATCTTGGAGAGTCACCTCAATTCCACTGTTGGTTCGATACGTCGTCATGGAAATAACAAAGGAAACAAGCGCCGTAGATTCCTGATGATGGCTGATGATGCGAAGGCGGAGACTGACCTCTTCCTGGAGCGGAGCGGGCCGCCATCGATGGATTTTCCATTTCATCGGGATAATTACTACATGCTGGAGGCGTATTTACCGAATCGTGGGTGGAATGCAGAGGCGTCTGAGTGGAGGTACATGCCTGCTTCTCAGCATGATAGGGACCTCGAGTTCGTCAAGTCCTGGGCGAAAAGGAGAATGGCACGTGCAGAGAAGGCCGGAAATGCAGCGGAGGAACGAAGAACCGAGAAGGAAACAGAGAAAGCAATTTGAGTGCTAAATCTATCAGGATAGTCGCCTTCCCGGCGCTGAGCTTTAAAACTTCATTTGTCGGGATATCACCAGATTTTTAACTGCGCAATATACGCCTAGTCTATTTCGTATGCAAAATAAGCTCTTTGTCACGCGAAGACGAATACCCGCAACAGAACTGGCCTAGTCTACTTCAACTGTACGACTAGTGTTCACATGCGTCTTTCAGCCTGTCATCCGGGCAGCTGCAATCGACTCGCTTAGCCTCCTTCCCCGCATTGCGCCTCGGAAACCTGCGAGTGTATATTAAAACCTGACCCAATGCAGCCAGGTCCGCACATGTCCAACTCTGGGAAGACCCGGCCTTCAAATATTATGGTTAAGCTCGATGCTCGTGCCACCGGAAAGCAGTACCATAGTTTTTACCGTATATATCGTTGCTCATGAATTGGTGTTTGAAATTTGGTTTCCTGTTCTTATATGTGTGCTCAAGATCCACGAGATGATGTTCATGTACAAGACTTTAGGCCTCGTCCTCTTCCTTCAAGGTGCCCTTGCTGCCCGTCAACAACCTGCTCGACGCCAAATTTTCAATCCGTACCAACCCTGTCTTTCGTGCCTGCGGAGCACTTGGACCCAGGGATCTGGTAATGATCGATCCAGTGCATATTGCGTGCTAGTCTAAAGATTTCAGAATGTACGAGTGATAGATATATCAATTCTGTACTGACTCTGGTTGCCAACCCGTAAGTACCGCGCAGTGACTCAAGGAATCCTCAGCCTCTGATAATCTCAGGCCTCCCTCTGCGACCCCGACTTACATTGCTTCTTCCTTCTGCTCAGAATATCTCAGGCAGACAGACTGGAGTTCTACATACGTGACATCCACGGGAACCTCAACATACTCAGCATGGACATTGGCAGAGCATCTCATAACCGTGACAGATCTCAGGTTAGCTCCCCGGCCCAAATCCAACAGTTTCAAGTGGCAAGACTAATAATATCCAGTCATCCGACATCGACGAAATACTGCGCCATACCCTCAAAAGGCATGACATGCGGTATCAGCAATCCAAACATTGTAGCCCCCGAGGATCAGCAGGAAGATTGGACGATCGAGCACCTATACAATCCCGAGGAATGTCAGCAAGTCTGCTTGCAGCATGAGGGCTGCAAAGCCTATCGAGTTACTCAAGTACCACCAGAGAATCCGGAAGCATGGAACTGTGAGATTTTCAATTTAGGTCTTGGTGTGAATGGCAGTAATGTTATTTCTGCGAGCAAGGGGGATCAGTGGTGGGATCGGAATTGTGGGCAGCATTTACCTGTGAGCTTGTCTCTCCATTAGAAGCAGCGACACAACTGGGAAACGTATCTGACATACAATATAGACCGAATGCAAGTCCACATCGGCCGGAGCAACACCTACCAGCCTAAAGGCCGTCGAAACGCAGGAATCGATCATCCCCACTCTCACAAAGCCAACCTTCGCCATCTCTCAACCGACTCGCTCCTCCAACATCGAAGCACTTTCATCACTCGCCCCAGCACCAACCCCTGGTCCAACACTTGCACCGCGTGGGGCACTCATCAAACGCAGTGATCCGTTCCCAGACTTCCTCTCGGACGTCGACAATTTCTACTCGTACCCATACGTTCTAGCAGCATGTTCGTGTCTAATCACCTCTGGATTACCTCCTGTGCTGTCAACTACCATGTTTACTGTTACGAAGTGGAACGCTACGACCGTGAGTGACTTTTCTGGAGATTTTGATTATGTTGATGTTGAAGTTTGGCTGACGTTGTGGATGTAGACTGTATCGACGACGTTCAATGATTATTTCACTGTTACTGTGACGCCGAAGTCTACGACTGTATTTCAGAGTATCAATTAAAGGTGATTGGGTTATTGGTGGCAGCTTCGGGTTGTGTTGAGAAATATGGTCCCGACATTCAGCAAAAAGGAAAGAATTTCAGCCAGACTGTACCCCAACATTGAATTTTTACCACTATTACAATTTCTACTATTTTCACCGCATCCTCGAAATCGTTCTTGGTATTTGTGTGTATGTCAGCACATAATCTTAGCGCATCAGATCACAAATGTAGGATCCGGTCTCGTATACACGAAGGAAAACGATCATTTCGTTACGTTGTGACCGGGTCGCACGCGAACAAGGTTACTCGTAACACACGGGAATTCCAATTAGCTCAGGGGATGCTGCACGTCTCATTGGGCAACTGAACTTGCTCACAACTTAAAAAGTCAAGACTTCGAACTGCTGGGGAGTAGGGAGAATGGGTAAAATGAGTGTTTGGAAACAAATTTCCACATCCGGCATGGCGCCACGGCTTGTGCGGGAGGCGGATAAGATTTTGGCTAGAAAGCTTGGTTCGATACCTCTCCCCTCATTTCATCCCTTTCCGCAGTCAGCATCCAATGGTAAGACAAGATTGTGGTTAGTGCCACAGACTGCGAAGAGAATTTGCCTAGAGATGGACTCGAGCATGCGGCTTGGGAAGCCAGGCCGATGTTTGTCGTGCTGTATAATTTCCCGTCATGCAGGATGTTTGGAATCAATTCCCCAATGTTGTTGGCAACAACTGCGCACTTCAACTTTTGCAGAGAGAAATGACGCTGTGAAAGATGTTAACGCTCAGAAGTCATGAAGACTGTTGATTTGATCTTCTCTTATTTCCGACACATCTCATTTCCAACGTGTTTTGCGGAGTCAATTTTCCGTCGAACATTCAGAGACCAGGTCTAGCAGCCCATCACGGCGCTGTTCGTGAGCATATATAAGGAGTGAAGGATCCTTTCCCCAGTCGTCATTCTTGTTCTACTCAATATCTCATAGGACTCTCGATTCAAGATGCAAGCTCTCAGCCTCCTCCTCGTACCTGCCCTTGTTTCAGCTCTAGCCATCGAGTCGAGGACCTCGGGCGATTCCTCTCGTGCTGCCTATTTCCTTGACAATAACCCAGCAGGATCAAGTATCGTTTCTCTCAAGATAGCCGATAATGGCACTCTCTCGGATCCAATCCGAACTCCTACTGGTGGGAAGGGTTTATATGGGCTGGCTGCTGGAATGAATGGCGCGCCCGCAGTTGTTGGGGCAATTGGTGAGCTCTGTGGCCAAGTACACTTCAAGCAGTCTAACAAGTAATAGACACCCTATTCAGTCAAGACGCAGTCGTAGTAGATGACAATTTAAGTACCTCATTTGAGTCAACATCTCCTCGGGCTGACTTTCTTGTAGTACCTCTTCACTGTCAACGCAGGAAGCAATACCATCTCAATGTTCACCATTAACAAAAACAAACCTTCCCATCCGATCCTCCTGAACACGGTCCCTACACTTGGCGAGTTCCCTCAATCGATTGCATACTCTTCAAAGCTCAAGACTGGTTAGTTAATCTTCCAACCATCTCAATTTGAACTGAAACCGACCAATATAGCCTGTGTAATCAATGGCGGCGCCGTCACAGGAGTAACCTGCTTCTCCGCAGACCACGCAAAAGGACTCACCCCCAAAGGCGGTCTCCGTCCCATCGCCCTCGGCCAAACCACACCTCCAGTAGGCCCTCCAGGCACAGTCTCCGACATTGTCTTCAATCCCTCCGAAACAGCACTCTTCGTCTCCATCAAAGGCGCCCCCCCAACCCCAGGCACAATATACGTCTATCCTGTCATCAACGGCGCCGTATCTACGGCGGCCATCATCTCAAAGCCAGCAACTGTCCTCGTAGACTTCTCACTCAACTTCCTCGGCTCGGACTCTAGGGCCATTGTTACGGATCCCGCGTATGGCGCATCTTTGTTACACATTTCTGGTACGTATTCCGTCACGGTGTCGAAACAGATTGTGATCGCGGGTCAAATGGCTATCTGCTGGGCTGCATACTCCCCTCGCTTCAACAGCATTGCCCTTTTCGACGCTGGCGTCTCGAATGTTACTTTACTTGATCCTACCTCGGGCGATGTCACGGCTGTAGCAGCTCTGGATGTGGCTGGAAAAGGAGCCGTGGATGCGAAGTTTGACAGGACGTTCTTGTATATTTTGAGGAATGCACCGTTTGTGACGGTACTAGATGCCAGGGGCTTAACTCACGGGAAGGTGCCGACCGAGATTCAGAGCTTTGATTTGAGCTCTCTTGGGCCTAGGACAGGATTTCAGGGGATGGCGATTTATCCTGCTAGTTGATATATATTATTGTATCTATGAGAAGGCGAAATGGCGTGGAGATAATCCATGTATACAATTTATTTGCTGGGCTCGGACTTGTTCTCTGGAGTCCATCTCATCATTTACTAGAGGGCGAACTCCTTGCTCAGATGATTGGACTATTGAATATCGTATCATCGTAGTCTGAACTAAAGATGTGCCTTTGCGAAAAACAACTTTCTTGTCGAGAGTTTTATTAACTGATAATTCCAGAGCAAGTATAAAGACAAGGAAGATTTGGTCACCACAACAGTAAATACACGGCTTCGCTACTGAATCTCTTCTGCCTCTCTCTTGATTCTTGCTGCCATCTCCTCAATGTTCTCCATATCACCGGTCACTGCTCTTAGCACGACTGCCAACCTATCCAAGAAATCCCCATTTGCCGCCAGGATCCGAGCTTCAGAACCTCGTAGCATCTCAACATTGCTGCTTATCTGCCTCAATATCTCGTTCAGCTCAAGGTGGAGATCTTTCAGTACGTCCTTGATGACTTCAAATACGGCGTTGTGCAAGCGAGTTCTGATGGCAGTGAATAGGACTGGAGACCTATCAGAGCCGATTGCTTGTCGCATCCGATCGCGCCGTCGAGCCGCCACACCGTCTCCTGGCAAGCTTTCAGTAAGCAGTCAGTGGGACTTTAAGGAATTGTGCTTACCACTATCCCGGCAGCAGTCTCGGTATGCAGGTAACATAATCTGGTAGATGTAACCACTTTTGTGGTTGAAACTCGCATCTCGCTTTATGGACCTGAAAGCGTTGTCAGCCGATCTGATCGAGTCCAAAGCAATTGGCTTCGTCGCTATTACTCTAGCTTTGAGGTGAAGTCTGCCTCCGTAACGTCGAATGTATGCTTGATCGAATCAATTTTTGTTTCCATTGCTTGGGCAAACAATGGAGCTCCGCTGAAGTCTGCTTTCGTTTCAGAACCGTAGATGTCATTCAGAGGTCGCTAGCATACCTCGCACTTGTGACAAAAGACCATCCAATGAACTCAAAATCTGTCGCTTCAACTCCTCCATCGAATTTGCAGCTCGCCCTGCATGGTCCTCCCAGCACATGGTCATAGCTTCAAGCATACAACTGATGAGATCCAAGTTCCACTCCGTGTAAGCTACTTTTCCGCTTCCCCAGGATCCGTAGTTGCGACAAAATGAGGCGTACTGGGCTATATCGGGTCAGATTACAGCCAGAGATAGAAAATCAACAGGACTTACTGTGATGCAGCTACCGGAACAGTCAGCGTAATCCGTGTGCATGAGGGTTCGAGCTTACCGCTGACCATTCATAGGAGACTTGTAGGGCCGCTTGAGTCCAAGTAATAAGGTTCGTGGCTAAGAATGTAGAAGTTAGCTGTTGTTCTCGAGGCTGGATGTGAAAAGCTTGTGACACGAACTCATTGGTTGGACTAAGCACTCTTTGGCGATATTCTTCTGTGCCTCTCGCGTTTCTTCCACGCTATTGGAGGTATTCTGTAACTTGTTAATTAGATCTTTCCTTGTTGTGAGGCACCAGAAGCATATACCACTCTGAGATCCTGCTGAATTGTTTCTAGCAGCCTTTGAACAGTAGCATCATTAGGCATAGTCTCCTGAGAGCCACCTGCTAACCACAACTGCACCTGCTGAACCAAGCTTTTCAGACTGACAGTCAGAAAGTGATGAGCAATCCGAAATTGAGCCTGTGCTGGGATTTTGTGGCAGTGGGTCCGGAGCGCCGGTATACCACTTCCCGTTATTGGTAGTTGGTGTGCTCTGGAACGCTTCCTGTGCTCTTTGTATGCCTTGTTGGAGACGCAAAAGACCGAAAGTCGCCGACTGTTGAAAAGAGCTGCGTGGTTCCTTCGTACCAGTCCTTCAATGTAGTTGTTTCGAGCTGTCATGAATAGATAGTTCAGTCTGTCCGATAACATCAGTGGTATTCTGTGATCAGCGTACTACTCAATCACTTACTGATCTTGGGCCTCGTCTCTTTGGCGCAAGGCTCCAGGTCTGTCGGGATGCATATCAATCTCCTCGAGTTGCTCCTGTAACAGTCTGACCCTTCCCGTGTCTGGGTTTGACCTCTCTGAGAAGAAGTGGGTGCTGATCTCGTCAACATCTAAATCCTGGAAAGCATTAGAGACCATACTTTGTGGTTGACAAAATTGAACGGTACTTCAGATTTTGTGCAAATAAGTGCGATACCCTGGGATGGCCTCCCGTTTGTCAAGTTGCTGCCTAGATTTTTTTGGAATATGAGTTCCACATTCCTGTTGGTGCTGACTCGAGTTATGTCTGCTACAACAAAAACTTCATCACAATGATACATATAATCCTGCGCTGCTTTGACACGGGCATGGTTGGAGTCGTGGAATCCTAATCATATGGCGTCAGCATTTGATAACCAACAATTTATGATCAAACAAGAAGATAGTCCTCCATACCTGGGAGATCAGCCAGAATTGCTCCACTCCTTAGAACCTGAGAGCTGAGGTAGATGCTTTGACACGTCAGAAAGATATCTGGCTTTGACACTATGGGGTCCTACCGGATGACCTTGATGAATGGCCATAAGTTACCCGTGAGAAATCGTCGAGTTTTGCTCTTGCAATCGGAAACAGTCTCGGAAGTTCCCAGCCAGCCACTTTCGTGTGAGTCTCCGGGCCACTCTAATGCCCTCGTCCACAATGTCAGCTGAGTTTTGATTCTTTCTTCTGCTCCATCAGTGGTATCCTGCAAGTATTCTTGTGTCAGCTCTCTATGCGATCCGAAAGCAGCTTTTAGGGTGTCCCAAGCAAGCTTTGACTGTGCCTCAAGTCGAGTTTGCTCATCGCTTCTAACGTTTTGAACGTCAAGATCGGTGATGTGGAAGAATCGGTAACTCCACACAAGCTCGTTAAGAAGGTCCGTAATCTCCGAGTCTGTCATTCGGTCGATTTCAATCGTGTATTTAGCTGTGTGTTCAGGGCTTCGAGATCGGTATTCAGTGACCACACTTGTGCATGCAGCACCAAGGCCCGCCTGGTAATAAATAGTCAGTGGCGTAGAATCATAATGAGATTGTGAATGAAATTCATACCGTATCAGCAAGATTTACTTCATCCAGCAAGCAATTGATGAGGCTACTCTTACCTTCAACAGATTGTTAGCCAAGAGAAGTGAGGTATGAACAATTTGGAAAGTTTACCAACGCCTGAATCGCCAACAATGCCAATCTTGCAAAGCGAGGGAGCAGTAAAGTTTCGAAGCTCGTTGGCAGTCTCAATCATAGTGTGTATCTGAGAGTCACGATCTCGAGCTAGCTCGCATGTCCCTAGAATGCTCGAGATTCGCTCCGCGACGGCTTTTGCTTGTCGAAGCCCACGTTGAAAGTCGGCATGGAAGTATGGCGCATTTGGAGCCACCTCATTATTGACATCGTAGGTACCTGTGGCGGCTACGGGAGCACCTGCGGGCGTAGCTTCAGCAGGGGCGCTGGATGATCTGAGATGCAGAGAAGGGTGGATCGCTGAGCTTTGGGCGTTTTCTAGGGCGCGTATCGAGTTGCGCGATCTACTGTTGTCTGGCTCGACAGGCCCTCCGCTTCCACGTAACTCAGCTATGGCTCTTGGCTCTGGTGTGGTGTTATATAGCCCGCGATATGTAAGCTGCGACGTGCTTGCATCTGATACATTTGACCGAGAAGTGAGCGTTCCCGCAGCGTCAGCATTGAGAATTCTAGGGACATGATCGAGTTGTGGTACTGGACGACCCCACGGCCTTGGAACCTGTCTCGTCTCAGAGCTTCTGTGGTCAGAGGTCTCGATAGAAAGGATCACGTCATTTTGGTTTCCGTCACTCTGCGAAGAGGATGCTTGCGAAAGCGCCCGAAAAGAGAACTGTTGGGTGGGTATTGCACTACCGATAGTACTATGGGCCGACCTCGAGGAGGACGAGGGAGTACGAAGAGTCCGGAAAGTGAATTGACTTGAAGATTTTGGAGTGAGAATTTCACTGCTGGATGTGCTTGGTATAGTGGGCGATCTGACTGTATGACTTGACCAGCTTCCAAAGCTCATTCTCGCACTGAAGTGAGGAAAACTCTCGTGAATGTGATGGATGGTAAGGATAAAAGATATAAGATCAGGAAGATGTGCCGAAGTCGTTGTGACTAGAAGGTGAGACCATAAATGTTATCTATCTGTGCGACGCTGGTGCTCGTATACATAGTCTTACCGTCTTTCAAATTCGGGTTCGGGATCGATATTTCGCCAAGCATGGCAGCCCAAACCATGACCCTGCTTGAAACTGGAGACCACCAACATATCTTAAGTTGCAGTAAGTTCAATGAAGACTAAAATAGCATGTCGTATATCTGAGTGGCTGGGCTAATCTGCTTCTTCATTAGCCATTCAAGTTGAATATTTAAGCGCCGGCAAGGATTGGGCAGGCGCCGCGGTCAATGAACAAGGTCGGGGGCCGACTCCATGATACATTCTCGTAGCGCTAAAGGTCAATGATTAAGGTCGGTGATATTTTATGTGGCTTTGGAAGCCTCTGGAGTCTTCAGACCGGTTGTTGGAGTTTTAGGTAGTGTCGGCCTTCACTTTGAAAATAAAGATTCTAATATGAGTACCGCAGAATCGCTATTCAGGTATTTTGGCCAGTGCATGGCTAGGCTCCAATTGATAAGGGAAGAACCTTCTCACTTGTATGGACTGGGCACGGCGTGGTTGACTGTAACGCCTAGGTCGGGGGCTCAGGCAGGCAACATTGGCAGCAATCTGAAAAATCTTGTTCCAACCCAGAAGAAGTATACAGCCAAGATTGGTTGGAGAGGAACTCAAACTTTGAAAGATATGATTCTGATCTACGTTTGACTCAATTGCTTTTCGGTTTCTTGTTTGATTTTACAATTCGCCGTAGACGAAAGGTTTAGGCTCACTGCTTGGGCCTCACCAACGTCTTTCACGAATGATCTTGATGATCATCAAAATGCATTGTGATCATGACAGGGTACAAGACCTCGATTTTCCGCCTTACAGTGTGCCGTGTATATAAGAAATCCCGACCAGCGAGTGACCTCTCCATGAACAACATGTCACGAAATATGGGATAATCCTTCAAGGCAGGAAGGCTTGGGAGATCATAAGCCCAACTGTTCTCTTCTTATGTTGTCCCAAACTATGCTTTCCTAAGTGGCTGCAAAACAGATGTTGGAGTGCAGTGTCAATGAAGCAATAGATATGGAAGCTAGTGGTGTTGATCTGCACATCATTTGTCATCTTCGGTCAAACCACTCCGCATCGCCAAGACGGCAGCCACATGCAAGTCTGAGATACTCAATATCATTATTCAAGGCTGCTCTGTCTCTTATCTGGAAGACCTCATTTTCAATCATTAAAGCCTAAGACATCGTCAATGCCCATCGTCGTCATCGCGGGAGGAACATCCATCGGTCTCGGCCGCTCCATCGTCCAAGCAATCCTTCAAGCCTACCCAAACCAAGAATGGACGCCAATTATTCTCTCTCGCTCCCCAAAGCAACCAGACTGGCTCCCAGCTCTCGATTATAAGCCAGAAATTAAGGCGGTCGACTACAACGACCCTTCGTCTCTCCTCTCCGCTCTCAGAGGCGTGCATACGGTTATCTCTGTCATCCTCGCTATTGATGGCACTCACGCTTCAAGTCAAATCGCCTTGTTAGACGCAGCCGTGCAATCAGGATGTAAACCTTTCGCACCAAGCGAGTGGGCGTGTGGACCAAAGGGCGTTTTGACGTAGATTTGCTCGCAGCTGCCAAAGTACCCGTCTGGGAAGCTTGCGAGAAGAGCGGAATCGAGTGGTCGCGCTTCAACGTAGCTTCATTCATGAATTATTTGGGTATTGGATGCGGTCAGAATGAGGACGAGGCTTGTGCAGGTGTTGATCGCGAGGGCGATATGCCGGATGGGAGTGGGTCGTTTCTCGTCTCGATGGTCTCGAATTCGGTGGAGTTGTTGGTCAAGGATGATGGGGCGGTGCCGAGGGTTACGATGACGGAGATTGGGGATGTGGGGAGGTTTGTTGCGAGGGCTTTGGAGTTGGAGGACTGGGAGAGGGATATGGATATTGTGGGGGATACGGTGAGGCTTGATGAGGTTGTTGAGATTGCGGAGCGGGTGACGGGGAAGAGATTTGATGTGAACAGGCTCGGGAGAAGAGAGATGGAAAAGCAGCTTGAGACCTTGGTGGATGAGAGTGATATGTTGAAGAGGATGTGGGTTCAGTTGAAGATTATGATGCTGGGTGATGAAGTTGGCTGTTTTGGCTGTGGTGTCTTGAATCCTGTGGCCAACAAATTGTGTCCAGGCGTGCGGGCAGTTAGCATAGAGGGGTACTTGACTAAGTACTGGGGAGGGAAGAACTTGTAGATGGGTTGCCGCTCGGTATTTGGGGGATTCTGAAATCAATAAGCATAATCAAAGAAAAATGATGATGGAAAGTCAAGGTTCGCAGCAATTGTCCCATTGTTTCATCAGGAGATAAATCTGTGGCTCTGCTCCAATTTGACATTTCGCATCAAACTCAGGAGTCTAGCCAGAAGTCCTAAAGATATTTGTTTTTCCCATTCCATGAAACCAGCCTCTTTGTCCTTATCATCCATGCCATGCCAACATCCTTCTCCGATCTCCGAGAATCTGCCTCGAGCAGAATCAAAAACCCAACAGACTCCCAACAGTCCTCTTCGGTTTTGGTCTAGGCTTGCCCTTACTCCCAGCAGTCCCAGAATCCTTCATATGAGCCAAAACTCCCTCCATCTCCGCATCCGTCATCATCCCAAACGCCAATCGCCAAGTTCGGGTTGGGTGCAAGACGACATTCTTCGGGTGCCAAGGTGCGTACTTTTCAGCAGCCTTGCGAGCTTCGAGGCGTTGCTCGAACTCTGTGAGTTCAAACTTGTAGTCTTTGGTAGTGTTGGGGCTTGTGGCGCTCATCGTGAAAGAGAAATTATGTGATCAATCGGAAGAGGAGGTGTTTGTTTTAGTGTCGGCTCGCTTCTAGAGTAGAGATGAGAGTGGAGTCTAGATTCTATCGATCGAAATTGGGGATCTCGTTCAGTACTACATAATTATACCCACTAGCCAGAAATCAATATTTGTTTTCAAGCAGGGCATCTGAGTGTCTTGCATGAAGAATCACCCCATATGCGGGGTTGTTTGAGAGAGGACTACGCAACGCGGGGTGACCTGGATTGATCAGATAAGAACGACAATTTGGTACCCCGTCATTGTCATCGTACGGATCAACTGGGCACGGCTATAAGGTGGCTCGCTTTCCTTGTACCTTTACTGGCTGCAAATGTGCTTGCTGTCGACCCCTGGGATTCTGTCAGCGGAACGGATCCTATCTCTCGCTTGGAGACGGGTAGTCAAGGGGTGGTTACCTCGGCGCATTTGCAAGTTTGTGAGGCCTGAATCTGGAACTGGCTATTTTGTATGCAACGGAGTTGCTTTTGATCTTGCGGGTAATAGAAGCGTCACTATTGAGGGGCATGTAGCTGCTCAAATAAACCCACTATCAGCAACCGAATTGCTTAATGTTGTTGTTTACATTGGAAATTCATGGGAATTAGTTGCATAGTCCAAGACCTAGCTGGATGTCTGAAATATCCCGAAAATCGATCAGCTTCATTGGACGGCTGATCCGGGAGCTGTTCCCTCTTCAGGACAAGGAATATGTTTCACACCCTGCCGTGCAACCTAACCAAGTCAGGTCGTTCAGCTCACGCCTCAACCTCGCATCCAAACAGCCCGCAGATTATCATGTCCATCTGTCATACTCTATGAGTCGCATCGAAGTAAAATCAATCGTCTAATAACAACATAAATCATGCGTCTCCTCCAGAGTTTCGTGGCAGAGCTGGGACTCTTGTCTTTAGTTCGCGCTCCCCGCGACACGAAGCTGATTATCCTCCAGCGCTTCACGCGCTTTTTCGCTTTCGGAGGATCAACAATTGTCCTCGCACTCTATCTCCATGCTTTGAAGCTCCCGGACTCACAGATCGGTTTATTCATGAGCTTAGCGCTTGTGGGCGATGTGATCAGCTTCGGTCTTGCCTTGTTGGCTGATGGAATCGGGAGGAAAGTTGTGCTTGGGTTTGGAGCGCTGTTGATGGTGTTTAGTGGGGTCGTATTTGCATTAAGTGGGAACTTCTGGGTTTTATTGGGAGCCGGAGTCGTTGGAATTATCAGTCCGAAGTATTGCACTGTCGTCACGAATCTGAATCGATGCTGATATTGATGGTGACAGTGGCCGAGAAATCGGTCCGTTCAGTGCTATCGAAGAATCCACACTGGCGCATCTCACGCCGCTTGAGATCCGAAGTGACATCTTCGCATGGTACACTGTAATCGGATCAGCTGGTAATGCGGCTGGCAAGTTTGCGACAGGCTTTATCGTGCAACACTTACAGACTCTCGATGGCTGGGATCAGATCAAGTCCTATCAAGCTGTGTTCTTTGCGTACGCCATTCTCGGTGCAGTCAACTTCCTCGTCACTTTCTCTTTGAGCAACGAAGTGGAGCTTTATGCTAGAGAAGAACAGGGATCAAAAGATGGGAGCGAAGACGAGGAGCCATTAATGTCTGAGATGCAGGATGGAGAAGAAGGGGAGCCCGGATTAAGAGAGAAAAGGTCGCTCCTTCCCAACATCAGCAAAGAAAGTCGAGCGATCGTGTTCAAACTTTGCTGTCTGTTTGCAGTAGACTCTCTGGCATCTGGTCTTGTTCCTGCGTAACTTCATTCCCCTCGTATCAAAGTCGTGAGCTCACAGTAAGATAGATCATGGGTGACGTACTTCTTCTACGGAAAGTTCTCACTCGAAGAGGGCTCGCTTGGAACGATGTTTTCCGTTATGGCATTCCTTTCAGCCATATCTTCCTTAGTCGCCGCATCTCTCTCGAAGCAAATCGGTCTGATTAGGACCATGGTTTTCACCCATCTACCATCCGCCATCTTCCTTATGCTGATCCCAGTACCATCATCCCTTGCTGGTGCATTGGTGTTCCTCATTCTTCGCTCGTCGCTTGCCTCAATGGACATCGCACCAAAGGCGGCATTCCTTTCCATGGTGGTCTTACCTGGTGAGAGAACAGCTGTGATGGGCCTTATATCTGTTGTTCGGACTTTCAGTCAGAGCGGCGGACCTGTGATCACAGGTATTCTTGCTCAGTCTGGTAAGTTCTGGGTAACGTTTCTGGTGGCGGGATTGCTGAAAGCGGGGTACGATTTGGGACTCTTGGCAGGTTTTCAAAGCTACAAGCAAAAGACTGACATTGGTACTGGATCGGAAGATGAAGTGGATAATGTATGATCTCGGGAGGCTCACCACGTCGAGAATGGAAAGATGGAGGAGCGGATGCACGAGAGCAGAATCGCTGGCTAGGTGACCAAGCTTGAGACATGAGTTAAGGCATGGAGCAATTGTCATGACTCGTACATTTGTTGACTTCTAAGCGAAGCGTCTGAGCATTGGCTATGGTCTACAGATGTGTCCCTCCTTACCAGAAACATCACTGCCTACATGAGCATTGTTTTCTCTCTGCCGCCGTCTTATAGCCCTTCATTCGTGGATGGGAAAGCGATGGGAAAGCGTCTCTTGATGAATTTTTCTGAACGCTCCTCGTGCCGCACCGTTGACACGAATCTATGTAAGCTGATATTGAGCTGCAAAATCCCCTGAACCTTTCTCTTGGATCCATACTTGAAGCTGGATAAACTTGCATGATCATTAGCCTGTCATGACTGGCCAGTTGCGTTGTTGTTGGTTTTCAGGTTTGTTTTCCAAAGTGGCCTAGCTCAGGGGCGCAGACAATATCCGGAAATGATTTTCATCTTCTCATTTCCGTAGCATTTTTCTTGCTTCTCCATTGATGCAAGTTTCACGTCTCGAGTATGGCCCTCCACCAGTCTTTGCTTGTCGAGAAACCTTGTCGATATGAATACCTCTGTTTGCCTTCAGATCGACGCATCCACCTCGGCTTATCCGAAAACCGGAGCCGTCTTGCTCAAAATGAGCATATCGAAGCCTTTCTCAAGGCGTGATACTGGTCGGGCCAACAATCTTTCTTCTAGCCCTCGCACCACTGAGGCTGTACCAATTGCACAATGCGAAGCTTGTTGCAAAGCCAAATTCTCGTGGCGTCGTCAAAGTCATGAGTGAATTGTTGAAATGCACATGTCGGCCAGGGTTCTTATCTATTTAAGGTAGTTTGCGCGGTATTGCTTGCATTGCAGCTCACCCATGCTGGTCTAGACTTTCGTGCGACAGGATTTACAGACGTGACGTTCACCAGGCTCTTGTATCTGGCCGCATTCGCAGTTCTGGGTCCAATGTCTTTCTTCGAGCACAGCCGTTCCGTCGCACCGTCCACTCTGATCACAACTTTTCTTGTTAGTTGTGTTCTCTGCGATGCAATCCAGGCCGGTCAGCTGTACGTGGCCAAGAATCTTTGCGAAGTCTCAATGCTCTCAGTAGCCAGTTTTGTTGTCAAGGCAGCACTGATGATCCTGGAGACACAGAGTAAGGCAATCTTAAGAGAGCCCTATGAACACTCATCTCCCGAAGAAGTTTCTGGCTTTTGGGGGACGGCATTTTTCTGGTGGGTCAACGAGTTCATTGCTCTTGGGTATTCGAAGATTCTGTCGAATGAAGACATGCCGCCTTTGCCATCGTATCTTGACTCTCAGCACTTGAGAGAAAGGATGTTACATGCTTGGAATAGGAAGTGTACGTGTGTAAGCCCGGTTCAAACTTGCATTAGTTGACTGGAATCGCAGCTCGTTCGGAAAGTCGACTCGCTCTGCTGTTTTGCCAATTCAAACTTCTGTGGCGGCCGAATCTGAATGTCGTCCTTCCCCGAGTCTTGTTTACAGCCTTTCGCTACTGTCAGCCTCTTCTTCTTGCTCGTACTATCGCCTATGTTACTCATGACCTGTCGCCATTTGAAAACAGGAATGAAGCATTTCGACTCTTGTTATTTGCATTCGTGATATATATGGGCATGGCTGTGAGTTGCTGTTTGCCGAAGTCATCGTGTTTCTCCTCATTCCAAGCTAAAAGATAAATCCAGGTCGCGAAGGGAATGTACGACATTCGTCTCCATCGTCTCGATGTGATGAGCCATATGACCATCATTGGTCTCATCTATGATCGTTGTTTCACGATCAAGGAAAGAACTTTTGAAGATGCGCCAGCTGGGACACTGATGAGCAACGACGCGGAGCAAATTATGTTCACTGCAGACTTGATCCACGAGCTATGGTCACAAACAATAGAGCTATGTATTGGTATGTATCTATTGGCTATGAAACCCGGTTGGGTCTGTGTGATTCCTGTTATGGTCGTTCTGGGTATGTTCCCTTGCTGTTGAGCTACATTACCGTCCACAAGGTCTTTTTTTTGTTTTGGGATTGCATGACTGACAGCATCTAGTGTCATCCCAAGGCTCGAAATTTGTAGTATTGAGGATAGCGAGCCGTCAAAGTGATGTCACAATGGCAACACAGACACGCATATCGGTTACGAAATCTGTTCTTGATTCAATGAAGAATATCAAAATGATTGTTGTGGTCAAGAGGATGAAGGCTAAAATTAGTGGTGCTCGGTCTCTCGAGATCAGCAAGTATATCAAGCTCAATCAACTATTCGTAGCTTTCAACGCTAGCGGTGAGCCTGACATCCTATCCTATTCTCCCTCTACATTATTCCTGGATCCTATCTGTACTGATAGACCTACACTAACATAGGAATGATGCTCACCATATTCAGCCCTGCCATCACTCTCGTCATATTCTCGATCCAAGCTGAGATACGTGGCGTCAAGTCTATCGATGTCGAGACCGCCTTTACTGCACTGGCGATCATTGGCTTGGTGACCAGTCCAGCTCATACGCTTCTTGTCATGAGTGCTCATATGGCTTCCGCCGTTGCGTCCTTCGACCACATACAAACATATCTCAGCGGATCGAGTCGAGAGGAAAAACGAGAAATCATTCAACCACAGCACTCTGGTGGTTTCGGTAATCCGATGAATGGAAATAGTGCCAAAAATTCGATTCAAAACTTCAACGAAAATGCCCGGAGCGAAGTAGATTTTAGAGATGCTGTTGTCGCGACCACCGATGCCAATATTCCTTCCTATTCGAACTCCAACTTCGTCTTGCAAGGCCTCAGCTTTAATATCCCCAGAGGTCCCTCACTATCTGCTGTGGCCCTATCGGAGCGGGTAAGACATCGCTCGTCAAGGCAATTCTCGGGGATTTGCCCACGACCAAGGGTGTCATCCAGATAGCCTCCGATCAAATGGCATACTGCTCACAGAATCCTTGGCTTCCAAATGGCACGATCAAAGAGATCATCCAAGGCCCCGCTGATCTATCCACAAGCCTGAACCAATCGTCGTATAGCCGGGTTGTTGAAGCATGTGAGCTTGGGGAGGATCATCAGCAGCTTCCAGATGGCGACCAAAATCTTGCTGGTAGTTGGGGTATTGTTCTTTCTGGTGGGCAAAAACAGCGAGTTGCTCTTGCTCGTGCGATTTATGCACACGAAGATCTGATTATTTTCGACGACGTTCTTAGTGCACTTGATGCGATCACACAAAGAAGGATTACTACACATCTTTTCGGACCGAAAGGACTGTTCAAAGAACTGGGGGCTACAGTGTTCCTGATCACCCATGACAGTACGCATTCCTCCTCACGAAATCCATTACAACAAATGCTTGCCATACTGACGGAGTCGGAGCCCAAGTATCAGCCTTGGCAGACCATATCATCGTTCTTGGTAGGGCTAGAACCATCGTAGAGCAGGGAAGCTGGGAGGACCTTAGATCGGACGCGGGTTACATCAGTCAGGTAGTGCTAAGAGAGGGTCGAGAAAGTTCGAAGCGCCCAGATAAGACGGTCTCAATTGCTGGCAGACCTCGACAGCAAACATCTGCAACGACGGATCCGAACAGGCAAGACCTACCGGGAAAACAGGAGACATTAAACTCTATGGTGTCTAAGTTCCTCTTTCACTCGGTGAACGGCGCTAACATCCACAGGCTATTATTTTGGAGCTATCGGATGGACTCCCCTGGCTTTGTTGTTTCTCTCCATGATAGCATACGCAGTTCTTTTGGGTTTAATGCCTTATTGGCTCCGTTTCTGGGCTGAGTCCGATGGTAGCCCTATCCGACACTACTCCGGCATCTACTTTCTTCTTGCAATCGGAGCGTTTGATGGTGTCACATTGACTCTAGCGAACATCTTCCTTATCATCGCTCCTCGATCTGGCAACGTTCTACATGCTCGGCTACTCCACACAAGCATGGCAGCACCTCTGTCTTTCTTCGCGACAGCTGACACGGGTAGCATTCTGAATCGATTCAGCTCAGATAAGCTGATGATTGATCGGAGACTGCCACCATGTCTGCTACAAGTTGGACAGTGTCTATTCACGCTACTTTCCCAAGTTATCCTGCTCGCTGTCGTTCAGCCCCTAATGGTCACCATCTTGCCATTCACATTCATTGCTGTCTACTTCATACAGAAGTTCTATCTGGTCACTCCCAGACAACTTCGCTTTCTTGAATTGGAGACAAAGGCTTCACTGAATTCCAGCTTTCTTGAGACCCTCGAAGGTGTTACCACGATACGGACATTTGGATGGCAGCAAGCCTTCGTCAAGGATAACATCGCTAAGCTGGACCAGTGTCTACGACCCTGGTACCTGATGATGTGTCTTCAGCGGTGGCTGAATATCGCCATGGATCTGATTGTGCTGTGTATCGCCATGCTTGTTATTTCACTGGTTGTAGTATTCAAGGGTACCACGACTGGTGGCCAAATCGGAATTGCACTCAACGTTGTACTACTAGCCAACCAGTCCCTGCTCAAGCTAGTGGAATCGTGGACCATCATGGAGACTTCTTTGGGTGCAATATCGCGATTGCGTGCTTTTGAGAAAGACATCGAACCAGAAACAGCCAGGTGAGGTTCGCCAGCCATATACCAAATGGCCTTCTCGTGGTTCCATTACATTCGAGAACATGTCGGCTAGCCACGACACCAGCAGTCTCGCACTCAAGAACATCTCCTTTTCTATTAAGTCAGGAATGAAAGTGGGAATCTGTGGCAGGACAGGAAGCGGCAAGTCTTCTCTGCTTTTAAGCATTCTCCGCCTTGTCGAGGTCGAATCGGGCACTATATGGGTCGATGGTCTGGATCTGCAGACTCTATCACGAGAAAGCATTCGATCGCGGATCATCACGGTGCCTCAAGATTCGATGCTGGTGATGAGTGACACTATTCGACAAAACCTTGATATTGCGGACTCAGGGATTCTGGACGACGAAATCATTTTCGCGCTCAAGAAGGTGAAATAGTGGTCTGTGATTCAAGGACGAGCAGATGGCCATGCGACTGGTCTTAGTTAGGATTAAGATCTGAATGCTACTGCTGGGCATGAAAGCAGTGCAGTACCACTGCTCTACGGGCTCAGTGGCCATGGTCAACAGACAGATACACGTCGAGATACGGCTTTAGACATGCTGATGAGCTCGCGTCCTCTCTCCCATGGTCAACAACAACTCTTCTCCCTAGCTCGCGCAATTCTCATGCGAGCTTTCCGTGGCAATATTGTCCTTTTAGACGAGGCTTCGAGCAGTGTCGACGCCGATACCGACAAATATATGCAGCAGATTATCCGCGAGGAATTCCGGGACCACACTGTTCTCACGATCGCGCATCGACTAGAAACAATATTGGACAGCAATGTCGTGATGGTTATGGATGTGGGCAGACTAGTTGAGTTTGGATCTCCAGATGACCTGATGGAAAAGGAGGATGGCTTCTTCAGAAAGATACATGGCGCGTGAGATGCAGCTCGGTGGAAGACTGAAATGAAATTTATCTGGGTTTCTCTCAAAAGATTCTTATGTGACCTTCAACGCCGTATTTCTGCCAAAACTGGTATGCAGTATGAAGCTGAGATAACTACCGCTTTTGGCCGCCAGAAATTTCGTCACTTGCTTTTGAAAGACCAGGTCAGTATAGGTGCGGGTACAGCTTCTTCCGCGGTCAGTACTACCTCCCCAGAGAAGTTAGCTTTCAGTGATGACATCGCTTACTATTTTCGAATTCGATTTGCCCTCCCGTGATTGCTTGATCTTCTTCCTCTGCTCTTCAGCAGCACCACGTCGCTGACCGACATCCCAATCCTCGTCCTCAGACTCGCTTTCCGACACATGTGACCTGCATGAGAAATACACGGACTCATCATCAGAATCTTGAGGCTCATCTTCCATCGCCACCTCAGAATCTAATTTTAACGCCGGGGCCGCACTAGTCCTCAGCTTTACCTCCGCAATATCCTCCGGATCCGCCTCATCATCTTCACTCGAGAAGTCCTCAAATTCTTCCAGCTCTTCTGGACCATCCCACTTCACGTTGTTTCTCTCACACCACTCTTTAGACTTCGCAGCATCCTTCGCAATCTGACGACCCAAATCAATATTCACCAGCTCTCTCCATCTCCCGTTGACTTTATTGACGTTCTTCCACCTGATGAGTGGCATCTTACTTGCACACTCTTTACACTGCCCAAAGGAGAAACAGGACGTCGTGGGGTACCAGATTCGTTGGAAGAGTCCATCCTTAGTCATACATTCGAGTTTGCCGTGCATGAGGAGGTCGATGCGCTGTAGAGATGGAAGAGGGAGAAGCTTTTTCCAGATATTGTGGTCGTTTATGCGATATTTGTTTTCGCCTTTTGATGTGTCGAAGTTCATGTCCATGACGAGGATCTGAATGTATTGCTTGAAACCGCCATGATGAACGATTCGAGTGAAGTTCGTGTCTTGTGCTCGGATAGTAAGGAGATCGGCTTTCCAGATCGTCGTGGTGGGGTCGAAAAGTCCGATTAGGTTGTGGTATTTCAATTGAGGTTGGATTCTGAGCCAGTCTCTGACTTCATCATTGACCTGTTTGCATGAGATGAGAAAGAATTTGAGGGATTCAGAAGGAGTTATTGGTGGTTTTTTCGACAGTAGAGATGCGATGTCGATCTCATAGTTTTGGAGAGCTTGTTCGAAGATGTGACAGCGGAGCTCGACTGGAAGTCCAAGAAACGAGGCTCTCGATCTTAGATCGTTTATTGGCTCTTTTACTGAACGCTGAGTGCATCGAGATATATTTGAAGGTTCAACGGTAGTTTGGTGTATTGCCATGAAGCTCTCCTCAAAGGTAGCAGCTATGCCAGTGGCTGGAACATGGGCTTTTGAAAACCCCGTGCCCATAATGAAAAATCTTTGTATCGCTGTCAAGTAATTATGAAGTTTAGAAATATAGATTATGGGGCCATAGGAACAAGGTGCAAATGCTCGTCGGTTTCCTGAAAACTTCTGTGATATTCACCGAACTAGCTAGTCGACTAGGTCGGTAATGGTTTCGAAAGTATTCAGGTAACAGACGAATAGAACCATGATGACCCTCCAGTGATACCATCATATCTAGACAAAATTATTGACTGCCTATATAAGAATTGAAGTGCGGTAGATAAAATCGGTGCCACGCTACTCCTCTACTGGTTACGGAATTCGTAGTTAAGCGAAATCCAAGTCCACTCTTTGCGGATAAGACTGACAAAACAAGCAATTGTAACAGCATCTTGAGAAGTCTAGAAGGACTTTGTCGTCATCACGCATCATGATGCTGTACTATCTATACAGATCTACTAATGGGTCGATAGGCGCATTTTTTGTGGTCGTGGGACCTAGATGCTAGTCTAGCCGCCACGCCTAAACCCAGGTATGGTCCGTATCATACAGCTGGTAAGCTATGATACCTAGCAGATGCCTAAGAATCGATACTAGGAATATCCACAAGACGATGGTCGGTTTATTTTCTCCAAAACTTGCTTCAAGGATAATTCTCACACACGGCAAACTTCAAGTCACCTTCTGAACACAGACTTATCTCGGAAAACATCCAACATATCCTCAGATCAAGAAAACTCAGGCCTCATTCTCACCTACGACAATCTTGACAACGCTTACTCGATAACCATGGCGCCTGATCTCGACCTCCAGGTTCCCACGACGACAAGTATTGCAGCCCCAGCTGCTACCAAGACAATGGAGAACATCAAGAGAAAGACCACATTCGCCGATCTTACGTTTGAGGTCAGATTCATATTATTCGAGTACCTAGCAACAGAACGAACAATCAAACTCAAAGAAGCTACGCCAACCATCAAAAGCCGCCATCTGGCCTCACACACCAACAACACCAAAGATCTGGCACTTTCGATCTTTGACCTCGTTGAGGAGGTTTGATATGCGATGTGGTTTGAAACCGGGCGATCATGCTAGGATGAGTATTCTGCGAGAGATAAGCGAGAGGATGCAGTTCTGTTGGGGCGAGTGTAAGTGTAAGAGGGGTGGGTGTGGGGAAAGGTGGCAGGTGCCGAATAAGAGGAGTGGGAGAGGGAAATGGAAAGTGATCCCACTGTTGACGATGGGTGTTTGGCAGCTGGTTATCGATCGTCAATGGAACGATTGGTCGAGGAGGAGAGGAAGGAGATACGGAGGTGGTATGGGAGCGGGAATATTGGGGTTGTGTTGCAGAATGATGAGCAATTGACGTTTCTTGCAACGTCTTATCCGCACTTGTTTGATGCCTTTACAGGGCGTCATGACCTTTTTGAGGCTTTCTTGAGGGATGCTCATGATCCTAGACAACGTTAATTTTCGGTGTCTGATTGCACCGAGGAGGACGAGGAAGGTGAGGAAGTGGACTTGCTGGTGGCAGATGTAGAGAATGAGAGGAGACATGAGGAGTGGAAGAGGGAGCAGAAGAGGTCGAAACAAGAACATAGGGCTCAGAGCAGTGCTAGTGGATTAATAAAAGACAGACCGAGCAACAATACTCTCTTCTTTCATGGTCAGAGACTGAAAATAAGGTGGGAGGTGAAATGCGGTAGATGATGAGGTCGGTGATGGGCACGCTCTAAACGCGAGTGCTGGACGGGTATTTTCAAGTAATTTCGGTCCCATTAACAATAAAATAACATACAAAACAATCATGTACCGCGCCTGGTCATCGGAAAAGCAAATCGACTACATTTTCTGTTTATGTTCGCTTACGAAGAAACCCTGGCCAAAGTCAGTGCCCCGCTGTGCCAAGAGTGGGATTTAGGTGTTGGTGACTAAGCGATCAGCGACCTTCTTCTTCTGGATCTCATCCCATCATTGATAATTTCAAGATACAACACTTTTCAGACTCATCTTCATAATGGAGAAGTCAATTACAGATCGCACATTGCCGACGACCAGTGTGGATGATATCAACTCAAACGGAGGGAACAAAGTTAGCCATACTCGTCGCAAGCTAGCTTGGGCACTCATCCCATTAGCACTGATCTATCTCACATTCTTCCACGCCACACCTCGAACGCGCTGGACAAACTCTCCTGTCCTGAACTACACAGCTCAATGCGTCCAGCCCGATGCTTTGTTTCCAAAGGATACCCCAGAACTAAGCAAAGCATTCGATTTCATCTCATCTGATGCATTCCGCAATGCCAGCATCGAGCGTCTATCCGGTGCCGTCAAGATCAAGACCGAGACCTTCGACGACCTCGGAGCAATTGGCGAGGATAAAAGGTGGGAAGTCTTCTACGGCTTCCATGATTACCTCGAGAAGATCTTCCCGCTCGTGCATGAGAAGCTGAAAGTGGAGAAAGTCAATACGCATGGCTTGCTATTCACATGGCAAGGAAGCAATCCTGATCTGAAGCCTACGACTCTACTCGCTCATCAAGATACTGTCCCTGTACCTGTCGATACCGTAAGTACTCCATCTAGACACCTGAACCGGGAAGAGACAATGTAATAAAACTGCTCTCTAGATCCCTGCATGGGAGCACCCGCCCTGGAGCGGCTTTTACGATGGGAAGTACATCTGGGGCCGCGGCTCATCCGACTGCAAGAACCAACTGATCGCCACACTCGAAACCGTGGAACTCCTACTCTCCGCCAACTTCGTCCCAAAACGTACCCTCCTCCTAGCCTACGGTTTCGACGAAGAGACCTTCGGGTACCATGGCGCCGGCAATCTCTCCGCCGTCCTGCACTCCCGCTACGGCGATGACGGTCTCGCTGTCGTTGTTGATGAGGGAGCTAGTTTCGAAGAGGCATGGGGAACCGTCTTCGCGAAACCAGGTGCTGCTGAGAAGGGATCCACGAACGTCGAGATTACGATCCGCTCGCCAGGTGGGCATTCGTCTATTCCTCGTGATCATACCAGCATTGGTATTCTGAGCGAATTGATCTACTTGATCGAGAGCACGCAGTATCCGACGCGACTGTATGATGAGAATCCATATTTCACTCAGCTACAGTGTGGAGCTGCTTACTCGCCGGACTTTGACCCGAAGTTGAAGAAATTGCTTGATCAGCGCTTGGTGGAGAGTGGGAGTGGAGTTGAGGGGAATGGACACCCGTGTGCGAAGAAGAGTGATACTCTGGCTTTGGAAGCCGCCAAACAGGGTCCGGAGATCAAGTACTTGCTGCAGACTTCACAAGCTGTGGATATCATTTCTGGTGGGGTGAAAGTTAATGCTCTGCCAGAACGGGCTCAGGCTATTGTCAATCACCGAGTCAATGGTTCGTGCCTCAATTTTCTTACCTCTCTTCTATTTGCATCACATTCTCGATGCTTTCTGTGGCCAGTCCATCTTTGATTCTCTTCATCTTCCACGATCGCCCCTCGGTTTTGTACTCTTGTCAGTGTGCTAGACCATCAGCTGACGAACCCCCCTCACCTCAGTTGGCGAAACCGCGCAAGCAGTATTCGACCACCTTACCAGCGTAGCATCCCACATCGCCACCAAACACAACCTAACCCTCCACGCCTTCGATGGAATCGAAGCCGCCTCCTCCCTCATCCTCGCGCACAATGACGTCCTCGCTCCCGCACCAGTAACTCCATCAGATAGTTCGGTTGTCAGTCCGTATTCGGTGTTGGCAGGCACGAACCGCGCCATCTACGGCCCTTCCATAATCACCACGCCAGGCATAATGACGGGTAATACAGACACGCGCTTCTTCTGGGATCTGACGAAGCATATCTTTAGGTTTGCGCCGGGGTATGATAGTGAGGATGAGGAGGGGCTGGGGAATATACATACGGTTAATGAGAAGGTTAGTGTGAGGAATCATGTTAATGCTGTTAAGTGGTTTACGCTGTTTGTGAGGAATTTGGATGAGGCGGAGTTGTGAGGTGAGGGATTGGGATGAGGGGAATAGGTGAGGTGAGGTGGGGAGAGGTGGGGTGGAAGAGGAGGAACGGGGAAGGGGAACGAGGAATATGGGGGGACGATTTTTTATGGGAGGAGAGGGCCCGACAGAGAGATGGAGATTGAGCTTTGTAGACTGCTTGTCATGACAAGAGCTTTTGAAATTCAGTCTCTACCTACTCGTTGATCTTCGGTCGTTCCCGTGTTCTCTTGCTCATGTTTAGTTGAAACAGCGAGACCTAAGGACGAAACTTCAGAACAATACAGCGATCTGACTCTTGCATTATTACACGACAATCCAAAATTGAGATGATTGAAGTGAAGAGTTGACGTAGAAACGAGCGTACATTGTATCTCATTTACTCTGCTCATCTAGCGTTCCGCACTACATCCATTCCACTCCTTACATCTAAACTTACAACACCCACGTCTTCCTCTCCACAGCCATACTACCCGTCCAACATGCGTTCCACCGACTCTTCCTACACTGACTGAACACATCCACGATCACATCTACCCCGCAAAAGGACTCGTACAACTAAAATGCGTCGCCGTCGTCCCCCCCTTCCCAAACGCACTAATCAGCGCCTCAATCGCGGCATAACAACCCAACCCACAAACGACCAGACTCCCCAAAAAATACAGGATATTGAAGCTACTCATCCAGAAACTCTTCTTATATCCCCTCCACCACCTCTTCCATCCATCATCGAGTCTAGTGTATCTGCGGGTTTCGGTATCGAAGGATTCTTCGGGGAGCATGGCGTTCTTCTTGATGTCGAAGCCGAGTTTCAGCAGGGCCGGGAAGGTGTAGGTGAAGTTGCCGATGCAGAAGGCGCCGACGAGGGAGGAGATGTCGCCGATGTTGGGGACTGCCGTGGCGATTACGTAGGCGACGGCCCAGTAGACGGGGACGACGAAGACCCAGGCGATTTTGCCGCGTTTGGAGGTTAGTGGGGGGAAGTCTGGGAGAGTGTTGTTAGAAAGCTGTGCTCAAGGGGTGAGTATAGACTCAGAAGACTTACGGAAGAGTTCCATGAGGACGTTGTTGTAGATGACTTTGATGCCGATATTTCCGTACAGAGCAGCAGCGATGAGACCACCTATTCAAATAATTAGTATTCGCATTCCACGTATCGCTTCAATTTGAGTCAGGCAAGGTTTTGTGAACGTACCCATGATAGCCAGAACATTACCAGCAGTTCGGTAGTTGAATGGAGTGATACTCTGGATAGCCGAACTGAAAGTGTATTGTCCTTGGTATGAATACTGGAAGATACCGAAGAACATGTAGACGAGGTAGATGAAGACGTCAGCGACGATCATACCCTTCCAGAAATCCCCTACAAGCCAGGAAAGTCAGCAATCAACTTTCTCCTCTTCTCACTTCAAATTCCGCTGAGGGCAGGAGACAACTTACAAGGATTTCTCATCTCAGCGAGAAGGTTGAAGAAAAGCATAGCTCCTCCGTAAGCATAGATGATATTATTGATTCCCTGGAAAGAACCCAAGAACCCCACACCACCAGACGCATATCCATAATCCGGTGTGCCAGCAAAGGTCCTAATAGGAATATGACTCTCAACCGTCCCATTAGGAAAGTTCACCTCTCCAAACGGCACGGCGGTAGTAGCTCCAAAAGAGCTAAACATAGTGGCATAATTCGGCTCACTGGTAGCCGCAATTCCAATAGCGAGGAAACTCGTCAACACGGTAGTCAAGACCGAGAAGTTAGCGAGCCAGCCGAATCGCTGCAGTGTGCGGATCTGGCCGAGGACCATGCCGAGGAGGGCGATGATGAGCAGGCAGATGACGAAGCAGAGACCGTTGCCGTTCTCGCCGTTGCGGCCAATCGAGATTTGGGAGGCTTTGCCGCCCTCGGAGAGGATGAGGACGGCGACGAGCATGATCATTTGGAGGGATTGGAGGACGTTGATTAGGTGGCGCATGGCTGGGCCAAAAACGCGGAAGAAGGCTTGGCCGAAATCGCGGAGGGGGTGACGGTCGGAGTCGGCTTGAATTGATGTTAGTATTTTTTTGTTTTTTTTGGTATCTCATGAAATAGGGGTGGTGAGGCTTACTGTGCATGTAAACACCCCAGACATACCATCCCGAGATGGAAGCCATGAGACCAAATGTAGTGTAAAGAGCGACACCTGGGCCATATCCGGTGTTTGAGAAGGCCCATCTGTCAATTTTGTTAGTTATGGGATATTTTGCGAGAGAAAGGAACAAAGCTTACGGAGCACCAGAAGGACCAAGAATATCAGTTGTGATGAGGAAGAAGATGGATCCCCAGGATGCGGTTCGGGTAGCACGAGAAGCTTGTCTCCATTCTAGATCAGTGACGGTAGACCTGCAAAAGCAACGAAGATTAGCTTCAATTCTTTGGCCTCGAGATTGAACTGATAAAATTTCCCTTCACGAGAATTTAAGAGTGCAAAGTCCACTCACCAATCGTTATGGGTAGTCGTGATCTGATTGCCCTCCACAACAGCATTAATCTCATGCTTATGACCCTTCGAGAACCGACTCTTGATAAGTCCACCAAGCGAGAATGGCTCGTCACTCTTGACAGTACTCTTCTCATATACGCGCTCTTCCGCTCGCGTGATGCTCGCATAGTGAAGGTATTCCTCGAACAAGATATTAGGATCGTTGTGAACCTGCGCAGCCTCGATAGTGAAGCCATTCGCAAGGCCGGCCTCATGTCCGTGGTCGAGTGCATACTGGTTAGGGTTCTTCTTCTCCCCTTGACGAGGGTCGCCGCCATCGAGGGCGAGATTGGCGAGGTTCGACATCGTGGCTTGTGTTCCCTTGGATGAGTACGGTAGGGGATGGACGAGGAGAGAAGAGAAGAAAAACAAGCAGAGGGGAGGGGGATCATCGCATTATATTGTGTTTCCAGACGTCCCTAGGGGGACTTGCATAATGCAATGCAGTGCATACTTAGCCAGTACACCACACCACGCCTTACCAGTTGCAACATACCCGGTACCGAACCGAGTTAATCAAATCGACCAGCTGCAGCACTTACCAATCTCGAATCCCCAGTAATCCCAAATCCACATTCCATGTCGATGTAGATCGTAGTGGGTGATACAGCTAGGCGCAGCCTCGGCTTCACTCACGCCTCCCACCGTGCTCCTCTCCTTCCTACTCGTACCCTGCCCATTCGCAAACATCCATTCATTATTCCCAATCATCCTTTCCCACCAGCAAGCACAATAAACTCCGTCTCGTGCGACAGCTCAACAATAGTTCACCGACCCTCCCAATCCTTCCCTCACAATCCAATCATATCTCCCTTCACTTCCTTAGTACATCTGCCAAGCCAGCAATGCGGCGTATATTCAGCATGTCAGACCCTCCCCTTCCCAAGCTGTACCAGAAACGGCAGCTCGAAACCATATCCAGACGCTCCATACGAACCGTTAAATTATTAATCAAGCTTTCACACAAGCACCAATGCCAATCAAAACAAGCAAAGCAGACAGCCAGATAAGATAATGCCAAGTGGAGATCGTCGAAAGCTATGCTCGCTTAGGAAGGTGTCATGAGTGTTGGTGGTGGGGTAGGCGGGCTGAGAGCAGGGGGAAGCTCGTGTGGCTCGGTTCGGGTATATCGAAAACAATCCCGTTACGGTGCGTGCATGCAAAAGACAAGGGAAAGGCTCAAGTGGAATAGAATCGCTTTCCGGAGGCTCGGAAGAGACTAACGAAATTAATGCTTACTACTAATGATTTGTTTACCCAGTTTGGTAGGAGGAAGTGAGATGGAATTTTGGAGCTGGACATGCAGGCATGTTACTGGTGTCGAGACGATCTTATCAGCTTAGTTCCCGCTATGGAGACGGAGTTGGTGATGCCACCTTCTTGATATGGATTAATCGGATTTGTGGTTTCTGTCGGTATCAGGTCAACGGACTGCTTTATAACTTTTGCCCGAGCTATCCGAAACTTGCCCACGGAAGTATTCAAGCGTCGCAAAGGCAAGGTAAGGTGGTTTTGGCCGGCCGAGCGTATTGTAGAGTACGTACTGAATAGGTCTGCGGCGCGGTAGCAGACAAACATGAAAGGTGTAGAGAAGTGTCGAACGAAACCGAGAAGATACGGTGGTGAGCAGATACCGCAGAATGAGGGGTTCCAAATACTTGTCTTGTCGAAATATCAAACTCTGGGCGCATCCCATGTCGAGATCTGCCCAGCAAGCCTTCCGTCGTGGCAATAATGCTTGGTTCCGCCACCAGTCTTGGAAATCTTCTCGAAGGCTGCACACTCCTTCCACATTCCTTCCACCGAGCTGTTCCCCGCATCCACAAGCATCCATCGACCTGCATGCCCAATCTAATCCACATCCACACCCGAATCTACACATGCAGGCTAGGCTAGACTTCCAAGTTCCAACGCCACCAAGCGCCACCAACCTGACCCAGCGGAAGGGAACCACACCATATCCACATTCCAGATTCCACAGCAGACCCATACGATAAGATCAGTCTCATTCCCGAAAAGGAAGGTGAAGTACTATGCTGGAGATGAAAGAGATGTATTGGAGAGGCGAGGCTGATGGGGCGAGACGAGACGGGTTGGGTCGGGGAATTCATCTGGGTTCATGTCCATATCGGTTGTGCGTTGCGAGATGGGCAGACGGGGGTTGAGGTGAGGTGACGTCTTTATGCCTTTGATAGCCGAATAGAAATAGTTGTTGGAATTTGTAATTTGTGATGTTGTGAAAGTTGTGATGTTTGCTGCATTTATGATTGACTGGCAGGGAGAGTGAGATACAGGCGTAAGTAGGTAGGTTGTCAAAATACGGTGCTTACTGTTATTAACGCAAAGGCTGGTGGCTGGCTTACTGGCAGAGCAAATGAAAGCGAGAGCGAGAGCGAGCGCATCGCATTGAGAGGTGAAAGAACATCATGGAAGTCACGGAACTGTCTCTCTTTTCCTTTGGGGTGGACTAATCTCGATGTGTTTTGAGAATGGACGGTTTCACGTCTGCTTTTGTTATTCGGTGCGATCTCTTTCTCTTCGGTATATTCCCCGTTCCATCTTCCCCCTTCTTTCTCCTGCTCCAATCTACCAAACCCATCTACGAATGCCCACTAATAGCCTTCGGAACATACGATTCCTCAAGATACTTCTCCTCCTCATCCGTCAATGTCTTCCCTCTAACACCAATCAACTCGTCCAGTCTATCCACACTACTGAACCCAATGATTGGGCTGGCAACCCGCTTGTTGATCCAAGCTAGCGCAACATGGCTCATCTTCCAGCCCTTCTTGTCAGCGAGTTCTTGGACGCGCTCGATGGTCTTGTTGTCTTCGGGTGTGAGGCCCTTCTCCTTTTCGGGTGCGGACCGGGTGGTGCTGCCAAGTGCTGAGAGGGGACGGGCGAGATGGCCGCGGCAGAGAGGTGCCCACTGAGAATAGTGTCAGCGATGTGATAACAAGATGCAACTGAATTTGCATTGCATGCGAAGTATACAACAGAATGGGGCAAGAAGGGGAGGTGACATACCGGAATCAAACCAACACCCGTATCATTACAGAACCTATTCATCTCTCTCTCCTCCTCGCGATACAACAAACTATACTGATTCTGCATGCTGACGAACTTCGTCCATCCTCTTTGCTCGGCTACGAATTGCATGCGTGCAAATTGTGTAGCCCACATGCTGCTTGCGCCGATATATCGCACCTTACCACTGCGGACTAGGTCGTGGAGAGCTTCCATTGTCTCCTCGATTGGTGTGTTGGCGTCGAAACGGTGGATTTGGAGCAGGTCGATGTAATCGATGTCGAGACGTTTTAGAGAAGCGTTGACTTGGTTAAAAATTGCTTGACGAGAGAGACCTGAATTTTATCAGCGTCTGTTCTGTGTCCTCTTTTCTCTTCATCGTCTCCTCCATTCCAGACTTTCTCCGCTAGCACCTACCAGCCTCTATCGCTTACACCACCGCAATATACACAGGAAAGAAAAGGCAACCTACCACCCTGATTCACATAATCCTTACTGGCCCTAATCTCCTTAGGAAAGAAGAAGCCTCTAACCTGCGGGACCTCTCCCACAGCACCATGGCACTTCGTCAGGATCACCAACTTATGTCTCGGGATATTGTACTTTTTGATTGCCTTGCCGATGATGATTTCCGAGGCGCCGTTGCTGTAGACATTGGCTGTATCCCAGGTGTTGAGACCACGGTCGTAGGCGGCTTTGAGGAGAGGGAGGGACTGTGGTGGGGTAATTTTTTAGCATTATTTCGATTGCGGGATGGACCTGGGCAAATGATGTCCAAGACTCAGACGTCCAAGCAGGGTGCAATTGATTGGTTGCAGGAGGAAAATGGCAAAGGGGAAGAACGTACCTCCTCCTCGCCAGCAACCCAAGGAGCCCACGCAGGATCTCCAATGCTCATCGCACCAAGGATAGGTACGGAAACGCGCAATCCGCTCTTCCCCAAGTTGACATATTCGACCTTGCTGCTCTCAACGCTCTCCTTGAGGGAGTCGGGAAGTGGTGGTGCTTGCATGATTGCGATCGTTTACTATTGGTGGTTGATCCTGCTGCGAATTGGTGTGCTTTGACTGCTACTACGGGTGAGTTTGATTAGAGAAGCAGGAAAAGAATTATGGTATAGCAAATGCCTGGAAGTCAGGCCACGTCTTCCTCTTATACCTTAGCAATTGGCCAAGCTTCATATGAAGATCGCGGGGTTAAAGGCATAACACCGTTCTCCCTGCCGCGCTGTTGCATCACCACTTTCTTTGACTGGTGGCTTTGCAAATGAGGGGAAGAAAGAGCTTAAGCTCTTAGGTTGGAGAATCTGCCGCCAAGGGCGTGGGCGGTGAGAGGCACAATTGATAATCCAGCATGGCGGGCTGTCGGGGCATTAACTCCGAATGCAATTGAAGTGTTTTGATTCGTTGTTGAAGGTGGTTTTCATGTAGGTGTAAGCAAGGAGCGATGGATAAATTGGAGACTTGTGGATAAATCTCCTTAATGCCATTTTCTGCCGTCATGAGGTGACGATGGGCGTGCAGAGTACCGGGGTCTTGGAGGGGTAAAGTGGGGGATTCCCGCTTTTGAATTTGAAGTAAACACTGATATGAACTTGTCCAGGACAAAACAGGAAGTACGAATTTACCGAGTAGTCATCCAGGCAGGGCTTAAAAGAAAGACATTGCTGCAATGAAGCTAGCTGAAGAACAATTTGCCCTCGAGCCGGGCCGGACGAGATTCTCAGGTCTCCCAAGCAAAAGGGCCAAGAGTGAACAAATTACGAGCAAGCCGTGGATAAAGATACTGTGTGCCAGATTGAGGATGCATTTTCTCCTTCGCAAGCTTTGTTCGAGCTGTAGGTTATCGGATCAGAATCAGGATTTTGTTATGATGGGCTGAGGCTGTGAGACCTCACAAGGCTGCACAGGTCAGCCAGCCACGAAAAAGCAAATGCCATCTTGAGGGATAAAATTACGCTCTCTTGCACTTACCTCCGTATCTGAAAACGACTTTACCTATCGTTGTCAACTTTGTGAAGGGGGCCAAGAAGCGACTCAGTCACAAACATATCTCTCGTCTGACATTCCGGTACGAAGCAACCCGCAATATACTATCCACTAGTAGTCGCATCCCTTCAAAAATGGATTCAGGGGATCACATCGCCGAAGGAACTAACCTGGTGGAACATACATACTCCGCAAAGTACAGTTATCAATCACTCAGAGCACAGGAGATTAGAGTCTTGAAGCTGCTTCCAGCATCGAGTCGAGACGCCATACTCCAAGGCGAGCTTGTCCACGTTACACTTCATCGTGACCTCGAGTTCGAGGCTGTCTCCTATGTTTGGGGCGAACCAGTCTTTCCCATCACGTTAAAAACCGGCGAGTCTTCATATCTCAAGATCACGCAGAATCTCGCCGATGCTCTACGATGTTTTCAAAAGCCGGACAAGCCCAGGATGCTTTGGGTCGATGCAGTCTGTATCAATCAAAGCGACATCCCCGAGAAGAACCAGCAGCTGCCACTTATGGGCGAGATATACCGCACTGCGTCGACAGTTCTAGCTTGGCTGGGCGAGAACACAACTAACACGAAAGTCGACGTCGAGTCAATCAGCCTTGCTGGTGCAATGGCTTTTGTGGGGAGAGGGCTGCCACACGTTCGTCCAGGAACGAGCGTCTATTTGCTTTCTGACCTCAAGCAGTTGGAAGAAGAAGTCAAGAAAAATATCGGCGGCATGTGGCCACGCGTCTTTGCTACAGCTGGGATGGACACCGACTTGAATCCCTGCGGCATCCGAGCGTTGTATGAAAGCGTGTGGTTCACCCGTATGTGGATTGTTCAAGAGACGACACTGGCTCGGAATCTACTCCTCCACTTCGGCGATCAAGTCTTGAGTTGGTCCCAGTTTGAAAGGATGTGCGTTCTGATCTACCTGTTCGTGGAAACGGGAAATGCTTTCGACCCGAATGCTTGGATTACATTCACGGGCGTCTGCTGGCCGGTGGTGCAATCTGCGCATCAATTCAAGCTTGCGTATCGGAAACGGCCAGAACATTTTATTGATGCTTGGTTTAAATCCGTTGCGCTTTTTGGTTCCAGGAAATGTAGTGACCAGAGAGATCATGTGTACGCTCTGCTTGGAATCTTGCCACCTCAAGCTGAAGGACGTGTTGTTATCAAGGCGGACTATTCGAAACATCTGGCTAAAGTCTCAACTGAAGTTGCTAGTATGGCATTCAAAAGCGGGGTCTTGCAACACTTGTACAGTGCCGGTGCATGGAGAAGAAGCAGATTCATCGACCATGGTGAGAGCTGTGAGCGTGCATATCTCCCCTCTTGGGTGCCAGATCATAGCGTGAGTCTCGTAGAGGATTCAACCACGTGGTGGATGCAGACAGGGTACGGAGATGAAGAGCTTGTGGATCGAGATCAAGGAAGATCGGTCAGATTGTACCCTGGAAAAGACCCTCACGTCTTCGGCTTCGATGGTTACATTGTTGACTTTGTCGTTTGGAGCTGGACTCTCGAGGATCTCGAGCAGCACCACTCAGTGCCAGCAATTGAAGAAAAAAGACCTGAATATACGCGAGATCGAAAGGCAATCCTCAAACTTCTCTCGGAGATTGAGTCCCGTGCCAAAGGAGAATTGTACTGCGGACTCGATCCTTGGAAGATTGCGTTCTTGAGAACCTTGCTTGCGTCTTGTGATATGACGTCGGTCTGGGCTGGGATGCAAATGTTCGCCCCTCAAGCTTCCCGCAGCGTTCTGAAACTCGATGATGCTTTACAATTGTATATTGATACGTTTCTGCGAGAAGACCCTGCTCTCCACGGCGATCCGATATCAGAGGAAGGACCAAACATCAACCCAGGAGTGACACGACTATTGGGAATGTTACATCAACAAATGGGATCAACACTCCGGAATTTTCACTTCTTCCTTACTGCAAAGGGACTATTTGGTCTCATGCCAAAATCTTCGGTGGGGTGCAAAATGGCGGATCAGATCGTTTTCCTAGATCTCTTCAAAGTGCCGTTTCTTCTTCACAATTCATCAATGCCAGGTGCGAAGACACTGTTGGGTCCATGCTATCTTCAGGGCTTTATGCGATTCACCCTTGAAAATCGGAGAAAGTTGGGCGAAAAGGAGAGATTTATGCTTGTTTAGGCTCCTGTCGCTATCTGTCTCGTCCAATCCTGATCCCTGATCCATGGGCTCTTTTCGACAATAGCCGAACTTTCTTCGCATGATTTACTTTGTTTGTATTTGTAACTCACTAATTCGCATAATGAAAATGGGAAAGAATTGCTGGGAAGTATTATTAGCCACTTTTGAAATTATCCCCTTTTCCTCTCTGATACTTCTAATCTGCAATCGTAGTTGTGCCAAACGTTTTGTGGGACTTTGTTTAATTAGTCAGGGGAATGTACTCTTTGTATCGTTCTGCTTTGATTCTTCCTGTGTCATGGAAGGAGGAGTAGGAAGCAGAGTCTCAAGGCTGTGGTATGCTTCTAGCGTCGGTACTTGTGCTAACCAGCTGATACTATTTTCGCTGGTGGGTTTGGCACAATACCTCAATCAATTGCAAATATACTGCAAAGCTGAATCCAAAGAAGAAGCTGACTTCAATCGTTCTTTCTTATTCTTATCTGTAAATGGCCCTCTATTGTTTACTCGCTTGATGGAAGTTCGCCTCCAGGCAAAATTATCATGGGGTCGTGAACCCCACTTGGCTAGAAGCTCGAATCCGAATGCAGCAGTTCCATCCGAGGAACCTCACTCACTCCACTCTTGACGTTCCCGTCCCTCTCTATTACTTATACAACTACCTCGTACTTGGCCTAAGTACAAGCAATGGATATTTAACATGTAGGTTCTTCTCTTATTTCTTTCTCTGCAAGTTCCGTCTCCCTTTCTTTCTTCCTCTGTCATCCATTATCAACACCAGCACAATGGACACCCGCGCTGCCATCCCAGTCTCCCTGCCCCGCGCCAACCCAACAACATCCTACTGGCAAGATCCTTCGGACTCGCAGCTCTCCGACTACTTATCTTCCTCGTCCGTGCCCGAGATAGCAGACGTTGTTATAATAGGAAGTGGTATCACTGGTGCGGGAATCGCGTGGAATTTACTCGGCGGGGAAGATGGAGTCCACACGCCGAAAAATCAGGAGAAAGTCGTCATGCTAGAAGCGAGACAAGCATGTAGCGGAGCTACAGGGCGGAATGGTACATACATAGTCTCTTTATCCCTTACGATCGTCTTCAAGGGTATTTCGGGCGCAAAATGCTGACATGGATATATTCTACAGGCGGTCACACCAAAGCAGCATCCTACCGGACCTTCCTCACCAACTCCTCCATCTCCCTCCTCACTGCAAAGAAAATTGCCCGCCTCGAATACGCTACTATCAAAGCCGTCCACGCTTTCGCCGCCGAACATAAGATACCCTGCGATTCCTGGATCGGCGACACGGTTGATATAGTCTACGACAAGCAGCAGTGGGAAGCTAGCTTGAGAGGTATAGAAGCTATACGGGAAGTGTTTAAAGGGGAGCAGGACGAGAGCACGGTGGGCAGGTACAATATCTGGAGTGCCGAGGAGGCGAGAGATAGATTCTATGTTGATGGGAAAGATGTTGTCGGTGCAGTAAGTTACGAGGCGGGGAGTTTGAGCGCGTATAAATTCGTTATTGGGGTATTGAAATTATGCTTGGAGAAAGGCCTGGAACTATACACCAGAACGCCCGCTACGAAAGTCTCTCGTGGGAACGATGGGCTATGGGATATAGAGACTCCGAGAGGAAATATCAAAGCGAAGAAAGTTGTGCTTGCTACGAATGGATACACGGCATTTTTAAATACCGGATTTCAGGGGAGTATTGTCCCTTTGAGAGGGCAGATTACGGCGCATAGACCAGGAAGGAATATGCCGTCTGAGGGGTTGCCCGGAACGTATAGTTTTATCTACTCGAATGGATACGAGTATATGATTCCTCGGCCTCCAGGGTCGAAATACGCTGGCGATATTGTTATTGGTGGCGGGCTTGTCAAAGCGGATGAAGAAGGTCTTTATGAGTTTGGCGAGACGGATGATACCAGTGTCAATCCTGTCATTAGCAAATATTTGACTGAGACTACGCCGAGGCTTTTTGGACAGAGGTGGGGAGAGGATGATAAGGAGGGAAGAGTGAGGAGGGAGTGGACGGGGATAATGGGGTATAGCTCTGATGGGTTTCCATTTGTGGGAGAGGTGGAAGGGGATCAAAACAAGGGGCTATTCGTTTGTGCTAGTTTCCAAGGACATGGGATGGTGCTTTGTTGGCTTTGTGCAAAGGCTTTGGTGGGGATTATGAGGGAAAAAGATAAGGACGAGGAGTTGGAATGGTTTCCGGACGTGTTCAGGGTTAGTGGGGAGCGGATGAAGAGGAGATTCGAGGGAAGGTTGAATACTAAAGTTGATGAGGTGGACGGAAGTTCTTAATTTCGTAAGTCGGAGATAGAGATCGAGAACGCTGAGGATCGGAGAAGTGGATTCTACTGATCCAATTTGGGAACATTCAGCTCACGTGCCATCCGTTCGACATCGCTTTGGGTTTCGACTCACGTCTCCACGTCCTCCTCGGCTTTTTGTTTCTGTTCTCGCTCAGCCTCTCTTGCCATCTCAGCCTCTGTCTCAAGCTCCCTCCGATCCTCCTCACTATCCGTAAGGCCAAGTCCAAATCGCTCGTCTAAGGACGGCCCACAATCCGGCCACCTCCTGATCAATTCCTTCCTCCTCTTCAGAACCTTCTCCCTCTTCATCCGCCCCAAAATGTACATGTCGTCCTCGGTGTCCAGCGATCCACTTTTCTGGAACATCTTGATCAACCCCTTCTTTTTTTCCTCGCCTTGCCATATCGAAGGAGACGAGGGCCAAAAAATATTGATTGATGGATACACAAGCCACCCCCAAGCATTCTCTGACATATTTGGTAAGACCCTCCACTCGTTCTTTTGGACCGTGAAGTCTTTTCCCCAGAAAGACCATTCGAGCCTGGGCCATCTTTCTTCACAATGCCTGATTGGCGCGGTCTTTGCGGCTGGCGTAGTATCTTCATCCCCGTCCTCTTCCTCGTTATGATTCACAAGGGTACCACTACCATCTTCATCGGAAACGAAATCACCAGTGCCGCCCTCCTGTCGAGATTCCCCGCATCGACAAGTACCCAGACACAATCCCCAAGCATTAGACAAGCCCTTGAGAAGGTGATACTTCGTCTTATCGTCAAGCCACGTCTCACTCCGTATCCGTAACCTCCCAACTCCCTCTTCCGCTCTCTTGCCCTCCCCCTCTCCCTCTACACCTTGATCATTACTCCGAATCACACGCCCCTTGACAACCAACCCCTCATGTCTCTTAGCAAAATCACTATACTCCACCCCTTCACACCAATCCACCACAACATCCCTCACACACTCCCTAAACACCCTATTCCCAAACACTTCACCTAGCGCAAGCGCTCCCGGATTAGCACGCTCAGCGCCGAAATGGTTATGGTTGAGAGTCCTTTCCCAAGCAGATCTATCGATCTTCATCATCACGATCTTGAATGTTGTGCTGGGCGGGTGGAAATAGCCTGCGAAGTTTAGGCTGTGGAGAGTGAGTGCGGGAGAGAGGAAGGTGGTGAGTTCGGTGTTGAGGCAGGGGTGCGTAAAGCGGAGGCATGTGAGGGAGGAGGTGTTGAGGGGGTAGATTTGCTTGTTTTGCTCGGTTGGCCAGGAGGAGAACATGGTGATCTCGCGGTTGTGGGTGAGGAGTTCGTAGATTTGGTAGCGGATTTCTGGGGGGATGGTGAGGAAGGTGGGTCGTTCTTGTTGTTGGAAGTTGCTTGGTTTGTCTGAGGATTGGATATTGTATTGCCCTGGTGGTGGGTTGTGGTGGTAGCTTTTGAGGCCTTCTGGTCTCGGATCTTGAGCCATGGGACGTGAATTGAGAGGTGGTGACGACGGATGCTTTATGAATGGCGATTGGTGGTTCTGAGTATGGGTATATTATAATAAATAGGGCGATCCGAGTTTATGCTGTGAGATTTCTCAAGTTTGAATATTTGGGGGGTGGCAATGTCGAGCCTTATGTAGAGGAAGATTTCTGGAACTGACTGACTAGACAAGAAGGGCTCTGTTGCTATGAAAATGGCTCAATTAAGTTTCCAGTACAGGAATGTGCGCTGGTATGCCTAGGTCCAGAGAATTGGATGAGACCTAGATATTAGCTTGGGTGCCGGACCAACAAAGCTAGGACACTAGGTAGGGACCATTTAGCGACTGGAGCTGGTAGCAACGATGGTCACTCACGCCTAGTCCATTCTGACTTTTGCTTAGTGGTTGCGGGTTAACCATTAAGACTGTGCTTGCACAGAACAAAATACAGCTGAGCAGCGATAGTGTGTTAACCTTACTGGCTTACCTCACTGACAGCGTGTCGCTAACCCCCATTTTCTTGCCTTCAAACCACTAGCAAAAACTTGCGCGTCGTAGAATATCAAATGCCATCCATATAATTTCTGGATTAATTGTTTATACTAAGCATCTTCGATAGAAAACTTGACCAGCAAAGAACACTTCGTCTCCCGGCCCTTCAAGTCCAACATCCGAATGAACCTCCAGTCCTGGACCGCGTACAGAAGTCGTACAGCGGCGACTGCGAAGACGGGATTCGTGGCAAAACTATCATCGCTCTTTATCAAAATTCTCAAGAATACCATCTCATTTTCCTCATACTCCCATTCCAGAGTCTCATCCCAAACAGGGTCCGTGGGAGGACTGTTCTCCCCCTTGTGGAGGAAGCCAAGCTTGTGTTGCTTGTATGGCGCGGTCTTTCTCTTCGGTGGCGGTGTGGTAATATTGTCTGGGTGCATGAGCATACAGGTCACGTAGGGCTTGATGTCGTCTGCCTCTCTTCCTTCAGGAAGAGGAAGCTGAGATGCGCCAGCGACGTGTAGACTCAGCTTCTTCATGCGACCTGTACTGAGCTTGCCACTTCCTCCGTGGCGAAGGGCAGCTGGTTTGAGAACATAACCATCGGAGCCACTGAAGAGAGCCTCATTGACTTGCATGCCTGCGCCGAATGTCTGCCAGTTCAAAGCGCAGATCTGAGCACCGAGACCCCAGAATGGGACTGGCTGGAGATTCTTGGATGAGATACGGGTTCCCTTGGGAAAGACACGCATGAGATGGTGGGCATTGTGAGCCCCGATCTTGGCGCTTGCGCCTGGCACTTCCATGTGTGTCGACAGCCCGGACTCAGAAACATTGATAAGATGGTGATGTGGGCCATTAGTGAGAGCACCTGTATCGTACCACGAGTTGTCGCTAGGTTTGACGGACTGTGCATAGACACCGAGTTCGGCCAACTCTGGTATGATGATCGCTGCTGGTGCGGCTTTCTTCTTGTCCTTGTAGGCTTGCTTCTCCTGCTTCTCAGTCTCGTCTTCGTCTGATGAGCTTGAGTCGTCATCATCCTCGATCTCACCCGGGATGTGGTGCTCAACGATAACAACGATCTTAGATCCGAGCTCCGCGAGGCGGACATGCTGACCACCATCCTGCTCATCATGGCCCTCATCTCTGACGGCTTTACTGAGAAGGCGATCACCCCATACCTCCGTCATGATTTGCACGAGCCGCAGCTGACCGTGAGCACCACAGTGGTTCTCAAGAGAGATGAGAATGGGTGCTGCTCTATACCCTTGCTCGTCGACAGCCTCGGCAGACTCCTTGTCGTGAACATCACGAATAGTCTCACAAACCGAACGGAAGCTGATATTCGATACAAGAGTGTATCCATGGGTCACCTTTGGCTCGTCTGGATTGTCATCACCGTCCCAAGCATCAATTTCGACGCATCGAGAGCCAGCATGGAGCGCAACCTCATATGCCGTGGCCGATGAGCTACCAAAGAGTTGATGGGCCATCAGGTAAGTGTTGTGACTTGAGCTGACAAAGTACTCAGGAAGAGGATGTGATCTATCTGTGAGAGCAGCAGGGACTTCGATATGTGGCTTCTCGAGTAGAGCCTGAAGCGCTCCAGTGGGGTGATCCGAACTCTCCACATCGACATCTTCTTTCGACAATATTTTCTGCGAGGCTAGAAACGAGCGCAATGCATGGCTTGCGTTGAGTTGATTCTTTGTAATGCCGGTTCGGCGAGCCGAATGTCCACCTCCTGCCACACTGGCCGCGGTTGTCTCCTCTCCTTGTTCATTGTCATCATCTGATTTTTTGGGCTTTGTCTTAGAGCTGAAGTCCATGTCGCCCAAACGGGCTGTGATGTTCTTCGTCCATTCCGTCATGGTTCTTGCAACTTAAGAGAAAACTTGAAGCTGACTGCACAGGTAGCGGGGTCGTCTGAGCTGAAGAGGTGAGATTGCTTAATACTCTTGAAATGGCAGCGCCAGAAAGTCTCACAGACGAGATGTGTGTACAACGATTCAATTGTACCTCCGACTAGAGAATGATTCGTCGAAACAAGAATCTTGTAAGAACAGTTGACAGAAGTTGATGAGGGGCATCAGATGTTGAAAGAAGCTGTCTCGCTTCCAAGATGACATAATGCGCTAACCGCAATTGGGCTTCGCCAAGCCCAAAATAGCATCAAAACAAGGTTTTACGCAGGGCTGATGAATACCAAGTCTTAAGTGAGGATATATAACAAACAAGTCATGAGAGAATACAGTAGTTGCGGGTCGGAGCGATGGTTTTCTCTGCAAGGCTGCCGCTTTGCCGGTGCCAACATCTGTGACCGGGTGTATATCTCAGCACGCATAAGTCAAACATCTGTTGGTGCCTACAAGCCTCGTCAGCAATTGAGACATCAAAACATTTTGAACGTGCACCTTCTTCCGAAAAGTAAAGGCATCTCTAAGTCGAGACTTTCGAGAATTGCTTTCAAAGCGGCCACTTTGTCAACATCAGTTTCGCTATTTCCGGCTTGAGCAACAAAGCAGAATCCATCACTCCGCATCAAGATGAAGGGGAACGGCATCCACATGAAGGACAACGACAACGACTCCACAGTCTCCGCATCAGCAGCATCTAGCCAACATCCAAATGCTACCCCACAAACAAGCGGAGCCTCAACCCCGAATACTCTCGAGCAGGAACATGACCATGCATTCGACCATGCCACGCTAGAGGCAGATTACTTCAATGAGCACCTGCCTCGATATGAGGCTGAAAGCCAAGATTATACCCTCAAAGACGAGCCTCATGCTAACGATGATCCATCTACCTCCTGCGCTGTTCTCCCACATAGACAAGCAGTTTGGATGGAGAAGACGACCAAGCTCAAACTCTCTGCTCTCGCGGCTGGTGCTTTGATCGACGCTGAAATCTTGACTCGGAAGAACCTCTCGCTGTGAGCACCATCTTGAAAATTTGTTTGCACTGTCCGACCTTTTCAAGTAAGAACGGCACTGACAGAGGCCTAGATACCCACCTCGTTCCCATACGCCACCACCTGGTCCTTCAGACCCGATATCTGGCGTACTATCAGCAGCACATGGGACTATCGGCGGCGTGGTCATGGGAGTAGCCGATTATCCCATTGAGATAACCAAGATGGCGAAAGCTAAGCGCGACGTCGCAGCCGGTCTAGCTACAGACTTTGCTCTCGATAGCGGGAAGGGCGTCTCGAGAATCGTTGGCACTGGCTTGAAGGCTCCGATGGATATGACATTGAATATCTCCAGGGGGTTTGGAAACTTGCCGAAGTTGTATGGTGATAAAACGGTGAGGAAGGAGGAGAAGGTCACGGGAATTGCGAGTGGTCTTGGTGCTGCTGGGAAGGTGCCTTATTTTTCCCGCCGTCCTAAGCGACAGTGTTGACTGAATTTAGGGATTTGGATTCGGCTTGTACGATGGTATCACAGGTCTAGTCACTCAGCCTATGAATGGTGCCAAGAAAGGCGGGGTGGGAGGATTCTTTGCTGGCATGGGAAAGGGTCTTGGAGGCGTTGTCTGCAAGCCCGCGGCTGGTAAATTCATTGACTTCAAAATTTCTAAGACAAGCTGACGAATAATTCAGGAGCGGTAGGTTTGACGGCATATACGTTCAAGGGTGTCTATGAGGAGGTCCAGAATAAGCGAGACGACCATTTGAAGTCGACGCTGGTGGCAGATGGTAAGAGGGAGAGCAACAAGTGCAGCGAGGAAGATCGATTGGTCATCATGCAGAGATGGTTCGCTCTCGTCCAGTCGGCTGAACTAGGAGAGAAGGCGAGGTATCGGTGAGATTCTATGCAAGGGACAGGAGCATGAAATTCCATGTAGGCGTTTTGCCTTGGTGGCGAACTTTATTCACGGTACCTTTTTCCAGCCTCAAAGTATTCAATATCGATCTCGATTTTCATTCGAGCGCCTCTAGCAAATGCATTTTCTTTAATGAAGCTGCGTCGGTACATCGGGGGATAAACGAAGTTCCTCGATCAAAGAGGGGTAAAAGCCGCTTCCCCATGTCGCTTAAGCAGATTGCCAAGCGCTCATTGGTGCGCATACAAACAAGGGGACGATCATGTACCTGGATGCTTGTTCCCCGGCACTCCATATCCCCCGCAGCTCTAAGGGAACTACTGTAATTATTCCGTCCGGGTGGGATGAATGGGATGGGATGATGTCAATGATTAGTTTGAACTTTGTTGTGGTGGCGGGTTATATCAGATGAACCCTCCTGCCAAAACTTAGTTTGGGACAGTCTGCGATCTCTGGGTGCTGTGCAAGATGTTGTCTCTCAATTTATGTTTAGCTGCGGCTACGGCAATTCTCCACAGCGCTGAAGCTGGCCAAATGCAACCAAGATTCGGATCGACTGTTTCTCGTCAATTCACAAACTCGAGTGGCGTTTCTCTGTCCATACTTACTGAAAGTGGAGTGAAAAATGCAACTGCCCCAGCACTTTATGGATGGATGTTCGAGGACATCAATCATTCTGGAGATGGAGGGTTGTATGGAGAGCTGTTGACCAACCGAGCATTCGAGGGTTCGGACATCACGTTCGGGTCCATTCCAGGCTTCACCGGAAACAGCATCGTCTACCAGGAGAATGAGTGTAATCCAACAGGTAAGTACCAAGCATGACATCGATCTGAGAACAGCTGACTGATTATTGAAGGTCCGGTCATCACCGGGTACAAAAGCCTCGGGAATTCCACCATCAGACTTGACAACTATCGCCCGCTGTCGCACTCTCACCAGACAGTCTTGGCGCTTGACATCCCAACGACAGTCAACACCTCCACGACTCCCGTCGGATTTGCCAACATGGGATGGTGGGGAATCCCCGTCTCACCGCAGACCTACAATGTCTCATTTTTTATCTACCCCAATCAGTTCCGGAACCAGAACAACCTCAAGACAGAAATCACCGTATCGCTGCAGTCGAATCTGACAGGCGAGATCTTCGCCTCCACAGTGATCCCAGCCCAATCCTGGAATGTCGTAAACTACACACACGTTACTGCACAGATCGTCTGTGATGTGCAAGCTCCCAATACGAACAATACTCTCGCCATCACGTTTGACCCTACAGAGACGGCTGGTCAAACTTATTACTTTGATCAGATTAGTCTTTTCGGAGAGACGTTCAAGGGCTACCAGAATGGACTGAGGAAGGATCTGGCGGAGCACATCTATGACTTGGGGCCCAAGTTCTTGAGATGGCCAGGTGGCAACAACCTTGAGGGGTACTCGTTCCAAAGACGTTGGAAATGGTGGGAGACTATTGGACCTCTCCAAGAGAGATGGGCAAGACCTGGAAATTGGCGTGAGTACTCCACTCTATTCGAAATCTTTGCGGGGATGCTAAAAAATACAGAATATTACAATACCAACGGTATGGGTCTTCTCGAATTCCTTCAGTGGACTGAGGCAATGGAAGCCGAGAACGTACTCGGTATCTTCAGTGGCTATTCTCTCAGCGATGGCAATGGCGGTAACTCGGCCGAATATCCACTCACCGAAGAAGCCATGTATCCGGTCCTCAAGGAAGCACTCGACGAACTCGAATTCTGCATGGGTTCCACCGACACGTACTGGGGAGCCAAGCGTGCAGAGTACGGCCACCCAGAACCTTTCAAGATCCAATACATCGAGATCGGTAACGAGGATTGGTTCGCCAAGGCGTATCCTTTCCGCTTCAAGTACCTCTACGACGGACTCAAAGCCGCGTACCCAGACATTATCCTCATCAGCTCGGCTTACAACGAGAATCCCACATACACAATTGATCTCCCACCCGGATCAATGTGGGACACGCACCACTACGAAGAACCCAAGTTCTTCATCAATCAATTCGATTTCTTCGACAACTGGCAAGAGAGTACCAACAATACCAACGTCACAATCATGATCGGCGAGTATTCCGTCTACCAGGTTGACACGCCTTCCGGTGCAGTCAACTTCTCCAACCCGCCAGACCTGCACGTATCGTACCCGCGCATGATCTCGGCCTTGGCGGAAGGCGTGTACCTGCTGGGCGCGGAGAGGAACCCGAATGTGGTGAAGTTGAGCAGTTACGCCCCAAGTTTACAGAATTGGAATTGGTACAACTGGACGCCTAATTTGATCGGATTTGATGCTGATCCTGCGCACACGGTGCTGAGCACGAGTTACTGGTTGCAGAAACTGTTTAACGCGTACCGAGGTACTGAGAGCGTTACGGTGCAAAACACTGAAGGAGACTTTGGAGATTTGTACTGGGCGAGTTCCGCTGAGGAGGGGAAGGTTTTCTTGAAGGTCATGTGAGTGGTGTTTTCGTGTTGATAAACGTGAGACGAGCTGAGCTGACTACTACCAGCAACGTCAATGGGACCGAAGTGCCATTGAGCGTGGATGTAGAATCGAGTTGGACGTCTGTCAATGGAACGATCATGTCGAACCCAGATCCTAACGGCTTCAACTTCAAGAACAACGCCACAGCTATCATTCCGAGACCATTAAATCTCACTAGCTCCTACCCAGTGGGCAATGGAAGCTGGACCTGGAACGTCCCGTAAGTCTAGTGTTTCAAACAAACTGAGCTATAAGCTGACAATGAATAGGGCGTATTCTATCACAGTTTTGCAGTTCAATTCGTGAACTTGATACAGCCAATTCGGTATTGATTGTAGAGTGATCAACTACGAGGAATTTCCACGTTGTAGAACAAAATAGAAACACGAGTCGTACCGTTTCAACGAATTAGCTGCAGGTGTGATTTTCGCGCCCTTATTCAGAGCTCTGCAGATCTGCTGCAAAATGTGACGTACCAGAATGTGGACGTAACTGCCGTGTTTATTTGGTTCGCCTATGGAAAGTAGAGTGAGCAAGTCCGTCCACATCGGGCCGAGATAATATTTCTCACCTTTGACATACATCTCCTGGTCGAGAAGTCCACATTCGCCTGTTCGATACGATCAAGATTAACTTTGCGGGGCTGAAGTGTGGAGTTGCGGGGTTTTCTTGATCCAGTTCGTCCCAATATTGTACCGATCAAAATCAAGATTTGGCTTTCCGGGCGTTTGCGTACCGGGTTCATAAGGTACTTATGCTCAGTGGAAATATACTGCTTTTAACTCAATTCTTCGATTGTGGGTTTCACTTCAGCTAGGATTATAATTCATATTGTTTCCGACCGGTAGGATGTCGCACCGTTTGATGCTGTGGGCTTGCGTGGTCTGCCTTGTCCTAAACCTTTTGGGCAGCGTGATTGCTGCTTCGTTGAAGGACACACCCTCAACCAAGATTTCTCAAAAGACTTCAAAGTACGTTCAAGAACCCTACATACGCGTCCAACAGAATTCTAACAACACTCAGTGCCACCATATTTCGACCCAGGCGACTCGCACTTGCAACTAGCCCGCAGCTTCCCACGAATCAATTTGAAACCTTCCAATTATCAATTGAGTGACCATTTGCAACACTGGGCTATGGACAAGAAGTCGCTGGCTATCCCATCTTCGAAGTGGCGAGACTCACAGGGCAAGTCCAAATCGAAGTAAAATACACTGAGGCGTTTGACGGTCTACATCAACCATTTTCAGATAGTCCATATCCATTTAGTGTAGCATTGTCAAATACCTATCGTGTTGAGACTTTCAATATAACGAAAACCGGTCCGATTGAAGGTTATTTTCTCCAAGGAGGGCAGCGATGGCAATCTATCCGATTACTTACCGATGGCACGATCATCCTTTCTGACGTGGGGTTCCGAGCTGCCATACCAGGCACGGAGCCTAGTGCTCAGGGTGGGAGCTTCGAGAGTGATGATGACTTACTTAATGGGATCTGGAAGCTAGGTGCTGTGGCTGCAAACGCGGCGTGTGTTGAAAAAGGAACTCAGAAAGCAATATGGAATGTAAGTTCAGACGGCACGATAGTGAGGGGCATGCGACCGGCAATCAGTGCAAATGGCACCGCTCTGGAAGCATACACTCTACAATTTGATGTCAAGATTGAAAGGGGTGGCATGACCTGGGCTGTAGTGAGTACATCATCGGCGGCCATTTGTATACCGGCGCGGTACAGCATTGACTGATATTTTCCAGGCATTCCCATTCGGCTATCCCAACCAAGGGCTGTTGTTGGGCCTGACGAGTGAGCTTCCGAGCGAAACTAGCTTCGTCAATACCAACTTCTCGTTGACACCCAGAAATTCGATAACTCTCGGCTTCGGCTTTTCATTAGTCAACCAGACTACGCTATCGTCATATAATCTTGGTACATTTAGTATTCCGTTCCCTGTCCACGAGAATATCTGATATCGAATCAAGACTGCTCTGTCCCCCGATCAGCATCTGGCAGTCTTCTTGAATGAAACTCAAGTCTTCAATGTCTCAATTTCCGGTTACTACATCGGAGATTCATCGATCGGTACCAAGGGATCGTTCGGTTTTGGAGGCTGGCAAGACCAAGCATCAACGATCAAGAATGTCTTTATACACAATACCACGGCCGGAGAATTGCTTTACAGTAATTCAATGACCGATCCGGTGATCGTCCTTCCAGAGTATGGAGTCCACGAGAACTACGCTTCGGTCTGCCTCGATGGACCAAAATGTGACCGTCTCGTTTGGCTGGGTGACTTCTACCACACTGTCAGGATAGTTGCCGCTAGTACAGGCAAACTTGATATCTTGCGAGGAACTTTACAATATTTCCTCGACTGGCAGCGGCCTAATGCTCTCTTTCCAATCTCGCCTCTAATAGGCTACGACCCTCTGACAACCAGTGATGCTTTTGCCACAGGAGCTAGTGACGGCGTTGAGAATTACGGAGCAAGTCTCCCAGACTACCAAATTCTTGGGCTCATCTCCTTCACGGACTATATATCGTTGAGTAACGATCTCGAATGGGCTAGACAGACTTGGTTGAAATGGTAAGTGCAAGCAGATTGGATACTGTCAAACATAAATGCGACGACTGGTCTGCTCTCTCTACCTGGATTCTCATTCCTGAGTCCTGCGAATGGTGGTTCTGCTGTCTCATGTGCACTTCTCTTTGCGCTGAGAAACATGGTGGATGTTGCGAAGGCAATCAATGACACAGAGGCAGCGGCAAATTATCAAACAGGAGCGGATTCACTGCAAGATGCCATCAACAAGGAACTATGGATCGATGACCTTGGGGTCTACTCTTTGTCTCCCGACTCGCCCAATGATTTCTCCGTGACCGGTCTCTCATTCTGCATTACGTCCGGCGCTGCAAACACGACTCAAGCGCAACGAACTCTTTCTGCACTCTCTGCATTGAAACTTGGACCAGGATATAAAGACTCGACACAAGTCAACTCCTCAGACCCAACGGTCAATATCTCGCCTAATACAAATGGATTCCTGCTAGGGGGCCTCACGTCGCCTAACGCTGGTGACCAAAGTGGGACTTTTCTAGAGCTTCTAGACTCGTTGTGGGGAGCCATGCTTTCGAATAACGAGACTTCAACGGGAGCTAGTTGGGAATATGTCGATCAGGAATTAAATCCTGGATTAAGCTTATTCACAAGTCTTTCGCATCCGTGGGGCGGAGCGCCAACATATGTGCTGACTGAGTATGCGTCTGGTGTGAGACAGGCTGAGGGCGTCGACGGGTTTGGGTACAGAAATTGGGTCGTTGATCCCTCTGGTGGGTTGGGGATGGGGTTGAAGCGGGCTCAGGCGACTATGGGTACTGCTTTCGGGGGAAGCCTGAAGGTTGAGTGGTGGATGGAGGGGGAGACGAGGTTGCGTGTTTGTGTTAGAGCTCCGAAGGAGACAAGTGGCGTTCTCGAGATTGGTGGTAAGACGAGAATCCTGCAGGGATGTGATGAGTACAATTTCGTTGCCGACATGGACATGTACCCGGAAGGTCAGTATTCAAATGATTCAATAGTACTATAAACCCCTCAGAATCTGGGGACTATTAGAATCTAGAATGCTAGTTTTTGACAAGGCATATATTATATCGTGTTCGAGATACAGAGTCAAGGTCTCCTGAAATCTCGATAATATCGGCTCAGAATCGCGTCGCTAAATCTGCCAAGCCAAGCATGGCTCTGTCCATCTCGCTCTCGTCCTTCAAATCTTCCAAGTCATCACCAAAGGGTACAACCTCAGGCTGGCAAAGAGTTCCATTCTTGGGCAGCTCCCCCGTCTGGAAATACCTTTTCCTCGCCTCCATCGTACATCTACTCGGCGTTCCCAACGAACAGTGCCCATATGAATTTTGCACAAGGACACTCGAGTTCGCAAAATACCCCGCATTATACACCGATGATGTCAACGGGGTGATGTTGTCAAATGTATTGCCGATGAACAGGATAGGATATGCTGGCGTCACATGCCAAGGTCCTTCAAAGCGCCAGACATTCCTGCTTTCCCAGCCGGCGCAGGAGACGCGGTTCTCGAACATTGCGGAGTAGGAAAGTGGACTTCGAGCTTTTAATGTGGTGAGGTAAGACTCCATGGAGGTGATGGAGTGGTAGTTTGAATCGCGTGGTGCTTCGGAACAGTGGACAAGTCTGTCGGTGTCTGCGTTACCGATTGCTTCGATGGGATAGGTTGATGGACAGTCGGAGCTATCCCGGGATGTTGGATCGCAGGAACAGGAAAATGGTGTTTGTCGATGGCCTCGCTCGATGGCATATTCGAGGAATGGTGCTCCGTTGCCTTTCTCTAGCTCGCTTAGAATTTGTGCTTCTTTTGGCCAAAACAATCGGGGTTGATAGAGGGCGTAGATGACCATGTAATTTACGTCGGAGTATGTGATGATTTCTGGTCGTGGAATTGAGAACCCGGTCGTGATGTTGAGGAAGTCTGGGAAGACTTGTATTGGATGCTTGCGGAGTCTAGCGTACAGGGACTCCAGACGGTACTGGATCGCCGCTGGAGACGGCGCATAAAATGCGCATCTTGTCGGTCCTGCTGCATGACATAGATCGAAAAAAGCGACCATAACAGAGTCGGTCGAGTCGGTGAAATGAATGCTAGTGCCATTGTACCATTCACCGAGATTGACATTTCCTGTTGGTATGTAAGTGGGGGAAATCCAGGAACATGTTTCAGGGAAGTACCATCAAGAACCATTCTTTCGACTTTCTCCGGAAACATAGCTGCGAATGTTCCGCCTAAGACCGTTCCATAACTCTGGCCCCAGAAGCGAACTTGATCAAGACCCAACGCCTCCGAGATGGCAAGCATATCACGTGCCACGCTCGTTGTTCCAGCATATTTCGTGAGCTCGCCCATGTTCTTCTCACACTGAGTATTGAGTGAGCTAATTCTTGCAAAGATGTCATACAACATATCTGGATGCGAGTCGACCAGCCCCAACTTGCCCATCTCCCATATTTGCGCCTCCTGTGGATCTGACCAGCAATGAGCCGACGGTGTGGTTGCGCCAACTCCTCTTGGATCCCACGAGATGATGTCGTGATTCTTACCCGCAGCAGCCTGTAGAGTCTTCCCGCCTTCAATGACCCATTCGACGCCAGATCCACCGGGACCTCCAGGGTTGACGAAGACAGGCCCGAGATAATTGGTGTGATCTGTGGCACTCCTTCGGACGACGGCGAGCACAACTTTTCGTCCATCGGAGGGATTAAGCCAGTCTAAAGGGACACTGAGCCGACTACATTCGAGGTCATGGTAACATTTGCTCCATATCAGCTGTTCAGAGGGTTTCAGTGCCTCCCATGACCATCCCTGCGTGCTCAAGACGGGGCCGTTGCCTGAGAAATTCCGCGTCAGGGGGTCCCATGAGGTCCAGATCCTCCAAAATAATAGGCACACAAACAACAGGATTCCAAAAAGTTTGAAGACCAGTGGGAAGTAGGCCTGTCGGAGGATTGAGGCTTGCTGATGCTGAAGTCTGAAAATCTCGTCCTTGGCAGCAGTGATTGATTTTGCCTTTCCGCCCATAATTGCAAGAGAGCGTGGTCAATGAGGAAAGTAATGGTTCCAGTATATCAACAGGGAACAGAAGGTGAATCAACAGCAGTAGAAGCTGCCGCTCATGATATACTCTCGAGAATTCTCGGAAAGAGGGAAAAGAAGTTGCTGAACTCAAGTCTCTTTGATGTCAATCAGATAAGCAGAAGCGAGGATCTGATAGCATAAATTAGCGGCTCGGCACGCTATCAGAAAGAGTCAAGATTTTCTGCATTTTACCAAAAGAATTCTATCAAATGTGAAGAATTCGACGAGCTTCAGAGCCGAAGTACTCAAGAATGGAACCGGTCATATGCCCCAATAATCAGTCGAGGTTGTCAATTTGCCTTCAAAATGGATGACTAAGCTGGCCAGATAATTGCGGGACAAGCCTCATCTCGTCAGCCCCTGACGGAAAGCCTTCTTTGCCAAGCAACAATTCGCATACCGCACGTCTGCGTGCATTACCTCGTTGATATTTTCCGATGCATGAGTATGGAGGATCAGAATGAGCAGGGTGACGTATCAAGAGTATTTGAATGACCTCAATTCTGTACTGAACGGCCTGATTTTGATAGGCAGATGGCATGTTGGCACAGGACCTTCTTTCGTGATTATCATCTACTCATCGATACTTTCATGTGCTATGGCGCGACAGCTACAGGCATTGCGAAATGATATGAAACAGAATATCCAGCGACCAATCGAGAAAGTTCAAGCGGACAGCAAAGACTGTCAGATACCGGTACGGAAACTGCGAGCAAACGTCCGCACCACTGAAGGATGGACCTCCTCCCAAATCTCGTTCACCGTAACGGTGTCCGACACTCTCGATTTGAGACTTGAAAGGCTCAAAGAAAAGTATTGCTCATTGTTCTGGAGTTGTGGCTGGACTGTTCCGTCGCCGTGTCATGGGAGGTTCAGATACCGATAGATGTGGTTAAATCGATGGATGCGCTACTTTCACTAACAACAGACTCGAAGTCAAGGCTGTGCACGTTTGGAGTGCAATCTCTGCTAAGGACGTGTGTTCATTTTATTGCACCTAAAGATACTATCCACGAGGCTTCACACGGTCGGTCACAAGTCTCGATGATAACTCGACGCTATCTTGAGAATGATTGTCCTCCCTTGTTGAGGTGCATGAAAAGTGTGCTCCAATTACCGGGCCAACCAAAGCAGTTGGCCATCTATTCTTTAAGATCTCAAAACCAAGGAATTCGAATAACTGACGTCCGAGAAGTCGGCCATATCTTGTTCAGGCATTTGCGAAGAAAGAAAGATAAAACTTGGGCTACCCCAGCACCGAGAGAAGTGAGGGCACTGTCCCCCAAGAGAGAACAGCATCAAGACCGCCATCGAAACCCTCCCAATTCCTTATTGCGCAGCGACCCAGATGTGATCCCGATGACACGAGCAGGAAATTAGTTCTCGTAATCATCATCATCCTCACCACGCTCCATGGGGTCATTCTCGTCTCCGCGAATGCACTCACACTCGTGCTGGCGCAAGTAACAGAACTTGCAATAGCCCGAGTCGTCAAACCACTCATCGTCCTCGAATGCCTCGACGGCTTCACCATATCCATCCATGACATATCCGCCATTCTCATATCCTTCCTCGGCGTCATAGCCACCTGCCATGTCTCCGTCCTCGTACTCGACCTTGGCATCATCCTCAGCGTTATCATCTTCGTCATAAGGACCGACGTCATGAAATCCATTTGAGACTTTCTTGAGCTTCTGAGCATTGTCTAGCGGTACAGCTTCGTCACTACTGGCACCATCTGAGTCAGAAGGACTGGCAGCATACCCGACAAGGCCCGTGCCCCTGGTGGGTGGCTTTACGGCATACTCATCCTCCACCTCCATCTCGTTGTCATCTTCGTCCTCATCATCGGAGTCTTGGATAGTTCTGTAGTGGCCGGTGCGTCCGTTGCGCGATCCTTGCATTGGCTGATTGGTTTGTTCTGCGACTTCACCTTCACCGTCCTCGTCATCCTCGCCATCATCAGAATCGTCTTCAAGACCCTCAGAATCACGTCTGCCTCCATATATTGGCTTGCGAATCGATCCAGGGACTGGCATACTATTAGACAGGAGACTGGTGCTGGAATCGGAGCTAGTATTGGTAGAACTAGAAGAGACAGATATGTTGGAGACTTTGCGTGTTGAGCGGAGCGATCTTTCGGGGGCGAAGTTGGCAGGATCCAAGATGTTTTGGCTTGGTGCACAGGTCTTTGCAGTGGTGAACGAGCTTCTACTGTACGTAGACGCCTTCGCACTAGAAGATGAGGTGCTCGAGCCCTTTGACACAACACGATTTGTACTGGAACCCGAGCTGCTCGAGTCCTTCGATATAATGCGACGGCGGGGTGGTCGATCCTCTGGCAGTACACCCATTCCGTTGATAGTATACTCCTTGTAGTCCTCTGGATCCTCGCCAGCAGTCAAGTACGCATCAAGATCACGATCAAGCAAGCCACGGTAGACTTTTGATTCGCCAGGGCCGGGTGGTGGGAGGTAGGGAAGGCGACTTTCGGTTGGTAAACGGGCGTCGTTGTCCATTGGCTTCCAGGTTCCCCATGAAGCGCCGATCGAGAGTGGGACTGGGATGTACTCCTTGGTAACTTTGCCCTTACGACCTTCTGTATACGTGTGTTAGCAAGTTGGACATGAAGGGCAGAGGAATTTTTCTGACATACTCTTGTCTCTGGTGAAGATTAAGTAGGAGCCGATGATGCTGGGGCGGATTCGGTATTGGCACTCCTTGGGGATCTCGATACCATACTCCCAGCCATCCTTGGCGTAAGCTTCTTGAAGCAGCTCAATGTGACGAAGAAGCCAGGTCGGTTCGCCTACAAAACGTTCATATCAGCTCAAGTCCAGATCAATGTCAAGAGATCAGATAGGGGATAACAGAGACGCCTGGCAAATAAAGCACTCATGCTGCACAGTCCAAGTTTGACAGAAACTGGACACCGACAGAGACAAAAGAATTGGTCGAGTGAAAAGACACCACAGCAAGACTCGAATTGACGACAGTTCTGGGGCTTACTCACCGTTGATCCGCGGGTACTTCTCCTTCAATCTCCTGTCCTCCTTGTGTCTCTCCTTCAAGGTCTCTAACTCTTCTTTCAGCATAGGGCCCTACTCAGTGGTCAGCCTATCCTCCATGTAATTTACTCTTCTCCCAATCGAACATTCCCGTACCGTAATCACGGTGCCCGACACCAGCTTAAATGTGGCGGCCATGAGTTGAGGCTCGGAGGCACTCTCCGTCATGGTAGCTGGACCTGACATTGGGGTGTTGTCTTGTAAGGGTGGATGTTGTGGTTGATGATGTGTCCAGGAGTTAGGTGTTCGTAGGAAGACTTGAAGTTCTGATGCGTATGTGCGGAAGCGGTGATGTTTGTACGGTGCGACCTGGTGTAGTAAGAGCAGGAAATATTCGGCTCATTCAGTGTTCACAAGGGTTTGAGAGTACTATGACCCGACTTGGAAGCGCAAGAGCAATGAAGCTGAGCTAATCTCATGCCTAGCAAGAGCTTCTGTATTGTGTGTAGACTATGGCTCTAGAACTTACAGGGAGGTATGTTGGCTTACGGAGGCAGACTCCCTTATCGTTGTATCGGTACTGAGCAGAAGCGCCAAGTAAAGCTGAATGATAGTATGGGTGCTCGTTTAGGCACTTCTTGTCGTAGTAGCAAGTAGAAGGTGCAGTTTGATGCGGTGTGGGATGTGCGAGGTTCTCTTTTCTGCGAAGTTTGGATAGATTTGAGTCACTCCACGTCGCTAGCTTGAAGATTTGGGAACAAATTTTGGTTTGTCGCTAGTGGGAGGTGGCTCAACGCGTCGACTGCATAGACAACACCCCTGTTATCCGCTATCTATAGTTGTGTATAGAGACTTTTGATCGGTTGACTTCGAAGTGAATGGGCCATGGAAATTGGCTAGCCCTGCAAAATTCCTAGTCAATGTACTTTCTGAAGGTGAGAGCAGCACAGTAAATGAAAAGGATGTGCTCTATCCAGCAAACTGACTTGGTGGAAGCTTGGTTGGGCAAAGATACTCACAGAGCAGAACTAGATTTGAGGCAGATGTAGACTGTTTCTATGGCTTTGAATCGAGATTGGTGCTATGCAATTGGTTGGATCTCGATTTGGGGGTGCGTTCATTTGGGAGAGCAACTTTCAATCAAGACCTGGATTTATGGTCGAAGCGATGCTGAAGAATGAATCCGAGCTGGAGAGTGAGATGATGAAGTTTTGGCCTCGGCGAGACCTGGACAATTCGTTCTCTTCGATCAACAATCCTATTGCGTGACTTGGCTCGCGCTGCGGACAATTTAGCCAGGTATGATGCCCAGGTAATCGCGAAACAGTAAGAAGCTGAGCGACGCTGTTACTCGCAATCAACACAAGTTTTTGAGGTGAGCTGCGCGGCGGTGGTTTCAAATATGGCGCAAGATGGATGCGATGTCTTGGTATGTAGAATGGTACGCTTGCGGCGACCGCTTGGAGGCTGTTGAGGTTGACGACAGAAGTTCTTCACGAATTTGTCACCATTGACTGTGACTATATGTCTCACTCACCATTGCAGAAGCGGATGAATCGATGGAGATTCACTACACGTACTGTGCTCGTGGCTTTGAGCTCTTGCGACAACGTCCTGTCACTAGCCTGAATGGGCGGCGGTGAGGTCTCTCTTCGACTTTGCTCCAAAGCCGACATGGTGACCTCAACCAATGATACGTGCGATAATGAGCGAATGGCATATCAGAATGGCCAATGCTGACGAAATGCATGGCTTCCCCGCTACAACAGCTCCATCTGTGTCATGGAAAGTGGCATTGAGTGAATGTTGTCAAGTCAAACAAGGAGCAACGACGCTGGCTGAATATTCGTACTGTACCTTTTCTAGATTTAACATTACATGCCAGTCTCCATGAACCGTGCACTCACCGTTACACAGAGGGTGGGGCCGAACGTGCGGTTCACTCTGCTCTCCGGATTCAATATAGGCTCGGGAGACAACCACATCTACCGGAAAGACATGATAGCCATCTACATGTCTTGGAATACGCCGATCAATCATATGCAATAATTGGGCTCTGTCGCTAACAGCGCGCTTTTTGCTGCGCACTCGATGTAAACAAACCAGACCTTAGCGAGGCTTGGCACGCTCAAGTATGACGACACATCTGGCCAAAGATCTCGTCGCCGGCTTATTCTCTGCACCGTGAACAAATTTTCGAGTCAAACAAGTATACTGAGGGAGATTCCGAGAATTCACTTCATGGCTGACATTTTATTGAAAACACCAGGCGGACATACTATGTACAGCTGATGGCTACCAGCGATAATCACGTCGCAGTCATCACCACGCCCTTGTTCGTGTCGCAGTGTCTTACATTCTTGAAATTTTACATCATTAAGTGGGCAATGCCGCCTAATAGTGATGCGACATTAGTTTCCAGTTGGTAACAAGCTCTCAAACTTCGTTTCCTATCAATACCAAGGCTCCGATAACTTCACCTTCGACGGCCCCGCAATCCGGTAAACAATATGAAGAAACAAAAATCCAGAAAATACTATAGCGGCGCTTTTCAGCATGCTGGACAATACCAGCGCTTATTCCGTAAGCATCGCTACCGGAGTTGTGCGCTTGTACTAGTCTGATTCCTACTAGGGTTATCCAGTCACCAGGAAACCCCACATCATTTGAAAGGTCCCATATCCCGTCAACCTCGCTCAGTCACGACTGCTCCGATTTACGATCAAGTCACACACAAACGGCTGTCACCATATCCTAGCAGTCTACACTTTCTTGAAAACTGTTCTTCCACCCAAGTTCTTATTTCAATTTCTCGAGATCTTCGCACGACATACGGCACAACTTCAAAGCTCGACACGATCCACGAGCCACACATCCCTAGCGCAATCTATCAGAATTCCGGGCAAGCTTTATTTCTCACCGTGGTGCAACCAACGACATGCCCGTGTGTAAGAAGCCTTGTACAGACGCGCAACCAGGGACTATTTCGAGACGAGAGAGGAAGCCAGGGAGGCTATCGGCCACTTTATGGTCCCATCTTTCCCTATCAAGTGGAATAATCCAGGTCGTAAGTTTTTCCCCCTACTTGCTTCCGTGTTCCTGTATCCGAACCTCCCTAAAAGTCTTTAGGCTAGGCCCGATACCACCTGGATGTTCGTTGTGCATAAGCTGACAAGTAAATTAGAGGCTGCGGCCGCTGCCGTCCTACTCCAGCGGAGCAGATCCCTAGAAGAGGTCCTTGACGATGATGACGACGAGCCTCCTCCTCCCCTTCCCGCCATCTCTTCCGAGTCCCATGGCACCGACGTCTCTACAAAGACCGCCTCGACTCCAAAGAAAATAAAGAAGGCTCAGAAAATTACTTCTCATCAGTGGAATCTTGCCAAGCTCATGGGACTGAACGAGGGCAAGATACCAGCAAAGTTGAACTTCAAAACTTCCAAAACCTTCAATGTCGCCGAACTCTCTGACAACATTGCTCCCTGCAAGGATGAATCCCAAGGAAGCATAGAGCCGGAACCCATCGGGGACATCCTGAAGTCCATCCCTGCAGTCCCCAAAGTCAAGATTATCCTCAGGGTCCCCAAGCGTCCTTTGACAAGCCACGGAGTTGATACCGAATACCCAGCACCCGCCAAGAAGAGATGTCGGATCATTTTGAAAGTCACGAAGAAGTAGGCTGGGTGGTTTTGTCCTGGGATGGGGGTAGAAGAGTTTGAACGTCATAGGAAGTGCTTAAAACTTATGTTATATATCCCAGGCAGGACCATAAATACTGACAGAATCTAACGATCAAGCGTTATTTCGTTCACATTGATACGTCATGTGTCAAATCTACGATAATTCAGGACTTTCCCCGTGATAATATGATTTTGACAAGGTCCAGCCTTACGAATGTTCTATTTTCTGTGGGATGAAACAGCATACTTACAATTTTATATTTATATGATGGGGGTCCATGACATGCGCACAAAGAACTTACTGGGCGTAATTAAGTGAGGCGAATGACTTCGCTTGGGAGAGTTTCTCCTTCCTCGACTTCGGGAGAGTTATTTGGAACTCGGGTTTCTCCGTTTCGTCCCCCGTGGTCAACAATGATCTCGACAACCTCTTCTTCGAAAAATTCATTCACATCCTCGTGCAAATCCTCGTCGTCTTGAAAGGCGTTGTGAATGTATGCGTCGTCGATGTTGATGTAGCCTTGCTCGATGTCTACACGCAGCCGCTGGATCTCGAATTCTGCCTGTCGGTTCGCTTGATGCAGAAGATGGCGCAGTCGGTAGGCATCGTCGAGAAGGTCATCGTGACGGCGGAGGATTAGATTGTCACCATGATGGCCTCGCATATCTCCCAAGATCACCTCTCGATCGTCATGAAGGGTGGCTATGTACCGGTCAATGGAGGCAAGGTGGTCTTGATAGTACATTTGCCCAATGAGGATGTTGTTCTCAGACTGACGGTCATCTTCCTGTTGAGCCTCGAGCTCCCGAAGTCTCCATGCTCTGAAGCGTATCCGGGAATTGCTTCCAGACTGAGTCATGTGCATCGTTGTCCTCACTTCATTCCTAATCGGTGTGATCATAGCCTCATGTGCTGCTTCTCTAGCCTCAAGCTGCTCTTGAAGGATCGTTTGGATACCGGCACGAACGGCAGCCGCTCCCTCTGCTAGGAATGTAGCATCGTCGACTAGTTCTTGGTCCGGACCTTCTGCTGTCGCTTCCACTGTCTCCTCTGGATCTTGCTCTGTGCCCTCTTGGCGAGCTTCTCTTCTTCTTTGAGCTTGTGCATCTTGGGCCTCTTGTCTTGTCGCGGCTGGTATTTCGTTTGGGGGCTCAACTGTCAGGACTGGCGGACCTTGAATGAGGGCTGGAGATCTGTTCAGCTCTACTCTGAAGTCTCGCCGACAAAACGGGCAAGAGGTCTGATCTCTTAGCCACTGAGATATACACGCTCGTCCGAAGACATGTCCGCAGGGAAGCCTACATGGCCCCTCAGGGACATGACCTGCCGTAGATATCCCGAAAGGATTCGTGCATATGATGCATTCGCGATCATCTTCACTATCGGGGAGACTGGCGATATCCGCCACTATGAGGAGTGACGGTATGGCTTGTCGCCTTCTTGCCAGCGCCTCAGCTGCTCTCTCAGACAGGCTTGTCCCAGTTGGATCTCGGGGCGTTGCAGCCACGAGGAGTCGTCTCGCCAGTCGAAGTGTGATAGTGTCAGTTCTAAGTTCGTGTCTCCTGGTTTCGAGGACTTCGCTTAGGCGTTCAACATGTTCTCTCAATTGATTGCGGGTGTATCCTCTGAGTATGCGCTCTGGGATTCTGAAAAGAGCAGCACCAAGGACTCGGTGTCTGTTCTGATCGTCGTTGAGACCATCTAGTCTATCAATCGGCCAAACCAATACTTCGTGTGGGATGGTAATTCTATCCTGTAATCTCTGAAGTACCAGGGCATGTTCTCGAGTGAGCGACCGGGCCTCTGCATGCGAGATTCTGTCTGGGTGAAAACTGGCCAGGATATGGCTTTCGGCTAGGTCCGAATTGAACTCCTCTATGAAGTCTCTCACAGCATCCAGTTGAGTTCGTCGCTCAAATTCGCGGTATCTAGCCTCTCTCTGCTCGTAATGGAGGGCAAGTGTAGGATCAATCACACAGTTGTTGCAGAATCCGAATCGAACTGCCCTCTGCGATGTGTGTTCGCAGCTGCCCACATCAGAGTCAGAGCATCTTAAGATTGTGTACTCGGTGTGCCCGCATGCTCGTGAGAATGTGATCTCCGTGGCACACATCTCGGATGATGTGATGTCCTCTCAGTGGGCCTGCTACTGTACAAATTAGAGATCCAGCTATCGGAACAACTCAAACAGACATGAGTTGTCACGTTGCTGCCTACCAAACGATCTATTGACCCTTATATAATATACGAACAACTTTGTTCTGAAACATACAGGACAGGACGATGTTAATGTTAATCTGCGACAAGCGATGAAAGTATGCCAAGAATCTGCTTCATTATTCTGACAAAGGAATAAGGAGCATAATACTGTTGTCTACCTTCGCGCAAAAACCAAGCCGACAAATCCAATTGAACTTTCTTATCAATGGATGTTTGAACGTCGCCTATTTCTCGCCATCTTGGCCTTTGCTATGATGATCTTTCTTCACTGCTGAGATCTGGTTGGAACAGTATACCTGCCTAACGCGCGCTCACGGAAACTGGCTCAGATTAGATCTAGCTGAGGACCAGGCATTTACAGGTCTAGGTTCGCTTCCTATAATCAATGTTTTCGTGTGAGAGAAGGGCCCTTCGGAGTAGTTGGACTCTCTATGGTAGAGCCAGGCGGTCGAGATACAGCTTGAAATATGTTGGCAGCAGCTGCTGTAAGGACGGCATTTCTGAACAGTCTCTGGAGCCTCACCAATGACTCGTCCTCGAGCCGGCCAGAGATATCGCACTTGTGAGCCATGTTGTGTGAATATGGCTTAGTGATGTGTAAACAACAAGTATCACTCATTCTGTGCCATGCACTCGCGTATAGGAACTCGGGATATGTTTCACCCCATAAAGTGCTGTGCTTACTCTCTGCGGGTGCGGCAGATGCCTGAGAAAGTCTGTCACTCACAGACACAAACTCGTCTTTGTGGTGCTTCGAACTCAATCCACGTCCTTCGTGGGTCAAGATCGGTAATACTATAACGTGTTGCTCAAAACGAGACAGCACGACGAATTTCCTGAACTTCGAATTAGCTATACTAAAGTTTGTTTCACTCTGGTTCGCATTACTGCGGTCGATTCTGTCCTGTCTACAATGGTGCTCATGAGTCACTGCGCTTAATATCACGCCTGGCTCAAACTCTGTTTTATGATGATACACTACATTCGTGAGCTTTGGTCTCAAATTTACGCAATATCAGCTTACCATCTGTCGGTCTCTGATTTGAACCACCAATGCTGAGATGAGAATACACGGATGATCGTTGTGCCCGTACACGGAACTCATGGCACTCTGCTGGGTAGGGATTTTTTGGTCGACAGACATGTGGCCAATACCCACTGACGATGTACTGCTCTGAGATGAGAATGGAGCCTGTGCATTCTCCACAAGATGGGCGGGGGAGCTCAATGAACCACGCTGCTCTACCCCTGACCTATTTTGACCATATCTATTTGCTGCTTTCTGTGCCCATATAGAACTTGTCGTAGAGGCGGAACTGCTTTGAATTGCGACAGCTTGTGTACCAGCTGCTCGGCGGGCAGCTAAGACCTGTGCTCTTACTTCAGCTAGCCTTTGCTCTTCGAATTTCCCTATCCCTGTATGCCAGAGAGCTTTTCTTGATGAAAAAAAAATCAGGTCTATAATTAATCAAGAGTGACGCAAACTGGTGACGACTAGGAAGTGGCAAGTTGAAGATTTATCTTCGAATATGATTCTCACTTATGGTACCACCACTTTTCTTAATGATTCACAAAGAGATACAAATGTTTGAACACTCCTGAGATACTCAGCACAAAGGATAACCCCGTCTGCCTTTTCTCCAAGTCGCCACAACCTTGCCGACTGCGGTGGTCGGCTGAATCTTTCTCCCCACCATTTCTTTGTCCTCATTCTATGGAACAGTTCTACCATTGATCATTTTCCGTTAATAAGGTGTTTGGTAGCTACAGCAAGCCCAGGAATTATTCTTGCAACCAGAAAGGCAATTGGCTAATACATCCTTTGTGGGATTCTGGTGGAGTAGAGATGTCGATTTTGAATTCCTGAGCATCTTTACTCTTGACATCGAAGAGGAAAGAACTATTGATCTGTATGATAGTGATGATGAAACCATAGTGGTTAAGCAGGAGCCCGTGACTGAGGAACCCTTCATAAAATTAGATGAGTTCTAGAGGTTGATAGTTTCGTTGTAAGGCTTGGACCTATGTTTACAGATCTCTTCTAGGTTAATTCATTCTCAGTTCTGAAGGTAATATCCGATTCATTACACTTTGGGTAAGAATGTCCCACAAAATCGAAAATCACATATTTACTTAGTTGATCTTCATCCTACAAGAGGGTTTTATATTACTCTTACTTAGTTGTTACCTGCCAAATACTTCTGGTGCTTATATAGAACGCTGCAGAAGTTGTTCCCGCGTGTAAATGTCCGATGGGCGACTTTCTAGTTGTTTACTTACAATATGAGCGCACGCATACGCTGCAAAAATAATTTTGAGAAGATCCGCAAATCATAAGATGGAAACTCGATTACATTTGATGTGAAAATTATCATTATGATCGTTCAAGCAATCCAATTTCTACACTAGACCGACGACTCAGCCTCCACTGGTCTTGAAGCGAAGCTTCGGTGCGGTTCTCGCAGCTGGATTTGCCGAAAATGACGGTCTCTTACTGTTGGCGAGGTTGATCAGACTATGTAGATCTTGATCTCGGAGGTGTCCTTCTATGGTGCATCGAGTATTATATGCGAAAGACAGCGGGCGTGTGAACTGGACATAAGAGTCGCTATTGATAACTGACCAATGATTCTTGGCGACCCGAGTAAATGGTGGAAGCCGATGACTCAACAAGTTCGGATGAAATGAATCTGTAGGCGTTCGCTTGAAGTACTGAATATCTCTGATACCAACAAATTCAGACCTCTCCTTCTTCTCGAGTCCTTTCCCTCCGTGGGAAAATATTGGAAGCCCAACCAAATGCTGCGCGAAACGAGACATGACTACGATCTTCCTAGCCTTCGAGTAGACCCAGCCCAGATGAGTCAGTGTTTGCTCACGTGTAGGTTGGAGTTTGAGCTTATTTTTGGGATCCTGATACACTTCTTCGTGAGATGCAACGGAAATAATAAGGCCAAGCTTGAACTGTTGAGGTTCTAATACTTGGCCAATTTGTTTCACATCCTCTTCGGTTTTTTTAGCCCGGATTATAGTCGCTTTTGGTAATGGCGTGTATATTGGGGAAATGTAGTCTGCATAATGATCGATCATTCCTGGTGTAGCTCTATCCGCGTCTGGTTTAACTGCTGAAAACCCCGGTCTCGTAGAAGAGTTTTGCCTCTCTGCTCGGGTCAGCGCACCCTTTGTCGTTGGAACTTTTTTGCAGTGGGCAGCCCTCTCTGAGATGAGTTTCTGTGTCAAGCCAATCTTGGCCTTAGATGAATTTCTAGGTGACTTTCTTAGAAACTGGTTCACAATTGGCTTGCTTTTTCTCGACGCATTCCTGGCTTCTTTTGAAGAGTTCTTTGAACCCTTTGCTGTCTTTGGAAACATCGAGAGGGGACCTACTGTACCAGAATGGTATTGTGGAAGGTTCCAAATGGCAGTAATATCGTCTCCAGCAGTGTCGCAAAGATAACAAAGATATTATAATAGTATGCACCAAATTTTAAGCATTGCAACGCCAACACCAGTCCTCGAGCCAGTTTACGGGTCACCTTTGTCCATGTCAGTCATGACAAGACAAGGAATTCAGGCCCGAGTACGCTTTGTCCTCTTAATTTTCAAAGCAAGCATCATTCTTTAAGAGAATTTGAAGTGATGAAAGCGGTGCCTTACAGTACTTCTCATATTTCATGTTTCGGGCGTACGAAATTTTTTCAGCTCGGGTCATTGATATCTGGCCAGATATCGAGAAGGCATCCATCCATCTTAGTGGCGCAGAATCATTTGACCGAGCTACAAATCTCGGACATCATCTATGGAATGGGATATTTCTCAACTCAAGATACATATGGAGGATTGACGTTACATTTCAAGTGCAGGATGGTGGAAATAAGTGCAAATCTTGAGGAAGTCAAGTTCGCTCAACATAAATAGACAAGTCATCCTGGAGATGAGGATATATAGAGAAGTAAAATTGTACTAAGTCGCGCTGGATGTCCCAAGTGCCCGCCTACCTCGTCAAGTACGGTCCTTTGGTGGCTGTCGAGCAGCTGGCATTGCATCCACGTCTGGTCCAAACTTTTTGTACAACTTGATGAGCCTTTCCAGGTCGATCTTTTTCATCAAGCTTTCAATTTTGCAATTATTGACGTACAGGAAGCATTCTAAATGTATATTTGAGCATATTAGCATCCGTGCATCTAAGAAGAAAGAGGCCTGAACATTGTAGATACAGAATCGGGAGTCTCCGCCCCACAGGGAAGTCACTCAGAGACTTGGGACATGTACTGACCTGGTCGAGTAATATGAATATAAGCCTTATCACTGAGTACACTGATATCGTCTTTTTTTATTCCCGGTGACAGCGGCCTCTGAACGATGAGACAGGGGCCATGAGGTGCTTCATTCTTTTCGCCCCCGTAATATTGTGCATCTCTGACGCCCATATAGTGCTCTTTATTTTCTTTGTTTCGAAGACCGGTTTGCCTGTTCGTGTAGATAGGCAAGCATAGCATATGCTCTGGGTATCGAGCGATAATCACAAGCTTTCTCGGCTTTGAGTAGACGGGGCCATATCTCGTATACGAAACTTGGCGGTCTTGACCAGATGTCCTCTCAGCTGGCTTCAGGGAAAGATCCTCGAAATGTGCTTCGTGCGTCGCTGTTACAATGACGTGACCGAGCTTGAACTCATTGATAGCATGTCTTTCCCCAATGTCAATTTGACCCAAAGCTGCTCCATCATCGCCCATTTCTCCGTCACCATCCAACTGCTTCTCTTCAATCTCTCGCTGTTTGCCTTTCTTCCCGCCTCCTTCCTGCTCTGCTCCAGCTTCAGCTACCGCATTTTCAGCAGCCAGCGCCAGCTTTTTGTACTTTCTTCGACCTTTCGCAGATGTATCCTTTTTGCTAATTTTCTTCGGGCTTGTCCCAGGAGATGTTCTCCCGCCCTTTTGCGCCATGTTTCTTGTTTCACGAGTCCGAGAATTTTAGAGCACTGAGGTAGCAATAACAATGTCGAAGTTCGGAATTTTTGGCTCGATTGCTGCCAATCCTATGTCCTACGGACCAGGGTTTTAGTTGCCAATTCGCTGGCAGATTTCTTTGTTGCAACACAATGCCGCATTCAACTATAATTTTAGGCTGCAAACAAAATCATACACCGATGTTAGTATTCTTGAACAAAGACGAGTATATCAACGCACGACTTACAATTTTAGGTGGAGTTACCAGCAAACAGTAATCAATTGTTTGAGTCTCGAAGCACGGCAAACGATACAGCAATTGTGGGGTTATGTTCGCTGAATATTACCCCGCACCTAACTGGAAGTCGCCTGTGAAACGCCCCAGTGTCGTTTTCAGGATCTTCGTCTTACTACGAACTCAATTATTTCCTCGACTGAGTCATATAAAATAGTTACTTTCACAGCTTCTTCTCGGAATAGAATCGAGAGTACGTTGTGCTTACATAAGTGATCTAAAGCTTACCTATTTCCAAGGAGTGCTCCTAAATCTAAACCCCAGGCAAGCCGAAAGCTAGTCACTCGCCTAAAATGCAGAGCTCGCATGGAGTTGTTGACATCAAATCTCGCTCGGTAACACTTTTTGAGGTGTACGAGGCGAACCCTTCCGGGGGCATGGTCTTGATACTTCAAAGCTGGTTCATCTTAGAGTTTGCTAGTATTTTAATGGATTATTTCGCTGCAAAGAATGAAGACCGAAGACAAAAGAAACAGAGGTGCTTAACACCGTGCTTAAGGCAGCATGTACCGAATGGGCATACACGTCATGGGCAAGTGGCAAACGCTTGCTGCTCACTACATTACAGGCTTTCTATCTCCTGGTCATGTAGCTTATCACGTCAGCTTTCTTCCCTCTGGTCATGCAGCTCATCATGTCAGTACGGTAAGAGTCTGGTGGCGGCGTTATATAGTGGGCATAATATGTGTCGTTTCCTACTCGCATGACGTTGTTTGGATGGGCTTTTCTGCATCTCATATGGCAAATTAGAGTCATCCAAAATTCTGGCTGAGATTGTATGCCACATAGTCAGGTCCTTTCACGTGCAGATTAATGATGTAGAATTAACTCAAGACTCTGTCTATTCCTGGTTGTATAGAGAGCTACCTAAGGGGCTTTAGAACACCAAGGGCTGCTATCCACGTCGCAAGCAAGATTTCTCATAATCACTGCGTCTTTGGCTGTAACTCCTGGACCAGCTGCCAAGAAGGACGAGCTGTCACTCGTTTCCACCAGGCCTCGAAATTAGGTCTCTTGGATATCAGATCATCGAATTCGAGGACATAAAACCACGGAAACCATGGCATGACGAAGATATCAACCAAACCAAACTCCTTTATTGCATTAGTACCGGACGCCGACTCCTAGTACACGGTGACTTACCTGTTCGGTTAGGTAATTCTGCTTGCTGAGCAAAGACTCATAATAGTCCAGGCAGGTTGTCAGGATACCCGTGGCCTTCTCAACCTCCTCGGGATTAGCAGCGCCTTTGCCTAAATAGCTACACATCGTGAAGTCAGCGTTGATCAAGATGCCCATCCCAGATATGAAGCTGACCCTTTGAACACGTGCTCATAGCATAATGCCTTGACCTGGGGATCAAAATAGGAGTATTCGATGCTAATGGCTTGCTCCAGAGTACCGATATGAACAGAATCTGCTTCCTTGGCGGAAAATAGGGCGCTGTTGCCCCCAAATTTCGACACGAGATACCGGCATATAGCTCGGGATTCAAAGAGCTGAAAGTCGCCATCCTTGAGAGTTGGGATGCGTCCAAAAGGATGGACATCTTTGGTGTATTTTGTATCCTATTGTTTTTCCATCTGAGCGGCGTCTCAAAAACTCAGCTGGGTAAATGTGGCTCACCTTGTGTTCTCCTTTCATCAGAGCAACAGGGATGAAATCATACTTGATGTCCAGCTCATGCAGCACGAGAATCACTCTCTGCGTACAGGCGGAGGTGACAGTCCCGTAAAGTTTGAGTGTCATTGTTACAACTTGTGTAATTCTTCACGAGTCTGACACGCGGAGTGATGTGACAAGAAAAGTCGATTTGTGAAAACTGAGTGAATGCGGGATATATATCGTGCGTTCAAATACAATAAATTGTCAGAGTCAGTAATCAAACATGACCAACCAGTCCTTCATCCGAACTATCATGACAAACACAAGTATATGAGCTGAGTCGCGGTCTTTGGCATGGGTCGGACTGACTCCGCCGGATTTCTTGGGCAAAGCCCGCAGGCTAACGGCCCCACCAAAACATTGATGGCTACCGAAACTCTAATTGCCGTCTAGATCAACCAAAGCCAAGTTTGGGCTTTATTCTCACATGAAGGTTGGTAAGCTGTGTCGAACTTAGTTCTTAAAGCCGACAGCATGATAAGTGTTACTTTGTCATCATTTAAGTCTAGATTCCTGCTGAAAAATCTCACATTCTTCCCCTAAAGAGATTGGCAAGTTGATGATACATGGCAGGACGATGATGCGATCACATATAGGCATCTAGGTACAAAGATCAACTCACTTGTAAAAATCCTCCTGCATTGCTCACTGCTATCCTTAATCAGACTCAAGAATCATTCCGATCCCATAAATAAACAGACTTCTAAAGGCTCTCTATCACCTTGGCAATTCCCTTCATTTTCTTCCATTTTTCGAACCAAAATGGCTACCACCGGCAAGCCCAATATTCACTTGTACAGCGCCAGCACAGCCAATGGCATCAAGGCATCTATTCTACTGGAAGAGCTAGGTTTACCTTACAAGGTTACAAAGATTGATATCTCCAAAAATACCCAGAAAGAACCATGGTTCTTAGAAATCAACCCCAATGGCCGTATTCCAGCACTAACAGACACCTTCGATGACGGCGAGCAGATTCGCATCTTCGAAAGTGGAAGCATACTGCAGTATCTGGTCCATCGCTATGATAAGGACCACCAGTTATCATACCCCCGTGGTTCTCGAGAGTATTGGGAAGTCAACAATTGGGTTTGTGTTGCGAGATTTTTCATTTGTTATACCAAATGCCTGGGGAAAAGCTTCAGACTAACAATTTTGTACAGTTGATGTGGCAAATGGGTGGTCTGGGGCCTATGCAAGGTCAGGCAGTTCACTTCAATCGTAAGTTAATAGAATCAGACATTCGAGCTCCCCCGAGGAATGTATACTCATTATCACATAGGTTTCACGCCTACGAAGATCGAGTACGGCATCACCCGCTATGTGACCGAGACTCGTCGCCTCTATCGCACACTTGACGATCACCTCAAGAAGTCCGCCTCTGGCTACATCGTCGGTGACAAAGTTACCATTGCTGATATTGCCTGCTGGGGGTGGGCGTCGGCTGCTCGTAAGGATCTTCCCTCAGCTTATGGGTTGTTCCATGTCTCTGACTCCATCTAGACTGGTCTGGCATCAACTTGGAAGAGTTCCCTGCTGTAAAGAGCTGGATGTATACGTTACTAAAGCGTCCTGGCTTTGAAAATGGCCGTCATGTCCCTACGAGGAATACGTTCCTAGACATGCTGAATCAAAGCAACGAAGAGATCGCCGGCCAGGCGGCGCCTTACCTTGAGTGGGTGCAAAAGAGCATGAAGGAAGATTCGCAGAAGTGACATGCGGACATGCGAGCCATAGATCTAGATATTCAATTTTTCGGCTAATGAATTGAAACTCATAATTTTGTTATATATTCCACGCGACTTATCCGTCAATATCGACACTAAACATAGGCTAAAATCTCCATGACCGCCAGTGAAGGGTACGATGATAACAATTCTCGTCGGAAATGACTCTGGTTCTCAGGCAACGCTTGAGCCACGCCGCTTAGTGATTCAACCAGATCTCTGTGATTGCCAACTGAGCGTGAAAGCTTCGTACATCTACTTATCTTATCTTCCATACACAGAGCACATGTCGCACATTTAGAGGTAGTACTTTAATAATGACACTGTATGGCAAATGGTCTAAATATTATAGGCTAGGCAATATATGTTCTGGAGCAACTGACAATATTTCTAACTATCAAAAAGTGACACTCGTGCTACGGAATTCATCTCGCAGAATACTGCCTCCTTTGCCTCCGAATTCCCATCTAATATGGGCGGACAGAGCCATCATAGATTTTCTGTCCGCCAATCTCCTTGTCGGGAAGATTGATAACGAAAAATTTCCCGCTGTCCGCGGGAGTACTACGTGAAATAGCATCGAGACCACCAGTGGCGCTTCCTTCTGGAGTCAAGTAGCCTGCCTCAGTGCCCATATCCGTCTTTACCCACTGTTCCCTTGATCAGTGGAGTACAGTCAATGCAGGAGGATGGTACATACACCTGGACAAAGAGCAAGAATCGTGAACCCATCATTCTCGAGCGATTCTGCCCATTGTACTGTGAGCATGTTGACAGCAGCTTTAGAGACCTTGTAGGCTGGGGTAGGCTGAAATTTGCCCATAGCTGACAAGGCCATGGAGCCCAGGGATGAAGAACTACTCGCACATTAGGATCAAAGAATGATGTGCCATCGATTGATTGACTGATCATACATATTTCCAATTTTCTTTAGATGGCCCTTTCTGAGTAGTGGTAAGAAGGCCCTTGTGACATTGTGTACACCAAAGACATTGACGTTGAGGACTTCGGTGAGATCAGTCCTAGTAGAAGTCAGTCGTTCTTCCATACCTTGACAATTTGCCGCTGGATACTCACATGTTCTCGATGCCACCTTCGGTATGGCTCGGAATGCCAGCGTTGTTGATGAGAACATCGAGCCCCTTACTACCCAGTGACAGTTCAACGCACTGAGCTGCCTCCTTTGCGCTCGTCTCCGATGTCACCTCGAGAGGTACAAACTCGACGCGACCGGCAGATTCGGATATGATCTGCTTCAGTGCAGCATTTTCTGCACGAGCAGCAGCGAAGACTTTGCCAACTTCAGATGCGCTCTTAGAAGCCAACAGCTTCACATAGCCCAGGCCAATTCCACGAGACGATCCAGTGATGAGATAAGAAGACATATTGATAAGAGATGAGTCGTTTGCTGTCAGTCAATTTGATTTTGAGGAGTGTCTGTTGGTTTTTGAGGATTCGACATTCAGCTGGATATTCAGCACCTTTTGTAAGTCCTGAACAGTACCGTGTTACAAGGGAGCTCCCAGGCCTGTTTCATTTACTTATAAATCACTGTGTTCGGGTATGTAGCTCACTGAAGAGCTTTAGAGTTTTATTGGTAAAGCCCTTGATGGAGATTCTTAACGCCGCCAAACTTTAAATCAACACGGAAGCGAACACAAGTACAATATTTAGCAACGCCGGTTCATTAGCACAACTCTTGGCATGATGCTTGCTATTCATACCTTGACCATGGTAGCGTTTTTAGTGCTTTAGGATGGCATTCTAAAAAGGCATGAGGTTGTCTTGCAGGTTCTACCAACGAGCCAGTCAATCTACCGTATGGGGCTCCTTCACGCAAATATTTAGAATGCTATGCTATTTTGTAGACAGGCTCGGATCATGCGAAATATCTAGTCTTAGTACCCCTTCAAGGCTTTTGAGTTCCTCGACGATCATTTTGTAATAGTATTTTTTTCCTATTTGTTAGAACTAGTTATCGGATGTCAAAATGAAAGCCAACGGGCACTGCGATCTTATTCTAGCAAGACCAAGTATTCCGAATCCACGTTGTAAGAAACTGTTGACAGATATATGCTTCATTCTCCGAAAAAAAAAATGAAAGATGTTCATGCTAAGGAAGCAACTACGATGTCGGAGCTTGACATTCCTATAACTTGTGGGTCAATTCATGTCCGAAGAGCCTTTATATCAAACACCGCATTCATTCGAGCACCACGCATCTCAAGGACTGATTTGTCAACTACTCTCAAAGTTTTCAAGACTGCATATGGCATATTCTAGTTCTTCATTCCCACAGTAAACATAGCGGTGGCCAAGGACTCCAGAGAATGATCATCCAGGTACTCCTTCACATCTCTGTGTTGCAATCCCGGGTATGAAGTGTTCAAGGCACCAGGACCGTTGTGAGTCTGCGCGTTCGATGAATAATACTGGTAGAATCTATGACGTGTCAATCTACGATCAACTCTAGAACGAATAAATGTAAACAGGAGCGGTACTAACAACGGAAGCCAAATCATGGGATCTTCGTCCCTGTTGGTTGCATCAATCCTTGCCTTGAGGTCGTCCAAAGAACCAAGTTGCTTTAATGAAAGCCTTTTCCCGTAGACTTCTGCGAATACCTCTGCGATACCTCGGATACTGATCCTATCCCCAACAACTATTTGTACTTAATATCTATGGCCAGACTCACAACCGCAGCATAAGTAAGTCACTTACATCTTTGAATGCCAGTTGCATTTTTGTCAAGTGCAACCTCTGCAACAAACTCCGCTGCGTTTTCATAACTAGTGAGCTCCCAAACTTCATCACCTGTGCCCCAGAATGAGAGCGATAACTTCTGGGGATCCCAGGCTCCGAACCACTGCGTCCAGAAAGTATCCAGAAATGCGCCGATCATGACATGTACGCCTTTGATGGTCTTGCCCTGAAGGTACGCGTAGATCTTTTTCATTGGGTCCTTTGAAGGAAGTTGACCATAGTCCAATTTCGTGTAGTCAATGGTGTAATCGCTTGCAATGAAACGTGGAACGTTGGCCGCCTCAGATATGTCGATCAGCTGCTTTTGTGCTTCGAACATGAAAGAGTCGCTACCCATGAGAGCCGATATGACGACGACTGCTCCGTCCACAAGCTTATGAGTCGTATCCACGTCGGTGATATCTCCTTCAAAAAGCTCAAAACCGGGAGCTGATCGGATCGCAGCAGCGACCTTAGAACTGTCTCTTGCGAGACCTCGCACCAAGATACCGGGCTTCTTCAGAAGCTCCTGTGCCACACAGCGACCAAATCTCCCCGAGATGCCGGCGACTGCAACAACGAATGTCATTTTCGTAGACTTGTCTGTGGAAGTGTAGTGTTATTGGATTGGGCACAAGCGTTTGACGGACAATGAGAGTCAAAATGAGAATTTACTGCTAAATATTGACGCAGAAGATACTTCAGAATTTAAGTGCTATCAGAGGACGGTGAAGTAGGCGAACATATCTTCAAGCCTAACAATCATCTCTGCGTGACCAGGCGATTGAAGCGCTGACATGCTACATGAGTCATGTGGGGCTGCACACAGCACCATCACACATCGAAAGGCAGATGCAAGGACATCAAGAGCCAGGATAGCCAAGGTCCGATACCGACTCCCCGCATTAGTCGTAAAAGCCGAAGCCAAGAGAGTTGACTGGGCGAAGGGGGTCTAACCGGCATAGAGGACATTCAACATGAAATGGTCAACAACCAGTAATTGGCGGAGAAAAAATGAGCTTCATCTAAGCAGAAACAAAGACTTACAAAGCAACATAGTACTAGCGTATCTACGTTCCCCACTTTACAAAGATGTTCTTTGGAGGCTGTATCTAGCTTTGTGACCTTCGACTGCACAACGGACCTTCCGTAAAGCCCGTGTAGCAGCATCAAAGGTACGAGAAGTTTTCTGACGAAAGCGAACACATATTTAGTGTCTTGGAAGGCAAGAATTCTTACAAATACATGATCTTGTGGCGGTCGCGGCTAATGATTTTGCTCAAGGCGAATGCGAGCTGTCCAAGTACGAATACGAACCCGTGCCATGTTGTCATTACGCTTATCATCATGAAAGCAGGATTTCCTGGTCTTTGAAACCATGCTGCCTCAGTCGATATAATATTAAGGGGAGCATATGAATGTCTTTTTTCCTTAAGTCCGGCATGCTGAATGCATCTGCAAACCAGGTACACAGTTTGATACATTACCAAGAAAATACATAGTAATAATACAATCGTCTTGAAATCAGAGTCGGCTATCGCAAACCTTTTCATTGGATTGTTTCTTTAATCAAGCCCAATCAGCGACGAAACTGGCGGGGAACACGACAGCGTTGGAATCCAACATCAAACCAGTCTTTTCCATAGTTTGTAAACAATGCAGCCGAGAACTTATAAAAGTGGGTAAATGAGTCACGTGTGCTGGCGCGTATCTTGCGCGTTTCATCGACATGTACGCGATTCCTGGATGCGAACGACCGACCGCCCTCGATTAACGAAGAGAGCACTGGCAAATGGTCTCTGGTGAATAAGATAGCCAGTATGAGTACACGATCACTCTAGCGCTCTCCAATACCGACAAAGCACGAAGCATGGCTCCACCATCTAGCTCGATGAGTAGTTATTCCCGTCTGCGAAGATCTCACTCGACGCCTTCTACTCCTCGAGCCCTTATGAAGCAGAAACAACCACACGTTCAAAGAACAGCCAAGCAGCGAGAAACGATCCTTGAATTGCTGGGAAGCCCAGTGCGGATGTCGAGATCTCGATACGGAAGGTCGAGGAATTGAGCCTCTTCAAGCATGACTACGAGCTGCGTCAAGGGCGTCGATAACGACAGAATTATGGGATCTGCAGCGCAGTATGCGGTAAGTCTTCAGGGAGAAGAACAACGAGGCGTGCGAGAACAAAATAGAAAGATTAATGAGGCGAGAGATACAAAATGGCCGGGTCTGACGGACGAGCAGAAAACCGCGAAGGACGCTTATCGATTATCAAGAAGCTCAAATCGTCAAGCTCCCTTCCAGTGGCAGATTCCTCGAGCTGCCGCCAACATACACCTTATAGTCTCCCTTCTGCAACTGCCACTTCTGCGCCACAACATCCCAGATACTCAGATCTCGCCTTGTCAGATCAAAGTTCAAGTTGACCGATTTTCCAGGCTCAACATCGACCTTCGAGAAACCTCTCAACTGCCGAACAGGGCCCCCGGGTATGCCAACATACAGCTGTGCGACCTCCGCGCCATCAACATTGCCTGAATTGAACACCGATGCACTGACCTGGAACAGGACATCCCAGAGGTCACCTTGGCCACCCTCGATGACTTCACCAACGGGATACTTGTCAGTTGAAGGACCGTCGACTTTATTGAATTCCAAAGAAGAATAGTCGAACGTCGTATACGAGAGACCGAAGCCAAACTCGTACCGTGGTGTTATATTGTTGGCATCAAACGCCCGATAGTCGATGTACACGCCTTCGGCAAAGTCGTCCTGAGGGAAGAGCCAGTATTGCCCCTCCGGTGGTGTTGGGCTTAACAGCGCTCCAAATTCCGACTCATTTTTTGGGACAGAGTACGGCAGCTTTCCACTTGGATTACTCTCCCCGTACAATAAGCTCACCACGGCCCTTCCTGAGTCCTGACCTGGCAAATGGGCGAAGATCAAAGCCGTGACATTCGGGTGGTCGATAAAGACATCGACTAATCTTACACCCGCGTTGTGAATCACTACGATTGTGTTGTTGCATTGGTCGGCAATGTTGTTGACGAGCGCGTCTGAATAATCGTCGTGTACGCCGGAGCGGTCGTAACCTTCTGAGGCCCAGGCGTTGAGAAACACGAGGCATGCATCCGAGGCTGCGTCGACCTGTGCGGTCGAGTTAACGTTTGCGATGTCCCATAGGAGTTGGGAACCGTCTTCATAGGCCCGTTGATTTAGTGCCTCCAGTGGAGATGAGATGTAAGCTGGGTTGTTCACTCCCGAGCCTCCACCGACAATCATGGTACCTGCAATTTTAGTTAGTATTTCCATCGCTCGACCCAGAAAAAGCATTCTACTTACGATTGAGAATCTGAGATAGACGATCTGGAGGGCCTTCCGAAGAGGGGTTCTTGTTTGGGGTGGCTGCATCGTAGCCAAATACCGAAACAAGCTTTGGCTTTTGTAGCGGAAGACCTAGGGACCCATTCGTGTTCTTCACGAGTACATGGCCTTCTTTTGCTGAGTCCAGCAATACTTTTTTTGAGGATGGTACTTTGGCATCCACAAAGACGTGCTGAGTTGTCAAGCTACGAGGAAGTCCCACGCCTGGGGAAGGATAATCATCTGAATCTTGACCGAATTGATACCAAGTGGCAATGATTCTGTGCACGCATATGAGCTAAAGTCAGGCATTGGAGGTAGTGACTCAGACCTTGTAGCCATGTTGTCCAATACTGATGCTTCCATGGTTCCATTGTCGATAGCAGTGGTCAGGTTCTTCCCCCAGAAGTTACCACCGTTAGGCATTACCATATCCAAGCCAGCCTCCGCGGCCGCATATCCTGCGTGCAAGGCTCCCCAATCACTAACAACAAAACCTTGGAATCCCAACTCATCTTTGAGAATTCCATTCTGCAGTTTGCTGTTTTGGCATCCATATGAGTTGTTGATGCGATTGTACGAACACATGATATTCCCGCTACCAGCATGGACGGCATCCTGAAACGGCCATAGATACAGCTCATGCAAAGTTTTATCGTCGATATTGCTTGAAACCGCCTCAACGTGCTGGCTTTGGTTGTTGGTGCTTGGATTGCGGTTGAGTTCTGTTCTTGTCAATTGCTGCTAACAGCCTCACAACGGGAGGTAAGAGAAATACCTTGCTCGTTCCCTATAAAATGTTTCGTGCTGGTCACAACACCCTTTTCCTGAATACCGCGGACAGTCTCTGCAGCCAGGGCTCCACAAAGATACGGGTCATTAGAAATGCCCTCCCAATTACGACCGCCTTCGGCAATCCGCCCGATGGGACCGACGACTGGACCAAGTGCAATGTTGACGCCTTTGGCTTTGAACTCAGCGCCCATATGTAGGGCTCGCTGGTATGCCAGATTCTTGTTCCATCTATATCGCCATCAGTACTTTGGGCACGATCGGCGTAGAACCGTATCACGGCAACTCACGTAGCGCCAACATGCAATCCACTGTCATAAGCATTAACACCATCCGCCAGCCTGACTCCATTGCCAGCATCCTGCAAACAAAGCCCCTTGAACCCCAGCCTTTCAATTGGGGGAATGAAGCCCACACATCCGCTCGTCGTGGCTCTCACTCCAAAAGTCAAGTTACTCTTTTCTTCTTGGCTGAGCTGGGAGACGAAGTCAGCGGCTTTGGAATAGGCCGACGCCCATGACGACGTTGTTCCTGAGGGGAGAGCAGCGGGTGGCACCAGGGGTGATTGTCCGTAGAAATAGCTGTCGGAAGTTATGTTGCTGGTGGTGCTGTCTTGAGAGAGGACAGAGACAGTGCTGAGGGAGAGGAAGGTGAGTGCACGCACTGACGTGCTTGTTGAGGAAGCGAACTTCATGGCGACTCCAGTCTCTAGGTATGTTGCTTCTATAATCTAAGATCAGAAGCTTCCCACTTCACATCCAGGACACCAGGTCAATCTTTTATACTTTGCCGCTCAACAAAAATCCCACCTTTGACCTCCTCTTCAATAGTTAGAAATCATCACGTCAACACAAGCCATCCGTCGTTTGTTCCATTCAAGCCTCACCTCCGCAGCCCCACACAAGATCAAGCTCTGTTCGTGCTCTTGGCATATATCACAGTTGGTCTTCCCCGCATATTCAAAGGGCATCTCTAGTCGCTTTTCATCCCATGTGCGTCCTAGCAGCAGACGGATGTATACTCCCGCTCTGCGGAAAGACTTCACTTGCAGTAGCTGTGGAGAGAAAGTGGGAAAGTAGCCGCAGTAACACCGGCACTAGATACCTTTTCGTGTTCAATTACGAGCTTCTCGGTAAAAGATAGAATTTGAAGACCGAGATCATGAAAGTATGCTTGAAGAAATGGGATGATGACGGTGATGTTTACCCCGCGTTGTTGAATGCGGGGTACCTTGAACAGTCTTGGCGGAATTAGTATTGTAGATCAATTGTCCTCTTGAAACCATTTCATATCCGCTCTCAGCTTTCAGCGAAAGGTGAAGCGGGCTATGGCATATCTCTTTTTCTGTCACATGATTATTTAATGCAATTGTGGAAGTTCGCAGGTAGTTGCTTGGTTTGCGCAAAAAAGCCAAATTATTTTGGTTTTGGGGGGAGGATTTTCTTGTTGTCTCTGTGCTTCCACCTTTTAGTGGCTTCTGTGCAATGTTGAGCTTGAAGATGCAGAAGCTGCTCTTTGAGAAAGGAGTGCAAAACAATATCACATCCAGGATATTGATTTAGCAACAAGCTTTTGGCTACTTCTCCAAGGCCATGGCAAGCTCCGCTAGATCCATTGCTTGGCGTGCTTCCCTCTAGGCGTCAGGGAATCTCAAAACTCAATACGTTTCTTTAGATCGAATCCAGGTGCTCGACGATAACGGTAGCCCTTCTGATTAGTCACCATTCTTTTCCCATCTTCCGTATAGTCGACGTTGAAGTGTGTGTGACCAAAGACCCAGATCTTGACAGCGCTTCTCTTCCAGCATATCTCGCGAGACAAGTCACTCATAAAACCAGATGAGATGTTGCTATTGTCATGTCTGGAGTCAGTAGCTCGAGACGACGTAGTTGGGCAGTGGTGTGTGAGGATGATGATCTTGCGATGCGGCTCGTCCTTGGAGATATGTTCGACTTGTTTGTTCAGCCATGCGAGATCCGAGGCGTGTGCTTCGTTGTGCTTGTCAACCGACCAGTAATCGATGAAGGAGAAGTCGGATAGCGATGATTTCATGCGTTGCTTCTGCTCTGGGGATATGTTGGAAAAGAGCGTGCATCCCAGGATTGTAACATCGGGAGACAGGTCCCATCGTGTTTGGTCAAGAAGAACGATTTTTCCCAGGCTGCTGTTTTCGTTCAGCATTTCCATCTCCGCCTCGAATTCCTTGAACTTCCGTTTGATACTCGGCCAGTTGGAGAAATAAGCCTCGTGGTTTCCGAAGATTATGAACACGATCTCGAATTTGGGAAGCTGATGCTTGATGAAGTTGAAGTAATCGACATCATCAATATTTCCGATGTCGCCAATGAGTGCGAGATAGGGCGCTGAAGGAGTGATCTCGAAATTAGAGTAGTCTCCATGCTCCTCCAGATGGAGGTCAGAAATAATCTGAATTGCGGGCATCTTGTTTTGTGCGTGTTTCGCGTTCTGAATCCTGTAGAAGGCTTATTGGGGTACTTATTCTGGATTGGGAGAGGGATGAAGTATTTATGTAGTCACGCACGACACTCGCTTGTCACAGTATTATATGTTCCTTTTGTTTTCCACGTTAAAAGAATTTTTGAACAGCAGGCTAGGACAATGAGTCAGAAACGTAATGCTAGTTCGGCCCTTTGAGAACATGAACATATGTCCCTAGTCATGTCTTTCCTTTGCATGATGTTCTGTTCTCTCGTCCTTGGCTGGCAAATGCTACTTCCCTTCTTTCAAGTTGGATTTAATGCGCTTACTATTCTCCTCGCTTTCCTACTCGGGCGAATCTTAGTCGTTCAAGCTTCATCACCGCAAAGCCCTGCTTACAGGTATAATACGAAGCTTTCCATCCATTGTGCTGCCCATGTGACTTCACAATGGAGAATTCTGCTCAAGATTCAGCCCTACATCAGCTGTACAGTAATATCATCAGAAGACAATCCATTGACTCCTCCTCGATGCTGCTCATGGCCCTCACAGCTCTCGATGTGGCAGGAACAATAATGTCATAGGATGCAGAGATTGATAGGGAGGCTAATGTCGTGGACACGACAAAAGAAGATCTGATCTTTTTCTTTCGATTATGGGTATTCTTTCATAGGTTGTTGTCATGTGCTTCCTTTGTGGAAAGTATCTGCTATGGACTTAGCATACTGCCTAGCGATACCTGCACCATGTCCCTCAAAGCTGATTCCCACCTCAAATCTTTTCAAGACGAAGAAAGAGAAATGCTTAGGACTTATGCATAGACTGCTTGTCATTTAACTGGTGCTAGGTTTTCTACTGAGGGAAAACTTCCTAGAAAAGTACATCGCACGCAGTCTTTGGAAGACCCACTCCGCGTTGTGATTCATTGTCTTCGAGTTTGTTTTGCGGTTCTATTCTCTACAAGGCTCTACGCCTGGTGCCAACATACTGCCATCAAAATAAATAATCTCCACCGTCGACTGAAGCTTTCGCTAATCTACCCAGACCACATCGCTTGGTCCAGTAGCCAGGTCCAAATGAGCAACAGCCTCACCAGTTCCCGTCGTCGTACCATTTGCAGTTATCTTCCAAACCTCAACATGGTTACTCGCACTGTCTGTGATGGCAAAGTACTCTTCTGCGAAAGGCGCAGAGGTGACAGAGTTCGCAGATCCACCGCTGTTGGTAGTCTCAGTCAAGAACAGCTGACTGATTATGGCGCCGGTATCAGCGTCGATCGAAAAGGCCGATACATATCCAGGAATAGTCGTGTTGCGCGATCGAGTGGCGGCGTACATATATTTTGGTGATCCTGTTGAGGTGACTGAAAACATGACTTCGTCCGCCCAGTACGAGGAGCTGTTTGTGAAACCTTAAGTTTTATCAGCAAAGGTTTCGAAAGCATTGGAATGAGAGCTCGTACCTGTTGGAAGTAATGGATAAGTCGTATTTGTATACGTCAACTCCCCTGTGTTGTTGTCTCTATAGTAGACTCCGATCTCGCTAGATGCTTCAAACACGACATATGCGAAGAGACCTTTAGGATGAACCACCATGTGTCGTGGATCGACACCAGTGGGCGCAGCCAAATACTGAACCTCAGCAACCTCTCCAGTAGTAGTGTCAACACTGTGGACCCAAACGGCATTTCCCATGTCATCTGCTGAATAGACAAACTTGTTGTCGGAGCTGAGAGCCAGGCCGTGGACACCTGCGCCAGATTGATATGTGATGTTCCCAACAATCGAGACGAGAGCACCGCTTGAGTCGACGGATATCACATTGCCTGCACATCCTGTGCTGTATGGAGCGCCGAATACAAAGTACGGTGATGCTGTTGATGTAATGAGATAGTTTGCGTTGCTACCTGGGTAGGATCAGCTCCGTCTGCAGCAGCATCAGGTGAAGAAAAATAACACACAACTACCCAGCAAGGCAACTGAACTTGAATACTCAAGACTAGTGCTGTTCGTGATGGCGTAGCTATCATATAGAGCCCCATCACCGACATATATGTTTTGCTTTCTTTCCTGAAAGGGTTTTGTGAGCGATATCCACTCCATAGAGCAGGCCAACAAACATCTATGGCAATCCACTTCGAACTCGAGGAGTTAGAAGTGATGTTATTGACGAGTGTAAGACTATTTGACTCGTCGTCAAACTCGATCGCGTAAATGGTCGATCCAGAAAACGCGCCAGAGAACATGTGATGTACACTTCCTACAGCTTGCCCAGCAAGGGTACCAAGTAGTATGGTAGCTGTGAGGGACAACATGTTAGATGTTAGCGAGCGTGATGTGCGATCGAGACGAAGAATGAGTAATCGCGAGCAAGAGACGATGATTGCAGATGACAGACAGGGGAAGTGGGAGAGAGTCTTATATGTCGTTGAGGCTCAGCTTTTCATAAATGTCTGGTAGTAGTGGAGTAACAAGCTTTGGAAGTAAGCTTTCGAACTGCCGCTCCTATCCCTACTGTGGCGTACGTTATTCCTCTCATCATGCGGGGGATGACCTTCCAGTGCACTCCACCAACTCTCACTTGATCAACACTCTACGCTCGGGAAGTGGACGGTTCATAGAAACACTGTTTCACGTTTCAGGGCCTCAGCGGGACATTCGCACGCGTAATAAGAAACCCCCACTAAGTGGACATGGGTTTTTGCCGACTCGGGAACAGAGGCGTCATCAATTCGCGTCCTCGAAAGCAAGGTTTTTGAATAAGCTCGACCTTCGCGCGGGCGGGTGACGAATGACTGTAGACCCAATGAAGATTCGTCAGCAAGCTTCGGAAACATTGAACAGTCACACAACTTAATGACAAGGGTGTCCAAAGCTGAGCTGTGCAAAGTGGATCTGTCTATTTTAAGCAATGTTAAGCGAGACTCAGGGGCAGGCTCCGCAGAATGTAAATAAACTTCCTACATTCACAATCGATTTTGAATATAAGATTTCCCCTTCTCGTTCGACCGCAAAGCTGAATGTTAAATCCTTGACGCAGGACATTCCAACGTCGTCGACTTTCATACCATCTAAACTTCATTTGCTTTTGTCGAGATACACCAAAAGAAAATTTCGTGTTTGGCTCTCGATAGAGCGCGCTTGTAAGTACAGCAGGAATAGCAAGGAGTTAGGTGATCTCTGTCCAGAATTTACTTCCTCCTCCAATTTGAGAAGAGCAGTGTCGATTCCAAGTCCAGTCAGCGGCAGAATGAAGCAGCGGCTCCTTGACCATATCGGGCTTACACAAGCACGCAGCAAGTCGATATAACGAATTCGTCGCCCCGACTATTTTCTGAGAATATGCCTGCATGGTGTAGCTCTGTTACGTCGAAGTCACCATCAGGTGTTGTCAGGCCTCCCATGTTGCAAGCTTCGAGGAGGCCTGTAAGCGAAGCCCGGTGAGTGGTCGTCGGAATTCTGGCCCAACGTTCACCGACCAGGGCTGACATAATCGTCCTCATCGTCCTCCAGACCAAGTTGCTGTTCTGTTGCTGCATCCTCAACATCAATCGTTAGACTTCACAAGCACAAGTTCTACGATGCCTGAAGATCAGACCCCTCAACTTCCATCAGGAGACTTTTCCATTCTCTCAAGTCTCTCTCAAAGCCTAGCATTTCATTCCTCTCCCGAATCCTTCATTTCTTCTCGCGCTCAAGCTGCAGCTCCGCGCCGAGCAGAACAGATAGCGAACGAGGAAGTCACTTGTTCGTCAAAGATAATTCGTGCAAGGATTTTGGGGAGAAATGTTGCTGTGGTGTCTTCTCATCAAATATGTGAGGACATCATGAAAGCCGGTAGTGGAGAGCTTCAGAGCTCAGTTACAGCTGCGGAAAAAGACCAAACCATCAGCGAAACCACCTTCACAGCCCGGTCGGCATATTTTCAGCTCATGTCGGATTTCTTCCCCGCACCAAACATACTCTTACTTGATAGGCCCGAGCACCACTCGAAACGGACATCATGGGAAGACCAATTATCATTCCTTCCTGCAGACACTTCCCAAACAGTTCGGCAGATGGCAGATGATCATTTCAGCAGCTGGAATCATGGTGATAGTATTGATATCTACCAGAGTATGAAGGACTTCTCTTGGAGGGTATTACTTCAAATATTTCTCGAACTCTCGCCGAACGACGAGCTTTATTCGACAATCGAGTCACTTCAAGAGACCTTACTGCGAGGACAGTTCTCTCTGATGCCTGTCTCAATTAAGACTCCATTCTGGCGCTCCCCCCGATCTCGAGGTATCGAAGCACGCCAGAAACTCCAAGATGTGCTAAAGAAACATATCGCATCACAAGACAGCGGATGTCCATTTTTACGACAGGAGAAGCTGCATAAGGACGAGATATCGGCGAACGCACTTTTGTTCACAAGCTCTATCGCCGTCAAAGCTCTCGCATCGCTGCTGACTGCCACCATGCTGAACCTCTTTTTAATGCCTTGTGAACCATCACTTGCAACTCGAGTACGTACCGAAGACCCGGCAAATCGAGACATCCTCCTACGCAGCATCCTGCTTGAGACAGAACGACTCAGCCCACCAGTTGTTGGTATCATGCGCCGAGTGCAGCAGGATGTGGTTATTGCGAATACAGAAGGCCAACCTCCCACGCTCATTCCAGCTGGGTGGGATGTTTGGCTTTACTTCATGAAAGCAGCTCGCGATAAGGATGTTTACCATCTGGCAGATAAGTTCTTACCGGAGAGATTCATAGCACAAGCCGACACGAAGCCAGGCTATGCATTTGGATCTGGCTCGAAGACTTGTCTTGGTCAACATATTGTCAGGGAGATTGTGAATTCAGTCGCCTCATCTGCGTTATACTCCGGTGTCAATCTGGAAGGCTCTGTCGAGGCAGCCGGGGTGAGAGGCTGGTTGGGATGGGATACTGGTGTGAGTGCAGAAGCATTTGCGAGGGATTTGAAACAGCTGCCTTGTCAAAGGCCAAAGGAAGCCATTCTTTCACAAGTACAGCGAGGCACTTAGTCTATCACAATTGCATCAATACAGGAAAGGCAATGGTACTGTCAGACGAACGAAGCTTTCTTTTCATGGCGAGCAACGATCAATTGACCACCTTAGATGCCCTTCCTCCTCGCAGCACTACTCAAGTAACGCTTGATAAACTTCCTTACAGCAAAGAAAAGCCAGATCGAGTTCGTGATGCCTATTGTGGCAGTACCCCAGCGACAAGACCTGCGGAGCTTCAAAAATGCGCCTACCGCAGAGTGTCCAGTCTGAGACCCCATAATATGCAAGACCCATCCTATGATCGACACTCGAAAGACACCATACATCACTAGGTATAGCGCATTGGTTATCATAATTGCCTTCCTCTGCGAAGGTCGGAAATTAACCAGAAACCAATGCAGCGTCCCGAAGGGTGATCTACACAATCAAGTCAGCTTATATCCTTCTTTCTCCTTGCGCACCATAATCTCCGGCCATCATGTATTTGCGAAAAGAATAAAAGAGAAAGGGAGAGCTCACGTAATATTCATGAGCATGAGCATCAAGATAACCATAATCCCTTTCTCTCGTCCGTGATAAATGTACCACTGCAAGACTCCCAGCGCACTCGAAAAGCCAAAATGATGCCAGCCCAACACCTTCCAGTTGATATCCTTGACCAAGGGCGTTATATTTCTGCCCACATCTTGTTTCCGTATTCTTGAGGCGAGAAATAGGATCACAGAGTCTTGAATTAGATAGCCAAGCTCAAAAGCCATGATACTATTCCCAACATTGGAGCGCGCAGTGATGAGCGGTGCGTTCGCGCCATATGCTGGGTTGCTTCCGGCAGACACATGGCTGTCTGGAGTCCCTTCTATGGGTGAATCGTCACCTCCGGTGAGAAATGAAGATGGCGAATCGGCATTCCAATCTCTAGATCGTTGGTGCAGCTCGTACGCTGATGCAAAAGTCACAAGGGTACAATGGACGACGGAGAGTGCTTCTCGGGATTTGATGAATCGTGATGCTGATGCATTGCGGGGCGTCACGAGATGGAAGAGCAGCGGATAGGCGATGATAGAACTGAAGAGGGTTATTTGGGGCGCAACAGATGGCGCGCTGTCTGGTATTGGCATTTTGGAAGATAAGGTAATTTGTAAGAATCATTGGCGGTCGACGAAGGGAGGTTGCTGAGGCAGCTAGCTACAGCGTGTCGGCTTTAGCGAGTACCTGCTGTAGACGACATGCGCAGCTAGCCAAGACCGCAAAGCACGAAGATGGATGCAAGACAAGGTCGGTTTGTCGGATTTATCAGATCAACTTCATGTGCCAGCGATTGCGAGCTACTTTACTAGATGGCTTCGCTCCGGGCAACCGAATTGGGACGGTAAGCCACGACGATTTATATCACCGATCGTCCAACTATCCGACATCGTTTTCAAACACTTAGATTTTATCTAGTGATAGGGTTTTTCGTAGGCTCAGACTGATGTTCTCGAACGGATTTGACCAGGAGGACGTTGGAAATCGTATATATTAGATACAGGCTGAATATTGTGTCTTCATTCCGACCGGAATCACTCAGAAGTAACATGGGAAATAAGATGATTAAAATCCTTGCTGAATTGAACGCTAATTAAAGAGTACCAAATCATAATCTACATCATTTCTTTCCAGCCTCACATCTTGCTCTGGATATTCAGTGCAATTCCCTCACCCGAAGCGTTCTTCTGCAAAGCGCCCAAGAACTTCTCATGGTCCTTACTACAATCTGCCAGCTCCCCTTTTTTCATCAGGACCTTCAATGGTGCATCCGTGGACTCCTGACCAAGCACGACGGGGAGATCCAGCTTCTCCGAGTCGATGTAGGTTTTCAGCTAGACGTTTGATCAATCCGCGTTCTTCATTTATTCACTTCAGGTTGTGACATTTACCTCGTTACTCAACTCATCTCGATGGAGTTGCTGGACATCGCTTCCAATTATTCTCTTCTTCGTTGCAGCCCACCGAGCAGTTTCATTCAGATGCAGGCCGTTATGTGTCAAGTCGCATGCTGAGCAGGGCGAATCTGAGGCCGATGACATGAGTTTGGTGCAGGCATATCTAATCTTGCCCATCGGTGTTGAGTCGGCGTTGTAGACGATGTAAATTTGTGCCATGACTGTTTGATTTGAATGATCTTGAGGTTCGGGTTGAGAGAGATTCTGGTCGAGTAAGCCAGAGCCAGCGGATGTCTTTTATCGCGGGTCGAATGACTGGGACGAGATTCACTTGGCGCATTCACTTACCTCAATTTCTACGGTATAAGGTTCTTGCTTATTCTCTTACTGGTGTGAGGCTTTGTTCAAGTTCAACACTCGTGAGTGGTCAAGAAACGCCTCCCGAAAATGCGAAATGCGGGCAGGCGGGGGCTGAGCCCAACACCATCACTGCATATCCTCTAAGCCCCATGAGGCAAAGCGATTCCAAATATTCCACTTCGAAAGTCAAAAGATTATCTCAAGCTAAGTGACATCCTATACAGTTCTCGAATACGTTTCTGGATTGAGTAACAAAAATTCAGGTGGAAGTATTTCTGCCAATGTCTGTTCGGAACCTCGCATTCCCTCACGCTTGTCGTACGATCTTGGGCCCTTGAGCTTCTCCGCCTCTGCATGACGCACATAATTCGACAAACACTTCTTATCGTAACCGGATGTTGAAGTCTTGGCTACAGTGTGACTGAGTAGATATGATGCTGTCAGGCACTTTTATTGTGATAATTCGACATTTATCCGTATCACTTACCAGGTCCCGATCGTACCTGACAGCAAGCAACATTGACGAGGATACGAATTGCTAGGATGAAGCTCGATTCAAAAGACTACGCAGAAGGTGTTGACGGTAATGAGGTAGCTCATACCTCATCGACTCCTCCGCACTCAGCCTTGTCCGCGGGGATAAACAACCAGCATGTCGTCGTCCAAAGACCATCTGTACCACTATGGCAAGTGGCAATCGCCGTCGCTCTGCTCTTCTGCAATTACTTCTTAGCCCAATACGACAAATTCATCCTATCATATTTCCAAAAAGAAGTCACGACCTCTCTCTCAATCAGTTTGTCCGAATATGGCATCCTCTCAGGCTACGCGACCGGTATCGTCTATGCTCTTCTCGCCATTCCCGTCGCCTACTTGGCCGACTACACTGAGAAGCGAGTGTGGATTCTGTCTGTCGCTGCGGTCTGGTGGAGCTTGTGTGTGGTTTTCCAAGGGTTGAGTCACAACTTTTGGCAGATTCTGTTGGCGAGGATAGGAATGGGGATAGGGCAGGCGCCTGTTGAAGCTTTGAGTGTAAGCTTGATCAGCGATTTGATTGGGAAGGAATGGGTTTTCTTTGCTGAAAGGTAAATCTGAAATCTGAGCCCTGCCAAGACTTGTGGAGGTTTCCTAATTCTGAAACAGCATTCTTTACGTGGGTGTCTATGTGGGAGAGGCTATCAGCGCTCAGATTGCCACGGCATTCATCAAGACGAATACTCCGTGGAATACGGCCATGAAGGCAATTGGTATTGTCGGCATCGTTGTCGCTGTACTCGTACGTCTCGTTATCCGAGAGCCTGTTCGGCAGACTTCCTTAAAGCAGGCAGAAGAGAGCTTTGGAATCAACAGACATGCCCACAGAGCCAAAGCCGACTTCCTAGCAACTGTCAGACACGTACTGCGAATGCGTTCATTCTGGCTTCTGACGCTTTCTGCTGGTTTCAGGCAGCTTTCAGGCAACGTCTTCGGGTACTACATGCCAGGCTATCTCTCAGCTATATATCCGTCGCAAGAGGATCTCCTTTCGCACTATGGCATCATTGTTGGAGTCGTTGGGTCGTTTACTGTTGTGGCAGGAGGGCTCATTTCATCATTACTCTGGCGTAGGACGGTCATGACACCTCTCTACATGACTGCCATTGGCGGAATGCTTTCCAGTATTTTCGTCATCCTTATGATCTTCTCCAAATCCGTGGCGGGCAATTCTGAGTCGAGAGGCGTCAAGGTTCTCTACGGTGTCATGAGTGTCGCGTATCTCACAGCGGAAACCTGGCTAGGTGCCTTCAACTCGTTGTTGGTTCTGCTTCTGCCTCCGCAGTACAAGACCTTTGGATTGGCCATTTACATGAGCACTTTGGTCTTGATATACTCCACTGGACCACAGATCATGTCTCTGGCACTACGAAATATCGAAGTCAACAGCGAGGGATATATCAAGAGAGTTCGCATAGTTTTATCTGTGTTGATTCCTCTTGGTTATTGGCTTGCTGGTTTTGGGTTTCTACTTTGCATTAAAAAGGTACGGCAGGATATACAGGGCGACTTGATACCTGCGGGACAGATGTCACGGGCAAGGAAGATGACATTTATGGCGTTTTCAGTATTCCTTGGATGTCTCGTTGTAGCTCTTTTTGTAACTAGCTTAGTCTTCAGATAGATGCAATACTAAAAGCAACGACTGTGATGATTGGTTTGAGCTCCCGGAGCTTGTATCCCGGATCACAAGTGCGATCCCAAAAATGTATCAAGTTACAAGGAATCTTATAGTTTCAAGTTGAATCTATCTTGCCTCTTCCTGTTCCTCACCCGATGGTCTAAACCCTTCAACGAAGGAATAATGAAATAAAGCCTCTGTCCAATCCCCACAACCACAGCACCGCTCATCATCCAGCACAAAGTCATCAAGTGCTGCGGCGAAACAAACATAGCCGTAAACAAGAGACCACTTTCCAAGCCCTCAATCAGCGCCGGCCGCATCGAAACACTCGTGAGCTCATCATCCGGCTTCGCAGCAACCACAGCACTGATATAAAACAGCACAAAATTGTTGATATGAAATGTCGCTTCCAGCAGAGCAACGGCTCTCCAATCAACATCATATCCTGTGGCTTCTTGACCATATGCAAGCATGATTGGGATCAGTGAGTAGATGATGAAGTCGCCAAGGAGATCGAGGAAGCCTCCGAGAGCGGAAGCTGTGCCTCGCATGCGTGCCAATGTCCCATCAGCGCCATCTAGGAATCGATTCGAGAGCCAGAAAAGAAGTGGCCAGTGAGTTGACGAGGAGGTCGGATGAGCTGCCGTGCCAACTGCGAGCAGGCCTGATGTGAATGCCGCTAGTGTGACTTGGTTTGGGGTGATAGCTGTTGGGAGGATTCGGCACAGAGGCGTTCCACTCCAATCTTTGACATGACGGAGGTAATTGTCGTACATGATTTTGAACGAATCGGGTGTTGAGTGCAGGTGGTTTTGTCACTCTCGCGCTACGGGTGACCACAAATAGACGAAGAGATCAGATAGACAGTCAACGAGGCGCTCAATTGAGAGGTTTATTCGTAGAGAGGACTTGTGGGTATTTATCTGACTGCTTCGCTTATCGCATTGTCGGATTCAAGCAGACGGCCTGTCAAAATAAGTACTGTATCTTGAGTGGAACTTGGAAAGATGACCTTGGGCTTGGCAGATGAACTGCATGCAAGGACCAGCAATGGCGGTGTGGAATCATGAGAGGCTCAATCAGAATGCCCTGATCTTCAGATGATAGCGTCATGACAAATCTAGGAACACAGCCCCGTCACTGTACGTCCGGACTCGATGACCCCGCGACTAGTCACTGCCCTACCGACAATAACGTCGAAGGGGTTTTTTAATGGTATTTTGGTACCCCGCTACCCCGCTATCAACAGAAAAGACGTCCAGAACGCCCTCTTTAGCTAACTTGAGACTTTCTCGCTATCGAAATTTATCCATTGTCAGCAATGACCTCGAAAATGGGGAGTCCGTCTTCCTCGGTCATCGTTCCACGCATGGTCATCGGGACATTCATTTCTACCGCAATCTTCTTCCCTTCTCTCTACTTACCAATACTTACCCCGTATTACAATTGGCTCTTCAATTCCCGAATATTCAATTGCTCACTCTTCGAGACCGTCGAGATCCTCCTCCTCTACGCCATCATCGAGCCGATATACACCTATCGCTTCGCACACAATCCATCTCTCCGCATCGACGTACGACCAGTAAAGAGCGAGCAGATTTCCAGTCCCAAATCTCAAAAACACAAGCCGCTTCTCCCCCGTTTGAAGAGACCCTCAAAACGACTTCTTGAGATTGGGAAATCCATCTTCCCACTCGCATCACTGGATTTGATCCTGATCAAGAAATACGCCGGGGTACCAGTCCCAGATATCAGACGAAGCGGCGGCTATGACCCACTTCCAGCTGGTGAGGGGAGAATCAAGAGCTCCTTCCTGGCGCCGACGGTGCACAGGTTTTCGTGGAGCTCGCCGCTGCAAATTACACGCGCCTTGCCGAGAGATGTGCCATCCAGCAGACGCATCGTTTTGGAGTTGATGGTTGCGTTCTTCCTTTACGATACCCTATTCTTCCTGACCCATATCGCCTTGCATCGAATTCCCACCCTCCGACGGATTCACCATCCTCACCATACACATAGCGAGATCAATCCTCAAGTCACGAATCAGCTGACTATGATTGAGCGCCTATCTCTGATCTTGCTGGCTAATTTCTCGTTGAATATTATTGGGAGTCACGTCTTGACTAGGACGTTGTTCGTGCCGATTTTTGTGTATATGTTGGTTGAGATCCATTGTGGGATGGATTTGGAATGGGGGTATGAGAAGATCATGCCGTTCGGATTAGGAGCCGGGTGTAGGAAGCATGCGATGCATCATAGGCTTGGGGAGGGTCATTATCAGCAGTTTTTTACTTGGTGGGATGATGGGTTGGTGGCAGCTGAGCAGTGGTTGAAGGGGAGGAAGTAAATAAGAACTTCAAGGTTTTGGCTTATATTTCCTCGCAGCGGACGCGAAGACGAAAATATGTACTGATCAATGAGAAGATGTTGAAGTTTTCCATTGGAAACATCATATGTACTATTAGACAGAATAAATAAAAAGCATCGTATCGTTTACGGTGATAAGCTCTGCCAGCTAACATAGCTTTCTCTTCCCTTCTTTCTCTGGTCGTTCGCACTTACCATGCCATCAGACACAGGACTAATTTGACTTCCTCTGGAGCCACTGTCACCAATTTCTACGCTCGCCATGGTATTTGGTCGCTTGGATCTCCATCGATTGCCAGCAGCCGGAGAGTGAGGCAATTCTGCTATTCCATCCTCTGCTAAATCAGAACCGTCCCTGACATGCGATACCGGTTGATGAATGTGACTGTGTGAGCCAAAGGTAGCGACATTTGAAGAATCGATCTCATGTAGGTTCGGGTTTGGCGATGCTTGCGGAAATTGGTACGGTGGAGGGCCGGGACTCACTGGTGGTGAAGTTGTTCGGATTTGGGTGTATTTTGTAGCATTTTGCACGCCAAACATTGACTGGTCAGGATAGTAGACTTCTGATGACTTGAGTAAGCATGACTATAATTTCAAATACGCAATGACTAGTAACTAACCTGGATTGCTTTGCTTGTGTCCACTTTCATTCCCCTTTGACATAAATAGAGATGCAACTTGGGGACGATTGCCCATGGTGGGAAGCGAATCAATGTGAGACGAGAATTTCTTCTGACGGCGTTTTCTGCACAAACAAAAGATTACCAGTCCAATTATTAGGATAGCAATCCCTCCTCCTGCGCCCCCGGCGATAGCTCTAATAGGTAAATTAGAACTGTTCTTTTCTGGGACTGAGCCTTCCGCTGACGGCTCAGATGTTGCAGATGCGGTAGCCGAAACGGCATCTGGAGAATTCGAAGTGTTGGTTTCTCTCGTACTTGCTGTCGTAGTGGCAGATGTTGTGGCCATTGGTGTCACAATGATACTTGTTCTCGTTGGGACAATCGATGTGACTGTGCTGAATTCCGCCGGATGGAGAAGGCCATCGGGGCAACCGGTCCCATCACCGCCGCATGGATTCTCTTCACAACAGCCTTGGAACGATGGTGTTTGCATAGCACATGTCCACCACTTTCCAACAGAACACTTCACGTTGGGCCAGTATGAAGCATCATTGCTGGTGAGACCTGGATCTGGGCCAGGTCCAGTTCCCATGCCAGCGGCGCGAAGGTCACTAGCAGGACATGTTTTGCTGTTCCCCTGGCAGGGGTTACTGGTACAACATCCTAGAAACGTGGGATTCTGTGCTGTACAGGTGTACCTTGATTCAACGATGAGTATACGACAGGCCTGCGGAATGATTTCGTGCATACCAGAGCCCTCCAAGAGGGCAAGTGCCCATAGTGTCGCCGGACATGCTGGACCAGAGATTGGAAAAAATTTGTAGCCTCGCAAGACAGTGCCTTAGAAGAAGAACGATATGATGGTTTATATCGTGACTTTTCTGGTGGCAAGATTGGTGCCTCTTGCGCTGTCGGGTGCTCGAATAAGGGATTTGTAAGGAAAATTGAAACGGTAAATGTTGTGGAAGAAGGGAAAACACTTGAAAGCAAAGAAAGCGTCCTCAACTACACGGACATAATCACCAACAAGGTGCCTGGTATGGAGCTAGCAGTGAGGCTCTAGAAATCACCATAAATAGATTGATCACTCTCCACCACCAGCGGGAGGAAACGAGTCCCGGCGATGCAACTACATGAAATGCAAAAGTCCAGAATCGCGGAAACATCAATACTTGAAGCAATGATCGGCACCGCGTCGGATCTGCATGTAATAACAGGCTTGACTTCTTTGTTCAAGACATTTGGGGGCGGCTTGCGGCCAGAGCCTTGCAGAGGTAGGCAGTGCGCAATATCGATACTGCAAGCTGCCACGCCAATGATACGAGAAGCAAACACTTGGAAATTGTAGGCTAGATAGATATTGTTTAATGAAGAAAGGAGCATGGTAATTGCAAGCCGCTCGTACCCTGCCGAAAAGGAAGTCGAATATTCGCAGGTAGGAAGTGATGACAATCAACAATCTTCGTACACCTTCTAATGAAGCACCATGCCTCACTGACAAGTATACCTGCTTTTGACGAGTACTCTTCAGAGATATGCCGTGGCGGGACAACAATCGTAGCCCAAAGCAGCCGTGGCGTCGGGCGCATTTATGCATGGCTGAACTATTGGCAATCATGCAGGAAGAGTGAGGCTGAGAAGCACAATATTCCCAAAACAGGATGAGAAGCAAACATCAGATCATGATTGGAAACCGCAGACTGAATCAAATAATTCTCAATCCCTAGACTTCTAGTTTCCAGTCACTAGGCTTCTCCGGAATTGAATGGATGCTACTTCTCCAGCCATGCTTCTCGAAGTACTACCAGCCTCCAGCTACCACGTGATATAGACTATCCTCTTATTCACGATGTGCAAGTCGCCTGCGTCATATGATGCTACAGTCTAGATTGCTGCGAGTTCCCTCCAATAACCGCTGTAGTCTACAGGCTAGAATGCAATGATCATTGTAGGCGATAGCCCCCGCGCTACATTTGTTTGCATATAAGCGAAGACTACCATAGGACAGGATGAGTCCAAAGCTTCTTTGCTCTAAGCAAAGAAATACAGTTCATGCAGTCATCCAATAATCATCGCCAATATGAAGTCACAATAATCGAAATTCGGCAATCGAGAACGAATCAATAGAATGTCGAAGGACGAAAACCAACAATGACAGAATTGTAAGAGTAATTCATAAACCGAAACAAGGGAACAGACCTTTGCTCTTAAACAACATGGACGGTCTCAAAGTAAGGATATACAACGAGCATGAAGAAGTGTAAGATGTCTCTGTATTGATACCGTCACTTGCAAATCAGACATGCATCTGGGTTTTGATGTCGCCCGGGTCCAAGCCGCCCGACTGTATCAGGGCACGATGAGGACGGATCCTGTTTCATATCCCAGCAACAATAAATTCCTCTGGCCCTCTGCTTCCCCGATATATTCTCCATATTCATTGGTGCAACTTTTCAGAACGTTTCGAGCCACCCGAAGGATCTGTGCCCATACCTCGACATCGCAATCTCTACACTCCAGCGTGGCCTTCCAGATGAACGTGGCTCTTAGCCATATGATACGACCCGGTATATCATGTTCGGTCCCGATCATGTAAGACCCGTCACTTCCTTCATAGCCTCGAATGTTAACGAGGATACCGCAGATGGTGACGGCTACCGAGATTACAACCGTCACATCTCCATGCAACAATGGGAGCATTTTGAGGAGACCCCAAGGCCTCCTCTCCGGAACCAAGTTCTCCACATCTTCTTCCTCCACCAGAATCTCTTGTCCGAGAATCCAGTCCATTGGTGCGGTATCCACGACTCCTTAGTTATTCGCAGCCTCTTCTCGCGCCGCCAGAATTTCATATTCAGCGTCCCAGTCCAAAGGGGCATCGTCGTCGAAATCTGGCTCTGGGGTCTCGTCGGAGGTTGCCATAGTAGACACTATTGAATTATTGATATTCGACCTCATGCGCGCGCGAGGTAGCCCGTAATCAAGGCATATAGTGCGTTTGAGTATGTAGCAGGTGATTGTTCGCGCCATCCGGGAATCCCGAAACCAAACAATAAGGCTTTGTGCCATCCTTCCGAGACAATATTTTGGCCTGGAAACTGAGTCGGTGACTGAAAGGCTGACGAAAACTGAAACGTGCAAAGAGACACATGTTGAACAAACGTGTAAGAACGACTCAAACAAAGAATACCACACTGAGCGTAGGAACATTCAGCGAGGAAACTTCCAATGTTGAAAAAGTGATATCGCTGAATGCTAAGAGATTTCTCTTGTTTCAATATTAGTTCTGCCGTAGCTTCGCCAGTGCAGCGGCAATACCACCACTCAGTTCTTCATCTTTCCGTGCCTGTGCTTTCCTCTTCTCGGCCGCTTGCCTCCTCTCTTCTTCCTCCGCTACAGCTATCATAGCTTCTTCATCGTCATCATCATCGTCGTCTGGATCCCAAAGATGGAACTGCTCCGTCGAGCCCTGAGGTCTTGAACCTTGCGAATCCTGTGACTTCTCCCCAGCCCGAGAGTTTTGCGACACAAGTCCTGGCGTGGCATCCTCCCCAGCAGAAGGCATACTCCTCAAAGGCACCATACTGAGCGGCAACGCTCTATCCAACACACTTGATCCACCAGCACTCTCCGTCGCACCTTTCTTCGTCGCTTTCCTCGCCCTAAACGGCTCGTCAACAACAGCACACCACCTCCTAACCTTCTTCTCGCCCCATCCACCCACGACAGCAACCTCCTCGGGCCTCGCATTAACCGCATTCTTGATACTCCCAAACGCACTAACCAGCGACACCGCATCCGTCTTATTTATACTCCTCGGCACCGTCACGAAATCCACCATCTTCTCCGCGTACCCCTTACTCTCCGTCCCTCTAATGGCGCTCGAATTCGCATGTTCATAACTCTTATACAACTCCAAGTACCTCGCCGCTTCCGCCGCACTCCAGCATAATATGACCGTAACATTATTGACCAAGCTCGTTTTCGACAGCTCTTTTAGACTTTCTTCGTGGTTTCCGATATCGACGAGGGTGAGAAGGACACGGAGGTTGTATTTTCCTTGTAGGCCTTTGATGCGGTTGTAGACGTATTCTGGGTGGAGGCGGTGGTATTTGAGGGAGAGGAAGAGAGCGCAGGTCGTGGCGCCGAGGACGTAGTCGGCGGGGATGTCGGAGTATTCCCATGCGAAGGAGCGTAGGTTCGTGAGGATTGGATTGCCTTTCTGACGAGGTGAGACGAGGATTGAAGACCCGGTTGTTCGGGAGGCTATTGCTTGGGGAGTTGGCTGTACGACTTTTGGACCGGCGGAGGTGTTTGTGGTTGGAGGGGCGCGGTCGAGTCGTTGAGGGGTAGGTTGTTGGATTCTTTGAGGTGTGGGTTGTTGGACGCGGAGAGGAGCTGGAGCTGTTGATGCTGCGAGGGCTGCGAGGAAGTCGGCATCCGCGCCGAATTCGTCGTCATCGTCCATTGTGTCGCGTTGATTTTGGACAGGATATGTTGTTCTGGTTAAGAAGGGAGGGCGTGAGGTTCAGCCTCGCCAGCCTCGCCACATCCAAATGTGGGGAAATGCCAAGGAAACGAATGTTTATCTTCCTCAAGTCGTCATGGGATCTGAAAGACTCATCAGATGCCGAGATATCCCGAGTAAGTATAGCATGACGTCTCGGGAATGCAGAGTCAGAAAAACAATTCGGCTCGGGAAGGCTGACAAAGGCCGCAACTGATCCCGCATGCATTCAATCCGTTTCCGGATTTAATTCTTCGTGAGTCAGCTAGGGAATCCACTTCGGGACAGTGAGCTATCTCAATTTTCTCCCGTCAGTAGATATACTTGCTTGCTATCACTTTCCTTGCCTACTCGACTTCTGTAATTCTTGTTTGTCCCTTTTCACAAATCTTGTTTGTTGTTCACAACAGATACTAAGACCAGCCAAGACATTTCTCGGCTCACCCAGTGGTTCCCTGGCGCGAAACATGTCAACAGCAAACGGGCTATCAAATGCATCTAGCTGCCAAAATCCAGATGGAGCTCAAGATCAGGAGAAATGCCATACAAGGATATCTAAGCATAATCGAGGATGGCGAAGAATCGTGCGAAACTTTACACCCTCGTTTGTCTCCCAATCCCAATCCCATTCTCCATCTCCATCTCAAACTCCTCACTCACTCATTCCAGCTGGTTCTCCGTATGTATGGGCACAGGAATCGTCTCAATTCTCCTGCATAATCTCCCGTACAACGGCCAATGGCTTTACTATCTCTCCATCGTAGTATTCTGCCTGAACATCGGCCTTTTCGTCTCATTCTTCATCATTTCCGTCATACGGTATACGCTGTATCCGGAGATTTGGTGGGTGATGATCAAGCACCCTGCGCAAAGTCTGTTTTTGGGAACGTTTCCTATGGCGTTGGCGACTATTGTCAATATGATTGTTTTTGTCTGTGTGCCTGCTTGGGGTGAGAGGTTTGTGCAATTGGTTAGTATTCGACGAAATTCCTTTTGGAAAGGAAATGCTGATGCGATACAGGCTTGGGGATTATGGTGGATTGACGTCGCTCTCTCGCTTGCATGTTGTTTCTACATGCCATTTGTGATGTACTTTCCCCTCTCCCCAGCTGCTACCTCATAACTCACTCCACGTAGAATGTACATCCATCAAGCAACTCTCCAAACCATGACAGCTGCTTGGCTCCTCCCCATCGTCGCGCCTATCGTGGCCTCAGCTTCAGGCGGCATTGTTGCTTCCGTCCTCCCCAACCCACAACACGCCCTCTGGACCCTCACCATCTCCTACATCCTCTGGGGAACAGGCATCCCGCTCGCGATGTGCGTACTAGTCATCTACTTCCAGCGACTTACGCTTCACGCCCTGCCACCGCGTGAGGTAATAGTCTCGGTCTTCCTTCCAATCGGTCCCCTCGGACAAGGCGGCTTCGCAATAATGCAGCTTGGGAAAGTAGCTATGGATATCTTCCCTATCACACACACGCTTCCACTTTCACCGAATGAAGGGTCTGTGAACGCTGGCCAGTTTCTGTATATCATTGGCTGGTTGACAGCTACTGTGATGTGGGGATTCGGACTGGTGTGGTTGTTCTTTGCTGCGGCGAGTATCACGAGAAGTAGATTCCCGTTCAATATGGGATGGTGGGGATTCACGTTCCCGTTGGGTGTGTTTGCGACGTCGACGACGCAGATGGCGAAGGAGTTGCCGTCGGAGTTCTTTAAGGTTCTTGGCACGGTATGTTGCTCATTTATCTTGTCTCCTTGCTCTACATCCAGCTCCTTTTGGTCTTGGTGTAAGTCGCTCATATTTTCCAGATATTCTCCGTTGCTGTCACGCTACTGTGGATTATGGTTGCGGTTGGGACTGTGAGGAGAGCCTGGACAGGAGAGATATTCTTTGCGCCGTGCTTGAAGGATCTCGAGGGGAAGAAGGCGCAGGCTGAACAGAATTGCCCGGAGCAGATGACTGTATGAAATTGGTAAATTTAATGGCGTGATATGGAGAACGGAGCATACGTTTGCTGAATACCATTTGCAACCAAGACATGTGAGACACGGATATCATAGCTCATCTTGGCTGAGATCTGGTTCTTGACTTTGGCTGCCCACATTCTCTGGGCTTGCGTTCACCGGCAAAATCCATTCTCTCGTGTGATCATCATAAGTCCACTCCACTTCATGTCCCAGATCATAGCTTCTGGTCCACTTGATTGCATACATGGCCGCGCCACGAGCTGCGATAGCGTAGCTTGGGATACACATTCCACTGTCGGAATTCTCATCAGTACTGCTGAGGTTGAATGCTTTTTCTGCAGCCGCAACTAGAAATGGGACCTGGTGTCCTGTATCAAGGATTATGACATGCTCGACAGGCCAGATGAAAGGCTGCAAGTTAAGCTCGGGTATACTTTCGTTCTCTACTCAATAACCTAGCTGACTCCGACTTCGACTTTCTGCAACAAGATCTCAATGGACAGACAACTGTTCACGCGCTTGCCCAAAATGACCTCCCTTGGAAGATATTTAGCTCAATTGTTCAATGCTTTCGCTCCCATCAAATTGATTTCAAAAGATGCCGCGACCGAAGAGGCAAAACGATCGCTCAGCATTTGCAAAGTTCGAGATTTACGTTAGCATATGACGATGATGTTGATGTCAACGAGCTCGCCCTTCATACAGCACGTGGACCACGCCAATCTCACCATGACTTACACCATTCTATTGTTTCGTCTAGCGATTCTTTAGAAAATCCTATCGGCACTGTCCTGTATGAAGAGCATGCTCAGATGCTAAGAACAGTCATCAAGGCTGGGGAAGATCCACAACACGAGGACAATTTCGGCCGTAACGGTTTTCATTGTCTAGCGGAGGTGAGTCTGACGCTCTCAGGCAATGAGGAACCTAAGCTCGACAATGCAGCTCAAAGGCTCTGTCCCCGACGCCAGTGCTATCTGAATCAATTGCTGCAAAGCGGTGTCAATCCGAACAGCTATGATTGCGAAGGTTGCACGCCTCTAATGTCATTCATCATCGATATCCGAGACGAGAGCGATGACCAAACCATCCAACTCCTAGGCTTACTTCTCGAGGGCGGAGCGAATATCAACAATCGCAATCGTCAAGGAGAGAGTGCTCTCCATATCGCCGTACGACTTGATCGGCGCAATGTGACACAGTTCTTGTTATATGGTGGAGCAAACGTCTATGCTCGCACGAGCAGAGGGTTCGGGGTGCTTGCTCATGGGGTGAAGTACGGCGACAAAGCATCGGTGGACTCTCTTCTTTACGCTCAGATATGCCTCTGTGTAGATCTCGTTGGGAGAGCTGGCGCAATTGCAGCCCCAACTATACTCGATGAGTGGGCTTCACGAGAACTGATGACATTGATAGCGACTCCCGCGTTTGCCGGATCTCACGAGGGACGGCGCCGATGATGAAGTCCAAGAGGACGAGGCGTGGAATTCCTTTTGAAAAGAGTTTAGTCAAATCGGTTGCGCTGGTATTATACTCAAAACGCCTTCCGAAGGCTATGTAATGTCTCGGGTGCAGAAAATCTCGCTGTGGTATACTATTAGTCCTTGGGATTTTGGCTGAGCTCGGCTTTCATTTCAGCGGCGGCCTATCTCCTTACTCAAAGTACAATATGAGTCGTTCATAAATCTGTTCACTTGAGCATTGCATACTTTTAGATATCGAAATAGACTATTGAAGTGGTAATGCTTCTAGACGCTTCGTTGTTCACCCATCACCAGTGTCCAGTGGGGCCGCACGACCCTGAGACCCCTAAAAAATACGGTGGCTCCAAGCCGCCGCGCCTCCCGCAATCTATTTCGAGACACCACGTTTCCAGGGGCATGGTTCTCATTTCTTTATTTCAACCTCTTTCTTCCAACAACATCAACACATCCGTTCCATCCCATTCCAACCATACCACCATTTCGTTTCGTTAGTTCCGTTCAGGCCGGTCCTACTCCACCGCATTATGGCGTTCTACACGCCCATTTCGCCTCCAACACCACGGATCATCGTGACCGACCACGCCGACAACATCAACACCGTTCACGTGCCGTGGAACCGCAACGTCTTGACTGCGATATGGATCCCGCAGTTCTTCTTCTTATTGTTTGGCATGGCTGTTTTACCGTATGAGATTTATGATGTCATTTCGATTCAGGGACTGTAAGTTCTCTTGCGCTCAACCCCCCCGGCCTTTCCTCCACCCTATTCAGTCATCTTTCATTCTCGATTTCCGTTCCGGGCGTAAGATCGGATATTAAAGTCTTCCTACAGTCTTATAGGCATCATGGCACTAGGCAATGTCATCCTGATGTCAACGCCATTGATTGAAGCCCATCACTACGCAACCGGCAACTTGCCCCCGGACTTCTTTCTTAAGTTGCAGGGGTACAAGGCCAAATGGGTTGCTGCTGGATTGGCTGTTGTTATGCTTACGCAGGCGGGGAATAAGTATAAGAGTGTTTGGGGTGTGCTTTGGGCTATCGTTGCTGATGCAATTTATGCGTGAGTTTTGAACTACTTTTTCTTTCTTTCCGTTCCGCTTCGATATTGGGCCTGGTTGCTGTGGTGTGGTCTGCCTTAGATTGCCGGTCATCGAAGTCCGAGGCAGCGAACGCAGCGTTCTAGTCTGTAGAGAGGTTTGGAGTGAGGGAATGGAGCTGATGAAAGTTACAGAGCGCCGTTTGCGGCTGGTATGTGGTATGCGAAGGAGATGTTGAAGGAGACCGACGAGACTGAAGTAGCGAGGGGAGATGTGGAAAGTGGAGCCGTGCGATTGTGAGGGAAAGTCTGTCTCTTTTAAATTCAGCAGAAGACAGAGAATGGACCACAAGTAATAAAAGTCGTAGGTAGGTGAAGAAGATGTCTATCTAGCTCACTTGTGAATGCTACTTCAAGACTTATGTCCTTGCTCGCTTCGCGGAATCGTGCCGGTAGAGGTAATATTCAAGCTGACAGGCTACGGCTGGGTTGTTTTTCAAAGCACCACTTTATCTGGGAACGGGCTACCAGACTCCAATATTCATGTCAAGTGACAATTGTGCGATGGTTGTGCGACTGACTGTGCGATTTCATCCCCTTACGCCAATCTGCTGTGCCATTTATAAGTCACCCTTAGTCCAACCTCGAGAGAGAACTTGCAATTGTTTGTATTAGGTTCTGGTCTCAGCTGATGCCATTTCGTTTCAGCATTCCCTTTCTGAAGTATCATCATAGGGACTTGCAAACTTGAGACCATTCAATGCGTGTGTCTCAATGGCCAGCCCGTAACCGATGACAAGCCAAGGAAACTCCATGTTGACAGACGTGCCGACGGGCGCTCGCTCACTCGGCGCTAATTTCTTCCGCGTATGTCGTAGCTGACACTTGCGAAGCACTTCCTAGCTGCACGATGCCATAAAAATGCCAGAAATATAGAAATAACAAGTAGGATTGGTCAGAGTTCGGATGGCGTTGAGGGGCAGCAGACTAACGCCGGCCGAGGTCGATCTGGGGTACATCTAGTGCGGGGTGGTGACACTGACAGCTTGAGGGGAACGTCACTTTGTTTAAAAGGATGCATGTGCTGCCTCTCTCAGGGTCTTCGCAAATTCTAGATCTTTCTAGTAATTTACGTGTCACTTGTATTTGAAAGTTGTGAAAGCTAAAAATGGCTGCATTTGGACCAGACAGGTATGATTTCACTATTCAGTAAACACTCGACTTCATTAAGCTAACGAGGACGTCTAAGCGTTGCGTTCGTTACGGGTAGTTACATCTTCTTTACCACTCTCTTGAGCTCACAATTTTGAGTAATCTCATTTGAAGACCTTTCCTTCTTGAGGCTGCTCAGCTCCAGTTCAACAGAAAATTGAGAAGGACTTCAATCAATGCTCACATACCACCAGGGGCCGCATCAGGAATTGGACTCTCCGTCGCCCGGCAACTCCTCCTCGACGGCATCACTAAAATAGCAATCCTCGATATATCCTCCGAGTCACTCAGCACCGCTGCCACCGACTTACAAAGCTCCTCTACCCAAGCACAAATCCTTCAGATAGCCGCCGACTGTAGTTCAGAAAGCGACGTTGACGGCGCAGTGCAGAAGACTGTTGAGAAGTTCGGCAGACTGGATATGTGCTTCAATGCGGCGGGAATGTCCGGGGCGTCTAGAGGCATTGCCGATATGGATGTGAGCGAGATGGATAAGGTGTTGGGATTGAATTTGAGGGGCGTTTGGTTGTGTGAGAGGGCGCAGATTAGGCAGTTTTTGAAGCAGGAGGAGAGACCTTTGAGGTGAGTTCCATGCGGTAGTCTGCGTTCTTCCCCTATTCCCTTGGCTACTGACCTGCCACCATCTCAATGCCGGATAATCCGCGTTGCTGGGTGGTTTGTGTATGTAGCATGCTGACTGACGTGCCTAGCACTGGATTACCGATAAAGACGCGAGGCAGTATCGTTAATGTCGGATCTTTGTGTTCGCATTTCGCAATTCCGAATCTAAATCCGTACATCATGGCGAAACATGGTGTGTTGGGCTTGACCAAGGGAGATGCCATGGACTATGCTTCGCAGGGAATTCGTGTAAACTGCATTTGTCCGGGCTGGATAGCGACCAAGATGACAAGCGAATTGGTGGATGGCGCGGCGACTGAGGTAAGTGGCTAAGGCAAATCTGTGAAGTCCTTGGAGGATCATCTCTTTCCAGGGAGTATTGATGCTAATGAAGCGTAGATGGGCAACAAGGTGATCTCGAGAGCTCCAATGAACAGATGGGGTCATCCACAGGAGGTAGCTTTCATGGCTAGTTTCCTGCTGAGCGACAGAGCTAGTTTCGTGACAGGCTCTTCGATGTTTGTTGATGGCGGGTATAATGCTGTTTGAGTTCAATTGACGAGGTCCTGAAATGGCTATCCTGTACCTTGGGTAATGATGTACGACAACCAGACTTAGGCCCTCTCCCAGGAGTGAGAACTTACCTTCGAAATCACTGCCATTTCACATAAACATGCCATCCATGTGATTCCGTTCTGACTTGAAATCGTTCCTCTCAATTCCAAGACTCTATCGTACATATACAAAAACAGACCTCCAGGTCCATGCAAATGCTGAATGACCATGCCCCAATATACATTACAGCCCCATAAACGCCTGGCTATGTCGAATACAGAGGGAAGATTTCTCCTTTCTTGCCGCGGTCGATGGTTGATATTCTGGTCGCTCCTCGGACTGGTCCGTCGGCTTTCACCAAATGGAATCGCCTCCTGACTCTTCCCCGACTATCATCCATCGCCCAGCCTTCACTACCACCACCCAACATTGTTCTACCGGTCCTTGAACACCTTCGGTTTCCACCCTTCTTTCAACTCCGCTTCCCTCCCTGCCAACTCCTCCTTCATCCTAACCTCGGCCTCAATCCTCTCCCTCGCCCTCAACACCTTGCTCTGCAAGTAAAAGCTTCCCCCTTTCTGCGGATCATTCACATCAAAGAGCTTCTTGAACCGCTCCATCACATCTTCCATATTCGCTTGCCCGTTCTGCGGTGGTTTGACGTTCAGGATCTTGCATGCTTCTTCGAGGGTGAGGCCGTTCGAGGTGAAGGACCCGGAGCCTCCTGGGTTGCCGGCTTTGGCTTGCGCTTTTGCGTATTGTGAAGATGCAGACGCTTGCTTGTAGGCTTCGGCGAAGGCGCGCCCTACGACGCGGGTGCCGGTGAAGATTACTTGGGTTATTATGCGGTGCGCCTGTGTGGGTGAGTGTTAGTGAGGGCCATTCTCAACTCGGACGAAGACAGTGGCGCTGGTTGCTGCCATTGAGCTCGCGCTCGTGCTTAACAGTTTTATTGATGCGTAGTGAAGAACATACCATGATGTGATAAAGCGCAGGCTTAGGAACACCAGGACCGGAATGAAAAAGGTGTAGAATACAGGAACAGAAATTGAGGTTCAGCCGCTCTCTCTCAATCATCCAAAGTCAACTCGGAACATTTTCTTTCTGTCCGGGATCGGACCGGAAAAACAAATCTGCGGAATCCAAAAATTATGTATGCCTCAGCGACCAGGCTGGCATCAACAATCCAACCAAGAACACCTCTCCTCCAAAAAAGGCGACCTAGCATCAAGACCACATTGCCATTTCACAACCCCCTCTCTCGTCAATTTAGCCAGAAAGATTTCAAATTTCTTGAGAAATACACCACACAGCTACAAAATGGCACAATTCTTCCAGCAGCCACCTCAACCCAACACCTCGCCCTACGGCGCATCAGCATCCTCCGCGCAAAACCTCCAGTTCTACCCATCTTCATACACGCCTGGGCCGGTATCAGGACACGCCACGCCGTCGCAAGCTGCCTATGGGTATGGCGCGCCGGCAGGAAGTCCTGGCTATGGGATTCCTGGAGGCGGTGGAGGGTACGGTGCTGGGTTTGGGGCGCCGCCGGGTGTGAGTGGGAGGATGGGAGAGCAGGGCGGGTTGAGGACGGGCTGGTTGGCTGCGTTTGGGACGGAGGGGTATGATGGGGAGCCGCCGCTGCTGGTGGAGCTTGGTGTGAACTTTGGGCATATTAGAGGGAAGGTATGTTAACGATTTTCCTTGGTCCCCTTCCCTGGGTGTCTACTACGTTTCTGAAGATGGAGAGCTAACGTGTTGGTGTCGATCAGACTCTCGCGGTCCTCAATCCTCTGGCACATATCGATCAGCATATTATGGACGACTCGGACCTCGCGGGCCCGATTCTCTTCTTCTTGCTTTTCGGCACTTTCCTCCTCTTCTCGGGCAAGGTCCATTTCGGATATATCTACGGCCTCGCACTTCTAGGCTCCTGCTCCTTGCACACCATCCTCTCACTCATGTCTCCTCCCTCCGAACCCACAACTCCTTCTCCCTCGCACCAATCCTCACACCTCTCTTCGAGCCTGACATTCCCGCGGTCCGCGTCTGTGCTGGGGTATTGTCTGTTGCCGCTGGTGCTGACGAGTATGATTGGGGTGTTGTTGCCGATGGATGGGATGCTGGGGTATGTGTTGACGAGTATGGCGGTCGGGTGGTGCACGTATAGTTCTAGCGGGATGTTTTGCGTGGTGGGGAGGATGAGGGGGATGAGAGGGCTGGTGGCGTATCCGCTTGCGTTATTCTATGTGGGGTTTGGGATCATGGGGATCTTTTCGAGTAGGGGGAGTAAGGGGCTAGGTGGGAAGGTTGCCGGTTTGTGATGGGTGCATGGACCGTTGAGCAAAGTGTATGATTGACTGGTGACAAACTGGGAGAATTGCATGGTTCGCGAAAATGGATGGGAAAGGGAGCATGGCGTGGGAGACTCGCTTGTGTATTGTAGACATGGGTTTGAGCGCGGATAGATAATGCATAAACACATCAACTTGCAAAATCCACGCTCAAAAAACAAGTTATACCTGTCTATTACCAAAAATTGGGCGGCGAAAATGAGTGGAAATCATCAAGTAGCATTCATTGTTGGTATTCGCTAAACCACACTCCAGACCCCTGAGCTCCCATCCAAGTATTATACCATCCAATTCGTACAAGTCCAGTTCAGCCCAGCCTATCCATCAGATACAACCTCGCCAAGTCTCCGAGCTCCAATTTGCTCGTAACCTACCTGCATTGAAGCGAGATCACTGATCAAGACCCATCCTAATATCATCACTAACCCCCCACGTATCCACATCCCTCGGTCTCGTCCCGCCAGGCCCCTCCTCATCACTCTCCCCACGCTTACTATGCATACTCATCGTCGTACTCCTCTCACTACTCGCCGTTCCCCTCCTCCTCAACGTGCCACTCCTAAACGCACCAACACTGCCCTTCAGACTCTCCTTGTCGCTCTTACTGTTACCGTCGGAACCTTTGCTGCGGATGCTGTCTTTGATGCTGAGATTGTCGCGGTCTCGGTCTTTGTCTTTGTCTTTGTCTGTAAGGCTGTATTCGGGTGGTGGGCTGGTGAAGGTTGATGAGAGGGAGGTGGATCCTGAGGTGGAGTTGGAGGTGGAGTGGGAGTGGGAGTGGGAGGCGGTGGGTGTGCTGCGTGTTATTTCGGGACTGCTGTTGCGGGTTGGTGTGGGTGAGGGTGTGATTTCCGTGGAGGGGGAGACTTCCACGAGTTCGGCGTCACGGTACCATTTACGGCGGCGGGTGTACCGTCCCCAGCCGTCGACGCCTCGGCGGCCATTTTGCCACTGAAGTGTGTCAGTATGTCTGAAGTCTGGAGTTGAAAAGTGACATGCAGGGAGTGGGATAGCATACCTTGTTATCGTAGTATATCCAACCCTGGCCGCCATCAACGGTGTCTGATTTGGCCTTTGTGCCGCCCTCGTCACTTTCAGCGGCTCCCTCGACGAGCCACTGGCTGCCCTCTGCCCATCTCCATCTAGCGGCACCTCCTTCCACGTCTGGTAGCTCAAATTCCTCCTTTGCTGGTGCCGGGTTCAAATGCTCGTCTGTCCAGGCAGCTCGCTCATAAGCGAATAAGGATGTGGTCCATCCCAAGCCAACCCATCGTCGTTGGTTCTCGTAAAGTATGAAAGTGAATCTGACGCCAGGCGCATCTGGTCTTCGCTTGGCAGCTGCCGATGCTGCGAGAGTAGCTTTCTCTTGGATTTCCGACTTGGTTCTTGGAGGAAGGGGTGGCTTATCGGCGGAATTTGGTGGTGGTATGGGAACATCGTTGAAATGAAGACCTGTTACTGCAGCACATATTCGGCGGACTGTAGCGGATCTCCAGAGAATTGTTCGAGTCACTCTGTTTGGTCGGGAATGCCAAGTAAAGAATATCGTTCCTGTGAGAAGGACAATTCGTTTTGTGGTGATTATTTGTATGGGACTTAGTGTAAGGAGTATCCACAGAGGGGTGACCAGCAATATTCTGATCAGGAGGGTGGTAAGAGCTGGCCTAGTTGTGGCCGATGTGGCGGTACGTTGGGTAGATAGGAAGTCGGTGAGCTCGAGTAAAGGATCCAGGAGTACATTGCATCGAGAAGTAAACACCTTCAATGTCTCCACTATTTCGTCAAGTGTCTTTTGATGCTTGAGATTGGTAGCTTCGGAATCCGCCTTCTTGTGTCCCTTCTTCTGCTTCTCTCCCGTCCAGCCCGTTGATGACAGTGGCGAGTACCTCCTCGAGTACATTCCCAGTATCAAGCCCATGACGACCACCACCGGTCCAGCAAATCGCATAACCACATCTCCGTAAAGCACTACGCCCCAAAAACTGGCCACGAGCAAGAAGCTCTCCCAGGGATCACCACTCGTCCATGTCAGCAACCCAACAAACTGATTCAGCGGTAGAAGAAACGGATGCGAGTATGCCAGAGCTCTTGTAATTTGCGGTGGAGTTGCTATCAATAATGGTGACTTCTGGTGCACAAGTATGGTGGACCGTTGCTTGTTTGCATTCGGCGCATGGGAGAGGGTGACTGGTGAGAAGGCTGCGATGGTCGGTGGATTTGGATCATTGCTGGCCATCGACGTGCCATCGTCTTCTCTCCGCGACGAACTTGGAGTGGAAGACATCATCCAAGGAGTATCCTGTGGAGTGGTCAGTCCATGATGTGGTGGATGCGAGTGCGGGTGAGCGAGGATATAAAATCCGGGGTCATACAAATGCCGCCATTAAAGCTCAAGACCCAACGTCATTGCCGCCAAGGCAGAGACCGAGCACGCGAGGGATGTGCAAGCAAGTGGATTGCGCCAGAACATCTCAGTCCATAGCAAACAGGCAGAAAGTAATGGTTATGGGATGAGCTATTAAGAATAAAATGTTACATGAGGAAGAATGGAGGAAGGGAACGAAAGGGAAGAGTTGCTGCAAAGAATGCACGCCGGATTGCCGCAGTGCTCGGCTCCACCATCTCGGTCTCTTGGAGCAATCACATGCCTGCAGGAGCTTCCAGCCTTGCTTGTATAGTGGTACATGAGGCAGGGACCTTAGATTGCTTGCGAGCGCAAATAAAATCCAAAAAATTGGGATACTCTATTAATGATTTACTACCTAGAAGTCTTTGGTCTGTGATTCATATATATCTAAATTAGCACCGAAATCGTTTACGACCAGCCAATTCCTTCTTCCCACCTCCCACCAACCTACCTAACAGTCTAGTGCTCCTTCTCAGCCTCGCCGACTTCTTATCATCACGTGGTTACTCACGCTAATTACCATAGCGCCAACTTTTCGAAAACCAAACCTGAACTCCAAAATATACGACATTCGCCGACAGCCTGCTTCGAAAATGACACGAACAAAGAAGGCACCACGCAACAACAAGAAGATGCCGCCAAAGCAGCCGCCACTTCCTCCAGGGCCGCCTCCTAGGCAGTCTGGCTACGATTCATACTCTCGCAACGCAGATTCGTACAGCGGTGATACGTATCGCCCCTCTCAAGGTGGTAGTGACAATTATCAACCTCGCGGCGCGCCCATGTATCAGTTTGGTGCAGGTGGTAGAGGTGATGATCACAGCAGCTACAGGCCCAGCTACGAACCACGACCTCGATCAAGATCTCCCCATCGCAACAGCCACACGTTCAGCAGCGGCTCATCGTATCGACCCCAAAATCAGAGTGAGAGGACAATGGCAAATAGCTCGGCATATCGTCAAAACACTGGCGGCCACAACAGCTTTGACTTTCGTTATGATGCGCCTGCAGGTCTAGACTACAATGCCGCCGAATCGCGTCGCCGCTCTCCACCACGCCAGAATTATGATAACAATCGTAGACAAGCCAACTACCCGATTCGCGGCGGTGCGCGCGGTGGTTACCGTGGTCGTGGAGGTCCGAGATTAGCATCTGAGCGTGAATTTCTCAAGACCAATCGTGCTCCCACCCCAGAGTTGATGCCCGGAATGGATGAAGATGTTGAGACAGGTGCCAAGTACAAGGCAGTTGATGATATGTCTGACAGCGATGAAGTTGAGATGGACATGTCTGACGATGGTGATGACGATCAAGAACCCAAGAAGAAGCAGGCCCGAACCGATGGAAAGGCTGCTGATGGTGACAGTGTCCCCCGCTGGTCAAACCCGGACCCATATACTGCCTTGCCTCCTCCGGATGAGACTCGCGCAAAGAAGAAAGATGTGGTCAAGTTGATCAGAAAGGCTCGAGTCACGTCTAGTAGTGAACATACAACCAAGCCCGCGGAAGCCGATGATTTTATTTCCTTCGACTTTGGCGACGATGAAGAACAAGAGGATGATATGGCCCATGGTTTCAATGCCCCAAGCCCTCCCAGAGGCCCAAGAGAGGTGGCTGGCTCCGTCAACGACTTCAACCCTCCTCGAGGTCCCGCTACTCAGCAACTGCAGCAACCACGATTGCCTCTGCCCAAAAAGCCTGAATTCACTAACCAGAGCCGGAGCAATGATACCAGCTTCAACATCAAGCAGAACGGAAAAGCTCCAGCTGCTATTAAGAAGAATGTTATTGATCTGACCTCTGATCCTGCCTTGGGAAGTAGAAAGCGCGATATTAGAGATGAGATCAAGCCTGCTCCTATTCTCCACCAAACAAAAGGCAAGCCTGGTAGAGTGACTGGCCAGATATTGAAGGACTGGGTTGCACGACCAGATCTTCCAGCAGCTCCATGGCTCGGAATGGATCACTCTGATTCTGCTGGCGTCGGTGTCTGGTGAGTGTACTTCTGTTTTGCAATCTAGTCGAAATGTCTGACAATCCCAGTAGGCTCCACAAGGAAATCATGGACTTCTATGAATACGTCAGACCAAGAGATTTCGAGCAGGTCATTCGGCAACGTTTGGTTGATGATCTCCAAACCAGGGTTAAGCAGCATTTCGACCGTGATGATGAAATTCGCCCGTTTGGCTCCTTCCCTGCTGGCTTGTTTCTTCCGACGGCTGATATGGACTTGGTCTGTGTTTCGAGCGAGTTCTTGGACCGCGGAAAGAAAATTTTCGGTCAAGGCTTGCGAGGACTGTTCAGATTCAGAGATTTCATTCAACAAAACGGCCTTGCTCTGAATAGACAAATCGAAGTAATCTCTGGAGCCAAGGTACCACTTATTAAGTACGTCGACAAGCTCACAGGCCTCAAGGTAGACATCTCGTTCGAAAACGACACAGGACTGGTCGCCAATAACACTTTCCAAGCTTGGAAGAAACAATTCCCAGCTATGCCCATTCTTGTCACCCTCATCAAACACCTCTTGGCAATGAGAGGTCTGAACGAGCCTGTGAATGGCGGCATTGGTGGCTTTTCTGTTACTTGTCTTGTTGTGAGTCTTCTTCAGCATCTGCCACAAGTTCAAAGCAGGAGCATGATTCCGGAACATCATCTCGGCGAGATTCTGATGGAGTTTCTTGACTTGTACGGCAACGAGTTCAACACTACGACTACGGCCATCTCAGTCAACCCTCCAGCATATATCCGAAAGGTAGGTTTCCCGCAGGTGTTCGATCAGGGATGACACTAACATGGCTCAGGATGAGGCGAACATTCCCTACAAGGGCATTAAGTCAAAATTCATGATCATTGATCCAAATAGGTCGGATAACGATATTGCTGGAGGCTCCAGCAACACGGAGGGAATTCGCAAATGTTTCTCGGATGCGTTCAAAATGCTTCAGAGGCGCTCAGCAGAATTGCAGCGTTCCGATGACCGCAGCAATAAGAGTCTCTTGGAGTGCATCATTGGAGGAAATTACCGATCGTTCGAGCTTCAACGGGAGCATCTGGCTCACGTCCACGAGAAACTTTACTTGCAGAACTAGCGGAGCACAACTGCCGTGCCAGCTTGACACATCTCATTTTTGGTCCGACATTACACACAACATAACACGACTGCATTGCTCTAGTTTGCTTCAACCGACAGATGTCATTATACAGTAGCTGAGTACGAAGTTCATGAAGGGGTCTGCTGCATATACATGGCGTACGGAACATCATGGAACTGATACCCAATGGCGTTCAAGGGTCATGGACTTGTACTATAGAACTTTTTTCCCGAGTCTGGCAGATGATGATGGCTTTCTTCCTTCCTTATTTCAAATTTCATTCCACTTAAGGGTTTGTGACTGACATGGCAATAGTGATCGAATCGCAATCGCATCGAATCGAGTCCCAGTCCTGAAGAAGCAGACGAGATGAGACGAGACGATCGATCGGTCACTCCTTCCTTCTTAATACAAAAGAAAAATTTACAACTGCACATCTACCTGCATTTCACGGCAAGACCTCGCATTTGGAGGAACTTGCTGTCCCTTTTTTGGAAGCTGCAGCTGCATATTTACCCAATCACTTTTGGAAGGCACACCCAACTATGGGCCCTTCCCGTCATTCCGCCTACCTCTTCCCGTCACTTGCCAGATTGGCGTTTCTGCTAACCACAACATCCCTTTTTCTCTCTCATCTAGGACTCTTCAAAACAACAACAGCAAAACAATGGTCTACCATATCTGATTCTCGTCAATCATTTATGCAGGCTATACTACTGTCATTATACGGCTGATGTCCGGGCTTCATGCTCGGCTTCGGACTGTGTTGTGTTTTTCGTCGGCATTTCCCTTTCTCATTGTAGTCGGCGCTTTTGCGTAGCTATGGAGAGGAGGATGGGGAAGCAAGGAGGAGGGGAAGTGGGTGTTGTGTGATGGTGGTGGTGGTGTTAGGTTGTGGTTTGTGGGAAGGTAGGAGAGGGTGTAGGGTAAAGTGAAGTTATTTGTTTGGGTAATGAGGGTGGAGGGAGATATGAGTGTTTGATTGCTTGGGGGAGATGAGGGGCGATATTGGCGGGTTTATGGTGGCTGAGAAGAGCACCTGCTAGTTGGAATTAGAAACACGGAGAGCATGCGGTTGCTTGCTGGGACGGAATTGGTTGCTGTTAGATCTGGAAAGCTGATTATTTCGGGAGAGTGGATTTGGACCTTGTAACATGGGCTTTTAGGAACGCTTCCTTGGTAGAAAGTCGGCAACCATAATGGACTGGTTGAGGCTACCAAAGCTTAGATGATGCGCGGATGTTGTACCGAATAGCCAGGCTGAGTGAGGTCTGCCGATTCTTTGCTAAGATGAACTCATCTGGGCCACCGTGCGTTGTGCCCATTTCGCTCTTGCGGCACACGAAAGCAGATCTTCAATGAGATTCATCATTGTCGCTCACGTCAGAAACTACAAGTAAAGTCTCCGTAAGTTTCTTTTGATCAAAAGGTCTTGCGGTCTTGCGGCGCTGCTGGCCGTTACCTCTTTGTGCTGCGAGGAGTGATCACTCGCAGGGCTTTTCACCGGCTGGAAAAATACGAAGCATTGTCCCTCTACCTACCACAAAGTAACCATCTGTAACCCAACTAGATGGATCAATTATGTCAAGCGCAATTGGGGCTTTTAAGATGGCGCCTGGAGTTTTTAACCTTCAATTCATTTAGTCTTCCGTTATGCTCTCGCTTGATTGAGAAGTAAATAGATATGTACTGATCCAAGTCTGCGGCTGCTCGCGCACATCTTCGCGAGCCAGAGACAGCAAGTAGCCTGGGAGGATTTCTATCCAGTTCACCACTAGAGTTCATTATCTATCAGCTCTTTACAGCAAACAAAATCCGGAAAGCCAGTCTCACGCCTATCATGTACGTACATCACTTCACACCTGTTTTGAAGTCTTCATCCTGTCTGCTACGAGTCAACGTCTTCAACGAAAGTCTCGTTTGTAAGATCTGTATTTATCCTGTGTGAGACTCACACTTTGTTTTGCACTTTTGCTCTAAGGTCTTCTGTATCAAGGTATTGCCCGGCGACATCTCACCCTTCACTCCCTCACGCTTGCTGCTTGCTGGCGCAGTCCTCCAGCTGGCTTGGGCTGGCTTGTACATACCAGCTTCTCTAATACCATCTCTAATGGTCATAATATAAGGGCATACACCGAATGCACGAGTCGGTTAGCATTTTGATACATCCTAGGAAGTCTGGAGATGGAGGGACTTCCTGCTCTGTTAGGATACCCTAGCAGCCTGCCTCGATGCCATTGTACAATGGGAATCGTGTTCGAGTCCAGGGTTTGTTCGATTCAGCCGGGAGAATATGGTGAGAAGTATTGCATCTCAAGGACTGCATGTTCCTTTTTGGATAGCATTCTCCAGCAGTACTCCTTGCCTTGCGCGTGCCGGAACTTTTAATTTCACCCCTGCCTCTTCCGTCGAACATTCAATATTTCACTACTGATTTTCAGGAAGGGCAGAAGATTCTACCTGGGAATAGTCAGGTTCGCAATCCCTTACCTTAGTCGTAACTGAGGTTACTTCGAGATACTTCCCTCGCGTATCAGGCTTCTTCATAGCGAGATCTATTCAGGAACCTGGTTACTCTATGAACAATGTAAAAGGAGCATTTCGTAGTGGTGATATCCTGGGAATTTTCTTGGATGCGGTTTGGCTTTCAAATCAGGTATGCTTATCAAGTGCCAGGCCTGATGTATACCTACTTTCCTCGATATCTTGGGATCGTATGCCTCACCTTCTCTTCTGTGTCCGTGACTCAGTCCGCCCATCTGTTACTTTACATGGGGACTTATGATCCAGTTTTCACTTCTACTTTAACTGTGCTGGAAAGTCGAATTTTGGAATCGGACGATGAGCGGACGTCGAATGTGAAAGTGGTGAAAGTCGAGTTGCAGCTGACCGAACGAAGACTGCTTCTGCCTGGAAATCAACGGACTCTCGACTCCAAGTCCTCGTTCAGGGAATTTACGATGAACTGCGGACGTACCATGAACGAACGGATATATGTATTCTGTGGAACTGTTAATCAATCTGGGGTCTTTTATCTTCAAACTTTTCTACATCGAACTTGAAGTTGCGCATCATCATCGAACGACTTTATCGATATGTGTAACACAGAATCCATATTGCTCCCTTATTCTGGAAACTTACGATGATAGCTTGGTGGCGTTTCGTCTACAATGCAAAGCAAATCAGCTGCTTGTCTCTGGCCTCGTGGCTCCAGGTTCCCCATCCTTGACCAACTACGCCGCTGGGTTATTACCCATCTGGACGGTAGGAGTAACACAGCATCTTTGGAAACTTGGGATTCGGAACTTGATGTTTGCAGTACCAAGCAAGACCCAACTGATGACTGCTAGTAATCATTAATTCAAATCGACTGAACTCGAGGCAACCCACGGATTCAACATGAGAACGACAAAACAAATCCCTCACTCTACACGAAAGTCCGCTTGTTGCCCAGCACGGAGCACGAGGGTCCTGCCAGTGCTGACGCAGATCTCGTACCTGCGCTTTAACCAACGATCCTGTCGACAAGATCTTGATTACCAGAACAGTCAGACCTTCTCGAAGGATTCATTTCCTCTTCTTGGAACCATTCCATCCCTTCATCCGATACAACACCATCTCGGCCTACGGCTTGCCACATGCAGCATCTTCGCCATGTCCAGTCTCACCACACCAAGCATCTCGTCAATTCGTCGAATTCGAGCATTCCAATCTTCAATCTCTTACTCAGAAATTGACCTATCATCAACGCAGAACTCCATCCTCAAACGGCAAAAGAAGACTCTTCTCGCAGCCCGAAGCTCCACATCCATTAAGCGACCTCAAAACAAGCTCCTCATACGGCGAGAAGCCGAGAGGGTCACGAAGCATCGAATAAGAAACGCCCAAAATCTTGAACGTTTCTTGGACTCAAGCAGAAGCGTTCGTCCGGCATACCTAATACGGCCCGCGCCAGCATCTTGATCGGGCCTTTCCACGGACGAGTCGGTCATTCATCCGTCTTGGCGGGTTGCATTTGGTAGCCGAGCAGCAGAAGGTTCTCTTTGTACGACATCAGCCAGCCAGACCCTGCAGTGGCGATCTTGGCTGTTGTTTTCTCCGCTTTCTGATTCCCGTATTCTGGGGTGTGGAGAGTCGAGCTGCGGGATAGGATTGGCTTGTTTTGGGTTGAATGGACATGGGGAGGTGGACATACCCCAGAGATGTGCGTGGGCCGCCGGGATTAAAAGTAAGCTTGAATGGAGGCCCACGGCATGGCTCTTGCATTTAGCCTGAGTACCACAAAGCTCCGGCTAATCTGTCATTGATTGATGATCGCCTCAACAGCTGTACGGATTCGTCCTTGGATGGCTGGCTATTGCGCCGGCTACTGCTGTGGAGTGGGATTGAAGTTTGGGTTTGGAGTCATGGGTATCTCGAGCGTGAGGAGGAGGGGCATCCTTGGACCCTACATATGTCCAGTGATGCCCTACTGTTTTGCTACAGCTTGCTTCCTCTTTCCCCTTCATCTTTAAGCACTTTCTGGGTGAGCAGTAACCAGGAAAGCCGACGGCGATCTCTTGAATCTGGTCTTTTACTTTCGACTTCGCCTGAACACCGCCAAAGAATACGTTGTAGCGAACCGCCAACATGGTCCACATCGTCGAGGGTTCGAAGGTGTCGGAGGTGGCATTGGGATTCTCTGATCCCGTTGTCACCCAGATTGCCAACGAGGATACAGTCAGATGGTACAAGAAGCCAAATTTGAGGATCATGTATGTCTACTTGTTTCTGTGCTGTATGGGTGTCGAGATAACATCCGGGTTCGACTCTACACTTATCGGGACGCTTCAATTCTCGGACCCATGGAACAAATGTACGTTTAAACCTTGCTCTTTTCACTATGTCTCTCGTCACTCACTAGAGGCGGTTTCGCTTGACTTGCGCTGATGATGAAACAGACTTCAGTGATGGAGCGAAAGATGACAAGGGGAAGCCAATTCTATCAGCTGGTCTCCTTGGTTTTGTCTCTTCTTGCTATCAACTTGGTTCTATCATTGGTGTGCCCATTGCGCCATGGTTTAATCAGAGATTCGGTCGTAGGTGGGCGATTATGACGGGATCGATCATCATGGTCATCGGAGCCATCATCCAGGGTTTCGCACAAAATCGTGAGTTGGTCTTCTGTTCTCTCTTCCTTCAAGCGTCTAGAGCACGTGGTCGAAATCCATGCTAACAGCAAGTAGTGGGCATGTATATCTTTTCTCGCATGCTACTTGGATTCGGAATCGTCTTCGCCATCATTTCAGGGTCATCCTTGATCGGAGAGTTGGGACATCCCAAGGACAGATCGACCTTGACTTCACTTTTTAATGCGTCTTACTTCATCGGTCAGATCACTGCTGCAGCTATTGCTCTCGGAACCACCAATATTCCTAGCAATTGGAGCTGGCGTCTTCCTTCTCTATTGCAGATGTGTCCGTCTTTCTTGCAGATCGGATTTGTCTTGTAAGTACCCGCTCCAGATTGGTTCCCAAGCTTTTCGACTCCAGCATGTGTTCAAGCAGGTAAAGGAACTATACTAACAATCATCAAACAGTCTCCTCCCAGAGTCACCCAGATGGCTCATAAGCCGAGACCGATACGACGAAGCCCATGCAATCCTCATCAAGTACCATGCCGAAGGCGATGCTTCCTCAGTCCTGGTCAAAGCCGAAATCGCCCAAATCAAGGAGACCATTCAGATCGAAATCGGTAACAGTAAACAATCCTGGATGGACATGGTTCGCACCTCTGGTATGCGCCGTCGTGTTCTTATTTCGGCCTTCCTCGGACTCTTCACACAGATGTCCGGAAACTCGCTCCTCTCGTACTACCAGAATCTCCTCTATGAGATGATGGGCTACACAAGCAAGTACGCCAAGACCCGAATCAATCTCGCCAATGCCTGCTGGAGTTTGCTCGTCGCAACTATTGCTGCGTTTGCTGTTGCCAGATTCAAGCGCAGACACATGTTCATGCTCAGTGCGAGCAGTATGTGCATTGTCTTCACGGCTATGACGATTTCGTTCCAGCAGTTGCGGGAGGCGAAAGACGCTGGAACAACTAATAAGGCGGCTGGTGTTGCAGCGCTATTCTTCTACTTTGCGTATGCACCCTGTTACAGCATCGGTAACAACGCTTTGACTTACAGTACGTAATCCTGAACCTCAACGGAATCTAACACTCTGCTAACACCTTGCAGCCTACCTTGTCGAACTCTTTCCCTACTCCGTTCGTACCCGCGGAATCGGAATCGAGCAAATTTTCGGCAAGATCGGCGGTTTCTTCTCCAACAACGTCAACCCCGTTGCTCTCAAAGCCATCGACTGGAAATACCTCGCCATCTACTGCGGATGGATTGCCTTCGAGTTTCTCTTCATCTACTTCATGTACCCCGAGACGAGCGGCCGTACGCTTGAGGAGTTGGCGTTCCTGTTTGAGGACAAGGCCTTGGCAGAACAGGCGGTGGTGGCTGTCGAGAAGCAGATTCATCAGGAGGATATGGATCCTACTAAGCAGGCCATTGTGCATTCGGAGAACGTGCAGCCTTCGAAGGCCTAGTCCACAAACTGGGACTGTGCGGCTGGTTCTGGGAGAACAAGTGATGAAATGATGTGAAGGGAAAAGGGAACGTGATCAGTGTGTTTTAACGTAGTGTTGAAATGAATGAAAAGAACAACTCTCGCTTTTTGCTCGAATTTTGACCTTCTCTGTGTAGAATTGTAAACATGATATCACAAGACGCATACCTACCGATCTTCGCTCCGAGTATCAACGTGATCTGACTTTCCATGAGACAGAGCGGTTGGGCAGTTCGCTTATGCAGGTAAACAAATCCCCACAAGTTCACGTCACTTCACTGTTTCAAGTGTGGAGCGAAGGGCACCCTAGATGATCGCTTTGCTCCGTTGAAATACAGAGGAATTCGAGGAGGTGAAGATGCCATTGAATCCGTTCTCTTCTCAAGCATTTATCCACAAAAGTTTTGATTTACATATGTGGTCCAGCAGGATCAAAACCATTATCAACCTACGCTAAACCTGTTTTCAGAGTTCTTCCGCGTACAGATGGCTGAAAGCTGAGATTTCTGCTTCACTCCTTCTTTCATCATCCTTATGTCACCAACTCGCATCTCCCTCAGCCATCCATTGTCCCTTCCGATTTTGCCTGCGCGGTTTGGATTAGCGTCGCTCCACTCCTGGTCATCGACTAGGTATTTCTGCTTCCAGTCTTCCTGTCAGTATCCACTACTTGCACAGCTTATGTTATTGATCCAGCATAAAGCACCGGACTTCAAGATCAGTCTTGAATAAGGAGCATGCGAGATAGAGATATGGCCTCAATACCCATTATTACATCCTTGTGGCTGACAGTGGCCCCGCTAGCGTACTCTCCACGGCAGACCTTTCATAGATCGATGCCATCGCCGTGAAGCTCATCAACCGTGCTGCTCAAGCAGACACACATCTCGAAAACGCACGTTGGCTTTAAGAATCTTCTCTGAATCATGTCTCCACGATGTAGAAGGCCACTCTCGTCACCTCCCGACAGAACGGAGGTCAGAATATTGCCAAGACTTATGCTTTGAAGTAACCACCTTATCTAGTTCTACCACTGAAGATTGCTACAGTATCGGGATGGGTCTCCAAGCCGCATGAGAGTGGTGGGGTTGTCGGGTATGTACCACGAAATTCTACCTCCGAGACCTGCTCACCAGTTACCTCAGCCTGCATCGATCGATATTCGAACACCAGAAGAGACTGCCTAGCCTCATCTCCTGTCAATCAATACAACTCCCCGATAAAGCTGACGTGCGATCGTAGGCCGTTCGGCTCTCATCGTTCGCTGATGCAGCGTGCCAGGGACATGCGAATTGCGTCACAATCATCCGCCTCAGGATCAGTCTCCAAATGCTTCATAACCATCTTCGAATAGCTTTTGCAGATATGGGGACTCATTTGATTCCCATCGAGCGTGCTAAGTCTCCGGAGAACAATACAATCCCTTTTCAGAAGCTTTTCGCGAAACAATATAAGCGAGAAAACACTACCAACAAGCTGCAAGCGCCCAATTCTGAGTCCACGAATCGCGTTGAAGTGCTGCGAACAATGACTCTGGGATTTATCGCCGGCATTTTGATATGTATGGGCGGGCTTATTAGAAACAATAGCACCGGCTACCATTGTTTTTGCTGGGGTGCCTGATGGCTAGCTCTCTGGGCTAGCTGGAGGTACAAATACAGAGAGCAGACCTTCCAACGAAGCTTGGACAACTCGATCAAGTTCATAATTTCGACAGTCAGCTGGCGTATGCCGCCCCGGGCAGTGGCCAAACCTCTCGATCACGACTTCCTGGGCCGTCGTAAGTTGAACCTTCTGATCCTCTTCACGAATATAATACCAGCATACTCACATCTCTTCCTCGACCCAGATCCAGAGAAGCCGGGCGCAAGAAAGTTACCCGAGAAATCTGGCTTCTTTGCAAGGATCGATATTCCCGGAGGAACACTCATTTACGCAGACGATTCGACCTTCACAGCAACAATCTTTATCAACAATCCCAACCTTCAAGAAGTCCTCGAACGAGCTTCGAGGTTCATGCCACAAGAGAGAGAAGACCACTTCAAGAAAGTTTGGTTGTCCCAACGAGGGAGTAAAAGACAAATGCCCAAACCTGGCGTCTATGTTCTCGGATTATGCCATGCCCCTCTACTCCCTCCGATCGGAACGATGGAACGGCCCCGATTTCGAAAAGATTGGATTCTTCCGCTGGATGGGATATTTACGCCATGCTTGCCTGCCTAATGCTCACTTCAATCACCATGACATCAACAAGCGTGGCGCTATTCATGCCATTCGCAAGATCTTGAAAGGCGAAGAGGTCACCATTTCGTATCTTCCCGAGTCTGTTTACGATGACCACATGTTGCCCAATGCCTTGGAAGTCTTGATGGATACTTCCGGACGCACCTGCTCATGCAACATCCATACTCCCGAGGGACTCGCAGAGCAAGCCAGCAAAGTCAACCCCGAGATCGAGAGAAAGGACCGTCATCTCCTTGCAACCGGAACTTTCACTTCCTACACAGAACAAATGGCCGTCGCCTATCGCATCTACCAGGTCTTGAAAGATTACCAGATTCGTGACGTTCGCTGGGCTAGAGTCTATGAGCTAGGACTTGAGGTGCAGTCTCTCACGGTGATCTGGCTCGTGCTGTTGTATTCGCATGGCATGCTAAGCTGCATTATGCTTTGCTTGAAGGTGCTGATGGAAGGTATGGCGGCCGAATCCAGAAGATGCACTACTTCAAGAACAACCCTCAAACCCATCCTAAGTTCAAGAGTGGTGATCCTTGGGAGTCACGTCCGACCCAAATCCCTCGTTCTTGGAAAGGGGACAGATCCAATGCTGTGGTTACTCGCATGCTTCCTTGCTGGACGTGGTAAGCTCCGTCATCATACGTCTTGAGATTCATGAACTAATTCTGCTACCAGGATGATCAGATGATGGGATAAGGTCGACGCTCGGTCAGACCTCTACAAGGAGGCCACTGGGCTTGATGGTAGCGTTCCATTTCAATTCTTCGAGTCCGACGACCCAGTTCCAGCCGAAATCGATTCTAGATTCGGACCATGGGATACGAAGTGGCCAAAGCCTCCCAAGGGTAAGAAGTACTTCATCACTCCTGAAGGATTGAAGGAGCTCGTACGGGATGACTTGGACGGATGGGTCCTGCCCCAGTGAAGAATGCAGATCTTGTCTGGCTTTTCACAAGAAATTCGGTTTGATCATGGTGTTTACTTGGCTTTTCTCACTGAGGTATGAGGAGGGTTATGCTCTTTGCTTCGTTGTTTGCTGCAGAAGTTCTTTTAGAGAACGATCAGTGGCGAGGACCTCGAAATAGTATTGGGACTTTGCCATACTCCTGCTGCTTTGAAAACTGTGAAGATCGTGAAATATGTTCTGCGTAGTGATGTCTTTCCTGATGAGTGTACTGTATTGCTTTTGTTCACTGCCATTCCGAGATTTGATAAGAACTTCAGAGGTATTTTAAAAGACTCTTAACCCCACGGGAACTGTCACAGGCATCAATGGTAAATGTCAATGCAAAGCGAGGGGGGAAGGTTACGTCTGGATACCGACCCAAAGTCCGTGTCCAGTCTCTTCAATATGACATTACAGCCAGTTCATTGTCAAACTCAGCTATGTTGATTGCAAAGGGCACTGATGTTGACCCATCATAGCTTAACGTATCGCAGGCTATGCCAAGTCACTGAGATGCTTAGAAGTTAGCACTTTCTTGGTGAGAATCCGAGAGTAGTGCTTCTATCTAGGAGATCCCAGATTAGCTGATCGGTAAGATTACGGAAACGGCCTTTCAAGCGTTGGTTCTGTCAACAATCGCAACTTTCATTGGGTTCAGCTGATCTGCTTGCAAGTACATGGTCACATGGCTGATAGATACGCCCCAGAAGTACTCTACAGGGGCCCTATGGAGTCTTCACCTGGCAGAGGTCCTTTTCATTTCTACCTGATTTCTGCTGTCGCATGATCAGAAGGCACGATCCTCGAAGCGCATCCTGGGACTTGGTTGCAACATCCCTTTGTACCACCTGATCCGCCTAGTGTCGGATGAGCTGTTCAGCACAGATTCTGGTCATTCTTACTGGCTCATACCATACATTCTTCAGGTCGTGAAAAGAACAACGAGGAATTCGCTTCCAATGTCATGCCTTCACGCCTCATGAAGGTAGCCCTCGTATACGCGAAATGCTGCTTGCCGTGTTTGTGCTCCCCAGGAATGGAAACCTGCGCCGCTTGTCATTCATCAAACTCGAGACTCTGCTCCCGTCTACACCCATCTAAAGCCGAAACAAGATGTTCCTGATGATGAAGAATTCCCGGAGTCTTGGAGATATCGAAGCACGAGGTAAGGGAGGTTTTGTGTACCCATGCTAGTATCAACGACCGTTCCGCAGTGGGGGCATGATTTAACGTGTGAATTCACCTGAGTATCCAAATACATGTTTCTGTCAATATGCCAAATTATAATGAAGCAAAGTATTTTAGACTGAGGGTTGAAACTGAGGTTTGCCTTTACAACGAAGTCAAGTCAGTCCAGACCCAAAACAGTTTAGCCCCCTTCCAAGCGACGAGGCGGGGTGGGATTAAATCTGCTCGGTCATAGCAGAAGCAGCTCCCCGGTCGAGCTTCAACTTCTTGCCAACGCAGTCCGCAACTCTCCCCGACTGCTCCTTCAAACGACGTGCGACTCCCCCAGAGGCTACATGTCCAGCTCGTTGGTCCATGTTAATCTTGGGGACGTCTCTCGGACTAAATAACAAAACGCAATAGCAGCCTCTGTCGGTATCGGCACAGCAAAACTCCACTGTTGACTACCTCAACTTTCACCGCAATGGCCCCGGCTACCACTTCAAAGCCTCTGCAGCAGATGCAGAACCGTCCTCGACAGAGAATGGTTGTACCTGTTATCCCATTACCATACGTTCAGAAGCGTCAACAGCAAGAGGCCGCGCGCGCCAAGGCAAAAGAAGAAGCTGCTGCTCCTCCGCCAGTGCTTGAAGATGTGCGCACTCCAACACCACCGTCACCTACAGTCGAAGAGATCACTCCACCGATAGCCAATGGCTCTACTGATGAACAGGTCCCGGATAAGGCAGAGGAGACGATTGAGCCAGAATTACCTTCGGTGCCAGATACCTCTGTAGTCGCAGCTGTTGAAGAGGAAGCTGCTGTTGCAGAGTCTGAGCCTTCTGCTCCAGTCGAAGCACATGGTAAGCAAACGGCACACACTGGCATTTTCATACAAGACCGCAGCTGACTCTGCTTGCAGAAGAGACGCAAGAAACACCAAAGTCAGCTCCTTCCGAAGGACAGTCTTCTGCCTCCCGTTCGACTTATCAGATGCCTCCCGCCTTCGTCCCCGCACAGAGCCAAACCAACGGCAGCAATACAAAGCCCCCCAATACTGTAGTCAACGGTCAGCATGCGATGCATCATCCACACCCCAGTGTTGGCAATGTTGTCTTTGGAGGGTTCCCAGATTCAGAACGATCATCACCCGCACCAGCTTCGTTCACGAACAACCCTCCACGATACGATTACCCACATAATCAAGCTCCCAGTGGATACGTCCCTCCTCACACGCAGCCACCGCAAAATGGCTACAATTCCGCCAACGGCTACCAGGTGACACCTCAGTTTCCCCCGGGATTCTATCCACGCCCTGATCTTCACGAGAATCATGCGAGGCGACAGATGGTCTCGTTTGGTCCACCTGATGGTTACTCTCCAAGCGCAACCCCTATCACTGGTGATCCACGGATGAACTTTGATCCCTCCACTCCACACAGCTTCCATGGTTCTCAATCATCCGTTGCCAATGACCCTGAGGCACCGGCTTTCTACAGCCAGTATCCCACCGCAGTCATCTCCAATGGAAGTAATGGCCACATTGATCAAGTTCGCCTCTACCCATCAGCACCGAAGGCCATTGGCACTCATGCTGTTGGTCCAGCACCAGGAATCTTCGCGCCACAGGGACCTCAGTCTTTGGACAACTTCGATGGTCTTCTCTACTACCTACAGCAGCAATTTGCTGACCCAACCTTCGCGGATTATACACTGGAGCTGCGATATTCTGATGATCGAGCTGAGCCTGTCCGCATCCCTGGTCACAATTTGATGTTTGCCCGCAGTCTGACATTGAAAAATCTCATGACTGCGCAGGCACGAGAGAGCAATAGCGACGGCCAGACGATTCGAACCCTTCTGATCGAGTCCAATGATCGTTTCCTCTGCTCGGATGGCTTCTGGATGGCCGCTCATAGACTGTACGGAGCTCCTCTCATGGAGGTCGGTATGCACGGAGGGGCGACTATGGTTGCGAATGCCGAATCTGTCGGTCCACCTGCAGCTCGCTTTGATCTCGCTCTGGGATATGCAGCAGCTGGCAAGTTACTGGTTATTCCTCCAGTCATCACCCGGGGTATGGAAGTCGCTAGCCAATTGCTCAATTGGAATACTATTGAGAAGGCTTTCGATTTTGCCTTAGATGGTGGGCTGGATGCTCAGTGGTTTGCTGGACCTCCTGGACTCCGGGCTGCCTCTCAACACAGGGTTCCAACTTATAGTCCAGCGGCCAACATTCTCATCCATCATTCCCTACAGTTCATCATTTCCAACTTCCCTGCTGGATTTGTTCTTGATCCTACTGTTGGAGAGCCAATCCACAATCGTCGACTACCCACCATCCCACAAGCCGGCCACAATCCGCGTCTCAGCGCCATTAAGTTCGGAGATCATCCTTCAGAGGACAGCTCTCGACCAGTCACCGAGAACCCCGCCACAGCCGCTCTGTCCAAGCTCTTGCTCAATCTACCTTGGGATCTTCTGAAGTACATCTTGGACTCACCACGTCTAGGTAACGTTCAGGGCTGGGCAACGACAGCGCTTCGACAAAACGTCATCAATGCAGTAATCGACGAGCGTGAGAAACGCCGCATCAGAGTCCTCGAAACCCCTCTTGTCTCGAACGAGGAACGTAAAGCCAATGGAAGAGAGTGGGAAGTCGTAGGCTGGATGGAAAAGATTGACAAGGTTCCTGGCAAGGACTCTGTTCCTACTATCAGCCGAAGCTGGGTCGACTTTACGCTTCTCGGTCTCGACTAGAATATTTCACGGCCGAACAAATCTTAACGACCTGGGCGGCGACATATTCTTCCAATTGTTTGATTATCGGCGCACAGGCGTTGCACAGGGGTCGATTGCTGCTTGATCGATCGCACAAATCCTAACGCACTTTTTCCAAACGAATCACAAAAGTCTAGCAATGGCATTTCTGCCTTTGCTAACCCAAAATGGGAGGTTTTACTGGCGGCAGCATGCGAGCCGCTTTGCTTTGGAGTTGGTGAATTCTGACTCCATGGTTTCTTTGTGCCTGTTTCGGTACTTTTCTGGCTTGCCTCGAGAAAGCTGATCTGCAATGCTTGGGGTTGCATTGTCTGCTATGACTATGCTGGATCTTCCTTTTCTTATACACGGAAGGCGGTCAGGTAGCCAGAGATGAAGTGGGGTTGGGAGAGGATGGGGAAGAATCAAAAAGATGATACCTATGGGTTCTGGCTTTAATGACTGTATTGGCGTGCTACTTAGGTGGAAGGAGTCTGAGGAACATGGATGGATGGTAGGTATCCTACCTTATCCTGTGATGCGCGCAGGTCATATAGCTAGCTAGCTGGAGCGGAGTGGTAGCATTGAATACATGCGAGCCTTTCTATGAGCCAACTTCGCCTTTCTTGCCTTCACTAAAGGATATACACTTTTCAGCATAACCTTTTCGATTGATCATTAATATGTGCTGTTTGGCAGGGAGGATTTGCAATGCTTGCCCCTTTGCCAATCCAGATCGAATATTCACATGTTACGATGTTCATTGTGTGTTGTTCTCGAATCACTGCGTGCTTTTCTAACTGGTTTTTGAGTTGTTGTTCACAATCAAAACATGTATTCTCGCTTAGTAGCCCCTAATTTTCTCTTTTCCCCATCCCGATCGTTGCAACACTTGCTAGAATCCAACTTGACATACGCCCAGTGACTTGCACGCGCTTAGCCAACGAATGGTATCCGCAAGATGAGGTACAAATTTAGCATTGAAGCGGGCAAAGACCAAGGGTTCTTGATAGGGGCACCATCGGCGACGCGGAAATTAGATGGCATACTTGGCACTTGGCGATGAACATCTTCCAGACTTGAGTTTGTCAAGAGACACAATTGAATCTCACTATCATAGAACTGTAACAACCCTTGTTTAAAAGGCTGCAGAAAGGATGTTGATGATATTCGCCTGCTTGAAGTTTGTCAACAATGGTATCAACAATCCCGCCAAGACCACTCATTCTCGAATACGGAGACTTGGTCCTCGCTTGATGCTTGGATGATGACCACGCGCATCCACTTTGCTCTTGGCGACGGCGACGGAACCTGGAAGAGAGATTGACCTGTCTTAGGTCGCTGGTAGGGAGGGAAACAAAGTACAAAACCCTTTCGTCTCATCTTCACTTTGTCGTGATATCAACAAACGATCACCTCAACAGTCTTTACCTTCCCATCATTTCATTCGATCAATTCACCTACACTCGCTCAATCTCCCAACCTCAAAATGCAATTCTCATTCTTCGCTCTTCTGGCTATTGCCACTACTGCTCTTGCCGTAAGTCATTCAATTTCAGTCACCTGGTTTCTTGCCATGCTCAATAAGTCCTTCCTCGCGCTTGGATGCACATGATTTCTAGATGGGAGCTTGAATTGACAATCAACAGTGCTCACAGGGAGAGGACTGCTGCTGGGCTGATCTCACGGCCTGCCAGCAAGAGAATGGAGATGATTCCAGCCTCTGCCACACCCGTGATTTCATCTTCGCTCAGTGCGAGAACTTCGGTGTTGAATGTGTAAGTGCTGTGTTTCTGTTCCTCATAATGCTAGACAAAGATAGGTGCTAATACTTTAATAGGCTGATGGAGACTGCTGCAGCATCAAGTCTGGAGAGGTCATTGAGTGTGTCTAAATGCTCCGTCAAGATGTCCTGAGACTGTCCTGGTACTTGGACGTCTGAATACTGAATCTGGAGATGATTATGGGAATCGATGTAGTAATTCAATATAACTTCCCGCAGCTTGATACAAGCCTACTGCGGCGATTAATGTAATACACATAATGACAATCCCGTGTTTACATGATCCCCTCAAACCTTCAAAAGGAATGTGACGCGTTCTGGACGCCCATGCATTTCCCCAGATTCTACCCCTTTTCCCGCCCCACGTGATCGATTTCAGCCGAGGCATTTACACATGCTTGCAAGACAAGGGAAACCCCGACTCAAGATCCCAACCTCACAACTCTCAATAAACCGCACAGAACAATAACAACAACACGATACCCGACTTATGCCCCCATAACGCCCATATCAAAATGTCCTCCTCGACAGATCCCCACGCGAAAGGACCGCCTAGAATCTCTGCCAAATCAACTGCAGACCCTATCCTCCGCAATGCCTTGCGGTACACTATTTCTGCGAAAGAGTACGAGACGCTGCATCGGTACATACTGTCGCGCTCGAAGGTGCTGAAGAGGAACACGCCCTCTGTATCAAGGGTTGAGAAGTTAGTTGACAGGCCAGGAAGGGATGATTACAATGCTGCGGCAGTGAGAGCCAGTGTAAGGGTATTCGTTGCGACGAGTGCTGCGTTGAAGGTTTGGGGTTTGGTCAGTGAGAGGTTTCTCGGGAGGGGAAATGCGAGGTGAGTTTCTTTAGCTTGTTATGCTGAATCTCCAAGCAAAGGATTATTGTTGACATTGTGTGGGATGCAGGACCAAGAAAGTCCCTCTTTGGCGCAACCCGAATTTCAGACTTTCGCTCTCTCTGTCAACTATCCTTCTCCTCCACAGGATCCTTTTCCGCTTCTTCACGCGTCTTCGTGCTCATCTCCTTACGCCTGAAGCCAGGCCGTTTAGACAACGCAATAAGCGGACTTCGAAGACTCTCACATCGTCTTTGGCACCGGCAGTTGGAGCCAGTCTAGCAGGTTTCGCATTGGCTATCAACCCCGCTGATCAACTGCGAGTCACGATCTCTATATATGCATTAAGCAGAGCAGCCGAGTTTGCGTATAACCTCGCTGAGGAAGAAGGATGGCTTTGGTCGAAGGGACAGAAACCTTGGTGGTGGGGAAGTTGGCTACTCTTTCCATTCACGAGTGGACAATTACTGCATGCCTTTGTGTTCGATAGGGACTGCTTTCCTAAGGTATGCTTACCATCCCCAGTACATTGAAGCCATTTTTGCTGATATTTATAGGCATACGGGGATTTCATCCTGAAATACTCACCTACATACGTCCAATCTCGCCCAGAAGACTATCCAGCCACTCTCCCCTGGCCAGGTGCATACGAACAAGTCGACGCCCTAGCTGAAATGGCTCGCCTGAAATACCCGTACGTCAATTCCCATCCAGCCCAAATATCAAAGACTAACCAACACCCTTCCAGAAAATTCGTCTCCCCCATCCTCTTCCCCAACAGCACCACCCTCCCACCAACCCTCCAAAAAATCTCACCCATAACCTCCCCCGCACACCCACTAATAACATCCCTCTCCTGCGCCATCCTGCACCCCTCCGACCCCTCCTGCACCCGCACCTACCTCTCCCACTACCTCACCACAATCCCACCCCTAACCCGCTTCTTCACCCTAATATTCACGCTCCTCTCCTTGCCCTCCTACTCGAAATTCTACTCCTCTCCCCTCACAACCCTAAACTCCCTCGCCGCCAAAATCCTCCGCTACACCCTCTTCACCTCGGGTTCAATCGGCACATCCTGGGCCGCAATCTGCCTCTTCCAATCCTACCTGCCCTCCAAACTCCTCTCCACGCAACGCTTCTTCCTCGGCGGCTTCCTAGGCGGTATCTGGGGGTACGTAGTACGTCGGGAAGCGCGCGGCGAGTTCTTGTATGCCGCGAGAGCGAGTTTGGACTCTGTGTGGAAGGTGGGGAGGAAGAGAGGGTGGTGGAGGGGTGTTAGGGGTGGGGATGTTTGGATTTTTGTGGCGAGTTTGATGGCTGTTAATGTGGTTTTTGAGAGGGAGGGGAGGGCGGTTAATTCGGGGGTTGTGAGGAGGGGAGTTGGGTTTTTGAGGGGGGAGGGAGTGGGGGATAGGGTTGGGGAGGAGGAAAGGAGGATGCAGATTGAGGAGGGGAAGGGGAAGGGGAGGGCGTGAGGTTGAGGTTGAGGTTGAGATTGAGCCGGCGTTTATGGTTGAGATGGAAGCACGCGTGGGGAAGCGATTCCGGTAATGCAAAGACGAGCGAGAATTCTGCAAGGGAGCCGGCTGATGAGAAGCTGTATACGCTCTCGGAGGACTGGCTGATTTGGTATAGCCATTATACGCCTTAATCTCACAGCTGAGCTCAAAAGAGCGTAAGTGCTGGGGCAAGTGGGCAGCATAGATTTGACTTGGGGTTGCATTCATGATTGTATGTTTTACGGCTTATAATATGTACGAGACGTCGTTGTGGAAGTCGATATCCGATATGCGCGCTGCCTGAGATCCACGAGAGAGGAATGAAATAGCATTGCAAATGGCAAATAATAAACTATTCGTACCCTATATACCAACAACATTGGTAGCGAGTCAGATCGAATCAAGTAAAATCAGATGATTAAACAAATATTGGCATTACAAGTAATCTATGTACCATACCGTGCCATACCCTAACAGGCACGGGTAAAACGAAGGCCGGCCTGCGCAGAAACTAAGTACAGAATCCCTTCTTTCCTTTCCTTTCCTCTCCTTTCTTTCCTCCTCCCATTTCGGTATCAATGAACTCCGTCCTCGCTAAGGAACAAAACAGTAAACAAGAGCATCAGTAGGAAGTAAGCGACGAGCCCAAGAACGACACCTAAAAATCCCAAGGCAGCAGGCGAATCGCAAAAACGTGGTATACAAAAACACTGCAGCAAGCGCATGTACAAAGTCGGTTCTCGAGTCGAATTGATTAATCCACCTCCGTCGCCTCACCGACAGGAATCCTATCCCTCAGCCATGCAAGCGTAGCTTCCGTCCCCTTTTCAAGAATAGTGTATTTCGGCACTCTAAACCTATTCCCACTTACATCCAGAGTCTGCAGCCCACCGGCACCACCAAGCAGACCAATCCGTGCATTGAGGCTGTTGATATCGTTGCTACTGCAGTCGAGGACACGTAGACCCTTGACGGATTCGGGGGAGAGTTCTCGGATGGTGTTGTGGGAGGCGAGGAGGGTGACTAGGCTTGGGAAGTGAGGCTTGAGTGGTGGGAGAGATGTCAGACGGTTGAAGCTGATGTCTAGTCTCGCTAGCTGAGGTGCTTTGAGGCGTTGGATGAGCGGTTGGAGGGAATTGAAAGTGTTGGAGCTGAGGTTGAGCTCTTTGAGTGCTGGCAGCTCCAAGTCATCCTTCAAGAATGTGTCGCTTGTTAGCTCGTTGTGGTTTATATTCAATGTCGTCAAAGTCGCTGCAAAGAATGCAATCGAGGCTGGAATCTCCTTGAAAATGTTGTGATGCAATTCGAGGATGTAAATAGAGTTAGCCGAGGCGATGTCTGCAGCAGCGACGGGGTTTAGTGAATGAGACTGGGTATTCGACCGATCGAGAACACCACCCGCTTTGACTGGCCAGTCTGATGACCCGGGACGAGGTGATGCAGGTGGTGTTCCAGAAGCGGAATAGAAGTCTCCATCGCCATCCGTATCCCTTTCTGGCTCTTCGGGTTCCATTCGTGCTTTCAAGGTCCGCTTCAGATCCTCGGTCGTCATTCCCGAGAATTTTTTCTCCCGCAGAGGATTGCCGCTAACCCTGAATATATCAAGACTCTCCATTGCTCCTATCCTGTCATCCAACGTCCTAAGGTTGTTGCCGCTAAAGTTCACGTTCTTTATCTTCGGGAGCTTCACGAATCCGTCGGGAATGGAACCAAGGTTGTTATCCTCCGCTGCCAGGGTCAGAAGTGATACCCATGATTCCAAGTCTGGAAGCTCAGTCAATCGATTTGCGGAACAACTGAGCTGGTGAAGAGCTGGAAGTCTGAGGGTTCCTGACACGTCGAGGTTGGTAAGGGCGTTTGCAGTAACGTCCAAGATCTGGAGGTGACGAAGCTCATCTACTTCTGCATAGATAAGAGTTCCTGTGAGCTGGTTCTTGGCGGCAAGCAGCTCAATCAATGGCATATGGCGGAGCTTCTCGAATGGCAGCGACTTGAATTTGTTTTCTGTAAGGTTGAGTACACGCAGCCGCACGAGCTCGGACAAACCCTCAGGCAATGATGTGAGCGCGTTACTCTGCATATCTAGCACTTCCAGATTCGTGAGAGACGTTATGCTTGGATCCAGGGGACCGGTCAGTCCATTGTTGGCAATCTTCAAATCGCGCAAGGATGGTATTTGAGATATGACCTGGAAAGCTTCATTGCCGAGCTTATTGTTCGACTGCGACGGTCAGTAGGGGAAATCGATCTTGAATGAATGCGTTACTCACAAGATTCAGAGTAGTCAAGAGCTCTAACCTCCGAAGACCAAGAGGAAGAGCTATTAAAACATTGCCATGTAAGTCGAGTGTTTCAAGTCCTCCAAACTGATTGCCTTTTGCATCCTCATCATCTGCACTTTCTCTTGGATCCACATCTGGGAACATATCGTCTGAAAGCAACTCAAGCTCATTCCCAGCAGCAATGAATCTTGTCAAATCAACAGATTCTGCCCAGGCACCACCTTGTGAAGAGATCGAATCCAAGTTGTACATGTCCATAACTTCGTCAGGTATCTGCTTGAAACCCATTGCAGCAATGTTAAGACGTCCATCTGTTCTCGCAGCATCGATGCGTTTCCGGAGAAGTCCCTTTGCGCCGTCTTGACGTACTTGCTGATTGAATGGATCATCGGCAAGTCCAAAATCAAAAGTACCAGCAGGGATCACAGTTGCGTCGGAGGACTCTGATTCAACCGTGGACATTTGTTTGGATGCAGCAGCACGCTTCGCAGCCTTAGCTTTGGCAATCTGATCACGTAGAGCAAGAGAGGACTTTCTCGGAGTAGCATTATGATCATCCATAGAGCCACTTGAAAATGTGCTTGTAGCTTTGGAGGTTTTGGAAGTGGTCGATGCAGCTTCAGACGAGCTATTGGAGAATGTTGTCGATTGCTTCTTGGGAACAAATCCGATCCTATCTAAGTCGCTTGGTTGGTCCAAGTTTTGTGTGGAAGGTTTCCGGAACAGGCCATTGATTGAGGCCCGAGGCTTCAAAGGCCGAGCAGAAAGGGTCTTGCTGCCAGCTTTGATATTTGGTAGAACCGTCCCTTTGACTGGACTTGGTGATCTGCGGACAGATGCCGAAAAGCTTGGTGATGGAAGCCTCGAGACTTCTGGAGGGGCCATGCTCTGACTTGTGGAAGGTGTCTTTGAGGACTGTCCCGTACCCGGACGCTTCTGTGGAGTTTGGCCATGAAATATTGATTGTGGAGGCCTGAAAGTATTCGTAGAAGCTCGAAAGTCGATTGGTATAGAGTTTCCAGAACTGGTTCCGGAACCAGCACTCGATGTTGGCCTTGAGCTTATAGACCGAGACGGAGGTCTCATTGGACTATCGTTTCTGTAGAAACTTGAACCCCGCTTCCGTACTGCTGGTGAGGAGGGTATATTCTGCAGAGTTTCCATTGTTCGTTCGGACAGAGAAGGTCGTGGCTTCGAACTCCTGGGTAAGTCGTACGTTTGTGTTTCCTCCAGCACCGGACTATCATCCTCCACGATCACATTGTGATCCTCTTTTGCTTCCAGCTGAACAGGATCTATCCGCATGACAGGCCTCGAAGGCTTCCTGAATAGAACATCTTGACTGGCTTTCCTTCGAGGATGTTGGACAGCAGGAGTGTGTATAATGGTGCCGGATGAGACGTCTCGGTCGCGGGAGGCTATGATGGACTGGCGGTTGGAGGTCGATGGGACACGAGGCTTCGCAAATTGCGTGGGCAGAGTATCGCGAGAGGCAGAGCTTCGAAGTCGAGGATTGACAATACTGCTTTGTCTGGATGCTTGCAGGTTGTCTCTTGACGGAGTAGCTCGCAGGCTTGGTACTGGAAGTCTCGAAGGTCGAGGGAGACCGGATGGTCTTGCGCTTGGTGATTGTTCCATGGTTGGCTGACTGCAGTTGATTGGAGCATAAGTGTGCGGATGTGCTCGCGGCAAGTGGATGTCTAGAAACTGCGCATACTGCTATGGATTGGAAGTTGAAGATGTGGTCTGTCTGTATTGACTAAGTCGAAGGACGGAAGTAAACAGAAACGAAACTGAAGTTCAAACAGTGCTACAAAAGGATTCAGGAGAAGAGGGGATTCCGAAGCATCCCATGCCGTCGCTCACCAGTGCAATGCAGTGCAATTCGAGTCTAAATTAACCAGAAGGCCACCGAACGCCAGGAAGCAACGGTGCAAAGGTCGGTCGCTGCCAAATCGAGCCTCGTCTACCAAAAGTTCCGAAGAACAAAATGAGGTCCCTGACTAGGCGTGTACTGACCAATGGCAACGCGCGCTTGGATCTTCGGCCGACTCTCGTACTGGAGAGAAAAGAAGCGGAGTCTTTTTAATGCCAGCCACTTTCTGTTATCAAGAGCCGCGTACCGAGAGCTCTATTTCATAGTGCTTGCGTGGAGGGGTGGGTTGAGGATGAGCTGGCATTGGATGGCGGTGGATGCTGAGTCAATAAAGCCAATGCACAAGGGTCAAAGCGTTGTGCATTTGCTGGAAATAGAGATGGAAAAAGCAGCGGTGTACTGTAAATAAACTCGTGTCTCGTGCAGATTGAAGTGCTTGAGCCTCCCGTCTGTCTGTCTTAAAGGTGGTAGACATCGGTGGAGGGAGGACATTGGTCGAGTGGGTGGAGGGAGCAGACGACAAGCGAAGCCCCTGAAAAGAGAATACTTCTACAACCACCACTTGGACGAGCATTTAGGTAACGTCCCAAGCTACAGTACAATCGCTAATTGCACTTCTATCACTCGCTCAATGTCGTAACAAAATGTCGAGTCATTGTTCATACAATATCACTTCTATATTCTATATTGCCGGAAACAGCGGTTTTTTTTAATCGAGCATTCTCGCTCCCAGCCTCTGGATATCCAGCCGCTGCTTTAAAAGCACAGGCCCAGCCCCCGTTGCCCTTCACAACCAGCCTCCATCCAGTGCCCAAGGCTAAACACCCGGAACAACCATTTTCCTTAGTTGGGCTCCCGGCCATCTTTGAAACCCGTCGAGCGCATCGCATCCCCCATCATTCCTGTCGCAAAGTTGCCCTCCCCACAATCTCACTTGAGCAACCATCTCTGGCAACTGTGAATGTACCACGGTGGATACTCTTTGTCAAAGAATTGCAGTCATTGTGCAACGCAGCACACATCATCGCGAGAACTACGCGACTCCAACCCACGCCATCTTAACCGCGTCGCATATTTCCAACCTTCACTCCACGCGTGGGCTCTGAGACCTCTATCTACTCGACAGACCCGGTCGCATACACATACCGACTTCCAGACTCGGACACTTGATTCATATCTTGCATCTCCATCTGTAAGGCTGTCGCAATGCACAGTAGAACACGGCTAACCTTTGACAGCTTGCCACAATGGCATCCCAATCCTCTTACGAAGAGGTTGCTACTCCAGCAGAGAATCCTTCTACCCCGCAGCCGATCGGTGCCGACATTCCCTCAAAGGATGATATGCCTCGAGGAAACTCTCCGACTACTTCCATGATGGTCGCGGATTCTGCTTCATCTATTACCCCACCCCCGTCCTCGCAACCTCCTGTCCGACGTCCAGTCTCGGCTCCTCGAACTGCCACCCCCGAGCCAACAGTCCTCTCATCTCCTCCTCCTACTATCACCAATGGTACCAGACGTGATACTGCGAAGAAGAACTTACCTGCCCGTCCGACTCCCAATCAAATCGCGGATGCCAGTCCCGAAGAGCTGAAGGCGATGTTGCTGAGAGTTGTGGCCGAGAATGAAAAGTTGGACATGGCAGTTAGTGAAGCGAGAATGTCAGCAGCTCACTACAAGCTCCAGCATAATCTTCTCACGATCGAAAGCGAAGAGGCTCTGAAGCGCATGGAAGTGGAGCATGATATCACCCGACGAGAAGTTCAAGTTCTTCAGGTCAATGGACGGGATACCACCACTACCGACTACACTCAAAAATTGAAGGCCCATTGCAAGATGGTTGAGGAAGACAATATACTTCACCGCCGTCGCTTGGAGAAGGCTAAGCGACTCCTCGAGACCAAAGAGGAGGAGATTTTGGATGCCAAGGACGAGATCTTACGGCTGCAGCAACGTATCCGCCAAAATCGTGAGCACATCAATGTCTTGCGTAGTCCAGGTGGACCTCTACATGTCTCTACCCCAAAGACCACCCCAGCTACTCCCCACCAGTACCGCGGGACTCCCAAGTACACACCCAACACCAACCGCTCCATTCGCTACGGTCCTGGTCCTTCGCAAGATAACCAGGAGAAGTTCAATGCTCTCCTTCTTGCAGGGTCTGTCCTTAGCCAGGAGAATAACAGTGCGCCATCTACTCCCACTGTTGCTCGCCGTCCTGACCCTCGCACCCCAAACAGGCATAACCGAGGCGTTCAATCGCTCTCCTCCTTCCCCACTACTCCTGGATCAGGCAGACCAGTAGCCAACAACTCCGGCCTCCTCCCTTCAGCCCAATTCTCTCCTCACGCCGAAGCTCGTGTTGCGACCACTCTCAGCCAACACATTAGCCAACAATCTCGTGAGCGCCGTCGCAAGTCTCGTGATAGCACCATCTCTGTCTCTGACAACGAGGATGCTGCCCATTCCGGAGGCAATTACCGAGAGGAAAGCGAGGAAATTCAAGAGAGTCAGGCAAGCCAGAGTGCCACAGAGATGTTGCGTGCAGATCCTCGCGAGTCCTTCGAGGTTGCCGCTTCCCGTACCAACACACCTATCCCAGCCGACAAGCATTTCCACCAGGCCAAGTTGTATGCTCCTGTTACTAAACGCAAGCTTGACCACGATCACAATGAGTCTGTCAAGAAGATGCGCACTGAGGGTGTGGGATTAGGTATTGGCTTTGAGTCTGGCCGTCTCTGATCGCCCGAAGTTGGAATCATTGTATAACAGGTCGAGAATTCAATATTTCGATGCGTTCGACAAGTTCAACAAGTCTCATACTGTGGCAAGCAAGGCTTAGCTCATTTGCGAATTTTAACACAACTGTATCATACTTTGGCAAGATGCTCATGTGCTCTTCTACTCGGTCGGCTAGCCAGTTTACCTGATCTACTCAATTCAAAGAAAGCTTAGCTTTTAAATTAGAAATTGAGCTATTGAAATTACGTCTGTCTTTCGTTTCGCTTGTGAATCACCCAACTGTAAAAGGCTGAGGATGTCTTCTATGATATTACCCGCTCTGGCTGATGTCTGTGACATGGCGTTCTAGAGATCCCGTGTGACCTCACCTGGGAGTACAAGGAAGTATCCCATGGATGTTGTGCTGCCTGGTACTTGTGTCACTCTTATGAGGGGATGACGACAGCTTTCTGTCACCCTTTCGTCTGAGGTGCTCCCAGGCAGGCCCCTAGGCATACACAATATCAAAAGCAAATTCATCTTGGTTTCCTTGCTTCCAAGATATCAAGACTGCTCGTGAAGTTATCAAACGTTACTTATTTGCCTAAGAAGCAAGTGACATTGAACATCTTGCTTTTGGGATCTAGAACTTCGTAGCTCGCTTCAGCTTGGTATCAACTTTTAGAGCTAGTACTGGATCTTGGCATCGACCAGCCATATTCCCATCCAACACGTCAAAAGTAAACTCAATCGAGTATTCGCCCCTCTCACATGTCAAAGCGTACAGGTATGGCGCGTTCGTCGATCTGTTTGATGGAAAGCACCATCCTCTTCTGGTGGCATCCCTTTGCCTCGTCCCCCCACCGTTCCTGCTTCGAAGCCACGCTAGGTACGTCATGGGTTCTTTTCCGCCTGCGCCACACTGCCCCGCACCACTCAACTGCTCTCCCCTCTTCTGGCTGTGTGATCGCCCTCAACGTCAACATCTGCTTCTTCTGCCTGCATCTGCGACATCGAAAACACGCTACCACCCACTAACTACATAAGAAAAGTTTCTCTGTGCCAACACTTCTTCTCTTTGAAAGAACACCCACACACACACGAACATATCGAGCATTTCACTACTACAGTCAAATCTCAAAACAAACCAACAAAGCAAACAGATCAGATCATCTACCACCATCATGTCTGCCAGCACAGTCAACGTCAAGAACATCAGTTCTGCTACCAGTGAGAAAGAGATCAAGGATTTCTTTTCCTTTTGGTAAGCCTCCATTGCAGTCTTGCTCCTAAATCATGTTCTATCTTTGTGACAGCTGCTAACTTCTACCAGTGGTAAGATCAGCTCTATCGAAGTCACCAAGTCCGGAGAGTCGCAAAATGCCACCGTAACTTTCGAAAAGGAGACTGCCGCGAAGACTGCCCTCCTCCTCGACAACACCCAACTCGGTGCCACACAAGTTCAAGTTTCCAGCGCCACTGGATCTAACGATGATGATGGAAGCCACTTCACACAAAACACCGAGCGAGACAGCGATGAGATCACACAAGAAGAGAAACCCCGTGCCCGTATCGCTGCTGAGTACATTGCCCACGGCTACGTACTCGGTGACCAGGCCATCCAGAAGGCCATCGATCTCGACACCAAGCACGGAGTTTCCAACCGCTTCTTGTCCACCCTCACCAACCTCGATCAGAAGTACCATGCCACCGACAAGGCCAAGTCTGTTGATCAATCCTATGGTGTCACCCAAAAGGCCAACAATCTCCTCACTGGCCTGACTTCCTACTTCGAAAAGGCCGCCGGAACTCCAACTGGCCAGAAGCTCGTCAACTTCTACACCCAGAGCAGCAAGCAGGTCCAGGACATCCACGCAGAGGCTCGCCGTCTTGCCGATTTGAAGAAGCAGGATTCTGGTGTCACAAAGGTTCCCGGTACCGAGAAGACTACTTGTAAGTGTGCTTCAGATTCTACGAACTGCCCATGTGAGGCAGGAAAGTGCGCTTGCAGCGGCTGTTCGAAGTCCGATGTTGAGAAGGTTTCCAATACCGAGAAGACAACTTGCAAGTGTGGTGGTGACACGAAGGTGTGCGGCTGCGCACCTGGAAAGTGTTCATGCAGCGATTGTCCAAAGGCCGAGACCGAGCCCGTTGCTGGCACCGACAAGACGACCTGCAAATGCGGAGGAGATGACAAGAACTGTCCATGTATGTTGGCCCCATAATTCAGTATCTCAGGAGCTCTTTATCATTATAAAGGCTCTACTGAGATATGCCTAATGAGTACCTACTGACCATCCATTACAGGTGAAGCCGGCAAATGTGCTTGCAGCGGTTGCTCCAAGTAAACGAGCCAAGACGAATTCGACCGATTTCCCTGATGCGAGGGTTTCTTTGGGCCGGATTTCCAAAAACTTGTACTTTTATCATTTTAGATGAGGTTTTTGCTGACGAGTTGCGCGCGTGTTTGCTTTCAGCCCCTAGCACATCCACCCCTTCTGCATCTGCTGTCGCTTCGGAGGGGACGGGAGTTGTTGAGAGCACAAAAGTTGCACCATTGGAGCCTGAGAAGATTACATATGCTTGATTGGTCTGCGCTTTGTCGTTTGCCTCTCCTGTCTTACGATGCGATGCGATTCGACTCGATGCAATGCGTGCTTGTGATGCATACTTAATTCTTTGAGTTTTGGTTGGTTGGGTTGAGTTGGCTTGAGCGGGAGTGGGAGCGGAGATACCAGAGCTTTGAGGTGGGATGGGAAGATGGATGATTGAAGGATGAATAGCAATTGCGATGAACTAACGAACACTACCTATGTATTATGAATGAAATTCATGGTGTCCCTTACGATATAAGTCTATTCTCATTGTGAAATAGATTGAAATGACTTGAGAACATGTGATGAACATGTGAACACTGAACTTCAAAAACAGCATATCCGCTCTGCCGCCCCCCCCCCCCCCCCCCCCCCCCCCC
>Ga0207886_10087_pt1 | contig 165355 bp, 152 predicted proteins | sample LinPmetageLP35_FD_184048 | JGI IMG/M metagenome (GOLD analysis project Ga0207886, IMG submission 184048) | Marine viral communities from the Pacific Ocean - LP-35 (SPAdes) | ecosystem: Environmental > Aquatic > Marine > Oceanic | place: Pacific Ocean | collected 2009-08-31 | reverse complement strand
TAGTAGCAAAATCAGGTGGGAAACCTATTAGAGGCCATGGATGGTGATGTTGTTATGTAATATAGTCATTTAGTCAAAAAATCGTGCTTTTGGAACCTCATTATATTTTGGTGGGGCTGACTAATCCGCACAGAATTCGTGCACCCACTGTTGCGTGCTGAACGAGAATGGAACGCGGGGTAGATCCACTTCCCCATTATCTCGACCATGCCCCCAAAACAGATTTCTGCTGAAACCAAGCCTCTTCCAAGCCTCAGCGAACCTTCTTCGAGCATTCTTCGAAATTCTAAACCCCTTGGAAATACGGAGATCACTCAAACAACAGAATAGTGGAACCCTTGTGATCCTCAGCCCTGCTAACCTGTTGCCTGGGACAAGGCCTGATCAGCGACTGACATCATTTGACGTACATTCGAGTATCACGAAGCAGGTCCGAGGCTGTGTCGGCCATCACCCATCATCTCAAGCCCACAACGGTCCATAAAGTTATTGGTCCGCCTGCAGGAAATCTGGAAGCCTACTTGGCAAGCTGTACAGTGACGACCTTTTGACATCTCCAAGCTCTCTCCCAAGCCTCGCGATCTTCAATAGTCCGAAAACCGTAGCACATCTACTACATATAAGAAACGCCTCGACAGCTTCAAGATGCCTTTCACAATCAAAACATTCACTTCGAGCAATCCAGCCGAGAGAGCTCGCCGCAATTCCACAAAGATGTCTTCCCCTCAACAACCAACCATGCTCGCCTACCGCGACGAGAACAACACGACCATCAAATACGCACCTTCAGCAGCAGCGGCACAACAACATTCAAACGATGACTCCGATGGCGAAGCATTAATACAACCTCCCGAGCAGCCCTCTGAACTCTCAGAACACGACAAGCAGCACTTCACCGCCACAGGCCGTCCCCAACCCACGTTCAAACCCAGCGGCCTCGCCAACCTCGGCGGACATATGTACACCGTGCCTCAACTCCTTCCCAAGCGGTATACCGATGATAGCATCATCCCCGCCATCATCACAGACGTGATCCCCGCACAGAAATCACCAGAGACAGACACCGGGAAGAAGTCAGGCGGTTTGCTGAGCAAACTGAAAGGAAGTAGGGAGAAGGAGCAGAAGGATAAGATCATGAAGGTGGTGTATATGCCGAGGAGGGAATACCAGAAGTGGTTTGCGAGGGATGAGAAGGGGAATTATGTGGGAAGTGAGGAGCATAGACGGTGGACGGAGGAGGAGCTTGAAGAGGCTTTTAAGCAGTATAAACCGGAGCCGACGAAGGAGAAGAAGACGGGACTGTTGAGTGGGACGGATGGTAGGTCGTTCCCTTCCTTGAATAATTTTGCGAATGGTGACTGACTGATTGATGATTTACAGGCATCAAGACTGGCGGCGCGTTGAGTTCGCTGTCGCAGGGCTTGGCATGATATTATATCTGTTCTTGAGATTTCGAAAGTAGCATACATTGTTGCGCAAGTCTATGGCTTTTTCGTGTTAGAGATAGGACTGGTAGAATTGCCTGACTTCTCTTTATCGTTCGGATGGGTGGGAAGGCGGACTTGGAAATACCCTTGCTTTTAGGCGCTGTTATTACTGAATTAAATGAATATTTCGTGTGACTATATTCTGAATACTTGCTGTATTGGCTGAAGTGAGATCTGCCTCCTTCGCTTGATATCCCGTATACATGATCTCATCGCCAAATCACTACTTACGAAGTAGCTCTGTGCATCCTGACTTTCACTCCGTCACCGGGCTGAAGGGTGATGGTCATGCCTTTCTTCAAAGGACCCGTCATGTCTAAAGCTTCGATCCTGTCAAATCGTTGCAGGACCCGTACGATCACGAAACTCGCTTCGTTAAGTGCGTATTGTTCTGTATGTTCTCGTCAGCAGTAATCTTCAACGTACGTGCTCGCAACAATAACCTCGCAAGTACAAAGAAAGTACATTTACGAATACAAAGTGGGAAAATCGAAGGAAGACAAAGAGAAACAGAAAAACTCACGACCCAAACAAATCCTCGGTCCCCCAGAAAACGCGATCATCTCCCACCCCAACTTCCTCCCCTCCCATCTACTCGGTCGGAAAACATCCGCATCCTCACCCCAGATATCCTTTCGCCTATGCATGACATAGCTATGATATCCAACCTGCTCCCCCTTCATCACCGCAATCGGCTGCTTCCGGTCTTTTCCTCCACCAGTTGGCAACACTGTATTCCTCACCGCACCACGACCATTAAGCGGAACGATTGGGTACAAACGCAGGACTTCGTACAGCACGTGCGTGAGCTCTTTACAAGCTTTCAGTGACGCGAAAGAGGGTTCAGTCAAGGGTTTTGTCTCAGACCCGAAAGTTGAAAGAACAGTGTTGCGAAGGGAAGCGTAAATCTCCGGATGTCGAGCAAGCAAGAGGATCGTCCAGCCTAGCAGTGCAGACGTGGTATCTCTGCCCGCCAGCAAAACATGCAAAGCTTGATCTCGCAACTCGATCGGATCACGAGTCTCCGCCACCAGAGCATCCAACAACACGAATTTCTTCTTCTCGCCATCCTCAGCTTGCTGTAATTGTCGCTTGTGGTCTGGATCTAGCGCGAGCTTGACGAAACGATCGGCCATTGCTTTGACGGTGTTGCATGCTTCTTTGTGAGCCTTTGGGAGGGGCCACCATGCTGGGCGGCGGAAGCGGAGGCGGGAGACGACGTATTCTTGCGCCGTGTTCATGGCTTCTGCGAATGTCATATTTTCTTCTTGTTCTTTGGAGTAGCCGGAGTCTTCGGCGTGAAGGGCGGTCGTTTGGCTGTCGACTGATTGGCCGAAGAGGAACTCGGTGCTGGCGTCGAGTGTGAAGCGGTAGAGGAGTGGCAGCCAGTCTGCGCTCTCGACCCAACCGGAAGCGTTTTCCTGCGGGAGAGCTTTGAAGAGGACGTTTAGATGGCGACCTGCTGCTTCGAGATCACTGACTTGGTCGCGTGTGAACTGAGGCTTGAGTTGATGTCTGTAATGAGCCCATGCCTCACGCTCAGCAGTAAAGATGCCGTTGCCTAGAAGAGAGTGGAAGGCATCGTTACGAGCAGGTCCAAGTTCATAGTCGTGGAACTTGGTGGCTAGCACGGCTTGGATGTTTTCTGGTTCGGCGGTGAAGACTGCACTATGAAAGAACATGTTGTGCATTCGGTACGTGTTGCATCCCATGTCTAGATTTCGCTTCAGGACGAAATCGTCGAGAAAATCAAGACCTGAGGTGATTTAGCGCTCAGGTTTGACAACAACAGGAACATGTGGAATTGGTTATTTTAATCAGAATAGAGCACGAGATAGCATACCTTTCAACTTCGTGAGAAGAAACCACACTCGCTCCAGTCCCCACGGCCACTCATTAGGAACCTCAGGCGCATCTGCACATCCATACTGCTCTCCCCATTTCCTCAATTGCCTGAAGCTCCACCAGCTCTGAACATTAGCATATGCCAACCACGACACTAGAAACAGTGCTATAGCTTGAAGATAGAAAAACACCATCTCGATCCAAGATATGCAGCACAGTCAGAACTCAATCCAGCAACAAAGCTTAACATGCGCAAAACGATATCGAAAAACAATCCAATACCACAGACGTGGGAAAGTAAGCAAATATATACCAAAGCCAGATACAGTGGACAGATCTCGATACTTAGCCAGAGTGTTCAAAGATGCGAACCCGAAACCCTACCTACCTTGGATACTCTCCTACATGCTAGTAATAGCCTTGCACGAATTACTTTCCGCAAAGAGACAAAAACACCAATGAGGCACGGAAATCAGCTCACTCCTTGGCTTTATAATCCAGATAAGGTACTCTGATTGGTCTGATCGGAAATCCAGCCTATCGCACTCGCCTCGCTTGTCTCGCTTCCGCTTCTCAGATTCCGGCGGTGGGTTTTTAGGCCGTCTCGCATCGCAATCGCTGCTTGCATCTTGCTTGTGATGCTGGCCTGATCTAGTCTATCTTGATCTTGGCTGACTATCTGCAACTTGCAGGGCTGAATGGAAGAATTTGAGAATCCGAGAATCCGTTGCGTATGATTTGTTGGGGGTAATGGTATTTGTTTGGGGGGTGCGAGCTGGGAAAGGAAAGCTGGATGTTGGAGGTGACTTGGCGTCAGCCAAGCCACGTGAGTATGCTTAATGCAATAAAGACAAGACACGTACGAAGAGAGGTCAGCTTTTCGGATATGAGACTTTGAACTTTAATCTCCTATTTCCAACATCCACTTTCTTCGAGATCAAAAGAGAATTGGGATCAGGTATCAGGATCAAATCTACCACGTGAGCCCCACAGAGCCTCATCTTCATGTGGGACGTCCCAAACAGCTGGCACGCGCAAACCTGCCGATCTCCAAGATCTTCTCAGCTCGTTTGGTTCCGTGGGGCTTTCTCGCAAGCCACCAACACGCCTCGACTCCACAACGACAGACAACGTCCGTTTCAGCGCACCTGTCAACGTCGGATCGTCTCTTTGACAGGTAGATCTCGACGTGCAACAAAAGTCCTGAGGGCATTGCTAAGGACGGGCTGTACCGCCTTGGCCTCTTGCGCTGACTCGGACTCGGATGTGAAGGTCGATGTGAAGCTACGGGCCGGGATGGTGGGGGTCGAGAGAGTGGAGGATAGTTGGATGCTCAAGTGTTCAGCACCCTGATGGTTTCTGCTTAGTTGGATAGTTTGATGTAAATGTTGGTCTTGTATGCTTATTCTGGGTTCTATGTATGACCCTTGCTCTATTGTCTGTACATGTATATCATCAGACGTGACAGGATAGCCTTAAAATGTAACGTTCTCTCAAGAGCACTCTCACAAGGTCCCACACCCTCAATCCGAATCACTATCATCCGAATCCGGAAATCCATTAAACACCTCCTCCTCATCACTCTCTTCCAGCGTAATCATCTCTTCCTCCCCTTCCATCTCCTCTATCTTCACTCCGAACGAAGCATTGACGTCCCATCTGTCACCCTTCGCATTCTTACTGACGTATTTGACAAACTTGAGAACACCGCTATCGCGCAGAACAATGCTCAGTTTATTCCAAGATGCCGGCATCGTGAAAAGAACATTGTCGTCTTCTGTCTCGTCGGAGGTCTTGTAGACAGCGGCGTCTTCGTCTTCGTCATCGTCACCTGCCATGTAGACTTCGTGACCACCGACATCATCTCCCTCTTCCTCTTGCACTTCCTCCTCGAGCTCATCGGCCTCCGATGGTTTTGGCTTGCCGTTGGACTTCGATTCCCCGTTCTGCTTTGGCTTGGATCCGTTGGTCTTCGCTTTGGACTCTTGTCCCTCTTCTCCCTCGTCTTCATCTCCATCATCGGTATCTTCATCTTCCTCTACCTCATCTGCACCCCAGCCGGGAGTTGGAGTTAATCCCAGACTGATCTCCAGCCGTGGCTCTCCATCGTGACTAGTAGCTAGATTATAATCGAGCCCACGTCGGAACCTCCGTGCCAAGATATCATAATTCTCGATATTGCACTTGGTAGCAAGCTCCAACCATAGTCGGAATTGACGACTAGGTAGGAAGACCTCAGTCAACTCCTTGATGGGGTCCTCCAACGAAGCTTTGTCGACTTTTGAGCTGTTGAAAGGCTGCAGGTATAGGAAGCGGTGTTTGTGTGGCGGCCGAGCGACCTTCCAAGGTCCTGTTCGCTCTATCTCCTCGCTACTTTCTGGGAGGAGAGTCGCCTCTTGTGCTTCGACATATTCTCGAACTCTAGCAGAGAATTTGTTCGATAGAAGACCATCGAGTGTAACCGTTGATGCATCCATAAAGCTCTCTGCGATATCGTCCAGCGTATCGGGTGTGAGATACGTCGGAGCCATATACTTCAGCAAGAAATCAAGATCGGCTTCGTCCAGTTCCTTCTCTGCGGCTGGTTCCGCGGCAGGTTCGACGGCAACCGGCTGTGGCTTGGGAAAATCGTAACGATCTGGGTTGCCTTGAAGTTGTTTCAAACTGCTATTCTTGCCCCATTTCTCTTCCTCTCCTTCAATATATCCCTCCTCCCCAATCTGAGGAATATGGAACCATCCGCTGATAGCCATTCGTATTCTTCCGCCATCTTTCTTCAATTGTTCTTCGTCTTCGGCATGATAGACTTCTTCGACGTCGTGGAAGCTCAAGCCTGGCTGTACCGCGAAGAAACTCAGCTGGTTCCAGGCCGGAGGTATAATCTTTGTGGTATCTGGTGTGGGGGTAATGGTCGTAACTCCGTCGTCTTTGTGTGTGGTTGTAGGGAATAATCTGAGAGCTCCACCCCATTCCTCCTTCCATGGTATGTCTGGATCTGTCAGATAGAGGATGTAGCTGATTCTCCGGCTGCCAATCACATCATCGTGACACAGCAGATGGCATCCAGGCGTATAGACATTGATAGCCATATCCGTCTTCCTGCCACTCAATTCTCCTGATCCCGTAATTGTAGAAACGTATTTTCTGAATTTGGACGAGTACATGGCATCTCTCAGCCTGAGCAGAGATGGCAGCTTCTCAAGAGCACCATCATCCAGTCCATCCAGGTTGGCAAGATCTCCAGATTGGTGTATTTTGTAGATATCCGTTTCCTTCGGGGTGAACTGAACATTCTCTTTGATTTCGTTGCGGACGGCACGAAGCAGTTCGTCGTTGATGAGGGAGCTGATGACACTGTGTTTGTATGGTTCTGACTCGGCATAGTCTTTCGTGTATTTGCTCAGGATATCATTGGCAAAGAGACCTTTGCGAAAACTCTTGTGGACATCTTCCTCTGCCAGAACTGTTCCGAGGCTGTCAGTATTCGCGGGGTATCGTTGGCAACAATTGCGGCCGTACCTGTCTTTGCACGCTTCTTAAGAATGCCTTTGCCATTCTGGCCATTTGATTGAGTATCTGCCTTGCGCTTCATGGTGTTTGTAGAGGAATTGATGTGTTGTGGAACAGGAATTGGAGAAGATGGGAATATCAGTCCATTTCAACAAATTTTGGTGGAGCGGCATTATCTGCCCATTCTCACCGACATTTTTCAGCGGGCTCTGACCTCAGTGGTTGCATGATCGCTGAAGCGCTGGCCGACTCAGCCGAGAAAGGGGTATGCAGAGAAACTCGTTCTGATTGAACCTCGAATGCATACAATTATGATTTCTTTTGGCGCGATATGCGTGTAAGCGCTCGATGCTGCAGATTGATTGTCTATGGACGCCCATGAAGATCCGGAAGGCTTCATGCAGGTCACTTTCCTGCAATTGGATCCTACGCGTTGTTGGCCGTCAAAGACTACCTTATCTTCACGCGCCAGAAAGCGCGGTGTCAAACGCGTGAGGAAGAAAGTCTGGGATCGCATTCATGCAATTGTGAGTCTTGTTTGGGAACCTTGATCAGTCTCTTATTCTCGGAAGCCTGACAAGAGACTGATGGAGAATATGCCATTTCATATATTATTCTATTCTTGCTTGCTTTGTTTTCATACTACTTGGCCTCGGCAATTCTTTTGTAGCCCGAAGAGGAAGGTCAAAGTTGGCCGGGATCATTTCGTCAAGCCTTCCATCGAAGAATGGGATGTGTATCTTTGCACTCATCAGCCTCAACTTTTCTCTCTTCACTTCACACTATACAATTTTTATTTCAAAGCAAGCCAGGTATCATGAGTTCCTTTGACATTGCGACTGCCCGGGATCAGTTCCCAGCCTTGAATCAACCGCAAGTCTTCTTTGACAATGCAGGAGGAAGCCAAACTTTAGGCAGTGTGATAGACTCGTAAATCGTTCCCAGCAATTTCAAGGTCAACATCTAATAACTGAAAGGATCTCAGATTACCTATCAAAGACGAATGTTCAACTTGGAGCATCATATGCCGTCGGCAAGAAATCAACTGCACACTATGAAAGTGGATACGCAGCAGCAGCAAAGTACATCAACACATTACCGGAGAACATCGGTCAGTCAAGCTGCTCAAGCATCAAGTGCACAGAATATTTACAATAAGCAGTCCTAGGATCTTCCACCACATCCCTCTTCCGAACCTTATCCTTCGCGCTCTCCTTCCCAGCCGGCTCAGAGTTCGTCATCTCTAAGGTCGACCATGAAGCCAACATCGCCTCTTGGGTAGACCTCGCTGCCCGTCAGAACCTGACCATCAAGTGGTGGTCACCTAAAGCAGGCACGAACCCTAAGCTGGAGGCATCTGATCTCAAGGATCTGCTCACAGAGAAGACTGTACTTGTCACGTGTACACATGCTTCGAATATCTTGGGCACGATCCACGATATCGCAGCCATTGCGAAAACTGTCCATACCATTCCCGGTGCGATGCTATGTGTTGATGCTGTAGCTTATGCCCCGCATAGGCAAGTTGATGTCAAGGCTCTGAATGTCGATTTCTATTGCTTCAGTTGGTACAAGGTATTTTGGACGAACCCACTAGTATCACATCACGTAATTGACCATGAATAGGTATACGGGCCTCATATGTCCATGCTCTACGCCTCGCCAACTGCGCTGAAAGCCGTAAAGTCTCTTGGCCACCACTTCAATCCTTCTTCCACTCTCCAAGACAAGCTCGGCCTTGCTGGTTCCTGCTACGAACTCACAGCCTCCATCCCAGCTGTGTTAGCTTACTTTGGAGACAACCCAGCAGAATCGTGGGCAGCAATCGAGAAACACGAGGAGAAGTTGCAAGGTACTCTGTTAGAGTATCTGAACGCCAGGTCAGATGTCACCATTTATGGTGAGCCGAGCTCGGATACCAAGAAGCGAGTCAGTACGATTGGGTTTGTGGTTACGGGAAGGAAGAGTAAGGATGTGGTTGAGGCTGTAGATGAGCTTTCGAATGGGGAGATGGGTATTAGATGGGGCACGTTCTATAGTGTCAGATTGGCAGGTGAGATCCTGAATCTGGAGTACGATGGAGTCGTGAGGGTTTCGATGGTGCATTATAATACTCGTAAGTCCTCGCTATTCTAAGGTGTTTGAATGTTAATTCATGATAGTGGATGAGGTTAAGCAACTGATCGGAATGTTTGATAAGGTTTTGGGAAAACCCTAGATAGCCTTGCATGACCTAGACATCGAATACGACATCGAATAGCAATAGTGTTTGAAGATCTTTTGATTAGTGGCTTCACCTCATTGTAATGTAGTCTCCCATTTCAAAGACTCTAACGGGCCGAGAGGGAAGAATAGCAAAGTCTCACTTCTTCCACCTCAAGGCTTCTTCTTGAGCTCCTCCCAATAACCTCTCCAATGCCTCATCTCCATCTGCGAAGACTTAACCACCACCCACTCAAATAACCACTTCGGCAACAAATCAGGCATCGGCCAAATCAACGCATGCGGTAAATAAGCAGCAACAACATCCCTTCCACAACCAACTCTCGCCAACGCCGTCCTCGCCAAAGTTTCCGCCCCAGGTCTGAACAAATTTCCCTTCGTCTTATCCCACGCCACCTGCGTGACACCTCCAGTCATGATCCCCAAGACCTCAATCTGACTCCTGATATTTTTCAATATCCCATCCGCTCCGGTCACAACCTCACACTCCGCCTCCAACTCCCTCTTCAACGCCGTCGAAAACGTCAAATCAAACGCCTTCGCTGCAGAGTAAATACTCATATACGGCATCCCAAAATCCGACATCGATCCCATCGTCATAATCAAGGCCGGTCCACCATGCCTCTTCAGAAGCGGCAACATTGCCCTCGTCATCTGAGCCGGAAACCGGGCATTCACATTCAACAAACGATCAATATCACGAGGCGTGTACTGGATATACGGCTCCATGAACGGGCCATCGTACTTCTCGCCTCCGCCAACGTTGTTGATGAGGATTGTGACATGTAGATCTTTCAGACTGTCAACTGCATCCTTGATCTCGCGGTTAGCATCTACGCCATCCCGCGAGGCGTCTAGCACCAAGTCTCGGAAATCGAGATCAGGATGTGCGTCTTGCATCGATTGGCGGATCGTTTCGAGTTTGAGTGGATTGCGGCCGTGAAGGATTATGTTGAAGCCTTTTGAGGCGAGGAGTGAGGCGTAGGATTTGCCGATGCCGTCGCTGGAGCCGGTGATTAGTGCCCATGGTGGATGGTTGGTAAGTGGTTGCAGGTGGTGGTACCGCAGGATGGAGGAGGGCCGGATGTAGGTGTAGATGAATCGAAGGGCTTTGAGAGTGAAGAGGGATGTGCTGGCTATGCCGATTGATGTGAAGACTTTGAGGGGGACTTCCATACTGTGTTTGAGCTTAGGTGAGTTGATATGGTATCCTGAATGAATAAAATCGTGTTGGATTCTTGGATCTTGATCTTGGATATCTTATCGGGGTTTTTTTTTGGGGTTTTGTTCTGTTTGCTTCTCTGTTTGTATTTTCTTGTTATCACTTCATGGGTGCTGTCACATATATCTTGAGTGCTGGTGGGGTGACTGCAACAGTGGTAACACGATGAGAAGCGAGGCGTATTGGAGGCGTCGAATAGGGGTCGCGAAATTCTGTTTACCCGAGTTTCCCCGCCTTCACCTGTGATCAGTCTCGCCACAAGTGCTTTTGCATCAGAAACAAGATCTATTTGGTCTTTCGTTTTAAATTGGGATTATTATGTAAGTCCCGAAGATCGGATTAATCAATTGCGGGATAACGAAAGTCATTTGTTAAAATCAGTACTAAACTCCGCTCAATACTGAAACACTGTATGGATGTTTACTCTGTCTGAAATCAAGGGGTATATTCTGAGCAATCTCCGATGATAGTTCCAAGAAAGAAGAACTTATTAGCTTGGCTCTTTTACATAAACTCTGCAGCATGAAGATATTTCAACACTTCTTTACGAACACGCTTGAAGTTGGGACACACAATCAAGGGAAGCAACGATAGCTGGTAAATGCTTGAAAGATTCTTTGAGTCCAGAGTCAGAATCCACCAATGAGCCGATCTGTACATGTTGCAGTCTTTCATTTTGAGTCAGACATCAAGACATAGTGAGACCAAACGATAGACCGCATCCCCTTGTCGCGTCAATCATTGAAGATGCTTCCAGTGAACCGAAGATCTTCTAGACATCCTTCCTATGCTCAATAATATCCCCAAAACAGAAAGCTTGCTCACAGACCCCACCGAAGCAGCACGCCAGTCCGTACTTCGCAAAATACGAGTCCTTCGCGCTGAACACTGCACACCCATTCCTCAAGACGGCATGCCCACCGCTCCAGAGAGACCATCGTTCAAGATCGCGATCGGTAAAGATGGCAGTCTCAAGCTGCAAGCCGACAAATCATCCACTAGCCAGGACTTGCAAGTCATCGACACCAAAATTGGCAGCAGGCAAGCAGCATTGATCTCAATTCTGTACGACTTCGTTCACAGCAACAAGAAGTTCATCATCTGCTGCATCGCCGGCGTGACTGTCTACTGCTATCTCATTGCACCACCTATGGCCTGGGCTACCGACTCGGTATACATAACAAAAGTTATGGCCGAGACTCAGAAGGTCGTTGCTGAGACGCAGAAGATGGTGGTTGAGAAGCAGCGGGGCTCATCCAGCTTCTGGATTTGCGCTGCATTGGCGGCAGCATGTGCGTTCACTAGTGCTGGTCGTCGTTTTGCACGGGCGGTTTCCAGGAAGTTGGAAATCTGGTGATGCTCATCAGTAGCTGAATTGAGCCCAAGTCAGGTTTCCTGCTGTTGTCGGGCAAAGAGAGAATATACTTTCTGTGTTTGGGATTCCGCTTGAGGAACACATCCATTGGCACTGTCTGCGGTTCAGAATAAGGAGTTAGGGTTAATATTGTCTTAAGACGGGGATCAGGGTGTATTGTACTTATTATCACCGGAAGTACTGGACAGGATATGGCATAGAGATGAAAAGAAGACCTGTGCAGAACCCAAATTTTAGCGAGGCGACATTGGTCGTACTGTGATGGACATCCGAGATATACTTGAGTACTGAGCCTAGACACGGTATTTTGCGAGCTCTGTATCTCATAAATGAAGTGTTCATCATGGAATTGAAAATGTAAAAAAGGAAAAACATGCTGAATCAACGCCAACCGTAAGATAATGCCCCAAGATGCAATGAACTGAAACTCCACGTACAGGCCGGTCATGCTCCGCTTCGTGCATCGAAACATACAGTGCCAGTCACCCCAGACTACAGCGATAAAGCTAACCCAGAACTCAAGAAAGTAAACAGTCTCCTATGGCATTTCCATATGATTTCCATGCAAGTCACGATCTTTTACTCCGCCAATCACCGCAAGAACAGCTCATGAATGCTGAAGAGGTTATCACCTTCAGCGCGATCCCAACCAATCACGACCCTCCCTTCCCCTTCCCAACCAACACAAAATATATTTCCCTCCCTTCGTAACCAACGCCAAGATCTTCCAGTAAACCAACAAGCACAGCAAAATGGGTATCAAGACACACATTTCCACGACGGCCGTAAGAGAAGTCATGATGCGATCAAGCATCGTCAAAGGCGGAAGTGCGAAGAACGACCGTACAGAATCATAAACACTGCTTAGACGATCTGGGTCTTGAGGTGGCTGTGGTGTGTATACGGCGGGAATGGGAATTGGATTTGGGTTGATAGGATGGTCTGAGATGGAAGAACATCCTGAAGAGCTGCGGTGAGACGGAGGGTGTGAGAATGCGGAGAATGATTCTGTTTCTGACGATGATGAGGCCGAGGAGGTGCGCCTTTCCATCTGATTGTGAAATTTTAAAGCTGTCTCAAGACCCGAGGGAGAGTTTGAAGTTCTGTCGTGAAATTTGAAGAGTACTCGTGAGTCGTAAGCCTTCTAAGCCAACCTTTCTGCAGTCTTCATCCCTTGCATCGCCACCTCGCCATCACTAGACACTCTCAATCACGACAAACCTCCTTATAATGCCCATCCCTCTTACCCGTGTGAATCCACCCTTATTCCATAAGATTACCAATAATCGGAACGCAGAAACTAGAAACGAGAGAATGAATATGGATAGGACTTCAGATTACGTGTTGTCTGCGTCGCATTCTAACCAGTCTTGAAATCTTACAATGATCGACATCTTACCAACACGAGATGATGAAATGTCTCCAATTTCCTTATCAAAGTTCCATCCACAAGCCAGGATACATAACAGATGCTACCAAGGATTCTAATATTCCGAGCGAACTCGAGTACAAGACAGTGCCAAGAATCCTTTCTCGTCGCTTGATCCACCATTCTGACCATTTGTTTTCGGGCGTGGATAGTGAGTGTCGAGTGAACAGTTCAAAGGGCAAAAGTTACACTCATATAGAATGGAAAAGGAATACCCAGTTTACGAAAACATCCCGCAGCCCCTTGAACACCTCAGGCTTTCTGTTGAGGTTTTCCCACTTATTGTGCACAACAGTTGTAAGGCGCACATGCAGGTCGCTCCCTTACTGTATGCTCCTCCGCGCTATCTTCACCTGCCCCGCATGATTCGATTCATTCACAGTACGATCATAAGCTACCGTTCGGGAAGGGACAGGAACAGCTGAAAACGAGCCTGAGATTAGAGTCTAATGCCGCAAAATACATGCATGGCAGCAATTGGATCTCGCGAACTAGTACTAGAAGTAAATGCTAGCTTAAGCCGCAGCAAAGATCGTTGCAGAGCAGGGCAGAGTAGAGCAATGCTATAACCGTGCTCAAGTATCTTTCCTTACTACTAGCAAATGATGGACTGTTATCACAGAGGACTTCAAACTTATCGTAAGTCAGACCTTCCCAGAGACTTTGGCCAGTTGTCGTGCCCCACACTCCCATTTCCTGACCGTCCGACTTCGCGGTCCTGTGGCGCTGAGTTGTGCTTTGTGGCTGTATAGAGTATGCTTGATGTTTGAGATCATTTCGAGATATGAAAGACTACGTTACAACTACTAAGTGTAGTTGGGAACTGGGTTGGGAAATACCTTGGTTCGAGATGGGTGAAAGCAGGCGAACGCGTTATCACCTCGCTTTTTCAGAGAGCGAAAACAATTTGGGATCTCAATTACGGATATGATGATTCTCTGATCAGCCTAGCGATTCGCGTCAATATCATTTACTCATGATCAAGTTCGTTTCTATATACCAAGTGTGACGTAAAACTCGTGCTTGTTCCTGAGATTCCCTCACTGCATGCACTGAACGTGATGGATTTCAGCGGGTTCCCGCTGAAAGCAGACGATCGATTTCATGAAATGGAATTGAGTCGTACCGACTGTTACGTATATGCTTGAACCACAAATTTACATTCCCATACCTCCCTCCCTCCACCTTATCAAACACAAGTCCAATGTTAACGCCACCATCCCATCTGCCCCACCCTAAATATTCTTCCTCTTCTTAATCCCCACCAAACACTCCAACGGCTTCCTCAAGAAACCCTCCCTCGTCTCCAGCGACTTCTGATACAACTCAAACTCATACCTCCTAAATGTTGTCGCCACAATCAGCGCCAACTCCATCTCCGCCACATTCCTCCCCACACAACTCCTCGGCCCGTAACTGAACGGAATAAACCCATTCTTCTGCCTCTCAGTCAGATTATCCCAGCGGTCAGGCACGAACTCGTCGGCGTTCGATCCCCAGATTTCCTTGGAGTGGTGGATCGTGTATGCGGGGACAGAGAGGACCGTGTAAGGAGGGAAATGCTGTCCTAGGATCTCGACGCCTGCGCCCGGGGGAACGACACGTGGGAGACCGAGGGAAGATGTGGAGTGGATGCGGAGGGTCTCATTGATGACGTTTTGCATGTACTTGAGATCCTTGACCAGTTCAAAAGTCGGTACGTCCATAGTCTCAGGGATCGCTTGATCGAGCTCTTTACGCAGTTTCTCGAGGACGCCAGGCGTGGAACAGACCCAGTACAGGATAGCGCAGGAGGTGTTAGACGTGGTATCCGAGCCAGCGATGAGTTGCGTCAGAGCTTCGGCGGTCAGTTCTGCGCGGCCGAGTTTCTCGCCATTTTCATCTTTACCTTCCATGAGGCGGGCTAGGAGGTCGACTCGATCGGCATCTTGCTTGCCTTCCAATCGCTGGCTAACCCGAGCGACGGCAATACCGGCAAGATTCTCTACCGCTGCGAGACCCTGGCTGAAGAATGGATCCGGAAGGTATTTGGCGTAAGGTTTAAGTTGAGGGAAGCAACCAAGTGTTCCGGAGACTTCACCGCGGCGATTGAGGACTTCGACTGCGGGGGCGTAGGAGACTGGCGCATCTGGGGTCTTGCGGATCTCTGTGATGTCCTTTCCCTTTTCTAACATGCCGAATGGCTGACCGAATGCCAGATCACCAATCATATCAAAAGCAAGGTAATTATACCAGTGTAGAGCATCGATCTTGGCAAAGCCGCCGTGGGCATTGGTGGCTAGTTTATCCCATTGCTGAACGAATAGCTCGAGGTTCTGGTGCATGTATTTCTCGAATTGGCCAATACTCTTGGTAGAGAAGGTGTGCGAGATGGTCTTCCGCTTGCGGGTATGCTCTGCTCGGTCTCTGGTGTTGAAAAGTCCTCGTTGGATGGACACGAACGCATCGTAGAATTCCCTTTGGCAGACAGTTAGCTTCGAGCTTCTGAGCAGCACCACGCTTCAGCAGTAATTGCCTAACTTACGACTTCAAGAATCCATTTCCATGTCCGTATATCTCTTGAATGGCAGCTTCGTCCGCGACACTGACATGATCCGGCTGGATCCTGACCAGCTTACCATATTTCGCGTGCGCATCATTGACGCTCAAATACCGCTTCCCCTGCCGAGCTTGCAGCAACAGCCACAGATTCGAGAACTTTGCCGCGAAGGGACCTGGCACATCTCGGAGTGCTGTGTTGGATGTGAGATATGGTACGAGCCAGAAGAGCACGAGGGCAACTGGAATGGCGTAGGGCGTGAGGACGAGGTCAGCGATAGACATTTTGGAGCCGAGCCTTTAGCTTGCAGATCTGGATTGCTGCAGGGATGAAACTCGTGGATGTTGCGTATCTATGAAAGAAAGCAATGAAATCGAATAACTCAATAATTCATACAGCCATGGAATGTGTAATCACGGCGACATGATGATGTGAAGTCAGAAAGGCACGAGGTTCAATTATAGTTGTCTCTAACATTGCCGTATCCATGGGCCGGATGGGAATTTAGAGTTGTTTGCTCACCCCGCAGCATGACGACCAACCGAGAAAGCCACCAAGCAGCTCCCCAGATCCGAAGGGGTCCACTAAGGGGGTTCTAGGTGGGTGCAAGTGACCAATGAGAGATCCAGCATTACTCGAAGACCCAGCACAGTGTCTGGATTGTCAGTCTCACGGCGTCAGTTCGGGTCAAAGTCAAGTCCCTTCCTCAGAAGCCGTACTCAAGATGCGGGGTGCTAACGTGGAGACAACACGAAGACTGCAAGAGATATTAAGGTCGGTGTAAGTCGGCGTAGCACGGCGTAACAGTGAACATACTCTTTGTTGCAGTCTCACATAACGAGATATCTTATTGGCTTGAATAGGCTATCGGGTACAAAATCGGTATCTCTGCTCGGAATTGTTCCATTAATTCTTGCATCGGCATGAGAAATCGGCAGGGCACACTACATAAGGCCGTGCCCGCCAATCGCTCTCTACCTGCATCTCGTAGCTCGTAATTCATCCTTCGTAGCCTTGCGTAGCGCATGCAACTCATACCTGGCCTTGTCATTGCTCATAGAGACTCCTTACTTCTCCTCTTATCGACAGCCTCCCTCAATTTCGCAATGACCTCAGCCGGGTCCTTCGCTCCAAATACCGCGCTCCCAGCAACAATGACATTAGCACCAGCATCCGCAGCCTGGTCGATGGTTCCAGGTCCCAATCCACCATCAACCTCAATATTCAGCTCAGGATATCTTTTCCGCAGCTCTGCAACTTTCGGCAATTCGGATGCCATAAACTTCTGTCCACCAAAGCCTGGATGCACTGTCATGACAAGCACCATCTGCAGCAGGTCAGTATCCCATTTTGTGCCCCATTGAACAATTGACCTACATCTGGTACCTCCTTCAAGTCCTTCGATTCCAGGATGTCCCAAAGCACATCAACGGGTGTATCCGGCTTGATCGCAATACCCGCCAGCATTCCCAAGTCGTGAATATATCTGATCAGTTCCTTCGGGCTCGTCTTTAGGTCGCTCGTTGATTCGGGACTTTCAGCTGCTGTGCTATTGATTGCGGCTTCGTAGTGGAAACAGTAGAGATCGCATCCCGCGTTCTGGAATTCCTTGACCCATTTCTTCGGCTACAACATACCGAGTCAGTCTACCAGTCTGCAAACAGGTTACTTCGGTAGTCATACCTCTGCAATCATCATATGGCAATCAAAGGTCCCCTTTCCGTGCTTTGCTGTTGGGCGGTCGACATGGCTTCGGATCTTGGTAACGACTGGTGCTCCGAATGTGATGTTTGGGACGAAGTGTCCATCCATGATATCTGCGTTCCATTAGCATTATCTCAGGAAGTGATATCGAGTAAAACGTGCCTACGTGCAACCAGTCTGCGCCTCTAGCAATAGTATTCGAGCATTCTTTACCCAGATCCGCGAAATCCGCAGATAGGATAGACGGCGCGATGATGGCTGCTGGAGACATCTTCAGAGCTTCGCAGATTTCCTGTATAGACTGGATCACAGTACTGGGTGTTTTGAGGAGTTTGGAAGTTGTTTGAATGTTCAATGGAGAGGAATGCTGGGTTAGCTGTCGGAGATGCGCTGTCTTGGTGGGATGTTTTTGGAGATGCGATGAGATGCCCGCTAAATGCGGGGCAGTTTCCAGGCACGTGCACGACTCGCTTGAAACTCATTTTCTTGGCGCGAATGTCAATAAACATGTCACCGTCATGAAGCTTTTACTTGGGTACATAGTGAGCGTCGACGGGCTCATACATGGACTTAAAGATAATTACGAGTATCTGGCCCTATACAAAGTCTATCTTAGTATCCTGGTAAAACAAACATCTGTGTTTGTTTCCCAATCACATTCAGGCTAGAAATTCAGTTCGAAGACAGGTGCAGAATTCATCGGATTTATCGGTCTGGTGGTATCTAATTGCCTTCCATTTCGCGACTCCAGCTCTAGCAAAGAGAATGCATCATTTAAAAGCAGTGCTCATAAGAACAGATCAGCTTACTTAATGACCTTTCCCCTCGCCCAGAAGTCTCGCCAGCTTACCACCCGCAGGCAGAGCCCGGAAGGGTATCAAGCCAATATCGAGCCTCTTAGCAGCTCTCACACTTGATGTAAACATTCCAATTACCATTATCCCAAGCCTGACCACCCACAGTCTTATCACCAGCACCATCATCCGTAGTGATACACTTATCGACCAGAGCCTGTGCACAATCGGCGAGTAAGAAGCAGGCTTTGCGGAGGTCACAAGTATTTTGCAAAATATTAGGTTCAATAATATGACATATACATCATAGAAGTGTGTTGAGATAGGAATACATACTTTGTTGCACCAATAAATAGCAGCATTTTCAGAGCAGCTAATGCGGATACAGGACGTTCTTGAGACGCCGCAAGCTCCGAAGCCTCCGTTGAGGGTTCTGAGGTAATTGATTCCGGACTTGATGGGTCCGAGGGGGTGGGCTCCAGGTTTTTTGACCGGTTTGTGGGAGGCAGTTGACGTCGGTCATGTAACGCTGTTCATTGTTAGCAAATTAGGAGATATTATTTGACGGTGGTGGAACTCACCTTGTCGAAGATGAAAGCAGTGGTAGCCTCATCGTGTTTCTTGAGCTCAGCATCTGGAGGGAAGGGCAAGAACGGGATTGTAATTGAAGAGGATCGCAATGGTGAGGAGGAGGATGTTGCTGAAGAAGTTGAGAAGCTTCATGTTGGACTCTGTGCAGGTGTGGAAACGACTTTGAGTGGAAGCTCTTTACAATCGGAAGTTGGCTCGAATTGGAAAATGTTCGATATGGATGAGCTTGAGAAGTAGAGTGAAAAAGGTCACAGATTAATGCTTTGGTATTAATCGATCAGCAGCGGAGAGCCAGGCTCTCTGAGTTTTGCGTCATACCAGCAGATGAGGGAATACAACACGTGATATGACTATTCCTTTCTCAGCCTTAAAAACTACATAGAAGCGGCAAGACCTTCCAGTAGACTCTAATCATCTCAATTCTAGCCTCTTTGTCCCTGATATCCTTTGGTCCATGGTTATTGTTGTGCCGTGGCACGCAAGTCAATCAAATGTTCTCGCCTAGCCGAACGTCTTTGTACTATAATTATCAGTGTTTAATGATCGAGTATAAACAGTGAGTGCTGATCGAAAATAGCTTCTTTGAACTACCATGTACAGTTGAATCTAGAGTCTGCAAATAATAGCCTGTTTTACAATATCCTGGGACCTGTTGTGCATAGTCGATACTCAAATATCAGCTGTCACTAGCACTTCTCTACTTTAACAATCACATTCCAAATTTTAACATCCCATGCCTGAGCACCAACCGAATTCTGACCGACCAAGTCTTCGTAAGTAGATTTATCGACAAGTGCTTGTGCATATTCAGCGATGTCGGAGCACTTCTTCTCAAGGTGATAGGCATTCTGCAAACAGTATTAGGAAAGGTCCTAGTCATCTTTGCCCTTTTGGTCATCGCGTCTTGGGTACTTCTCAACGATCCCACATAGACCGGAGATACAGATACTTACATTGTTACAGAGACGAATCCCGCCATGCCAAGAGCAACTGATACGAACACAGGTGTGTGGTGGAGCCCCGCGGACCTTATTGCCCCCCTGGGAAGTTCTGAGATACTTAACACATCCTGAATTGCGTCGAGAGGTGCACGTCCCCATGAGTTTTGGCCAGTGGCCTCGAGACAATTGACGTCGGTCATGTGGCGCTATGTGAACTTTAAGATATGTTTTCTAGGTAATGATATGCTCGCTTCACTACTTACCTTGCTTAGGGTACTAGCCAATAGACTGGTGTCTGAGTCATTACTCGGTACATCGTTGGGAAATTTTGTTGGATAGAGCATTGTAATAGGCACGTGACAATAGTCGGTAATATATGGACGAAGTTAGGCGTATTCAGCTTGCGCTGAATATTGTGGTCTTTTGACTCCGTTAGTAGAGCTGGTGTGAGCCTAAACTCAACCCTGTTACAAGTATATCCTCTTCGCCCAGCGAAAGGGCACGATCTGGAGAGGGAACGGATTGTGTGAGGTTCGCAGAAGAGCAGAGTTGTGAAAGTAAGCGGCACCGGCTTGCTCACAGATTGAAGGGTGAAGTACTTCATATTGGAGGTTCTGAGACTTCGGATTGAAAAGTAAAAAGAAACTAGGTCAGAATGTGATACGGCCTAAATAATGATCAATTCTTAGGTGGAATGTAAATGTGACAGATACCTCGCAGCAAGATGGCCTGCTGCCATTTATCAGAACTTGTCAGACAAAGTATTTAAATCTGGCACCAGGAATCAAAATAGTAGCGTGGAATGATTACAGCCTTCAAATGCTCTTCTAAGATTGTTTGCACAAATATTTCACTAAAAATCTCACCTCTTTGTCTTTGCGAATCGCAATACTTTATAAGTCGTAAGAAGCGAACTTAGGCGAAATTAAACTCAGGTACCACCGGTCGTTCTTCCATTTTCTCGAGGCAGGTCTACGAAAAAGGAATTCCGTGGTATCCATTACGCCAACCACCGGAGATTCTTGACAAACGTGTCGCTTTAGAAGCCTTGCAATAACAAGAAAATATTCCCAAGCAATGCAAAACCCCCCGCAAATCCATCACGGGACAGATATCCTCCTACAGCCGCTAATCACAGACCTCCCCTCGAATGAAAACATCCCAGTTCCCATTATCCCAATCCTGTCCACTAACAACCCTGCCACCACCCCCTTGACTAACAGTCGGACACTAATCGATCAATGCCTGCGCATACTTAGATACGGTAAAACAAGAAGGTCTCCATTCGTAGTTGTTCTGCAAAGTTATAAATCCATCGCAAGAATCCATCTTTGATCCCAAATCTCTGCGTGGCTTGAGCCTGGTAAAATTCTTACGTTATTTGCAAAGATAGACAGTAGCTTGCTCAACACAGCTAACCGGCACACAACTTTTTGCACTCACTGTATAGAATGCGGTTGTTGCTTTGAGGAAGTCGACTGCGGATTGGGCTTGGTTGATGGGAGCGGGAGGCCGGTTCCGGCCCGTCGCGCGGAGACAGTTGATTTCGGTCCTGAAACGCTGTTTTGAGGTCAATCTAATTCGGCTATCAAGTGTATCGTGATATCATGGTATGCGAGTGCTATTCAAGACTTACTTTGTCAAAATATTTGGAAGTGAGATCAGTCGAGCTCGACTCGCCGTCCGGAGCTTGGAGGCGTGCTCTGTCCTAAGGGAAAGAGGAATACTCGGAGAAGGAAGCGCGAGTACCACATTGGCACTAAGAATTGAAAGAGCAACTAGCGCCAAGACTGCAATGAGGGAAAGGAGCTTCATAGTGTAGGTGCGAGTTTAAGGGACGAGAATGATGTGCGGCAAAGCTGTAGGTCGCGAGTGTTGTGGTTTTGTGCTTTCGGTTTAGAGGAGAGTTGATGAAAGAAGCAGGCTTTTTTTGGACTTGGAATTTTGAGGTCTTCTAATAGATCTTCGCTCTTTTTGTGATAATGGGCGGGGTGGCCGTGCCGGCACAGCAGGAAGAGAATCCGTCACTGACAGAAATTCACCTAGCACAAAGCATCCCTTGAATCATAAAGGAGGGAACTGTTATCAGCTCTTACAACATTTTTTTTGACTAAGTTCTGTGATTCAGAAATAGATGTGGAAGTCATGAATGTCCAATGAACAAAGAACATGGTGGCAGCCAATCAATCTGCCACAGTCGTGGTTGCGACAGATTGACTGCCGGAATCGTTTATCGATTCCACACAAATACTTATTTACTTCAAGTGACTCCCACCACTACAAGTGTCTCCTGTTACATACCCCTGTTCTATCACCTAAGGAATCAAAGCTGAGCACATTATAGTCAATCTTAGACTGCAGCGGTCGCGAAGCGGGATGTTTGTTCTGGTTTGTTTTATTTCGCTTCGCTTCTCGAACATAATCGACAAGTCTAGACCACGGTCCCCCTGTCCCAGCCCATGCTCTTGGCTTTTGCCGACCGCTTTATCTTTTCGGATCATCGACGTCCAATTCTCTACAAGATATATGTGAACCAATCGTCTCATTGTGCTATCAACGCTCAAAAGGTTGATTATCGGATGTCGAATCTTCTTCCTACCTGCAATGGGGAAAGATCAAAATCATAGACCCGAACCTGCGATCTTCCACATTGTTTCAATTTCCACGGTCCGCACTTTCTAACTAAAGCTTGGAGACTTACTTCAGAGGGTCGTTCCAGCTTGGCGCAGATGCAAGATCTATGTAGACATGATCTGAAAAGTTGATAGACAGACACCCCACAGAATCGAGCAATATTACAGTAATCAAAGCTTGTTAAGAACTATAAGATGTTGGAAGAATCTTGGTAATGAATAGATTTAGTAAAAAGTTCCTTGTGACCAAGCCATGTTGAGAAATATTGAATTAGGCATCATCAGGTGAACTATATATATAGGCAGTAAGTACTCAGATGCACTTTGGTCAAGTTCAAGGCAGCAGCAACATATCATTATGTGGTATGTGCCTGGATACATGTCATCCCCACGACTCCCCAAGCACTCGGAGGGATATCTTCATCCATCGCAATAAGGCTCTGCAGCTCCTCACAATCCGGTGCTCCGATATCTGTTCTTTTTCGATGTGTGTTCAACAATCTCGAGACCTCTGGCCAATACTTCGCCACAATAGCAGCAACCAAAGCCAAAGCAAAACCGACCAATGGCGCCCATTGGCCAATTTCCTCCATTGACTCTGCCTGCAAATCATACGATATGATCCACTCGATCCAAATAAGAAACACGAGAAATACGAATGGGGACAAAATCTTGCCATAAGCGTTGATTGCTCCGAGGATGAATTTCTTGAGCCAAGATCTCCAAGAGGTCTGATAAGCCGATTCGAAGTCCCACTGCAAGTCATATCCACGAAGTTGAAGTATCAGTATAACCAAGCAGATTAAAATGCTCAGGGGAACACAGCCATAGATGATAGCCGCAATGGCATTCATGCTAAAGTACAGTGGATCTGATGGGAGCAGGTCGAAGAATCGAATGACCGTGAGAGCATCGGATGGTCGGAGGATCTGATTTCCACTCAGGCATGGATAAAAACATTCAGATGAAAGCTTGCCGTCCTGCTCGAAGAAGCTCCATACGGTGTCATTCCAGGACCCGTTGACAAATGTTGCAGAGTTGCCACTGAAAGGCAGAGTATCATTAAGACCAGGTCTACAGAAGCGATATTGCTTCAGCTGCCCAGAAGATGATCCATCAACCGAATAGAGGTTGATCATGGATGCAATCATGCCGGTAGACATCAACAAGCTCCAAAGAACAAGAATGGGTGCGGCCGCAGCGTGTTTGAAGTTCGAGGACCATAGGGCCAGAGGAACGACAATCAAGAAACCAGTTCCCACGACTGCCAAAGTTGCGTCGGAATCCAAGTCGGTTGCAAGAGCCACGACCGTGATTGTGCTCGAGTTCGGAAGGAGGACCGGCCCATCTGGCATCGGCGATCTGCCAAGGGAAAGATACGATGTCAGGATGATCGAGTGTACTGCCGCGGCACCACCAAAGGTGAGGCAAGTTGCAGCCGCGCCAGCTGTAAGCCAGTTCTCTTTCCGAACGACAGCGACGAAAATAAGAAGGAAATAATAGAGTGTCCTTGGCGCTCGACCGTACTGACCGCTCATCGGGAACACGCACGTAACATCTTGGTAGGCGACAAAATCGGCCATGGTCGGAAAGTCTTAAGGGAAAGTCAACGCTACTGAGTTATCAGGTATGCCGTCAGCATATCACGCGTTTCTTCAACTTACTAAGGCTCGGACCCTTGACTTTTCCTTCAATCAACCAACTTTTCTCCTCTTGTTTGCTTGTCTTCTCTTGAGCAGATACCACACTAGGACAGCGATGCAAACAAAGAAGGCAACCCCCCCAACCACGCCTGTAATTATGGGTGCTGTGGTGTTTGATGGATGAGTTGCGGGAGCACCAACTATCTGCGCAGACGTGTCTGAAGCCCATGAACTGCTTGTCGAGTTGGATGGCAGAAAGGAAAAGCCAGCTGTAAAATCACTTGTGAGCTTTAATGACCGATGCGCGAGGACCTGAAAACAGACCGGTAATTGTGTGCAGAGTATCACCTCCTGAGGTAGACATTTCTCAACAGCTGGGTGCAACAGGGCGACCTTCTGAAAATGGGAGGAAGAAAAGTATTCGTTGGGAATGCACCCACTTATCATCTTGAGCACAATCATGAGCACAATCGTGGCGCTTGTGGCTGAAAACGCCGCTTGCAAAAGCAGATATGAGATTGCATGCACCCTGTTCAGCTCCAGATCTGACTCAATAGAACTATCGCTTAGATTAATGTGGCGGTGTAATTCCGATAACATGCGCAAGCCTAGCCAATCAACAAGTTGGAAAGTGAAAGCCAAATCGTACTATTGTCCAAATGGCAGCACCTCAAGCATCCTTGTACTACACACCATATGATTAGTCTCACGAAAAAGAAATTTGTGTAGAGCAAATGTCAAATGGGATTCATCTACGATGGGCTAAGCTGAATCTTGCCCTCCTTGTTGTAGAAAATCTCTTTGACCTTCACACATCGCAAATGATTCTTCCCCTCCGATAGCGACGAATCATGATGAAACAGATACCACTTCCCCTTATGCTCCACAATTGAATGATGGGTCGTCCACCCCAGAACGGGCTCCAAAATCCTCCCAGCGTACGTGAAAGGTCCGAACGGATTATCGCCGATAGCGTAGCAGAGATAATGCGTGTCTCCAGTAGAGTACGAGAAGTAGTATTTTCCCTGGTACTTGTGCATCCAAGCTGCCTCAAAGAAACGGCGATCGTGGTCCTGGCATGGAATTGGGTTACCATCCTCGCCAAGAATGACGAGCTCTTTGACACCACCATCGAATTGAAGCATGTCTTTGCTCAGACGAGCGACACGGGGATGATACGCATGGCCGCTAGTAGCTTCCATGTTGGTGTATGCTTCCTTGTCGAACTCACCTTTTGTCCAGCATTGAACTACGAGCCTGTCAATAAACAATCTCAGATTGTGTGGTAGAACATCACTCACGCTGTCCACCCCAGATTCCACCAAAATACAGATAGGCCTCTCCATCATCATCGACAAAACTTGCAGGATCAATACTGTAACTTCCCTCAATCGGCTTCGGCTCTGGCTTGAAAGGTCCCTCTGGAACATCGCTCACGGCTACACCAATGCGGAAGATACCTTCCTTATCTCGAGCAGGGTAATACAGATAGTATTTTCCATTCTTAGTCGCCGCATCTGGAGCCCAAAGCTGCTTTCCAGCCCATGGGATGTCTTCTAGTGCCAAGGCAACTCCGTGATCTGTGACTGGACTTCCGACATCGTCCATGGACAGCACGTGATAGTCTGTCATGGCATATTGGTCACCATTGTCGTTGTCTTGGATATCGGTCTTGATATCGTGGGAGGGGTAGACGTAGAGCTTGCCATTGAAGCTGTGGGCAGATGGATCTGCTGTAAAGATATGGGTTACCAATGGTTGGTCCGTCATGATGATGAACTACTATTCGCGTGGAGGTTGGATGACGTTATAGGTTTGTTGAAGAAATGGTTTGTTCGAGAAACAGAGCGACGTGATGTTTAAGTAGGCTCAGGGGAAAGGCATTTATCCTCTTTACCCTTGCCCGCGGCTAGTTGGAAAGGATTCCCCATTTTGCCTCCACGGTCAGATGTTGGAGGTTGAGTCTTGGTGAAGTGAGCTTTGTGGAGCTGATGGTTTATCCGGCTCAGATTCAGGCTAAATAGGATTTTCCGGGCCTCGAGTTTCTTGGTGACGGCCGACCGGCAACAAAACCGTGTGGGCAACAAGAACACGGCCCGTCAAAATTTCAACCTAAGACCGTCCCAAGACGGGAATTCCAGGTTGAGGCGCTTGTAGAGCTTCTCTGACACGAAAGCATTTTTCTGCATGCTGAGTCACATGATCTTCGCTTAGACCCCTTTTCACCTGAGCTCTCGAGCCGAGGCCCTAGAGCAATGTGGAGTACCACAGACATGATTTAGGTTTCGAGCGCGTCACCATAAGACTGGGTCTTGAATTTCATCACATATAAACTTGTGACGGCCTGGATATTCACATGGGGTTCCATTTTTGATCTGATTTTTTGTCGACCCAGCCGAGAAGCGAATATTTACATTTTCGAGGAATCGAGAACACAGGAAAATAAATGCACAATATTACTCCTGCAAGCCGCTGAATTACACCAAACAATCTTCAATATCTTGTAAATACAGAAATCATATCTCATTCTCGTCTAGCCTGATTATCCACATCTAACCGGCACACCTTGGGCCAAGTCGATGACAGCTTCGAAGCAGTGGTCAGTTTATTTATGCCGAGCCAGTCGTTGGAGGGAACTCGACAGCGAGTGGTTGTAATCCTGTCATACTCATGGCGGCGTTCGACAGCTCAGTGATAGATGGAAGAATATTGGGATTTCTATAGTAAATCAGATCATGCTCGTCTCAATTTGTTCGGACTTCATACCTTGCAGTCTCGATGCTTTGAAGATTGGTCTTAGCGGTCGCCGGCGTTGGATCGTTCATGATGTTCTGAAGACCATCCAAGACAGCAGGAGTGTTCTTGACAATCAAGGAATTGGCATTCTTGGCAGCACTTCCTCCGGCGGTGTTGAGAACGTTGCGGCGTTGATCTTCATCCGACTCAGCAGTAAAAGCAACAGTTGCGAGAGCTCTGATCATCTCTGGGTCCTGTTCGGTGCCCAAGGCATTCAATGAGGCGGAGACGGTGGTGGCATCGTTTGCGAAAGCGCCAGCTGCGTATTGAACTGCTGGTGCACCTGGAGTTCCTCCAGTCTGGAGATTGGGTGCAATTGGAGCTGTTCCGGATGTACCAGTGGTGTTACCACCTCCAGTTCCTGCGGTCCCTGTTGCCTTCGCAGCCGGTGTGCTCGTGCTCGAACTGGCTGCAGTATCTCCAGTCGCGGGATCTGCTGCTGCTGGGGTAGCTGAGGCTTTCGGAGGTGCCTTTGCTGCTCCGCCTCCAGCTGTGCTGGGTGTTGCCTTTGCCGCAGGCGGCTTTGCTCCAGCGGCTCCACTTGATGGAAGTTAGTATTTATTCTGTTTCTCTCGAGAGTTGCAAGAACACATCGACAAGCCAGCGAATTGAAATGCAGAAGAGAGACTCAAGACAGTGTACATACCCAGCTGTGCTTGGAGTTGCTTTTGCGGCAACCGCCTTTGAAGTAGATGTTGCTCTCCTGTTGAGAGGGGCGGCGACCGACGTTCCGATCAAGGATAGAGTCAACAAAGCAAGGAACTTCATGATGAAAGAATATAAGTGAAGAGCAAAACCGGCTGCTCGGGGTTCGGTATTAAAAAGTTATAGACGGAGAGAAAGACCGTGGGCGTTCGGGACAGATAATCTAAGGAGCGGTGCGAAAGGAGATGTAGAGTTCGAACTGGGACCTTCAGCTGTATTAATCAAACTGTACACAATCAAGCGCAAAACTGTAAAGGCAGGCGCTGGCCCTTCTATACTAGAGAATTCAGACGGTGCACGCCTGTCTGTTGGCTGTCATCCATCCTATTTTGGACCTTGCGAGCGAATGCTATGCACTTCTAAACCGTTTCGATGTTGAAATTGAGTCAAGCACGAAGGCCAAGATCTTATGCTCTCCTTGGTTGGCTGAGAAATGTTCCGCACAACCTCTACGACATTCGTAAAACTATACCAAGAAATCGCAGCACTCCTCCTCGTTTCGACCGCTCACAGCATAGTTGCATGGCAACAGATCCGCTACTGTGTGTGGTCAGGCGTGAGGATGTGCACATGGGGTTGGGCGACGAAGGAGGCAAGTGATACCCCGCCCAAACTTCTTGGCATTTGAGCTTAACTTTAGCCCGTCTTTGCAACACTCTTGTTTCGTAGATCAGGCTGCACATACCAAGTCGAGGACCTTTGCTTTTACAGATTGTGCGTCGACCAATCGGATCCATGTCAAGTGTTTTACTAACCCCTGAATGTTTGTCTGAGCAACGCTAAGCGAGAGGACAACCATGTGAGCCAGGGGGCCACATTCGGCTAGAACTTCAAAACAGTGTGAGAACCCCTCAGAGTTTGCGAGGACTCCCATAAGCGATTTGAAGCAGTGTGCCCAAAGTTTCCAGTTTTGATTCAAAACCCCGAGATCTGCCCACTTTCTCTGATCCACCTTCCTTCTCCAGTTTTCGATCGCTGAAAGGGACACAGGTTCGCGAGCCTATATTAGTAATCCTAAGCGCTTGTCTCCCAATGTGCAGCTCATAAAATCCCGTGTTGAACATCTTATAAGACAATGTTTTTTCAGCGCTGAAATACTCCAATGATTGAAGATCGCCCGTAGCACTTCCAAGGTCAATCACGGAAAATTGTGTGTCAAAGTTCTGTAGATACTCCGATAATTTAATCTTTCAATCAGCTGCTGGGTGTACCAGGAGTACAAGTGCGACCGCCAGTTCCTGGTATCTGCAGCTCGTACGAAATCGTGCTCGCATCGTCAAAAGTTAATCCTAAAAATGAAGATCATTAGACACAGTTGGCTCACAAAGACGTGTTTTGGCGCCAGCCACAATCCTTCTGTGGGAGCATGCTTTCCATTGACGATCGAGATGATGCCTCCAAGTATACAGTTTTCTGCTGCAAGAGTGAAGAGAAGAAAACGGTGTTCCATTAAGCCACTTCTGCCCGTCGCTCATCGTTTGAAAAGTCCAACGCAAGACACCAGTAAGCCAGTAGAGGCCGGCACCTAGCTGGGATGCGCTCGTGGAAACCCAATGCATTATAGCATTAAAAATTACGAATGCCATAGTAAATTGTATTTCCAGTACTGACGACCTATGTTGTGCATGTTGACAGGTAATGGAAAACAAAGCTCAATCGCACAGTTGCTTGGCCTCAAGAAAGTAAAATGGACACCGCTCGACCGCTAGAGAATCTGGGAATTGCGAAAGTTTATAACTCTGGAAATGAAGCCCAGAATTGCTCGCAAGAACAAGTCTCTGGTTCATCTCTTTGCGATATACCATAATCGCCATGCCTCGGAAAATCGTGATGTGGAAAGAGGCGATATCGCATCAAGCCCTGGTTGCGAAAGTGGATCGCTTCAGTACTTGAGGAAAACAGAACAGCTTGCGAGCCGTTTCAAGCAATTCTGATACACCAGTGAAAAGTCTGCCAAGAGGGCAGGTAGAAGAGCCGGAGCCTGCCACGACACTTGTCTACCGAGGATGTTTCTAGATCTGCTTCTGAGACCGCCATCACCCCCCTGTACAGTCCGTGCAGCAGATGAATGGAGGCTGAGCCTACCCACCCAGATCGACCTCGAAAGAATAAGGTTATCTGCTTCCCGAGATGCTTAAGAAACTTGGCAAGACTAACACGATGCGACATGCAGCTGGGGGTGTGCCATTGGCCAGAATTGGCATTTGGTCGCAACTGGCGAGGTAGCTTCCTTCGCAGGCGTTTCCAGCAGAAATCGGATCAAGACTGGCCCGATAGTCCGCTCCGTCCAGTCCATCGTGAACGGGGAGTTTTGCTTGGAAGAAAGACACCGTGGAGTGGTGCCGTGCCATGGAAACGTCAGCCTGCGTGCTGAGTTCATGCGTTCACCTTGTCTGTTTATCGGATCGTTGGCGACGTTACAAGGCGCACGTGCATGTACATATACCTTTTACATGGCCCTTTCCCTCTTCCTCACGAAACCATAATACTTTCGAAATTCTTCACTTGTGCCTCTTTTAGCGTTCGCCGTCGCTCCCCTCTCTTTTCCTTCCTCCGACGCGCAACAGCCCTGGCGGCTCTACTTTCATAATGACTTTCATGCAATGTTCCTTCTCTTTCCTTGTTGTGTGCTTCCATCTTGGTCATCTGGTCATTGGTCAAGATATAACGGCACAATGGAATCAAGTAATCAACCTGAATGGTAATGTAAGATTATCCAAATGCGAAGATGCTTTGCTCGCCAACTGTTTCTCTCGATGATAGCTGACGCAAGGAACACAGATGGCACTTAACAGGATAACATTTCCTGACAACTCGAAAATCGAGACTTTCTCGCAATCACAACAACAACTTATCGTAAACCAAAACCCAAGTCCTCTGACTGCCAACCATGTTGTGGGATCTACGGGACAACCTTTCGTGCAACTGTCGCAGAACTCGATGACTATAGCGACGAACAATGCGTCGAATCTCGTGGGTGGTCAAATAGAACTACCAATTGATCCAGCGATCCTTCAACAGAACAACATCAGCCCAGATAATGCATTTGTTGCCATGCTCTCCCCTGGTCGACAGGCGTGGGTTGTGGTGGAGGGAATGAAGAGTGTGAACACGTGAGCTAGACTCTTTTGAACCATGACTGTGAGGATTCTGCTGACACGAAGTGAAGCACCGATAATACCGTCCGTTTGGTCAAGATGACCAACATCGATGGAGAGTATATGGCAATTGGTAGACAGACAACCGAGACCGCCAATGTCCTGACCCCATTCGGTGGCAACTCCGTGAACATCTCTGGTTCTGGAATTCAAGAAGTCGAGTACGCAGATGGTTTCCGAATGTCGATGAAAGCCAGCCAGCCCATGACTATCACCACGAATGTAGTAAATGGTATCAGCACATCGATGATCACTGACCCAAACATGGCATCAGTCAGTAAGTAGTCCACAACCTGCCGTAGAAAACTCCGAGAGTGCTGACAAGCTTTAGACAACTACAGATACCTAGTCACCACCAACCTGGCAGCTGTGGCTCCCAACCTCAACCAAATGACGTCCGTTGTCCAGCTTCCGCGTGAGTTACAATGATTGTGGTACGTGATGTTCTTCGCTGACGAGTCTAGTCAACATGCAACGTGTGATGAGCATGGCTGCGCAAATGGGTGTTGGTGCAAATGAGGCTATTATTATCGGCATCTCACAAAGAACCGTCCAACAGAACCCTGGAGGTGCCACTGGAAACCTCTCGCCAAATCGCCGAGTTCGTCGTCAAGCAGCGTCCATGAGAGCATCACGCCCGGCTCGGACATCTACTGAGGCTCCCGCTTCAGCAGAGACCGGCGCCACTGATCCCGCAACTGAACCTGCAGCTGATCCCGCAACTGAACCTGCAGCTGATCCAGCGGCTGATCCAGCAGCTGCACCTACCAGTGATCCTGCAACCGAGCCAACTCCGACATCGAACGGCACTGCAACTGACCCTGCCAGCCCCACTGGTAAGCAAACTCACTGAATGATGATTGAATTGTGGTCAGTATGTAAGAATAACGACGCTAACATGACACAAAAACAGCCGCTGACAGCGCAACTCCTACTGACCCAGCCGCGTCAACCCCATCCGCAGATGGCACTTCCACTACGAACAATAACCCCGCGGACGGAACTCAACCAAACAACCCCGCAGCCACTCAGCTACTTCTCAACCCAACCTTCCAGGCTGTCAATGCTCCAACGGCATTCGATCCTGCGACTGGCCGGGTGATGGTTGCAGTCAACCAGATCAATGGGGAATTCATCGTCACCATGCAGAGGTCCGCGGCAGGCCAAACGACCGGTACTCAGGGAACCAATGGTACGGCTGGAGCAGCTGGAGTTGCTGGCGAGCCTCAAGGTGCTTCAAGTGCATCGGGTGTCTCGAGTGCCGCATCTGGACAAGGTGGTATCAGCTTCACCATGGCCGAGATCGCGTCGCTCATGGAGCAACAGAAGATGGGGAGTGGAGGGCTGGCCATGACAATGATGCAAGCAGCTTTGGGAGGAGCACCAATTTGAGAACAACCAAGTACATAAGAAACTAAGGACATGAACTGGGAGAACAGCAAGTTACTATGTAAATATATCATTCAGCGGCCAGCGGCTTAGCGAGCTATACTTGGGAAGTAAATAGAGGTTTAATACAGAACCAACTTAATCAATCTTTCCACGGATTCTGCAGCTACCAACTTCGATAACCCAAAGGGAGGTCAACAGTATCGCCGAAAGGATCAGGCACTACTGATATTCCTTATGGATCCGTAGATCCGGGGGGTTTTGCATATCGTTCCAAACAGATCCTCACCAAGGAACGCTTAGCTTCAAACGTGCCTGAGATCGCTGAAACAATGTTTGTTCGCAAGGTCCAAACGTTTGATACACGAAGTATAATACGACGCCACGTGGACAGGGGTCAAGGGACATCTATACCAAGCCTTTATTGTGAGCGTGGAGGGTCGTTGCTGACAGTATGATGCGAGCCGAAGCCAAATGTGAGTCTTTGGTTGGACGAAAACTGTCGCTTGTCCACAGACAGCTTCTACTGACCTGAACAGTGGTAAACAACAAAGATATAGTAAATGAAAGAGAGTTTCGAACGATTAAGTCCAGAGCAAATAGCAGCAAGAAGAGGTAGATGATTTTCTGACCAGGTAACTCTACCTGATGCTTGGATCCTGGGAGATATGAGAATTGGATATGCAAACAATAGCGAATGAAAATTTCATTGTGGAAGACAAGCCCTTCGACACAGCAAAGCATCAGTGATCGGAGGTGCAATCACAGAGTACGCGGTGTACAAGTCGTTGTGTACCATAGAAAATTGAAAAAAAGTTGTCTCCAGTTTAGGTGGTAGTTGGAGACTCTTCGGATAAACTCGGGACGGTCCCGCGTCCCGCCGCAAAATCGATGATCCGAACCCAGCGGCGATCTGGTTCATCATCCCCATTTCAAGTGGGCGTGGCGTCCCATTATTTCTCGACAAACCATGCCATCCCTCACTGTCGATACGTCGCCCACCAATACTTCACGTCCCGATGGACACTCTCCGACATCAACCTCAAAATCGCGATCCGCGTCTCCTGTGCGACCGCCAGTTTCTCCGATAACCCCAACATTGAGAGCGGCGCGACCAGTCCAGAATGGCAGGCAAACATACACCCACTCTCAACCACCACAGATAGCGGTCTCAGCACCTGCGCCAGAGCCTATCAAATTCGAAGAAAATCCAGATGTTCTGGCGACCAAGTCTGCGATTTCGATCCTCATGATGCAGGCGCGCATTGCGGCGGAGGATATCAAGTCGTTGCAGCGGACGAAGGAACGCGGATTACAGGATCCCGATGAATTCATGAGGGCTTTGCAGGCAGGAGAGATAAAGCAGAAAGGAGACACGTTTATGGGCCTCGCGCAAGATGACGATGAGGAGGAGGAGGAGGACGAAGAAGATTCAACGAAGCCGGGCGAGAGCAAATCGTGGGAGAAGCTACCGAAGCCACAGGATGTTGTACGCATGCCACATATTAACTGGGACCAATATGCTGTTGTAGGAGAATCGCTGAATAAGCTGCATTCCGAGCAGCTTCGAAATCCACCAGAAGGCTCTCCGCAGCGGCTTGGACCAGGAGGTCAACTTCTTCCTTCGGCTCTAGGCTCTTTACCAGCTACGCCAGCGAAGGATAAGAATGAGAAGATGGGGACGAGGAAAGGTGGCAAGAGATGAGATGGGGTATTACAACGGAAGCCTAGGTCTGATTTTGGAAGGGGCGTTCTGGGCAGCTATGATATCACGACTAGCATGGGCATTATCACGGTGTTTGGAAGAGGTCTTGGAGTCTGGACTAGATGGTGATTTCGGTACGCAGCCTGGCCAGCGACTAATCATGCGTAGAAGTAGCCACTTGATTGTGCTGTAAACAGCCAGTCTAACTCCAGAAGTTATGGATCATTGCTAGCTTTCATGAGTACCAAACCTGAAATTGGTCAAGCTTAAATTCCAGATCAAGTCTGAGGCTTGAGACATGACTTTCAGCAATAGAGGGGTAGTGACACAAAGTACCTATCATTTAGGTAGGACAAATCGTGGGGGTTTATTAATAGACTCATCACTTTCATGAATCACCTACATCTTGTTATCCCCATCTCAGAGAACGGACTCTTGTCGAACCTAAAATAATGTGGTTGGCGTTGTTGGATGGAGGATGGAGAAGTCAAAGTTAATATGGGTGCAGGAACCCCTGCATGCCCCTGTCAACCATGGCGGGGGTACTCCCTAGCGTGCCCGGGGCGGAACAACATCTCGGACTCGTGTGGTTAAGACATCTCCATCTCTCTCTTGTGATCTCTGAAATATTTCCTATTCTTGCAAGTGACCTGGTCAGTCACGACCATATTCTATACACCGTGCCAAAATCACCAGTTGTGGCGGGCCCGTCCGGGGCAAAGTTGTGCGCCGCATGAGGCAATGTAAACTTTCCTCGTGCTGTTTTGGTTGCTGGGAGACCATTTACTAATGTCCAAGTTCACAGCGACGACGGTAAACCTCACTCTTATGTATCACGACTTGACGAACATCTGCGAAGACTTCCTGTCTTCTTACGCTCTTTGAACGATCTCTGCCACCTATGAACCGTTCTATACCTCATATCTTTGTCTGAGCTCTTCAACAGTTGAGCTCCATCTCCTAGGCAGCTTACATACCTCAGCTCGCTCATTCATATGTCCGGTAACTTCTCCATGGTGTACACTGCGCAGAGGTGAGCTCGTCTTTCAGCTCACACTTCAAACTGTTCACTGCTGCCTATGAAGGTTCGGCTGACGATGTCATCGTGGGGTCAGGAGAAATAGTGAAGTGCGTTGAACCTATTCAGATCTACAACTCCGTACCTCTTCCCCCACAACACCACACTCTCTACACAACTGCTTCAAGATGGACGCGGAGGCAGAGCCATCTCAGCCTACTCAGCCAGGTATTGCTCTATCTTCTTCTCCACTTGCCTTTTTCCCTTCTTTGCTATCGCAACCCAATTCTCCTCCCTCCGCCCAAAACCCATATGCTTACGACCCTTACTGGGTAGCCACTCAATTGGTGACCGATCCTCGAAGACTTGGGCAACCAGGCTCAGGCCTCAGCGACGACCAGCTCTCAGATGTCTTCTGCATCCTCCATCCTGCAACCTTACCTGCCTGCCGTGCAGCAGCATATATTCATTCAGAGACTCCCGAGAATACTATCCGTACCGATCACAATGTCAAGATCCGCGAAAAGAATACTAGTGAGGATGTAATCAATTCAAGTCAATTGGCTGAGGATGGGCTAGTCTCGTGTGACATTGCTTTACGACTGTCTGCCAACCTCAAGGACACCATGGGTGGCTTTCAGTTCGGACGTAATGCTACTCGTTGCGACTTCGTCCTGGGTAAGAATGAGGCGTCCAGACGAATCAGCAATATACACTTCAGAATCTACATCAATGAATATGGGGTCATTATGTTGGAGGACCAGTCCACCAATGGTACTGCCATAGATGGCACTCTACTGCGAGGAAAGGAGAAGGAGAATGGCCATGAGTTCCGACACACGCTGACACAAGGTGCGGTCATTACTCTCACCATGACACCTCCAGAGGAAGACTATCGTTTTGTCGTTCGTATTCCATACCGAGAGGGTGATATCGAGGATAAATACCAGCAAAACTTGACGGTATTCTTCCTCAAGATGAACAACCTACGTGCAAGACATGCTGCTCGTGTAGCTGCAGGTGGGGGTGCTAGGAGAGATCCGGTACGTTAGACACTCGTTCAGGTCTTGTCCAAATGCCTTTGCTAATTGTTCCAAGCTCAATCTTTTTCCAACTCAAGGTACAGAGACTCCTCCAACTCATTCAATCACATCTGTTGGTAGAACAGTAAGAGAATGGCGAGGCGGTCATAAATACAACAAGATCGGTACCATTGGCAAGGGAGCCTTTGCGATTGTTTACAAGCTCACAGCCAAGTACGATGGCGTTCCGTATGCTGCCAAGGAACTTGAAAAGAGACGATTCATGAAGAACGGTATCCTAGACACGAAGGTAGAAAATGAGATGAACATTATGCGAGCCATCAAGCATGTAAGTATATGCCCAACTACCCTGTGATGACTTCACTCACCATCAATAGCCAAATGTCGTCCAGTACATCGAGCATGTTGACTGGGAAGACTATCTCTACATCATCATGGAGTTCGTTCCATGTGGAGATCTCGGTAGCCTAGTCAACAAATTCGGGCCGTTGCCAGAAGACGATGTCAAGTCTATGGCTAGACAGCTCCTAAGCGCTTTGAAGTATCTGCATGCACGTGGTATTACGCATCGTGATGTTAAGCCTGACAACATCCTCATTCAAAGCCGAAATCCGATCCACGTTAAGCTCACCGATTTCGGTCTTTCCAAGATGATCGACAGCGAAGAGACATTCCTGCGAACTTTTTGCGGAACACTCCTCTACTGTGCTCCTGAAGTTTACTCGGAGTATCGAGAGTATGATGATTATGGCAAGCGGAATTTCCGGGGCAAGGACAAGAGATCACTACCTCCACAGCGTTACGGTCATGCTGTTGATATATGGTCTTCCGCCGGAGTACTCTTCTACTCTCTTTGTGGTCTCCCGCCATATCCCGTCAAGAACGGCACCAGCTACCAAGAGTTGCTCAATCACATCATGACACGCGCCCTTGATGTTCGGCCCCTTCAGAAAGTTGGTATATCTGAGGAGGGAATCCATTTTGTCATTAGCATGCTTCATGTCCACCCACAACATCGTGCTACCATTGACGACCTCGAGAATAGTTCCTGGTTTACTGGCAAGCGCATTTGTTTCGAGTCATCGATGGAGGAAGACGAGGTTGATTTGATCGGCGATGGATATATTGACCCAGCGCTCGAGGAAAGAACCTCCCAGTTGAACATCGATGCAGACTACGACAATGTCGAGGATGTAGAAAACGACGAGAATGACGAGAATGACGAGAATATGGTCGATGGAAATTTGAGTAATATGACCGAAATTCAGCTGCGCGAAATCCCCAGTAGTTTTGCGACCAGCGAGGACAATTCAAATGGAAATGAGAGCTATGGATTCTTGGAGGGAAACAGCAACCCTACGAACGGCGGCCGCCTCTTCGGAGAGGTAAATATCTCTGCGGTAGGAAGCTCCGGTGCGATTCCGATGGATCATTTGAACCTTCCACTTCCGATTGCCAATCGTCAAAGTATGCTATCCGATTCTTCTCGCGAGTCTCGTTATACGCCAAGCCCCAATCCGAACGATGTGCCAACTGAGGACAATCCCCATCCTTCAACAACGATTCCTACCATCATGAAAGCTTCTGTCTCGGCAGGCAATGCGACCAGGCATTCAGAAAATGACGGTAGGGCCGTTAGATCATCCAGCTTGATGGGTGCTGAATCGATGGTGGGCCATCTCAATATGCACTCTCCCGCTTCGGTTGCGTCTCCCCGCGCAGATAGTCCAGCTCCAACCACCGAGGAGATCCGAGACGCGACTGTCAGCCTCCGCAGACCCCGCGAGGAGGAATATGACGATGATGGAGTTTGGAGACCTGCAGACCTACCTTCAAAGCGACGTCGCAAATCCCAGCGCGAGATCGATATTCCCGTTCCTCCTAGCACATTCTGGGACCCAAAGAATAAGGCCACACATCACAACAACTATCCTCGCATGTTGACGTCAGACTTCCGGAGATATCAGGATTACGCGGAGAGTAAGGGCGAGAAGTTCATTCATGGCCAGAAGACTTTCGAGGTCACTATGGAGAGTTTCCGGAGTTCCAGAAGCCCTTCTTTAGAACCAGAGCGAGCACATTCCGAGCCTACGAAGGAAGAAGGACGACGAATGCTGATGAAGCGCGATGATAGGCAACTAGTAGACGAAGGTCATACTAGTGACAAGACTCGATCATCAAACGGCCACACCGAACAAGACACTCGAGATCATTCTCTTCCGTCAACTGCTCACCCATCCAAGGCAGCAACTATGGTCGAATTTAAACCCACTCCACCTCCAAATTACCCTCAACCTGTCCTTGGACCTGTCGTTGGCAATGATTTCCAGCCTCCCAAGCGTATACTTGCGAAGCTTGTCTCAACGCCCGATAGCTGCCTGCCAACGATATCCCTCAATATCACAGATTCTGTTACGAGCTGGGGTCGGGGATATGAGGCAACAGTCCGATACGCCAACGGCCAAGAGATCCGTATCCCGAAGTATGCATTTAAGATCTTCCTTTTCAAGCCCGGATTCTATGCCAATAAACAACCTACCGTCCACTCCAACCACATGTGGCATGATAATGACCAAGAAATGAAATTCTTTATTTCAACCAAAGCCTCACAAGGAATATGGGTCAATGGTGTCAATATCCCATGCCATGATCGCCAGAATCCAAGCACCAGATCAAAGTTCTGGGGTGAGCTGAAGTACGGCGATGTAATCACGGTCTGGAAAGCATCCGAGCAGCAGACTTGTCTGAAGTTCGAATGCTATTGGGGCGAGTCAAAGGAACCCAGAAAGCCGGATGACCATTTCCATTTACTTCAAGACGGCGACTATCTCGATGAACTGGATGAAGCTTGTCTGGTCGAAGAAAAGGCCATCATCGCCAATATTCGTCGTCGCGAGAACGAAGAGAAGAAGGTCGCTGAACGGGACAAGTTGTTACGTCTGAACAACAGAACCATTAAATTCGAGAACGGACCGGCAACCACCTGAACAATTGTCAAGAACAAAACTCGAACATCTCCAATTTTGTACGAATAGCTTTTCTTTTCATCACTGTCACCACTACATGCATACAGGAGCGAGCAAGCAGGAGAGCGGGAGAGCGGATACTACACATTTTTCTTCTTTTTGCTTTGCGGGATACACAAGTCAGTTGGTTTGCTTGCTATGCTTCGACTTGGTTTACAAATGATAACTGGGGGAGGGGAAAGACATGATAGAAAAAGCCGATGGGCGGCATCTGGAGTTCATCAGAAATGGATGGAAGCGCGAGCGGATGACACCACTTGCTAAGATTGTCAAATAAGACGAATAAGATACCATTGATTAAAGCCCTAGGCGTCCAGTGACTCACGGAATGCTCCAACAGCATTCAGCAGTAGGTAGGGCTTCAATATGGTCTATATTCCCCACCCTCTTAGTTCGAGCCTGCAAGTACGGAGTTCTGCCTGCTCTGATTGGACGGCGTAGAAGTACCAGTTTGGTTTTGTTGCACGTCGCACTCGAAGCTCGAGGATATGCTGTGCATATGCTCGAGGCTCGTAGTCTTCATTGGCCAATTACATCTCTTGTGGTTTTTGTTGCAGATCGCAGGTGATATGCCCGGCATATGCTTCACCTGGGCAGTCTGATACGATGTCACTCCACCAAAAGAACACTTCTATTGATTTCGTATCGTCAACGTGTGTCTAGTGAATGTATTTTGGTTTATTCATACCCTCAGTCCTTCTCACACAATTTTCATCAATTACTCTTCCTTCTGATCGAGGTCTCATGCTCGCATGGTGTATCTCCAGCGAGAATTAGCAAGGCTCCAGACCAAGTCATGAAATGTCTGTCCCAAGCAGATATGCTGGCCTTGTGCTTATTGAAATGGTTGAATTGTTTCTCAGTGAAACTTAATGTACCTCCAAGGAAGTTTGAGAGGAACAGTGTATGGCGACTCAATCATCGGTCTCCTTGTGTATCGTACTTTCACTAACTCCAGAGAGACTGGGATGCAGTCACATCCTGGATACAAGTTCCTCTGTCGCGGTCTTGATTACCTGTCTAGAAGCTTTGCAGAAGGATTATACGCTGCTTCAAGTTGGTGTCAGGCCCATTGGCGCGAAGCTTGAGTTGGATTTGTTGATGCATATAGTGACAGGGAGGAAACTTTCTAGTATTATCGAGGATGATAGGGGTCCTGCTGAGGCGTTGCCGGAGCTTGTGCAGTGGTGTGAAGACGGGATCTTGCCGGTGGAGAAGTCGTTGAAGAATTATCCTGTGAAGGACTTTGGTGAGGCGAGGGAGGTGGTGGAGAAGGGTGTTATTATTAAAGGTGCTTTGGTGCGGTGGAGGGTGATTGTTCAAACGTTTCTTGGCCAGAAAATGTTCCTTTCGGAATAACTTTGAGACGGTCAATCTCGGCGAGCAACGAAACAAGAAGACACAATCAATGGCTCGCTCCTTCTCCCCGCTAAATTGCTGGAGATCGATAACGCAGACGTGGAGGGGTGAATTGGATGGCGACCTCAATATTATTTGGCTCTCGAAACTCGGCTGTATCCCAAAACAATATCAATATCGTAAACATGGCAAGCAAATAGAGCCGTCATCAACAATCCAACGATTATGTCACCAAAGCCAATGTATTAAACATCAAACGCCATTCCAGTCACCATGGGCAAGAATGAAAAGGCGTAAAAGTGGCTTGAAACGCGCGGCAGGTGACTCGGGGCACCTGCTGCCGATTCCCCGCGATGGATCAGGCCCCGCAGCCCCTCCAAGCAAGTAGTGAAAGCACTTCGCAGACCAATTGCTAAGTCTTTCAGTTATCACAAAGGTGCAGAGCAATCTTTCTCAAATGTTCAGTACGTCAATTACACTATGGCTCGTCATGAATGTTTCATTCGATGCCTTAAGAGTGAACTTTCAAGTTTTCATCTACAGGTCATCTGCCCAGCAAGCCGAGGGCCTAAAACATGGAAGAGCTAAAGGGTCCATAGATCACTGTCCAAGCTCCGCCACAGGCCATGTATCACAGCATAAGCTTAATCGGCCGGGATTTCCATTGAGCGACGCTATCCCACTACGGTACAGCGTCTCGAGCGCTCAATAAATAAAGTTCCACTAGGGAGGGGGGGTTTAACATGGAGCAGCGGCGCTGCAGGGACTCGCGCCAACTTTCCACTTCTTTACTCCGCTGTCATAATGTCAGATTGATTTCATCCTGTCTTCCGGAACGCAACATTCTCGCAACATTGTTACTGTTGTTTTCAAATACCTAAAAGTCTCATATGTGTTGTCAGAAAATCGGTGACCCTACAGAGCACGATCCATTTGCCAATCGAAGAAGCTATACGATAGTGGGTTGAGCGGGCTTCTGTGAAGCAAAAGAGCAGGATGAATCAGAATGATATGATACCAAGAAAGCTTCTGGCTTCTACATGCGATGAGTGTAGAGCTCGCAAAGTTCGATGTCCGAGTAAGTCGAGTTGTGATGCGATGCTTCAACCGGCCTGCCTCAAAAGAAACTGTCGTTCCTTCCTTAACACCTATCGCACACGCCATTCCCAATCTCCTTACAGACACTTGACACATCCGGGATCCGTATTCCATAAAAAGCAAAATGCCTGGCTAATGGACCCTCCCTATCAGAAAGTCCCGACCCTCAGTCTTGCATGAACTGCATTGTGAGCCCCGCTTTCTTCTTCAACTGACAATGGGACCTGAACTGACCTTGGGTCTCATGCAAGAAAAGGAGAGTACCATGCCACTTCAGTATCAATAAGAGAAGAATCCGACAGACTCTCAATACTACAACGACGAGCAACGCCTTCCCCAACCGACCAACATTGGCGGCGAGGACACATGAATCGAATTCCAATAGGGAATCGCAGACGCGTGAATCCACCACGGAATCTCCAGAACAGCAGTACCAACAGCTTCAACTAAAAACTCAAAGTTCGAAATTGTACATTGACCAACTTCTTGAGAACAGAAATACAAGAGGGCGACGTCAGATTGAGGGGTCAATTTTGAAGGTATGGCTACAAAGCATCATCAAAACACCAGAACTTGGAATTGCTAATTTGTAACTCAGGCGAACGATATCTATGGTATGCTGATTCAAGTACTCTGAACTTGCTGAATTCGTGCCTAACTTTGTCCTAGTCGGAAGCTCTGGGCTGGCGTTCTTCTCTGAGCAGAGAATCGCATCGATAACAGAACGACTTGGTCATAATCGACTCCGAGAAAATATCGAGGTTTTGGCGGTAGTCATACATACGCGGATGAATAGGACAACCAATCCATCCGAATCTGTCGTTGGCTTCACCCGACCTTCCTCTCCAGTACAAATAAGCGATGAATCAGCCAAACTGTACATCGAAGGTGGGTTATCTTCATACATCGATCTCCTCCATCTTGAAGACTCATTGACCTTGGATACAGCATACTTTAATCAGGTTCACCCTATCTACCCATTTTTAAATCGATCAGACTTCGAGTCCAGAGCTTTCAATCCAAATCGGGATCAACTCCTCAAAGACAGTACTGCATTTTGCGCTCTCTACCACACTGTACTGGCGCTAGGATGCCAGTACCAAGATGGCGGGACATTTGACCCTGGGAAGGGTACCGCATGGAAGCTCTTCCAAGTTTCACTTGGACTTCTCACAGATGTACTAGTCCCCAAGGAAGCATTAATGAACATGCAGGTGAGTTGATTCCAATTCGTGCTAGTCATCTACTGACACTTAAAGGCTATAATTTCAATGGTACGCCGTCAGGATTATGGCTTGGTATAGCTCGAGCTCATCATTTCATAGGCAATATTTGCACACAATTCGTCCTGCCTCCAGATTGGGAATATGTTGACCGCGGAAGCTGCTAGAATTGCTCAGTTGCTCGGTTTCAACAAGGCCATTTGTCAGGAGGAGAACGAGGCGACTTGTCATCGAACTTTCTGGGTAGTCTACATACTCGAGAAGACGATGTGCTTCGCGTGTAGCAAAGCTTCCGTTAGTCTTCTCCCCGATCCTGAGTGGTTTTTGCTCTCAAGGTTGGGCTTCTCTGATCGAACTCGTAGATCCTGTCAGATTTCGATATTGGATGTCCCATACCCGAAGCTCCCGAGGCAGTCTTCCAGGGATTTGATTGGTTTTTTATCATGGCTCGGTTCAGTCGGCTGATTTCCAGAGCATACGAAACATTATTTTCCATCAGCGCGACATTGAACTCCACCGAAACCACGTATGCTAATATCGACGCAATAAGAGACGACTTGGAACGATGGCGAATGTCCATACCGGAAGCTTTCCGACCGGGAGAGACATTTCAGATGAAGCACTTCCCAGATCACGTTTCGATGGCAATTGCTGTGAGGATTCGCTATCACTACGAGAGCATCATCATTGCTCTTAGTCGGAAAACTCTGCACGTAGAAGGAGAAAATGCGACCGCGAGAAGATCAGACTCTAAGAATACCCTTATGAATGCGGCACGGACAGTAATCGAGCTAACAAGATACATCGATACGGAAGCACATGCCCCTATTTGGTAAATTCTGCTCTGAAGTTGGCAGAATTCATGCTGACTGTAAACAGGTTCATCGGCTCCATGCCTTTGTCAGCCCTCTTCATCCTCTTTGATTTCGTCGTCCACAACCCAACTCACCCAGAGACAAAAAGCAATTTGTCCCTCCTAGGAGTTGCTGCTGGGTACTTTTGTCGCTTGGAATATGCATCTAAAGGATCACTACCAAGTTCTCTACTCTCTGATTTTGCAGCCATCGCACGACAGTACGTGGATGATTTAGAGGCAAGCGCGAACATTCGCGCAGAAGTTCGGGACGTCGCGAACATGGAACCTGTGCCTATGCAATCGCAAACGATGATGGGTGATATTGAGTCACGAAATCCCAGCTCCTCGGTCGATTCTGTAAGTCTCAATCATTCTATCACAGCATTTCATGTTCCGGCCTCTAAAATTACCCCGGCTATCAGCCACCTGAGCAGATAAACCTTCACATGATACTAACAGTAAACAGTCATTTTCGTATACCGAGGCTTTAGCCATCGATCCCCCCAGTGTGGAAAGTCTTTCATATCCAATAAACGATATGCCACTTTCGATGGTTGGCGGTTTACCCGAGCATCTTGATATTGTCGACCTCTTCGACAACATCATGGTAGATTATCAGTGGCCAGTCGCATGGGAAGGGGGTCAGCATCAGGGCATGGCATGATAGTATTTGATTTTTGGACTTCGTGCCATGGTACCTTCCAAGATAGACATACAATGTTAGACGATTCCGCTTTTTCTTGCTGTTTGTGAGAATCGACATGAACCACGATGCGGGACCCGCAAAATATGTTGGGCTCTGAAGTCTACCAAACGTCCTTGGTAAAGATCAGCGTAGACCCAGGAAGGTGCCGTCATGCACGCATTAGCCTGCTTATAGCCTGTCCTTGTCAGCCCAGAAGCCTAGTTCTCGTTGAATTTGTTCCATGTCTGTAGCTACTCGCCACAACCTGGGCGGGTTTCAATTCAACGAAGACTGGACAACTGGATACCTTTTCATGAATCGCGACAGAGTGCTCAGCCTAAATTTGAATCCTTGGAGCTCAATATTGATGGTCCTTGAACCGTACAGCCTCTTGAGTGCCACTTGAAGAAGTTCCATGGACAGTCCGTGGTGGGCAGTAGCTTCGGTTTTCGTTAAGCGAAGAAAAACACGGACCGAGTTTCTTGGCACAACCGAAACCCGAGACTACACATTCCCTTCCCCTCCTTTTGATTCACATTGATCAGGCACGACATTCATGCCGATGGCCACCACTGTATGATCCCACCAATTCTGAGAAGGCCGAGCGAGCGAGCGAGCAAGAGTTGAACGTCGATTTGCGTACGTGGGCTGATACCGGAGGCTCATCGTCGGGTGCGCGAGCCTGCCACGAACACTCTAAGGAATGAATATAACAGCGTCGAGGACCCAGTGTTAGAACTTATTGCTTACATAGAGTTCTATCATATCGCTAGAAACCTTCTTCTTCATACCCAATTTTCCATCGACCGCGAAGCTTGACCATCGACACCTGGACCCACACGCTTCTCAATTGGTTCTCATATCTTCCAATCACATCATCCGAACATGGCCATCATCTCCAAGGTAAGCATTTATCATTGGTTAGCCTTTGATCCATTAAGCCAAGGAAGATCTTGCATCATGCTGACTTGCTCCAGGTGCTTATCATAGGCGGTGGCCCTGCAGGTATTGCTGCAGCACTGCAGCTTCAGAAAGCCAATAACATCAAACCCGTCATCTATGAAACTCGCACAGAACCAACAACGCTTGGCGGCGCATTAGGTATCCCATCTAATGGCTCTCGATTACTCGAACGCCTCGGACTCTGGGATGAGCTACTTGCCCGTGGCTCGACGGGCTCGGAGCTCGCAGTACACTCAGTCAAAGGCCATGTCATCGGAACCATGGACATGACAGGATGGAGCAAAGGAAAGACTGGCTTTGGATACATGCGAATTCGACGAGTAGAGCTAATGGAAGTCCTGATGAATGCCGCGCAAAAAGCTTCCATCCCCATCCATTTCGACAAGAAATTAGTCAGTATCAACGAGCATGATGGAAAGGTCACAGCAACCTTTGCGGACGGTACATCAGATACAGGTGATCTCTTGATCGGTTGCGATGGAATCCATTCTGCCGTACGAACGAAATATATTGATCCAGATATCGTCCCCGAGTATTCTGGCATCTCAAACGTGTTTTCCATCGTTCCCACATCGGAATTGCCTCCCGAGGCCAGCACCCTACAAGGCATCAACGCAACTCTCACGACAGACGGACTCATAGCACTCACACCCTGCACTGCAGCACAAGACAACATCTACTGGTTCTTCTCGCGAGAGGTGAAGATGCCAGACTCAAGTAACACGCGAGATGGATGGGAGCAGCACGGCAAGAAGGAAGTGGACGAGTTCAAATCGACCATGACTGGCTACCTAAAAGACCTACGAGGCGACTGGGGCGACATGTTACGACAAGTTGTCAACCAGACATCAGTCGTCAAGTTCTATCCAATCTTCAGATTACCCTTGGGTGGTAAATGGTCCAAGGGCAGATGTCTCATTATCGGCGACGCGGCACACGCCATGCAACCACATGCCAGTCAAGGAGTGTCCATGGCACTCGAGGATGCCTTCCTGCTCTCGCGGATCTTGCGCGAGAAGCCCGAATATACTGTTGCAGATACATTCCGCGTGTATGACGAGCGCAGAAGGCCGCGTGTGGACGAGATGGTCAAGACTGCTGAGCGGAATGGAGGGGTGAGGAAACAGACAAGCCCTTGGAAGTTAGCGGTGAATGAGAAAGTGGCGACGGGTGCGCTGTGGGCATATCAGGCCTTTGGATTGGAGAAGTTTGGGCTGGGACAGAAACCTCTGGCATATGATCCTGGAGAGGAGAATATAGACTTACACAGAGCCTGAGGGAAGGGGTCTTGAGAGGTGTTGGATGTTTTGATCTTGCTTTGGGGAAACTTGGAACCTGTGAGATTGCTCGAGATTGCTCGAGAATGTACTCTACATATTATGCGCCTTGTACTTGTATTTACTGGCTAGCGATAAACAGAACTTCGCAATTGTTAGCAATCAACCTTCTTCAAACCAGCCTCCAGTTTCGTGGAACTTAGGTCATATTTGTATTTTTATATCTTAAATGTCCAGAATATAGCAACTACTCAGTAAAATTGATTCATAATCAAGTAACTTGCCTTCCAATGCATATTTATACTCGACTACTGCATATTCACATCTTAGATGTAGACCGCTCAGGTATCAACATCTTAGTCCACGGGGTCAGTGGGAAGATTGATTCTCAGGCGGATGAATTGATATACATTCGCCTTGATAATTCAGATCTTAAGTAATCATGACCTCTGCTTCCAAATCGAGTGGGAATGGATGATAGACTACAGCTGTCGACAATCGCACAGGAACAACACAGATTTAGAGTTCGTTCGGTGTTCGCCTAATAAAGTCTAATTGTGTTGTTGGTTATTGTCAGACATTTTCAGCACCGAAAGCCGAATATCGGGGCGAGATTGGATACAATCTGCGCTTTGGAACGAGCTATCGTCATCAGTCCATGCCATGTGCCGAACAATTCATTGTCAGAACTGTGCTGTCTCTGCCTTTCTCAAACTTCCATGGAAGAAGAGGTCTACGATGCGGCCCGTAATTTTCTGAGACTTCGAGTCGAGAAGGAAGCAATCGGTACGGATAGAATAGACATGACGCTAATACCGAAATTAATCGTGTAGGTTTGCTGGAAACTGCTCACAAACTTACCCCCCCCCCCTCTCTACTTCAAGACTCTCAGACAGGCAAATTTTCATACCTTGCTTATCTGCGAAGGAATGTTGAGTCTATTTTCCTGGCAAGGCACAGTTGGAGTTACACTATCGACAGTCTGAGCGACAAATTTAGAGATGGAGTCGAACATGCTTCAGGATAGACTTCATAATTCCAGGAACAGAAGTGATCTGACCTCGATAGGGCAGGGGCTGAAGGACTGGGACAGAGATTCTGATTCTCCAGCTAGAGACGATGGTTCAGTAGCAAGAGAATCTCAGCGAAGCACTCGCCCTCAGACTGGACAATCAGAGATCACCAGGAGCATAGCAGCTGATGAGTTCTACGACCTCGAACCTCAAAATCAGAGACGAAGTCCAGCTCGAGGACCGGACGCCCAGAATCAGAACCAACATGGGCACGAAACAAACTTTGAAGTAACTTTCGATGGTCTGAAAGATCCTTTTAATCCGAAGAACAAAAGCGCGGCGCGGCGTTGGCTCATTTGTATCATAATCTGCACAAGTTCTTTATGCGTGTGAGTTACTTATCTGAGAGCCCATTAAAAACTTCATATTATGTTGCAGGGCTTAGGTAGAGATACCAGAACTAAGTCTGAATAGTACTTGCACTTCGTCCATTTATGGTAGCACATATGCACAGATAATGCCAGAATTTGGTGTTTCTAGGATCGTACGTCAGCAAACTACCATAATTTTGGGCATCATACTTACATGGGACTCTATAGGTGTCAACACTCGGGATCAGCTTTTATGTCATTGGGCTAGGCTTAGGGACAATAATACTCGCGCCATTATCAGAAGTAAGAAAACAGTACCCCATACCCCACCATTATGTACTCAATAACTACTTATTAATGTTTCATAGTTCTATGGTAGACGACTGATCTACATCGTTTCATTCGGAGCCTTTTTTATATGGCTTATTCCATGTGCTGTCGCTCAAAATATCGAGACGATACTGGTGTCACGGTTCTTGGACGGCTTTTCCGGGTCCGCTTTCCTGTCGGTGTCCGGAGGTACGATTGGAGACTTGTTTCTTCCACATGAACTATCAGCTCCTATGATGCTTTTTACAGCATCGCCTTTTCTAGGGTCTGTAAAGTTCATCCATACGATATCGTCTGTAGATTTCGGAACTGATATCGTTCTAGGCCAGAACTTGGACCTCTTCTGGGAGGCTTCATAAACCAGTACGCAGATTGGAGATGGACGTTCTATGTGCTCTTAATATGGGCAGGTGTGCAATTGGCCCTGATTGCCTGTTTTGTACCTGAAACTTACCAGCCCATTCTCTTGATGCACAAAGCACGAATGATGAGGAAGGACTTAGGCAACGATTCTTGGTACGCCCCGGCCGAGAAGAACGAGAAGTCTGTCCTCAGAACCGTAGCTTGGTCTTGCCTTAGGCCTTTTCAGATGACATTTTTGGAACCAATGGTAAATACCTCAATACTAAGTCTAAAAGCGATTGAGAGAGAGAAGGTCAGCTAAAAATTCTGACTTAAGGTCCTCAGTCTAGGAACATTGTCAGCGATTCTTCTCGGCATCATCTATCTTTTCTTTGGCGTCTACCCACTTGTCTTCGGGAAGAATCATGATTTCACCCTCTCCCAAACAGGTCTTGCTTTCCTCGGTTTACTGATCGGGATCGTGATTGGCGTCCTCAGCGACCTGCTCTGGAAAAAGAATTATCAGAGAGTGATTAGCAAGCATGTGGGTATGAAAGAGGAGGGCGACCACGATCAGACGAATAAACCCGATCCAGAGTATCGATTGATACCAACAATGTTCGGTGCTTGCTTGGTACCAATGTCGTTGTTTGGCTTTGGTAAGCAAGTTCCACTCATTGATATCCATTTGTCTTTAAAATGGCAATTAATTCAAGTGTCAGGCTGGACGACATACTCCTCGGTAAGCTCACCTCTGAACTTGACGGAATATGCTAAAATGGACGATGCAGGTCCATTGGATAGGTGAGCATCACGTTCAGGACCCCAATCACACAGCTCCTAACTGAAACCGCTAGTTCCCATCGTCTTTTCTGGTTTCTTCGGCGTAGCGTAAATCATTCAACTATTCCTGATCACAGGCCTCTACTAACATTTCATAAGCATCATATGCGTCTATTCTGGTGTCTTCACTTTCCTGGTGGAGTCATATCCAGTTTATGCAGCCTCTGGTGAGTACCAACCTACACCCAACGTCCACGAGGTGATAAACAAGCTGACAAGCGGCCGACCCCCAGCTCTCGCTGCCAACAGCCTGATGAGAAATTGCTTCGCTGCTGCATTTCCACTATTCGGAGTGCAGCTCTACAACGGTAAGTCCGAGATGATCGATCGATTGGATCTCAGGATTTCCGGGAAGCGGACAGTGTTGACACATGCTAATTTCCCTAGCCCTGGGATACCAATGGGCCAGCTCGCTGCTAGGATTTCTCGGACTTACGATGGCTCCGTAAGTCAAAGCATTTCCTGCCCCACTGACTGGTCATCAAATTTGCTGAAACTTGGCCTTCAACTCTAGGTTTCCCTTTCTGCTGTACAAGTATGGCAATCGTCTGAGAGCCAGAAGCCGCTTTGCGTCGTGAGAATACTACTGTGCCATACGAAAACTGGAGTTCTGCCTACCGCGACCAGGACAAAAACGTGATTATTTCATCACCATGGAAGTAGACTTTCCTCGGATAGGAAGTGGGGAAGCGAAGGCGGTTCGATGAGTGAAGCGACGGCGGGGTGAAAGATGGGGGCGCGGGGCATAAAAAAAATCCATGAAACCTTGCTGCATCACCTGCGCGAGCGAAACCTAAACAGAATGCGACATTAAACGGTATTTGAACTGCTGGAGCCAAAAAATAGACCTAAATGATACCCCCTACTGTAAATTTTATTTACAAGGACCCCTTTGTTTACTTGCTAAACGTAAGCGAGCAACGTGAACATCACTTCAAGAGAATACTCAGTCCAAGACACCCAAAAAAATTTCATAGATCGAGTCTCATCCCCTAATGCGACGTAACTTTCGTGTATGATGTCCGTGACCAGTCCAAAACCAGATTTTTTAGCACTTCGTTTTGGGATTCAGTGATGTTCGATTGAGGTCACAAATGGGATCGGATCGTCTTGCGACAGTCTCGCAACAATGCCACCAGCTTCCGTACGTAAGGACGATCAACACCAAAGTTGCCTTTGATACATGCAGCAGTACACCGCAATAGAATTTCCGCGGCAGTCTCGAAGCCAATGCACAGGCAAGCCAAGTCGGTCCCGATCCCCGAGACCCGAAGGACCGCACCCGCACGCCGCACCAATGCACCGAAGTACGGCCCAACCGCGGTTCGCATGGAATCAATCAATATTGACTGACAGGTCTCGGCATTCACTTGTAGTATTTAAAGTCTCGGCAGCCAAGATTCAAACGCCTAGCTATCTACATAACGTTACTTCATCCCAACATCTGCTCGGTCTGCGCATATCATTTCAGATCCTCCTTCCAGAACAATCCACCGTTGGTTCCTGCATATCCAATTTCCCCGCGCTTCTGCAAATAGACTGCAAATTACACATACTAATCTTATCACCTACCCAACATGGCTGCACATGGGACCTTCCTCGACGTAGTGGGGCTGACATATCGCTGTGGGTCAGTCGAAGGCACAACAACAGACGACTCCAAATTCAACTACGAACCTAGCAAACTCGTGACCTTTTCAATCGGAAATCTGGTACTTGGAGAGTCCATTGGCAAGTCATTGATGACAGTGTCGAGTCTCCTGCCGGAAGGAACACCGATCACAAATGCAAAATTGCTCAACAGAGCAAGACTACTTTACAGTCTAACCCCGGGACAAGGTTTCGAACAACCCATCGTTTTTGACGAAAAGGTCTGTTCCTCCTTCGTGAACGACAAATAACACCAGATAGCCAGACTGATTGCTTGGCTTCGCGATAGGTAAACAGCGTGATCTTCAAATACGCTTCCGAGATCAATCTAGACTCCCCAGATCTCTCTACTCTAGACCCAATCCTCTCCAAAATCTGCACCGAGCTAGGCATCTTCCCCAAGAGCATCGCCCACACCAAGAACCACCTCCGCCGCGAAGCAGCCGGTTTCAAAGTCCTCCGAGACATCAAGATCCCCGTCCGAGACGGGAACTTCGTCCTCGCAGACGTATACTTACCCCTCGATCACCGGAAACGCTACCCCGTCTTGCTCAGCTGCACAATCTATGGTCGCCGAACGATCTGCTCTGGTCCTAACCTCGATGATGTAAAAGACATCGCGGCATTTGAGAGAGTGGAAGATGATTGGCATTCTACGCCAGCAGGCATGGATATCGAAGTCCCTGATAATCGAATCTGGACGGGAGACTGGATTCGTCAGAGGGGGTTTGAGAATATCGCGACGTTTAATACGTTCTCGTATGTGCCGAATGGGTACGCGATGGTGAAGATTGATCCGAGAGGAGTATCGCAGACGCCTGGCGCGAGAGGCGTTCCGAGACAGCTGGAGAGTGATTACTTTGATGCTGTGGAGTGGGCTGCAGAGCAGAGTTGGAGTGATGGGAGTTCGGCTTTGGTAGGCAGCTCGTATGGTGCGAATACGCAGTGGAGTGTGGCGACGTTGAAGCCGAAGGGATTGAAGTGTTTTGTGCCGTATGCGAGTATGTATATTTGACTTTCCCCATACCTCTCAGAGTACACTGGATGTTGACATTCGTCACAGCGGACACAGATGCCTACCGCGAAGCAATCTATCCCGGCGGTATCCCCAACATCAAATACCTCGCCGACTGGTTCGACCGCGTGAGACGCGCATCACCCAAGGGGGCCGAGGCGATGGATCTACAGAGCTTCACTGCATCGCAACCTTTCGACAATGACATCTACCGCAGTCTCGAAACAAAGCCAGAACAAGTCGACCTCCCATGTTTCCTAGCCGGCTCTCAGATCTTCATCATCCACGGCCGGGGCGCATACGAGGCATACCGAACTCTCGCTTCAGAACACAAACATCTCCAGCTGGTGGACCGCGACTATTACCCATGGCCAAGTCACGAGGCCATGGGAAAGATCACACAGTTCCTCGACCGGCATCTGAGGGGTGTGGATTACGTCAATTTAGAGAAAGTCGGTGTTCAGATGCGTCTTGGTTTCCAGAAATGGTACTGGCGAAAAGAAACCGACTTTCCTCTCCCGGGAACACAGTACGCGAAATTTCACTTCCAGACTGATGGCTCTCTATCCTCCAGTAACGACACAGGAACTTCGAAGAAGTTCGAGTATTCCACGAAAGTCGGTTCTGAGGGCCAGAAGTGCGGGGTCAGTTTCCATTCTGCTCCTTTCGAAAGGGATGTTGAGTTCGCTGGTCATTTCGCTGCGAAGTTGAATATCTCTTCTTCAGTCTCGGAAGCTGATGTTGCTATTTCTCTTTGGGCTGTTGACGAGAAAGGGGATGTCGTTCCCTATGGCGCAAAAGGCCAGCCTGAACCACTTGCAAAAGGCTTCCTGCGCGCCAGTCATCGAAAACTTGATCTTGAGAAATCTCGACCCGAAAGGCCGTGGCATACGCATACAGAAGCGGATTATGCTCCGCTGAAGAAGGATGAGGTGGTTTCGATTGATGTGGAGATGTTCCCGGCTGCGGGGAGGATTTGTAAAGGTTGGAGGCTGCGTGTGGATGTTGCGCCTGCTGAGGTACAGCCTGACATACCGGGGTATAAGCCTCTGGCGATGAGGCAGTTTTATGGTGAGGAGAATGATGAGGCGATGAATGCGGTGCATGTTGGGTTGGATTTGCCGGGTTATATCCTCTGTCCTGTGGTGCCGCTGAAGCAGGGGTACTGTAATGTGATGCAGTGAAGGAGGAACCTTTGTGAGACTGTGTCCAGACAATTAGTGCGAGTCATGGTTAGTATTAATTTCAAAATGAGACATTTCGAAGAAGCTCATAGCTACTCTGTCATAAAGGAATATATATTGTGTAAAATCCCAGCTTCAAGCGAGATGACAATTGGAAGCGTGATTCCCTGGATGGAAATGCAGAGCCTAAGCGAACCCAACGCGGGCCAACGAAAAGATAAACAGATAAGCTCAAAGTATCAAACAAGGTTGGAGAAATCAGCGAAACGAAAAACATGTGGTATGTGCACTCGACCAAATGATGTCCACAACGACTCAAAGCTCGCCGATCACAGCACGAGAGTACCAGGCGGAATATCGTTCCGATGTTCAATCCTTTCCCTTCCGAATAAGAAAAAGATGACAGAACTTGTATGTTCTTCTGACACCAGGAAATGAGATCATATCTAAGAGTCATAAATGCGTGAGAACAGCGGGAGGCCACGAACAAAAAACAAGGTCATCTAAATAGTCTTTTCCAGCTATCCAGGGGGTGGAGCGATGATAAAGGTAGTGTGGTATCTCGTCGAAGTAGAGAGTACCCCGAGGCTATAACCAATATATGGAATGTTCGATGCCCCTGAGCCGGTCAGCGACATCAGCAAAAGGATGGGATTTCCAAGAGGGAAAAATTTGAACGTCTCAAGAATGTTCGCAGATGAAATGGGAGATCGGGAGCTGGGTACTTACAAGTTGTGATGTATGCCCCTAGCGGCAGGTAGAAGAGCGAGTATATCGACTCGAAGAGAAGGTAGAGACGACATCCGACGTAGAGGACGATGAATACGAAATGCATGTATCTATAGAACCAGAGGTATCGGTTCAATTGCGCCCCCCCAAAAAAAGCGAAGCCAAACATCGATACAGATAGAACAGGAAGTATGGCACAAGATGCAATACTTATATACCGCCATAGCAGCAGCTCTATTCGAGTTGGGAAGCGCAAGTTCCCTAGGAATACGGAGACACATTAGCGCCGAGGTTGGACAGATTCAAAGAGTAAGGATGAGCATGCTTGGGGTGAGAGACAGGTAATCACGACAGGGAATAGTGGCACTTCAAATGTACATACAAGCTCCGGAGTGCACGGCTCCGAAGAAGGACACACCCGATAGTGAGACCAATAATATACCCTCCATTAGAATTGGCCCTGGCGAGATAACGATCATTCCGGATGGGTTTGTCATGTTTTCGAGAACTAGGTTGATCAGGCGTTTCGACCCATGGCCACAAAAACCCAATCATGGAATTTGCATTTACCAAGCAATCTTTAAGTGTTGTTTCCGCTTCCACGTCGGTGCTTTCGAGTTCGATCACGGTACAGGAAGTTACCGTTTGGTGTTTCGACCACCAGATGGCGTAGGTCAGGAAAGTTCAAGCTGCGAAGGCACATGCTGTTATCTCGAGCTGAGAGATTGGGAAGTTACGTGTTGCTCGCAACATGACTTGAATCACCAGCCAGGAGACTTGTATCACAGCCATTGCCTTCACGATGCAATCTCCGTTGCTCTTATCTTTTATCTCGTGTTCGGTGATCGTGGCAATGTGTCCCTTTGCTCGAAGCTTGAGTAGGTCATCTGCTGTTATGTACTGAAGTTGGCAGTCTTTTCCATGAGACCAGAGGGATGAAGTTCTGAAACAAAACCCTCCCATGTCACTGTAATAGGCGTGGGACAAAGTCCAATTGGATATTTCTGCATCAGATAATGGATGTCCCTGGTCTATCTTCAACGTAATCAACGAGTTGGGTGAGCGTCTAGCAGCTGAAAGATCACCCAGAGCCTTTCCGAGTAAGATCTTAGGTAGTATAAGCGTTACTAGCATCCATTTGAACTTTGTCCAGAAAGCTTTCCACGCCCATCTGACGTCGCCTTTCCAGCCCGGATCTGCGAAAAAAAATAAAAAAAAAAATAGCCTCAACTGAAAATGAAGCCTTTAAATGTAGAGGAACATCGACAAGATAGGGAATGTTATGCTTAACTCTCCCATCGCGCTACTCCAGAACAATGAGGTGCTGAACGGTCCAGATACATATGAAAATCGTGAACAGCCCACTCCAGAGGACATCAAGCGTCCCGCGGGTGGTAGGAGAGGCCACGAATTTCGTTGATGCAAGTGGGATGGTGCAATTAGGGATGAAGGTTGCCATGGCCGAGACGAGGCTGTGGGAGAGGAAGACAGCTACGAGCGCAATGAGGCCTGCCATGGCCCAGATAGAGCTAGAAGCTGTGCGGACTGTCTACGCGATCTTTGTTGGTGGAGGAGAGATCAGAGGGTGCTGAAGAGAACAATGAATGTAAAGTATGGAAAGTGTCTGGAAGATGAGGATGCAGCTGTGACGATGGTGAGGCTGAGCTGCGCCCGACGCTCAGCGCTTCTCTGTGTTAAACAGGAATGAAGGAACCAGTCATTGGTTCTGTAGGCCAACAACGATTTGACATCTTGAACAGCCCCTCAGATTATGAGTTGGCACTTTCGTCGAAAGTCTCTGGAACCATAACGGAATCAACACAGTTTATCTGTAATCGATCAGTAATGTTGAGAGTAGGAGAATTCTACTCCCGAGCAGCATCCTACAATCGATTCTCATTCGCTTACGTAACATTTACCCTTTTACCAATTGAGTAGGCAAGAGAGCCAAACCAGCACTGCTTGCGACGTGCAACAAAGTTCGAAGAGTCAACTGACAGAGCAAACAAGGCTGCGATTGGTGCGGGACATGTGACAATGCAGGTGATTGGCACTTTCTCGTGGATGATTCTTCTGCATACCCAGTAAGGAGCAATAGCTTTAGCCTGACATATAGAAAGCATCTGATGGGAATATCGAAAAGAAAGTGCTGACATGACACGAAGCTGCTGCGAATAACAAGACACCCACGTGACCATCCAGCTCGCCACTTGGGCTCAAAGCTGACCACCATCTTCCTCCAAGATGAAAAGCTGCGAATCAACGTCTTCCAGACAGCACAAGGCTTTGCCATTCTGCCAACTAAAAGCTCAGCAAAGAACTTTCTTCCTAGCACCCGTCTTGGTAGACTACCAGAATAGAAGCGCGTCTTCTCCGGATTGCTCCAGACTGCACTCCAGACTCGAGGCTGTGAGAATCCGACGCGTAAGGCAACACAACGCCTCGTACTCGAGAGCTGAAGTCGCCTTCCTGCAGATTGGTACGCATGACCGAAAAGTATGTCGGGTTGAGGGTGTGTGACCGAGTATAGAAACGATGCAGATTGTCCATTCCAATGCTTCCATCATGACATCGCGAACCAGGCAGGGGTTATCAATCATCAATCACGATTGGAAGCTGCTGTCCAATTTTCATGCTGCACCCCTGAATACCCCGTATTCGAAGATTTTTAATGGACTCCTTGACCCTGAGATTAATCGAAGTCTAACCTTAATATGGTAGTAAATGCCTTTCATCCAATCATAGATCTATTTGACCCCATCGACCCATTAAAACGACGACTTCGATTCGCGCGTTGCACGGACGACCCCTGCTTACCCCCTGCCAAAACACAGCCCGGCGCAAGACTGTAATTTCTACATCAACCAGGCGTCTTCCCACCCAAAGCCGATTCTTCTTCCTCTTCCACACTCTTTGCGCACATCGTCAAAACTTTGAAGAAACATCCCAATTCTACAACAGTCTCTCTGAGTCAAGTCTCTCTTTCAAACACCTTCAAACGTAAGTCTTCACTCTTTGGAATGTGCAGGCGCGTCGAGTCGCGTCTCCTGATGATCCTTTTCTCCCCACTGCGCAATTTGCGAGCATTCCGTACGACCCGGCGACTAATTCGAGATCTTTCGACTTACAGAACAATCGTTCAATCTTCAACTTCAATACCTACTCGATTTCAATATCTTCAAAATCTTCAAAATGCAATTCTCATACGCTCTTATTGCCGCTGCAGCCTGCGCTGTCGCCAACGCTGTCATCATCACAAATGGCCCAGCATCATTCGTTGGTATCCAGGCCGGTCGTGCCTTGAACATCACTTGGGCCGATGCCGAAGGACCAGTCACTCTCACTTTGAAGACTGGAGAGGCCAATGCTTTGACTACTGTCAGCACCATTGCTTGTGAGTGTTATTCCGCCTGTTTTGGTGAATGTGACTAATGTCTGCCAGCCGGTCTCTCTGGAACCTCCTACGCCTGGGCTATCCCGTCCACTCTCCCCGAGTCTTTCTATGCTCTCCAGATCGATGATTCCTCCGATGTCCCCAACTACAGTGTCCGCTTCGAGATCACCGGAGGTCCAGCTGCTTCCTCGAGCAGTGCTTCCGGATCTTCCACATCTACTGGATCTTCTTCCTCCGCATCTGCCACCTCCAGCTCGAACTCCACAGTCACCTCCTCCAGCGCTTCATCCACCGGAACTGGAAGCTCCACCACCAGTGGTAAGCATGCTCTCAACACACGCCATATTAGTAGCAAAATCTAACAAGAAAACAGGAACTTCCTCAAGAACCGCTACTACCACCAGCTCCACTGGATCCAGCACTGCCAGCGCACCACCCAACACCAACGCTGGCGCCAGCTTCGCATCCCCACTGGCATTCGTCCTCTTGGCCTTCGCAGCCTTGATGACCCTCAACTAAATGCCCACCTACCTATGTCACTACCTACACCATTCAGCAATGTTTAATTACGAAAAGCTTCAGGGAGATATATTAGTCTTTGTTGGTCATAATAACGGCATAGCGCATGCATGTATTGATTTACTCGGATCTTTAAATACCGTCTTCTAGGATGGTATGATTTGATCTATTTAGTACAAAAGGAAGGGAGGAAAACCACTGTTGTAAGGTAGCTCTTTTTCAGCTGCGGCTTCATCTGGGAGGCGCAATTGTAGGAGATACATAACACAATCACAGAATCAACTAAGTACAATCATCAACCGGCGCTGTGTTTGGACGGATGATGAAGCTGTAGATAGCCGGATCGATCAATCAAAACCAGCGTTCAAAACATTCTCATTTTCATTCCAATCCCATAGTTCATTCAGCAGATTTTACCGTCACACTTCAAATCTTCTCCCTCTTGGAATCCTCGGTCCCTTGAGCTGAGTACTCGAACATTCCATCCCTCGATACTCCACGTTTCATATTTAGCATCAGATGGCATCATGCGATGGCACCTCTTAGTCCAAAGTGAACCCACCCCCACCCGTTCCAGACTCTCCGAACCATTCCATTCCAGGCTGCCATCATCATGCAGAGCAGCAGCGGCCATCCATTCTTCACATGTTGACGATGACGCAATACTCCGCCGCCTGTGAGGTGAGCTCTGCTGAATCCTAACCCAAAGGAGTCGAGAATGGTACTGGAGGCGCGGTGCAGCTCCCTGGGTGAATTCCGTATGATGCACCTTACTCATGAATTTGACTCAAATCTACCTCCGCCAAGTAAAGGCAACGACGCAAGCAAATGTCTCAACTCTATCGCCACCCAGCAAACTCTAACATTCCAAAAACTTCACAATTGACATGAAATATCGAGAAATTCTAGAATCTACAAGAATACCTGCCATCGGAACCTCGGAACCAAACTTCACTTCTCTATGGAAAGCTCAAGCTTGAAGGGCATGATTGACAGACTGCTCTGGACCGAACTCACCGGACTCAGGGACCGCGCAAGAATAATCGGCTCTCTCGGGCAGTCGGGTCCCTTCGGCAGCTTGTGTCCGAGTCGGGTTTAAATCCAAGCTGGGTGGGTGTGGATTCTGGAGATAGTGCGAAAACCTAAATTCTAGAAGTTCCATTGGGTTGAGCTTGAAGTGTGGCGAATACATGATAACAAAATATTCCAGACGGGAGCTTTCCTGAGCCAGTGAAGTGGAGGCAAACTATTTGATGGTGTTGAGAATGCGATGGTGCAAAGGGTGGATGTCAAGAATGGAGAATTGGAGGATGAGCAGGGAAGAAGCTGGTGCGAGATGGGACCTGCATATTTAAAGTTTATGTCCGGCCGGTCGCTTGCACACGCTTGCATTTGTCGAGTCTAACTCGCGGAAAGCTGCAGCTGCATGTGCTATTGGTCTTGCAGCTTGCTTCTCTCCTGGAGCCTGGATCCATTATTTCTTCTGTGTTGGTTGGAGCTCGAGAGTTCATGCAAGGTACGACAGACCGGAGCCCGCCCTCATTGTCGCTTTCCACCCCAACTCACATCTTCAGAAAATGCATTCTCAATTCCAAACTTTCATCAAAAATAAACATCAAATCGCAAACCTCTTGAAGAATTCAGGGGCTCAAAAAGTGGCGTCCTGGCGTCTTTCAATCTCCTTACCAAGGAATGCCACACATCTAGCCCCGTGGCCGGATCTCCCACTAGCTCCGCTAAAACAAGATGGTGGCGGTCTAGACAGGGGATTCTGGCCTGCAGAGCACTGTAAGCGAGGATAAGTGCAAGGCAAAAGTAGGACGGCTCCGCTCCGTTGACAGGTCAATATTTTGGTTGTTTTGCGGAGATGATGATGGATGGGGGGCTTGAGAGCTTGTCTGGGGTTTAAATAAGATGAGGTGCTGCGCGTCTCCTTTCTTGCCTTCTTGATCTTTCTTCTGCTTGTTGTTGCTCTTGCTGTTCAAAGTCTGCACCAACGCTCGTTGAATATCTAATCCTTCGCTGTATTGTTTATTCCAGACCTCACGACTTTCAATCCATCTCTTTCAATCAATCGATCGAGAAACAAGTAAAAGAAAGCCAAAATGCAATTCTCAACAACCCTCATCCTCGCGGCCGTCGCTGCTCTTGCGTCCGCCCAGAACCCATTTACCTTCACATCTCTCACCAGCATTACTGCTGGTACACCATTCAACATCACATGGGCTCCTTCGACTGGAACGACTGATACCGTTTCGTTGGTATTGAGACAGGGTGAGAGTACGGATTTGGATACCGTTGAGACGATTGCTTGTGAGTTGCCTCCATCTTTCTCTGTTTTTCACGAGTTGTGCTGGCAGTGGGATGCCATCGCTCTGGCGGGTCTCGTTCACCAGAGAATCAACCCAGCTTGACCCCAATCCAAGCCCATGAATACCACGCCTTGAACAGACAACTAACCTCCGTTCTTCACAGCCAACATCCAAAACACCGGCTCCTACCTCTGGACCCCCTCCACCTCCCTCACAAACGGTGCCGGCTACGCCTTCCAAATCATCGACGACGGCAATACAGACATCGTAAACTACTCCAATCAATTCTCCATCTCGTCCACCAACACCGTCACCTCCGCCCGCTCTTCCACCGCCTCCTCCGCATCCGCATCCTCCTCTGCCTCTGCCTCGTCTGCCGCTTCTACCACTGGCACATCGAGCGGATCGAGCGCTGCGTCGACGACTGGGACGAGTAGTGGAAGTGCGAGTGCGACAAGCAGTGGAGCGAGCAGCACAAGTGGAAGCACGAGAACTAGTTCGAGCAGTGCGAGTGGAACGGAGAGTGCTACTAGTACGCCTAGCAGCAGTTTGAATGGTGCGGGGAGCTTGAAGGTTGGGGGTGGGATGTTGGCTGTTTTGGGGGCTGTTATGGCGCTTTTGTGAGTGGACAATTGTGAGGGGTTAGAGGGAGGAGTGGAACGGGGAAGGGATTGTATATATGATTGGGTATAGGAAGATTGGAGGACTGCAAGTATAATGTTTAAGCATAGCAATTGGCGGATAGAAGTATATAAATGTATATTCATTACCCCAGGTGGTGTCATCCAGAGGTGCAAGTGTACGTTTTTAGCTTGGAGACCAATTTCTTGCCTTATGATATCTTTAACATTAAGAGCTTGTCTCTTGTTTGCGTCGAAGCGTCCTCATTTTTGAGCTTTCTAATGATCGTTGACTTTGATAAACTTAATTCTAGGTATCGCGTCTTGTTTCTGTTGCTCCCGTCTGACTTCTTGGGCTCGTCTCTGCCCTACCTTTCGAAAGCAGGGAAGTAAGTATGGGGAAGTTGAGGGCTTAATGCTGCCGCGGGGGTATTAGTAGCTTAGCTACCGCGTTTTCCGCTTGTTCACCTCTTCAACGGGTTTTTTTTACGTTGGTGCCATATCAGCTGCTCTCATTGCCCTTCTCCTTTCTTATCTTATTCCTTACAAATCTTGCAGAGTTATGGAAGAGTCAGGAGAGCAGGATTTGATACCTATTTCAGGAACCAATCAGCACAGGTTGATTGGATATTTCCCTTACTATCAAGTGCGTGGTAGCCCTGACAAGGGCCAATCTGCCACGCGGAAAGCCTGGCGTTCACGTGACACTACAACACAGCGCTCAATGTTCAGCCTGCTGCTTCCACTCAACGAAACCCATCTTCGTGCCAGAACGCGATTAATTTTCGAAACAGCGCGAAGATATCATTCGGATTCTGCATCGGTGACTTCGCCGTCACTTCTAATATCCTGCTCGAAGCGTCGAGCGAGCTTCGTCGGCTTCGTCCTCCCGTCATCTTGTCATATGGCGGCCTGTTTGATAACCTGACGCTCTTCGAATCCGCCCTTCGCATGATTGGAAACCTCGAGCAGGATAACTTCACAGAAGATGGAGAACGGGTATCCGCCATCGTGACGTGATCGACCGTGGAGTTTTTCCCTGTCATCGCTTTGCTCGCGGGTTTGCTTTTCAGCGCATCCAACAGGCCTGATGTTTGGAAGAGGTCATGGTGGATTTTGGAGCCAGCGATTGAGCAGTTGCTGATCGCTCTCATACCTGTCATCGAGGAGAGGCTGTTACTGCTGTCCGGTGTAATCATGTATGTACTTCTCAAAGTGAAACCACATGCTTGCAGCCTTCTCATCTTCATACCAAGGAGTGAAATGCGACTACGAAACACCGAGCACGACCGTACCGTCGCAGCTCAAAGAGCTGCTCGGAGGCCTGCGGTGGCTAAGCAAGTACGCTTCCTTGCAAAGCGCTTCCTGCTCTTCTGCAAGCGAATCGCCCGGCTCTACACTCCAGCGCGACACCGACCCTGCCTAATCATCATTGCTGTGTTTTTGTCGTTCCTCACGCTTAGTATCTTCCTCGGTGTATACTTCACCGTCCATAAAAGCTACGGGTATACCATGGGTGATGCATTCACATTAGCAAGCTTTGTTGTGTCTCTTGGGGCATTCTCCCTAATGGGATTTGTAGCCTGGCATTATCCTCGTTGTCGATGCTGGGACCGAGTGGGTTGGCAGGCGACGCCAATTGAGCTCGAGGGAATAATGGCAAGAGAGGCGCAAGATTGAGGTCTAGTGACGAGGCATTGCCCACCGTAACTCAAATTATGAAGTCGACGTCCAATATTCGGTGCTCTCGCTCCTCCTGGCTCTTGTGCAGGCCGACATAAGACCGCAGTGTACGCACGTGCCCCAGCTCCAGCCTCACTGAGCACCTCGACCTCATCTCCCATGCATCCTTATTTTCATCATCTTTGCTCTGACTCCATTAAAGCTTTCTATCACAAGGCCATGGCACTCAAAGCATCAGCACGCATCTTATTCTCTCTGGTCGTATGTTGTTTCTTCCTTGCCATTCAACTCACCATCCAAGGCTACGAGTTTCACTTCGACAAGGCTGGCACGGAACTCAAATACAGGTTCCTTCAAACAGCGCTTTGTCTCTGTTTTCGGCTCAGAAGAGACTGAATAGACGAAACTTAAGAGCTGATATAATCAGGGAAATATCAATCACACTAGCAACCTCGAGTTTCCCGCTGTGGGTGCGTTCCAGACGAGGAACACCAGTCTTCTCCGATAGTAACAGCGGGGCATGAGAGAGCTATCCAGACACCAGTGGGTAGAGAGTGATCTTACACCAGACTCCATTATATGCGGGAGTTATCGGGCTGAGCAGCAGATCTGGACATCGGCTTCAAGATCCTCTTCTGGTGGAAGCTCAAATAGCGCGGGAAGGACTGGGCCATGCCGCCGTCGACAAGTCAGGCTAACAAGAGCGTATTGAGGAAGGCTGAAGTCAACTGTCGCGGTCTCAGAACTCGATGGTGTGAACGCTGGCGTATACATATTAATAGCGGTATGAACAATTTCGACCTTATTTTGTCGTTCAAGGGCAAGGGTTCGAGGGCTTTCCTGGAATCAGATCTGGACACTACCACGCGAGAGGGTTTGTATAAAACGAGGGCTGTTAGAGCCACAGGCCATCGCGATCGGTCGGTTTTGATCAAGTGCTGAGCTGCAGTAGAATAATGCTTCCTCATAGTTAGATAACTTCCATGAGATAAGTATGTACTGAAAAAAAGTATTTAGGAGAAGATGTCAATCAGGCGACAGATATCTGGCTATTTCAGTGTCAAAATCTCACTAAACCAGAAAATTCTCCTCAAACAGCCTTCGCAAGCATAGCAGCGGCGTGAGTTGTGACCTGTAAAGAATCAGCAAATCTATCCTCCTCCAGCCAAACCAAGTAAAATAAATACAAGTAACCCACCAACTCAGCATACTCTGCAGTACCATAGTAGATAGTATACCCATCATCCGACGTATTACCCGTACTCAGCGTATCACCAAACTGCCAATACATATCCCCCGCAATATTCTGAGCCATAACCTCAGCCTGCCAGGGCAACTCATTGACATGCGTCTTACTACCATACTCCTCTAAGATGGCCGGCTTGCCAACTAGCTGCGCGGCCGTAGCATGGTCATCAATCCAACTCGGGCCCCAAGAGTCCAGCTCGAACCATTGGCTGGGGTACAGGTGGAAAGTGCCGAAATCGATATTCGGGAGCGCGAGTATGTCGGCCCATACGTAGCCTCCTGTTGAGCTCCAATGTGGGTAGGTGATATCGTACCAGACTCCTGGGGTACCGAAACCTTCGTCCCCGACGCATACCATGTGGTTGGGGTCGAGGGATTTGATGTAAGATGAGGTGGTGTTCACCCAGTCTGTGATGGTTGAGGTCGAGCAGAAAGAGCAGCGGGGTTCATTGGCGAGCTCCCAAGCGAAGATGGCAGGGGAAGAATCATACCGGGAGACAACAGTTGCAATGTACTCTTGGTACGTGGCTTGCGCTGCGGAGGAGGTGTACCAGGACGAGTGGCTGATGCCATAATAAGATTGATAGGCTGGCATGCCACCATAGTCACCCCAGTTGTTCACGAAGTTGACTATCAGGCTGATACCGTGCGCTTCTGCCGAGGCAACTAAGTAGTCTAGTCTTTGCAGTCCATCTACTCCGGTATTGATCGCGGGATCTTGGCCGGCAATCAAAGATTGGTACCATACTGTACCGGAGCTAGGGGTTGATGTTACGATGTTGAACCCCCAGACTCGGACGACTTTGAGATTACTCTGTTTGTTCTTTTCGTTATTTCTTGGTCGGAAAGAACGAGGGAGAGGGAATGGGATTTCAGGGGATATCTCTCACTGATGCAGCATCTGACATGACTTTATCAATATCGGAGTTCAAGGTCAGGAATCCGCACCAGTAGCAATTGGTGCCCATGAAGTACTCCGTTTGCCCATTTATGGTGAAGACATTCCCATTTGCCTGGGCAAAACTCGTGGTCGCCCGGGTAGAAGTTTCTGACAGTGATCGTCTAGCCTTACCAGACATCATTAAAGTTTGATACTCGGTATCTGCTGTGGGCATCCATCAGGGAAAATAATTCGTATACTCGCTTTCGCACAGAATGCTGTCCTAGGGCGCATACCGCTTTCTGGCACACATTGCGAGAAATAAACCGTCTCGTATGAGCAGTGGTAACCATCAACACAGATCCTGTCTCCGGTCCATTGCGCTCCGCCGCCTAGAATTTGTATTAGCGAAGCTCAATCAAATCTTTAGAGAGATCTTCATTACAGACATTGCTCAAATGCGCTCTGTAAAGCATCAATTGTCCCGGCCACAACTAGAAACAATGATATCGCCTTCATGATTGCCAAGGATATCTACGATAAAACTTTTTGGGGAACTTCTTCTATCTCTAATAGCGAGCGAGGGTCGGCCCACCTTGATTCAAAAACCCAGGTCACGCGAACGCGGGAATAACTACTTAAAAGTAACCTCCGACGGCTCTACTTATCTTAGAAAGAAGTCATCTCCGCAATTCTTACAGGCGATGTTATAGATCGAACTTCCCAGTCCCCTCTCAATCGCTTGGGCCAGCCAATAACATGTATGTACCGTGCAGGGCGCGGCTTGGAGCTCCATTTACGGCAATCAGCCGCGTTGTAAAGGGCTTACTCTCCCGTTCTCCTTACTGATGGGGACCGGCTTATGTAACACCTCTTCCAGGATTCGCTACCTAGAAACTTGGGGACACCGACCTTCTTTATTACTTTGCCATCCAACCTCCGCTTGGCAGAGAGATTTTGCGGGAGCTAGGGCAGTTTCTGGGAACAGTAACCTACGGACCCGCCAGATATTATTACCCGTGTATTCCGCCAGAAGGCTACATACGGAGCACGAACGACACACGTGTTAGGTTATACAAAATCTGATCGTGTCTAGAGAACTGGAGTCAGTCTGCCCTTGACTTGATATCCACACATAATAAGAAATTTGAGAAAATGACTTGAAGACATCACACAGAAAACACACATGCATATAAGAATCCAGTAATGTCACTGTCATCGAGAGCAACTCCTCATTAATTCTCGTCCAGTTTATTAACATCCGCAACCGCCTTCGCCATGTCTTCACTCATGAAACAAAGACAAGGGATGACCGCCGGTTGAACACCCACGGGACAGTGGGCAGTCATTTCCCGCTGCTTATTTGATAGAACGAACCTATGCCTTCTTCCTCGGCTCTGCCGGTCATTTCTGAGGCTTGATCAGAAGCTCCTTTCGCTTCAATACCTTGTAATTACCCTCCAATTCAACTTCTTCAAGCTTAAGAGGTTACACGTGATTAACGACGAAATATATACTGAAAAGCCCGCTGCCGAGAACCTGCGATAGAGTTACGAAGGAACTGGTCGCATTGCCGTCAAACACGCGCCTGCCAGGCCAGCAACCATGGTAGGCATCCAGAAAGCGCTTACTAAACCATATGTCTCGAGCATGTGTCTGATAGGTGCCGGGCAGAGAGCCAAGGTCTTTGAGAGGATTTAGTCCAGACGATTGCCAGGGCCTCCTACAGTCTATTCAAGGTTGATGAGGATCATCGTGCTGTCTTCTGGGGAAAGAAGAGAAAAGTACACTGCATGCAGCTATTGGTTGTTAGCTGGGAGGAAAGCGTGCGAAGTCTGATAACCTCAGCGGGATCTAAAATCATCACTGGCGCCATTTCGTCTGGCTAGTGTCCTATAATAACCAAGCTTTCATAACTTATTAAAAACCAATTAAAACCTCAATGTGTAATTAGTTCTTCGTAAATAGCTAAAACGCTGTGGTGCGGGTAAATTGCAAGAATATCCCATGACATTGGGATTGTAGAGGTGAAAGAATGAGCAGAGTTAGCAACCTGATACAAGGCTTTCAGGAGCTTGAAAAAATAGAAAAAGCATGAAAAAGGGGCAAGAAAGAAGAACGTGGCGATTACAAGTGAACTCCCACATCAGAACGTACACTCTATAATTCCAGACACAGCTTGTGAAAACTCAGCTTCAGGGCAGGTAATGCCTTGACAGCATCTATTTCCGGTAATTCTATCCGATATCGTATGCACGGCAGCACCTTACATGCCTTCAGTTACAAGTCCCAACGTCTTGTCCCCCCTCCCCCTGAGTTCCCTCGCAGAGGCGTCTTAGTATTTGGCTCCTTCGTATTTTTGTCGATCAGATGAATGATGCCAATGTCTGCTTCCTGGGCTCTCTGTTCTACCTGGAGGCTTTCGGTAAGTCCATTCGGAGCAACGGCCTTCTTAATGTCCGTGGCCATGTATAGATGTTACTTGTTGTGATAGACAATGTGGACGGATGATGATCGAGGAGGCTGAAATGTGGACGGGTGATGCTTTCGGCAGTTATTAGTCCAATTTCATTCATATCCCCACAAAATCTCCCTCTACCCCGCCGTGTGGAGAGGGACCAGACCCCAGAGTTGTGACTGGTAAACCCAAGAGACTTTCTAGCTCGCATCTTCGGCGTTCGGCTCGCGATTGTTTACAACATCGAATTAAGGTTTCAGGGTCTAAGTGAATATATTCGATAGCCACATCCACTTCTGTCTCCTGCTCCTCCCCTCTATTATTTTTGTCTTATCGATTTGCTTTTTAGAAGGTATTTCAATCATAATTCACAATTTCTTCAACCAAGAACATCGACAACTTGCCAGGAATTGTCTGTACGATTATCCATTGATATTAGCTACACTTTGGCGTCAAGGAACTGCTGTCAACCAATCGAACGTCCCCCGAAATCCTTGTCGATCCTGAAATTCGAGGGACCAATATCAAGATGATATTGAGTACTTTCCATGAGTCTGCAGCTTCAGCTTACCTGCCTTTGCTAGGTCTGTTCGCAGTGCTCGCGGCATATCTGATTAATACCATCAAACACAAAGGCCGGCTACCCCTGCCACCGAAGCCAAGAGGACTTCCAGTCATCGGAAACACAGTCGAATTTATTTCCGCGGCAAAAGATCATACCATGCACTTGCTCCTCCAGAGATGGTCGAAGGAATATGGCGATGTCATCAGGGTCCAAATTGGTCCAGTCACCGAATATTATCTGAATTCAGATCGCGCCGTGAAAGCACTGATGGACAAAGCTTCAGCGCAAACCTCACAGAGACCAAGATGGATCGTCAGTAACGAGCTGCTGTGTAATCAGTGGAATGTCTTGTTGCTAAATGGAAACGATCCTAGGTGGAAGGTAAAGTCATACAATGAGAAGGATTTCAGCGGATGCTGACCAAAAAAGCTGCAACGCAGGCTTATTCACTCTGAAATGGCAAGTCCTGCCAGGGCTGATGCTGCACTTCCGTGAGCCACTCCCATATTTACTACTGATTTGTTGGACTCCAAAGCTCATTGAGATTCGAGGATGCTCTATTACGAGACGGCGAAGTTCCTGTCCGAGGTTGTTCGTGATCCAAATGGAGGAACTGAAAAGCAGGATCTCTGGGCGCAGATTGGGCGATATACATACAGCAACTTTGCCAAGCAAACTTTTGGCTTCGAGGTGAGGTATTTATTCTCATTCAGAAACACGGAAATTCTGACAAATGCAGATTCTTACTTCAGATGACCCGGCAATTGAGTACATTCATAGTCAGTCTCGGCGTGTCACAGATAAGAGAGACAATGAAACTCACGATTTCAGATACTGGAAAACGACAAATCGAAGGCACACTTCCGGGGACTCACGCTGTTGATATCCTGCATTGGATGAACGACCTTCCTCCATGGCTAAAACCGTGGGAGCGCAAAGCGAGATCGTACTTCCGCGATGATGTGCAGTGGTCTAAAACACGCATGGAGGTGAGTGTGTAGCTGGAAACCCTTCTAATGTCGAGTAACATGAGGTAGACTACAAAGAAGCTACCTATCGATCATCCTTCTTTCCTCAGGCACATCCTCAATGACGAGAAACGGTGCGGAATATCTTGCGATGAGGAAGCTGCGTTTCTAAGTCTGCAATTGATAATTGGTGCGGCCGACACTGTAAGCCTTCTCCTAATCACGTTGAACCTCTCTATCTGACAACCTGGCAGAGTCGTATGTCTACCTGGACCTTTTTAGAAGCTATGATGTTGTACCCAGATATTCAAGCACAAGCCCAGAAAGAGATCGGCAAGTTGTCACAATCGTTGTCTACGAGTCTGGCTGACATTTCTGCTTCCTAAAGATGCAGTTGTTGGCGATCGAATTCCAGTTTGGGAAGACCTGAATGATATCCCTGTAGTACGCTGTCTCATGAAAGAGGTGTGGCGCTGGCGTCCTCCAGTCGCACTTGGGCATCCGCATACCACAACTAGAGACCTCGAATACGAAGGACTTCGGATCCCAAAGGGAGCGCGTTTACATTTGAATGCTTGGTAAGAATAGGAACAGGATCCACCGATGAACTATGCCTCATTATTCTCAGGGCTATCCAGCACGACCCAGAACGGCATTATGAGCCTGACGAATTTCGACCTGAGCGCTGGATAAATGATAAATCTACGGTTTGTTCTTCTAGCCCACATTTTTGTCAGAGAATGTGTTACAGATGGTAATAATATTTTTCCTCTAGTCCCAACAAAGCATCAATTCGCCTGATCCCTCCCAACGAGATCACTTTGCCTTCGGTGCCGGCCGACGAGTCTGTCAGTATTTCCTCAGTCCTTGTGTCTCAACCTTTGTTCCCTGACAAGTTTCCAGGTCCTGGTCTACATATAGCGGAGCGCTCTCTCGCCGTAGCAATCATGCGTATACTGTGGGCTTGCGATGTCAAGCTTAAGCCAAAATATCGAGGTGGAGGAAAGATTGATCCGAAAACCTACGCGGGTTTCATGCCTGGCAATCCCGGCGAGGAAATGCCTGTTTGTTTGGTCGGGAGAAGCCCAGAGAGGATTGCAGATGTCGAACGAGAATGGGAGAGGGAGAGACTGAATCAGGCTTGAATGCTTCGATGGCGAATAGTTCCGAGTCGCTGCAAATTGGAATGGTATTGATGACAGTGACCTGTGAAGGTCTCGACATCTGGAGGAGCACGCAACCTAATTTTTGTTTTGTTATTTTGCACTCCATGCAATGCACCAAATATGTCAGTTTCCATATTCTTAGCAGCCTGGCGTAAGCTGAATTTCTAGCTCTGACTTAGAGAGTGAGTCGACAAGGCTTTGCTGGACTCAGCAGGATCTAAAATTGCCACCGGCAGTTTTACTACGAATATTTTCCCTCTAGTATGCAACATTCCGTGGTTCCATGAATAAATCCAAATGTTCTATGCATAAAGAACGTTTGTTGAAGGTAAACAGGTACAATACCGTCAAGGTTACACACCAGACCATCCTGTCATTTAGTAGGGCTACATAGATCGCCTGGTTGATTCACTATTCCAGTGAATTCAGGTAAACAGACAGGAAGAACACGGCGATTTTTCAAACAATCTCGAGGTCGTAGTAGAGACCAAGTCACATCTAAAATCCTCACCAGAGTTGGGACTGGGCTAAGAAAGATGGGATTTGGGAACATATGTCATCAGAGCAGCGCTCATCTGATTGGCTGCCGAGTCTCGGGAAGCAGATTCGCCCGTAGCGGGCCGCTACTTTTACCATTCTCCGGGCAAAACATGGGCTCCAACGACACACACAAATCTCCTACACGGAGACTTCTGGACTTCCGATGCTAAGCTTTCGCCTGGCGTTTGTTGACAATGGCTAGACCTACATGATAAGAGATATCCCTTGGCAGAAGACCATATATAAATGAGCCTACCTGCATCTTGTATGCTTCAAGCTCAAAGGAATAGTCCACTTATAAAGTCCATTCCCCATTACAAAGACACCATGCTCTCAAGACAAGGTATCGCCATCATTGGCGGCGGTCCATGTGGTCTAACGCTCGCCCGCCTCCTCGAATGCAAAGGCATCGCATACACCGTATTCGAGCGAGACTCGAGCGCAATCTCAAACAATGCAGCTGGGGGCAGTCTCGATATTCACGCCGAAACTGGACAGCGCGCTCTCAAAGAAGCGGGATTATTTGAGCAGTTCAAAAAAGTCGCAAGATATGATGACACGGCTGTCGCGATCGCTGACAAGCGCGGGAAGAGAGTGCTGGAGATGGGACAAGAGCGTGATGCGCCTGAGATTGATCGGGCTGATTTGAGAAGTATCTTGTTGGAATCAATACCTGAGGATAAGATCAAATGGGGTCACGCCTTAAAGAGTGCGGAACTTGGTCAAGGGGCAAGTCCGGTTTTGACTTTTGCAAATGGCGCTGTGCTGGATGGGTTTAGGCTTGTGGTTGGAGCCGATGGTGCCTGGAGTAAAGTACGACGTTTGGTATGTGAACTTCAACGATGAACTCCGGATCAAGTTGCTTGAGTATGAACTAAAGCACTGATTATTTGCTTAGGTCACGAAAGCGACTCCCAAATACTCGGGCAAAACTTTTTTGGAATCTCGCATCAATATCTCTAATCCTCTCTACCCAACACTAGCCAGCAAGGTTGGCCCAGGGATGTTCCTCTCCATCGGCGACGGACAACCGATCGTGACGCAACGGCAGGGCAACGGCTCCTACAGAAATTACTATGGTCTCCAGGTCCCGGCAGATTTCTTCCGTAACGACACGGCGGTTGATCTCCAGAACGTCGAAGCCACCCGCGCTATGCTGCTGCGGGATTTCTACTCTGACTGGGATGGTGAGTACAAAGAGCTGATTCAACATGCAACTGATTTCCGTGTCTGGCCGTTGCACACCCTTGCTGTTGAAGATGTGGATTGGGAATCTGTTCCGGGCGTGACGCTCGTAGGCGATGCAGCGCATCTTACGATACCGAATGGGGAGGGCGTGAATCTCGCTATGACAGACGCCTTGGAGTTGGCCTCTAAGCTCGCCAAATTTGAAGGCACTGAAGATCTTGCGGTGGCGATAAAGGAGTATGAAACAGATATGTTCCTACGAGGGAAGGCGACAATTGGCGAGGGATGGAAAATGGCGGATGGTATGTTTGGGGACAGTCCGGAGTCCTTCCTTCAAGTCATGGGTGCGTAGGTGTATTGAAAGGGTGAGTTGGTTGGAAGCGTTTGGTCGTGTTGGAAGATAGACTGAGTGTGGGGAACACAGTCCGGCAGGAGCACGGAACTGACTTTAGACATGCAACTCTTCCAGCGCGTGTGTAGCATCCATCACTTGTTCATCTCGAATCAACCTGGACTGAAGAAGCCCGATGATCTGAGCAAGATCAAGCTGCTCAGCAGGAATGTGCCTCTTATGATCTTTCTTCGCTGCGTCGTTCGTCTGCTTCAAACTCATCTCTTCGAAAGTGTGAATATCTCGCGAGTCCTGTTCATTATGGAGGGCCTGATAGCATGTTTGGCATATGTCATGGTCAGGACATGTTGTACAGTGCCATCTTCTGCCGGGCAAAGGAATTCGCTGGCAGGGACCATCGCATAGAATATCCTGGTGTAGTGCTGCCACGTGAGCGAGATCCAGAGCTGTTTGGCCATTGCTATCCTGTATACTGGTATCTAGTGAGCCTCTGTCTAGCAGTAATTCAACAGCACTGAGATTAATGGCATCAACAGCGAGATGTAGCGCTGTACGACAGAAGAGAGCCTCGCCAGTCCGTGCATTGATGAGTCCTTCGGACGAGCCGAAATGCTGTAGCAACTCATTCAGAATGTCCCTATTCTGTACAAAGTCATACTGAGCACGTTCGTACGCCACAGGAGAGGATTTCCCATCTGGAATGCGGTCGAAGACGCCTTTGTGCGCTCTGACTGCAAGGTGGAAGGCTGTGAGTTGACGTTCTGGCTCGACTATGAATGTAGTGGCATGATCTTGAGCTGCTTGAGGATTATTTAGAAGGACGCGCATTCGAGGGATAGATCCACGTGCTGCCGATGCGACGAGATGCCCGAGGACGGTAGTCGGATGTTCGAGAGTGATGAAGCTTGATGAGAAGCATGTATAATGTATATTGGCGTCCCTCCGCAACAATTCTTGTGCAAGATTGAATGCATTATTCTTCAATGCTACCAACAGAGGTGTCTCAAGGTCATCTAACTCAGTCGGTTGTGCATCTACCTCGATACCAGCTTCGATTATTTTTCGGACTAAGGTGACGTCCGAGTCATGGCCAGCGTACGCAAAGGCATGCAGTGCGCTCCAATTAGTCCTACTGCCATCAAATGGATTGCGACTTCTGACGCGTATATCGGCACCTTGGCTGATGAGCAAATCGAAAAGCTCCTGGCGATTCCATCGTATGGACTCAAGTAAAGGTGTTCGCTGCTCGATGCCACAAGGACTGTTGATGTGCTCCTCCGAGAAAACACCATATCGCGGTATAGGCATGGGTTCACCCTCGATGAGCACGGGTTTCAGCCGCTCCCTGCCTGCATCAAGGAGCGCTGCAGTCTCTGGCACCAGCAGGTACTTGGCTATCAGGTCGTTTCCTTCAGATATTGCGTAGTAGAGTAAAGTATAGCCGAACCCACCCAGTCCTGTACCGAACGATGCGCCGTGAGTTTCTTCCAGTAGGTAGTCCAAGGTATCCTTCATCTTTTCCAAATATTGAATTCCGTTACGGAAGATCATGGAGAACATATCTGCGCCAAGCACTGCAGCCTTGAAAAAATCTCCATACGTGAAACCGACCCTTTGAGCTTTCATAGCAACGATCATTGCTTCGAGACAGTGACGATTGTGATATCGTGCTGCCCACTCAAGTGGTGTTGGATTATTGGGTGCCTTAGTCACGCACAGCAGTACAGACTCAGGTTGACTGAGAAGGAACTTTATGATGTCAGGCCGGTCGTGGTGCACAGCCCAGGTGAGTGGTGTACCTGGTGGCAGAATATCAAATTCCATGCCAGATGGTATCGCGCTGTACTTGATCTGTTTCGTCGTGAGAGACTTGATATCGGCACCTGCAGATATCATAGCCTGTCCAACAGCATGCACTTCGTCCTCATCGAAAGAAATAAGCCAGTGAAGCGGTGATTCCTTCGAGTTTGTTGTGATTCTCGGATCTGCTCCACGGCTAAGGAGTTGTTCGACAACGACTCGATGGCCAGAGCGACATGCAGACAGCAGCGGAGTTTCGCCAACATCATTCAACTGGTCCACAGTCAAAGAGGGGAAATTGTCTAGCAAAGCTTCAACTGCTTCGGGGTACCCACATCCTGCTGCCATATGCAATATTCGATCACCCCTCTTGTTCACTCTGTATGCAGCTATCTCGTGGAGGCTCTTCATGTTTTCAACCAGGACAATCGTATTACGAAAGGTATTGACCCAGGAACCATGTGCATGACCGTGTAGCAGATCATCCCCCCAAAACGAAGCACCCACTCCGGCGAGCCCGGCCTTGATAATTCTCTTCACTTCTGCCACCCTCTCTGGTGCAAGAATAGCCAGATCTTGTAGTGCGCCACGTGAACCATTGAAAGCTAACCGTTCAAGGATTTGCTTCGGAGGAATGCTTGCTCCAAGTTCTGGTCCGATTATCTTGGCGACTCGCCAAGCATTAGCTTGTGCCACTTGATGTCCATAAGAAGCAGCATGAAGTATCAGCCGCCGTGCTTCCTGTAAGTTCTGTTGAGTGCCGAGGGCGTTCATGTAGAAGGCTGCAAGCGCAAAGCACTCGGGAGTGTTGACTTGATTCCGGGATGCGAATTCTTCAGCTCGAGTACGAAAGCGCTCGAAGAGAAAGGTTTGCATGGATGGCTGAAGGTCTCTTACTGCAAGCCAAGACATGACATGATGATCGAAGCTTTGGCGTAGGAGGATGTCGTTGCTTGGCTCTGCTGTATTCTGGTGGTCCACGTTGATATCTGACAAGGCCGAGATGGCAATAGAGAGATCTCGCTCTTCAGGAGCTTTCGATAAACATCCTGCTAGAACAGTATCCAGTTTACCATAGAAGCCATCCAATACTGCCCTGGCCACAAGGTGCTCGCCGATTTTGCCGAACAGTGGCTGACCAGACATCCCTAGCCGATAGACCAGCCAAAAGATATACTTTAGAAATTCTAATCCTTGGCTGGTATTCATGATTCCGGTCTGCAAAGCCTCCTGAGCCCTCTGGAGAAGCTGCATCACTTGATCGGTCGGAGGCAAAGCGTCGCCGGAAAGCTTGCTCGTGGTATGTAGGATGAATGGCTGGTACCATATTTTGAGCTGTGCCTGATCCTTTGCCAGATCATCTTCTTTAAGATGACTGGTGAAGGCCGCTAATGTAGACCCCGAAGCTGTGGACGCAGATTCGTGGAGAACTGAGAATGGATTGCTTCCGTCCATGGCTAATCGCCAAATAGTGAGTCCGTATGAGTACACATCAGTCTTTGCGAGACACTCGCGCGCCACTGGTACATGTGACTCCGGCGCTCGCCATGGCATTGTCCCACCAATATTGACACGAGGAGCTGACGCCTCTCCCACAATCGAGAAGCCAAAATCACCAAGCTTCGCCACGTACTTTTTTTGTGGATGGGAGAAGATGAGCACGTTCTCGGATTTCATGTCGCCATGAATGATGCCGCAACGATGAATTACTTGCAAGCCATAAGCAATCTCAAGGCTGATTGAACGTTTCACTTCAGATGTGAGGATCTCCCGGGCCTGAAGATCCGCCAGAGTACCGCAGTCAGCATATTCTGTAACAATGACCGGAAGTCGATAGGACGATTCGAATGGATTAGTACCCCATCCAAGTGCAAGCAACGTCACAATATTCGCGTGCTCATAGAGAGGCGGGTGCATGAGGGCGTAGATCTCCATCATGACCGAGTTCATGGCTCTGCGATCCTTGGCGAGAGGCTCGCCCATGCTGCCGAAAGCAATCCTCGCGGTCTTGTACACGAGCGTTCTCTCCTTGTGCTGACCCTGCCTAGTACTTATACTTACCCCGATGGCGTTCACTTCGAAGACGAAGCCTTCCGATTGAGGCACCTTTTTGCTGGATACCTCAAAGGATGCACCTTGACCGAGGAAGCGGGACTGGTCCACGGCTTGTGCACCCAAGTACAACTGCATGGCGGGGTTTGAGACTGAGAGCTCTGCTTCTCTCCCCATGTAGACGAGATAAAATACATTGGGAACGAAGGTTGCCTCAGCGATGATGTCCTCTGAAGATGTTTCCGGTGTCGGCTCAGCCTCGTCCGTGACCGTAGGTCTCGAGGTATCAGGCCGTCCTGAGAATGAGCTGGACATGGCTGGAAACCTCAAAGATCTCGTATGATAGTTCTCTCAATTGTACTCGAATGACTCGCTAGCGTTTATCAATCCATTTTCATTGTCAAGGAGATTGAATTGTAGGTTTCAGCTCGGGCGCGATCTGACTTGCAGGGTGCCAAGACAAGACACCAGGTGACATTAAAGCTTAACTTTGATAGGCAGTCAGAAGCGAAATTTTGTGCTGCAGCCCTGGGATTCTGCATATCGAAGATGCAAGTTTTGATAAGTTCCCCCGAATTGCGACAAGCATACTTCCGTCAGGTTATGGCGTTTGCAGCGCAACTCCGCGGGGCCAGCGCTTCAGGGCTTTCGGTGCACGATCATCCCGACAATTTAGTGAGCCTCGCTTGATTAGTGGTTCGCGACGGGCCTTGCCGCAGGGCTTCATAGGCAGATGGGCTAGGCCGTCCCACTAATTACCCGCAGGCATACGAGAAACCCTCCGTCTGTGGAAATGTTCCGACTTACTGCCCCGAAAGGAAGCCATAATGGATTTGGCAGTGAAGTGCTGCAAGGTGTCATAAGTCATCTGTGTTTGTTTTACTCAAAGATGATATAAGATCGATCTTCGTCGACACAAACATCAACGAAGATTTCGTGCAGGAAACAACAGACCTTCATAGTGTCAAATGGAAACCCAGCATCGCGAGGCTCACAAGTGAGACAAAAGAGATGCGTTCAGACGCAAATTCGCTCGAGAGTTCGAACAATCCGAAGCAGATCTGGTAGCGTATCGGGGCATTCTTCAGCCGCTGTCATCCCATACCTCAAACAAGTACGTACGACATCAGCATAAATATCGCCCATCCGGAACTTGAGCTGGCCTGCGGTGATAATATGCTTGTCCAACCACTTTGGTATTCCGGCAATGCTGTCGAGCCTGACACCAATGTTGCTGTCGATTTTTTTTACATCGACGCATTTTGCAACGATGTGCTTCAGTGCTTTCCACTCAGCCAGTTCCAGAAGCACCAATCCCAGGCTGTACATGTCCATATACTTCTGGAAGGAAGTCGATGGTTCTCCTAATGCATGAGGATGGCGATATATGTCAGCCAGCGGTTCCTGTGATGGCTGCTCCGAGATCTCGCTTGGTGAGTCCTGCCTCGAGAAGCTGAACCCCGTGAGGTATGGCATGGACCAGCCATTTTCGTGGAAGAACATTACATTGTCGGATCGTATGTCCTTGTGTAGCCAACCGGCAGTATGAAATGCTAGTACTGTCTTGCAAAGCTCTCTGGCCACCTGCAGACGATTCGTGATACTGGTTGATGCGAAATTTTTGGCATCGCGGATCAGCTCGGTCAACGACAGAGCGAATTGTGGTTTTGTCGATATTGGATTGATGGATGTCTCAGGCCACTGATATATGAACACAAAACGAGCTTCCTCTTCGAGAAAACCTTGACATCGCAATGTGTGAAAAGAAGGAGTCTTTGTCCCAGCAAGCAGCAGCGCAAGGTTCTTGACTCGTGAAGACAGCTTGCCTTTCATCCTCGGAGGCACATCTTTGTACTCGATCCACACTGGCTGACCATCGTACAAGCCTTGAGCCACGTTGAGATTGAGTGATTTCTGGGTGATGTTGGTCAATATGCTTCTATTCATGGCAGACAGCGTTGCGGAAACAGGCGGCATCCCGGTCTTGCTAGTAGACGCGATGTCTTCGAACTCGATACGTTTCAACTTGAGATCTGCCGCCAGAGAAACCACTTCGTCAGCATAAGTGGGAGTGATCGTACTCTCTGCAACTCCGGATTGCTGCAAAGCACGTAGCTCGCTGACGCTCTGACTGATTTGAATGACACCAGAGAGAATCTGTCGCAACATAGCCGAAGAGTCTTCTCGTTGCACGGGATCAAGCAAGTTCCACAGACCATTTATGATGCCGCGTACATCGCGGACCATGTCCTCGAAGTTTTGCTTGTCGACTGTCGCCCACCATAGACGTTTCGGAAGGTGGTTCTTCTTCTGTACAACTCTTGCATGGAACAGGATACGTTGCCGCAAGGTGTCTGGCACGAGTTTCTCCAGCACTGTCGGTGCCGTCTTATTGTCCTCGGTCAGAGACGTCGTGTTGCGCCCGGCGATGGTAGGACTCAAGTCTAGCTTCTCCACAAGATCCAGTTTGTACCGTTGTCGAAGTCCATCCGTAGTCAATAAAACCTGGAGCTGGGCCATTAATTGAGATGCTAAGGCATAGTTGAGCCTAGGGTCAACCTGCACCTGAAGATTGTTTGCTTCCTTCGTCGTGGATAGTGCTGCAATTGAGCTCTCAATACCTGCATTGGAATCGTTCTGAGTGATTGCTGTGTTGCGCTTGAGATCATGGCTGTCAGCCTGACCAGACTGGAGATCAGAATCCTTTAGCAGCTCCACAGCCCTCGCCCACTGGATGAAGCGGGATTCTTCCACGCATAACATAGTCTGAAGCAGAGTTGCATCTCGACCCAGATTGTGCGCTTTCGCTAGTAGCGTGAAGCCTTTGATGATGCCGCCAAATACCTGGAAAGAAAGCGATGCCACAGCTAGAGCAGTGCCGGGGTCCATTCTCCTGAGCAGTCTATCACAGTTGGCAGTTGTGTCGAGTTCTTCGAGCGGTTGCGAAAATAGTGCTTCTAATTCACAGCGCTATCCAAGTGCGTGTCAACTTTGAGCCTTGCGACTTATGGTGAACTTCGTTCATAGGCTCATCTGGAGACATGGGACACGTCGTGCTTCAATGCCAGGCAGTATCTTGTCGATCCACCGTTACGGAGAGCCTACAGGGGCTTCAGCACGTGCTCAGGCCACCCTGGCAGAACATTACCGAGACAGGTACACAGCACCAAAGTCGAGATCAAATAAGATCACCTCATCAAGCCGGTTTCATCACAAGATTATAAATCATTAGTCGTTGCAAAGTATCGTAAAGAAGATAGGTAATGTCTCCGCACGAGTACATGCGACAGTTTCTTCTGTTCTGCCGCGTATTTATTTGATATTCAACAGAACTGAAGTCACAGTTAGCCTCGAAGTGATGCTTGGAGCTTTGACCATTCCATTTGGTAAGTGATGGATAGAGCCTCTGACCAATACATTTTATCCTAACTAGTTTACATTACAGTGACGAAAGCTGGCCTCTTGAACGTGTCAACTTTGGCGTTGGCCGACCAGCAAGGAAATCTAAAGTTGAGGAAGAAAGTAAATTCAATATGCTCTGACCGCAGCCAGAAGCCCAGCGTTATTGTTGTGAAGTGCCCGGCAAGGCCGAGCTCAAAGGCTAAATTAATCGGGGAGACTGAGGAAACGCTATTTAAGCATCTGATAGTGTGGTTTACTGGGGCTCCTAGTAAATGCGTGGCGTAGCTGAAAGCTGCCTCATGAAATGCCCCACTACGCTTCAGAAGACAGCTGGGGTGTAGGCTACCCATCCCGCCTAAAGAACAGTGAGCTTCCCAGCGCTGTCATGCAGCGACAGCGAGGTGAACTTTTGCCATTCATTCCTCACAAATTCTTTCCTGAAATCACATCTTTGTTTGAGTATCGTGCTACTTCTGGCTTTCAAACGCTCTCATCCAAATCATTCATCATGAGCGAATATCACAAGTTGCCGCCATCAGAGACCGATCAGGAGATTCAGAATGAGCAAGGGTCAAGAAGAAATGGCGAAAATAGAACAAACATCGTGCCCTGGATATGGTGCACATTATGCACGATAACATCTATTTTAGCAGTTGCCAGCACTATTGTACAACGGCGTCAGCTTTCAGCGTTACTAAACGGTGGTAGAAGTAAACTTCGAACAGACTTCGGTAAATCCCCAAACCTTGAGATTTGAGCAATGAGAGCTGATTGTTTACCCAGTATCTGCTCCCGAAATTCCATATAAAGAAGAGTATTTCTACAATTACTACGACTACAATCCAAGTATTGGTGCGCTCCAATTTAATGATACAGGCGTGCCGAAGCTGTATGCGGGGTACCCAACCAAGGAAATCGATGATGCTTGGAACGAACTTCTTGAAGGTTTGTAATTCTTGTAATGCTCACTTCCCGAAAGTTCCTGACGGATCTACAGGCACATATATGGAGCTGTCTTCGGAAGAGCGAGACAGTGTCCAGAAAGCCGCACCGTGGGATTTACAAGCACTGGAAGAGAACAAAGTATACATGGAAGTCAGCGTCTTTCACAACCTGCACTGTCTGGATCTAGTGCGAAGAGCATTGAGTCCAGATCGCTACAATATTCACACCGACTTCACTAAGCATCTGGACCCAAAATGGGGAATGGTGCATGTTTGTGAGTTTTCCTGCATTATTTTGTATATGACAGGGTTGACTGGTTTCTAGATCATTGTATCGACCAGCTGAGGCAAGCTATTCAATGCCACAGTGACCTTACACCAGTACCGCTGTTTTCAGTGAAAGAGGCGGATACGAAGATGTTCTTCACGCACAGCGTTTCGCATACCTGTCGCGACTTCAATGCTGTAGTGGATTGGAGAAATGAGAGAAATAAGGAGAACGCTCCTTTTGATTGGATGCCTTGGACAGGGTAGGACGATGCTGGTCAGAAAAATTCGATACAATACTTGCAACATGAATAAGACTTACTTCAACGTGGCCCAGATGCGTTAGCGAATTGTCGTAAAGTCAATAGCATTTTATGTTCATAAAACTGCTGTTTCAATCACCAAGAGCCTTCATTTTCTTTCCCCTCTCTTCCACCCACGCCCAAATGGCGTCAAAGTCCCGACATGTATGCAACTCTCCATTTCCCAGCACTGCTCCATCAGGGGCCCCTTCGACATGAGACATAGGCACAGGCGTCAGATCGGAATGACACATGAGCGCCTGTCTGATTTGATCAACGCAGTGATCCAAATGTGCTCTTCCCTTGTGCATCCAGTCTTCTTGATCATCGTTACCATGATCGTGATCTAAGGCTGTTCGAATCTCATTCAGGCAGTGCAGGTTATGGAAAACGCTGAGCTCCATGAAGTTGTGCTCGCCATTGTACCAGATTGGTGTCCTATGGTCTGGTGGAATCTGCTCGGATTCTGAATCCTCTAGGGCGATGTACTGTGCGTGTAGGAGTTTCTTCCACGCCAAATCGATGGCAGGAGATGGAGCGCCGACGTAAGTTGTTTCATTAGGGTCGAGAGGCTCGTTGTAGAGGGACTGAGAGGTGCTGTTAAAGAGCAGGTCGTTGGTGAATTTTTTCTGAATTATCTTGATTGGAACTCCAGGCTTGATGGCAACTAATCGTATTAACATTAGGTAAATTCGAGGAAGGGAACAGGACATACCGAAATCAGTCGCAAACCCATCCTCGTAATTGTGAGAGCTCCTTGAGAGGAGTGTATTTGTGGATGAAGAGAACAATGAAATGCAAGTGGTACAAAAGAAGAAGGCAGCCAAAGCCCATGGAATAATTGTTCCATGGCTCCAATGTGGGTTTCGAGTATAGCTGTGCCTCTTTTCCTCAATCAAGGTTTCCATAGCTTCATCAATGACCTCCATCCTGCTGTGATCAAAATAGCCTTCCGGAATCGAAAATGCGACCATAAAATTGAGGGATGCTTTCCAAATCTTGAGGTTTCTGTCCCTCGTGATTGCACCATTAATTACTTGAATGGTAAAAAATATCTGTTCTATCAGATATCGAAACTGAGACAGAAGCCACTTGTCCGTACACAATCGACAGGTCTCTGACCAGAATTGTATGGTAAGTTTAAGTGTACCTGACACATTGAGAAGCTTTCCGTATTAGGTGATAGTTCAAAGTCTGGATCTCGGTTAAATACAGATCTATCACTATTCTGGTCATGTGTGGCGCGGGTGAAGATCCTTGGCTTGTTTAGCTCCCGGTGGCTTGGTTGGCTCGAGCTGGACTCGCATAAATACAAGCTACTCAAATTCAGCTCGCAATCAATAGACCGAGATCTTTACTTTGTGCTCTAGCACATTTTACCCCTGGGCTCCAATGCTATTCGGCGGGTCGACTTCAAGGATTTCCTTCCCACATCAAACTTGGGAAATGGATAATTGAAGAACTTGACTGGAAAGCACTTTCTCAAACCATATGGTATCGGAGCCTAAGAGCATTCTTTCGTACCATACAATGAATTCTCAAGCGAGGTAAAATACACATTCAGTAAGTGAAATGAAAAGTACAAATTGACAGGCGGCTGCGTATCGGCTACACCGCTAGCTTCAGTGGGTACATCCCACGGGGATTTCAGCTCTTGAAAGAAGCTCGAAGCAATGCTAAGAAAGCCACGATACCCACCAGGCCGCGGCCAGACTCCTGGGTTTGCTATTCGAGATAACCTTGAACCCTCGTCAATTGGGAACTAGTCCAAATCGACTTTCAAAACGATCGAATTTTCTTGTTCAGTCTTACCTTCGAGCCTTGGTGGATTCTGGCGTTTTGTGGCTTTCAAATTAAATGGAGCTACTTTCTCTCAGCTGAAATGAACGAAAAGGTCTCTAAAGTAATAAATACAAGACGTGGTATAGATATCGTAGGACCGAAACCTCCAAAAACTTGGTAACCAGAGCTAAAAGTGCTTCGACAAGATCTGTGGATTTCACTTACTCTTTCGAGTCTCTTGTTAACAATGGGTGCTTCCTTCTCATCAAACCAGCTATCAGCTGCAGTATCCAATGGCATACCAACAGCATCCTATGCTTACTCCCCCGCCAACACGAAACTCTTCGGCGTTGATGCAGCCTACATCTATACCAGTGCATCTTTTGCCAACGTTCCCACGCCCGTAGGACAGATAACACCGTACCTGATCAACGCGGCATCACCTACACTGATATGTTCTCCCTTCGCCGTCTCGCAATCCGGAACCCCTCAGGCTCAACAGTCGCTGCAGTGTCCCGTGACGGGCGCCTCTTTGGCATCGGGGCTTTACACGGTGTCGTTCTCGCAATTCACCTCCACGGTCTCCGTTGACCAAAATGGCTTCACGCGCTTCGTGCGACAGACGGGTGTCAATACTCTGACAAACTTTGGTGCAGCTGTTACCTTCTCCATCGTTCCTCCACAACCGGCATCCACTACCACCACGGTTACTCCCACGCCCACTGTATCGACCACCATCACCAGTGGAATCTCCCGGCTCTCGCCAACAAACACTGTCATTGTCCCGTCTTCCACGCAGACTGTGACCGTCTACCAAACGACTATTATATCAACCTCGGTCGCCTTCAGCACATTGCGTGGTGCTTCCGCTGTCACTGTGACAGGTAGCTGCCCCAAGGCCACGCTCCTAAAATGCAACCAGGATAATTGCCTGCGTGCATTCCTAGGCAGAACAGCTTCAGCGTCCGCATTCTGTAGTCTTTATACCGAGAGCAAGGTCACCGCGACACCAACATACGCAACACAATGCGGCGGTCTGACATCCCGCGTCTCGTCTGCTTGCACATGTCTCGGTCGACCGACGGCCAAGAGGCGCGGAATCATCGTGGCGACTTATGCCGCTCCGGACTTCACTTATAGTGTTGCCATCGACACGGTGATCGTCACTTCGACGATTGGTCCTCTTACTACTGTCGTATCTGGACCGGTCCCGTCTTCAACGAGGTGAGCTACCGCATCCACCTGCCGAGTTAGATCAGACAGGTCAAAATGTGAGGATAAAGCTAACAATCGTAACAGCACCGACCCCGACCAAACTAGTTCGTCAGGAACGTCGACTTTGATATCCAACATCCCCAGCACGGTGACAACTGTTACTGTCCAATCCACTGTCGATTTGAGGACAGCTAGCACGATTACCGTAGCGCCTGCTACTTGTAAATAGTAATTTGAAAGGAACGGAAGAATACTGGAATGGTGTTTTAAGCGGATATGCGGTAGAGAATGGATGTGTGGCTCTCTCTGTGCGCGACCCGAAATGAATACCTTCAGTCAATGTTGATGATACAATTGAGTTGAGACGAAAGGGCAGGGTCTACCGGTAAGAGAGTCGAGGAATGAAAGGGTCAATGCAAGAATGGACGTACTACATTTCTCACCACAATCTTAAACCTTAAGTGATGACGCTCTCGAAGACCACATCTGATCCTTGTCTGAATTCGCAGGAATAGCATGTCCAAATTCAAATCATTTGTAAGCTCGGATCTCAGGATGTCCGACAGGAACTTTAAATGGGTGACTGTGCTAGCTTCGCGAGCTTGTTTACGTCAGAAATCACTTCGGTTAGTCGGAAACATCTCGGACTGTAGCGAGAGCAGCGAAGCGAGCCATTTGTTTTGACGCTTAAATCCGACAAATTACATTCAGTCGCGCTAATCATCAGATATATATCAACAAGGTCTACAGATTCTGTTCAAGCCGCCATCAGGTCAGAAATATATTCCTCTTATTATAATTGAGCTCGTTTCTCACAATTGAAGTGTTCTGAACATCGTTGATCGAGTCACTATCTATCATGTCATACCCACTTGCACTCAAATCTCTCAGTCCTCGTGAAGCCATCACCGACACGCTTTACCGTGCTCTCATGGCCTTCGATGAGAACAACATTTCATTCTTCGACTCTGCATTCGCCGGTAAGGATGTATCTTTCGTCTTGAACGGGAATGCCACCAACGGGCTCGAGACAATCCGTTCAACACTGCTCTCTCATATTGGACCAATGGTGCGTAAATTCCACATTCAGTCTTTTTCCTACTAAGAAGCAAGAAAATCAGGTGCTGGAATTCAATTCTTAAATTTTTGTGAAAAAGAAAAAAAAATGTGCTGACTACAAGATTAGGACACGACACACATGGTGTCGGGCATCCGGATTGATCTGGAAGATGGCTCGGACACAGCAACCTTGACAGCAACAGCCATGAATCAGCATGCTCCTCCAGGAAGAGGAGCCGAAGCAGACGGCCCAAAATTCCTGGCTGGTGCAAGGTACTGGATTGTTTTCGTGAAAGTAAAGGGGGAATGGAGAATCAAAAAATGGACGATGAATGTTGTGTGGTCGCAGGGAGACCCATCGGTCCTCAGCCATTGATAAAGACTGAACTTTAGTGCTTAGGCGCAATAATAAATAGTTGCCATCTAGAGTATGCCTATGCAATACTGGACATTCGATAGATGAAAGTGACGAGATTGGAACGTCTCTAAAGTCGATAATCAGAGTGATTAAAACTGAGGCCCATATGACACCCAGAAAGGAAAGATTGGAATGCCCATACTTTGTGTAACGAGTGGAAAGAGTGCTCCCTAGAAAAGCACTCAAGTATACTCGATAAGCGAGCATATTACTACTGGATAACGATCATGAGACCAATGATACCACTCTGACCCAACCATAGTCCACAGCAGAAGAAAGCTAGTCAATCCATCAACCAAAATATCAACACTTGATATGAAACATTTTTTGGAACTAGAAAATGAAGTCAAAGCTCCGCCGTCTTGGGAAGATATCACTTGAGACATATCCCATACGTACCAAGACGAATTAGAATGGGCAATTGCTATAAACAGCTATTTGATACTTGTCAGCTTTGTCTTCATCGATTACCATCGTTTGTAGAGGACAATCTTACAAGAAGAATACCATCCGATCAAATACGCATCATTACCCTGATCATTCCCATGGTCTGCAGCTCCAAAAACATGACTCGCCTCATGCACGAGGACATTCGCCTTCGTAAGCTGTTCTCCGCACTGATTCTCATCCGAAAGTCCAAACCAAGCCTGGAAGAGGCGCACGTTTGCCGGATTACCCTGGCCAGATGATGTCACGTCTGCAACGACATTACCATTCGTCTGGTTTGGGAGACAGATGAGGTTGAAGTTGGTGGCGAAGAGTGTATCGACGATCATTCTGTAGCGGTCTCTGATGATACAGCGACCAGTCGGGTTGTTGTTCCAAGAGCCGAAGTATCGGTCGAATCGTCGTCGGTTTGTATCGTCCTGGAACTCGAGGGACAATATGGCGGCATCGCATAGTTGAACTGCCTGGTTGGCAATCTGGAGGAGGGGAAGTCCTAAGCCGCCGCAAGTGGTTGATGTCCAGCGTTTTTCCAGTGCGGGATCCGAGATCTCTGGTTGCTTGAATTGCTTGATGTACTCCTTGGGTTGAAAGTTAGTTGTTCGACCTTAATGATGGATTAAAGGATCAGGAGAGCAAACATCGAAAGTCACAGTCATGTCTAGGCCGACGCTCGTGGTGGTTGGGGGAAGAGCCGCGACAACGGAGCCCAGACTTAACATGGCTAACAAGCCAACGGAGGTGAAGAGTTGCATCTTGGATGAAGGTGTTTTGGATGAGTGTGCAGACTTAAGCACAAGCTAGTGGCTAGAGAGACGTATAAAGAAGGGTGAGAAGGTTGGTAGATGGTGGTTTCTACCTAACATTGAGGTGGAGGATTGAGGGTTTTATATACTTCGACCAAACCCATGCTACCCTCACAAAGCACAAATATTTCCCCTTGATTGTTGACACTTTCCTTTCTTGAGCATCACGATGTGTCAAGAACACGAGCAAATGGAGGCACAGCCGGGGGATATACATGCTTTAGGAATGTGAAAAGCTGAATCAAGGAAGCTGAAGCCTCCAAAAGAGAGCCGCGTGATGGGTTACAAAAACGTGCCCCTTTGGGAGGTCCGTCGGATCGCTTGAAGCGGGTGCATCCCGTGAAGACACTGGGGTTGAGTGATTTCCCCGATAATGTGTCTAATCATGGAAGACTCCTCGGGTTCGTTCTTGCTTGGCATTCTTGTGCTCCGCGACTATCGATTTTGAGCTTACTGTACTGGATGCACACTTAGACACACGAACAAGCAGCTGGTTCCGGTAAATACGAATGCGATGAAATGCCAAGCAAATGACTTTTTGCAACTTCTTATTCTGTTTAGATGGTTTCTAGAAACCTAGTATCGTGAAAGGTTGGAACTTGTAAGCAGTACGGTCTCAGGGTTCCACCTCCTCTTTGACAGGAAGAGTGCCCTGTGTCAAGCGCACAGGCGCTGCAGACTAACATCTCTTGCCAAATTGAGTTGATCAGTTCATGTCCCAGAATAACGCAATTCAGTCTTCATACCAAATGCCATTTGGTCTTACTGAAACCCCTCTGTGACCAACCTAAGTCGCTTGTATGATTGTCCTAACATCCGAAGAGATCTCAGCTGCGCCACTGCTTACTCATACCTACCTCCGGCAAAATTTAACATAAACTTTAGTTACTGAACGCCGAATTCTTGTGTTGAACATGTGATTTACCATCAATTCTGTCACCGAGTATTCTTGTAGATGAGTGATGGCAAAGACTGTCTACTGGTCTAAGGAGGGGGCCTACCATGGTGCAGCTACCACCTAATTAGTGTAATAAGTTTTACCACATAGCGAGACTGACGTGCTTCAATCGAGTGGTAATTTGCTTTCAGAGAAAACTATCCAAGGTTTGAATGAAAGCATTCTCACGTGATGTAACGATGCTTAATTGTAAACAACATTAGCGAATATAGATCTGCAATCTGAATATAGCCTTCTAGTCGGAAACCGGCTATTGATTCTTCGAATGGGCAGTCGACCAATATTTGATCTATTCGGTACAATTGACACCGTATTTGATCCATCTCGGGTATCATCTTTTTGAGGTAGATATGATATTCAAATCGCTCTGGCTTCGCCTCTACTGGATGGAGGATAGCCGCTCACGAGGGAGATAACATCATTGATTCTATGTAAAGCTACCCAGATCTCGAAGGAGCATCAATTACACGATGAACTTTTCGTGGACGAGCTTAATCATTGTATTTGTGAGTGCCTGGCTCTGCAGCAGAGATTCCGTGCAGTGTCTGCATGAGATGGTATCATTCTACCGGCTCACTCCATTCCTGGTCAGGGAAGGAAACACAGTCTCCCAATCTGATAGAACTGAGATCAATGACTTGTTTTGCATATTTCTCTAAAGAAATTTAGCTCTGACCGCTTTGGGAGCGACGTGCAACAGAGTGTTTACTCCGGCCGTGCGGAGTTCTTGGCAAAAGATGCTCCAAACACTTCAACGGATATAAAGAAACAACTAAGGTATTAAAATATTAACTTGTAACCGGCCTCCCACACAGTATGAAGAGGTTTAAGAACCGGGAGAATTCACTGGCAGAAGATATGTAGGACCGACTTTCGCTCGTGTCTGGATGCGATGTGCAACAGAAGGTTTCGCTAAGCGAAGAACCGGGAGAACGAGATATTTGTTTGGTTCCGAGAGACTTACAAGTCTGAATATTGGGGATTGGTAGAAATATTCAAGAATCGCAAGGAATTCTTGAGCCTAGATAAAACAGATTCAAAGTTCCGACGAGTGGAAGGAACAAGTGACGCGCTATCTGGGGGCCATTTCTACACCTGACAGAAGATGAAGTGGATTGAACCAAACACTCCTCCTCCCTTGACTTCAAAAGTTGATGTACAAAAAATTGTGCGCGCTGTATGAAGTGGAAATAATGCAAAGTTAGAATAAGGTGAGAAATAACCATCTTACTCATCAGCCAGGAGGCCAGGACCACGAAGCAAAAGGAATAGGGGCTCATCTTAGCTTCTACAATTCACTCTCCATTCGTCCTTCCACCAATCCATTCTAGATTCCACACTGGCCACCAGATCTAATCAAGTACAAAACTCCACGCCCACCCTCCCGGACACCCAACTTTCCGAAAGTTGCGCAACCGTCAAGCAGTGCACAAACCGCTGACGCTAACGCTCAACCTGCGTGATCGTGTACGCTCTTGTGAGAGATCAGAAGGGTGTGGGTGGAACGTCCGATGAGATTCCATGCCGCTTGCCGCTGGGATGGAACATTGGTGTGGATGTGTCTCGGGAGTGGAGTGTGCGATGAAGTAAGCGGAGATGAGATAGTTGAGATGAGCTGTGTGGAGTAAGTGGAGTGAGTGAAGTGAGTGGAGGGGACAGTATAAGGCGAGATGGGAAAGGGCGAGCTGCGTGGTGTGGTACGTTGGCTGTGGTGGCATACATGGGGTGGCGGGAAAGCATAGGTGAATTAGATCTGGTGGGGAGAGAGACATTGGGAAGGGGTGAGTAGCGCACGGAAAGACCTGGACTTGATGTGGAAGCTAGATGGTAAAAGTGTGGAAGATATTTGGAATCTGATTGTTTGGTTGGGGAACCGTGGAGTTGGGACTGGCTTGCGAGATGGAGTTGTAATGGGTTGGACGTTGAGTTGTGAAGCTCATGGCACGAATGACAGGACTGATAAGGTCCTGAATCTTCCCAAGCCACGTAACTTTGAAACTCAAGAAGTTGTTACCTACCGTGCAAAAATCGAACAGCACATGCACCTTATCGATCGATACCGTAGCTCAAGGAGTGAGACAGCGCCGTTCTTCAACCACAGGTAATTCTCTGAGACCTTGAACTACGTGAAAAGCCTGAGAGCCAGATAAGTTACAAAAAATCATCAATTTAATCCAACCGGATCGCCGTATAAAATTTGGCCAGAGTCCCACAGCCCGGTTCTCAGATCTCCTCGGATCCTTCAAAGACACATTGTTAAGCTAGACATCGAAGCGGAAGTACAATACCTTGCTATCCGGCCACAGACCATCGCATCTACATACCACGTTACTAGCTCTTCACCCGCATGATCTGGTTTCTTCACCACGCTACACAGCCCTGAGCACAACATGCGAGCTCCCGTTTCTTACGCGCGTTTGGAACACTCGTCACCTTGCTTTCCATCTCGCGGAGCAGGTCTGAGAATTTATCAAGACTCCTACTTTTGATAGGGTACCTAGGGCTCACAGTTGTTGCTTCGGATGAAAGCCTTCTGGTAGTGTGTGCTACCGGCATGCATTTCGATGTCGTGACATGGAAGACTGTGTTGAGTCCATGCTGTGCTGTGCTGTAGCCACGCCCCAGCACAGCTGTGTGATGCTAAAGCTTGAATCGTGCTCTATGGCGTTGAAGTCACTCTAGATTTCGATCTGGAGATCTTGGAACTAGGATGCTGGCTAAAGTCTGGGGTATCGAGATATTGGTATCTTGTATACTCTTTGAGAAAGCCTCCTTGGTCTTCGGCTCGAGCAGGTTTGCCAACCAGCCTCGATAATTTCTCGTCCATGTGTTGCATAATCTCTAGAATTGAGAATTCGCTGGCGTCAGAGGCACGTCGTATACCGTACCCATCGGCCTCTACATCTATCACCGAAGCATTTCAGCCTCTTACTCATAACCCCACACCCAGATAGCCTTTCAGCAACGCCGGTTAAAGCTGTGATATAATCTGCGGGGATATATGTGACACTTTAGCCTGTTTGTGCCGATGGTTAGGGCATGCGAGGATATTTGGCCGGGGCCGAGGACCGTATATGCAGCGTACATGCACTGTATATGACGTGCATAGGAGACACGCGGGCATTGGGTGCTTGATCGGGGAAGCTCGGGGTAGTTGATCTTGTGTTGCTGAGGTATTATTCCTTGGTTTGGTTCTCGATTCGTGAATCTCCCGAGACATCTGCTCGTGGATGAAATGATAAATGAGAACTTTACGGTAAGTGTTGGGGGACTGCACAGTGACTTTCCATGGTGTTGAGAAGTAGCCTGACCAACCATCAGATAAGATGTACCTCAATATAGGCCGGAGTCCGCACATCTCGAGTGACTGGCCGAAAATAATGGCCGAAAATACCTACATTCCGTAGTACCTTTGACATGCCTGTAAATGTATACCCCAGAAGCAGAATAAGAAAACAGGGGTGGAAACATCGCTGGTGATACATTTGTCTCGCTATTCACAGGACGGACCGATTTCCTGGAACGCGAGACACAAACCGTCGTCACGCAGCGAACAGTTCACGTTGGTACCATTGCTCTGTGCATACCTTATATTCCCTATCAGTATGTACGAAGTACAAGTGTACTTACGATGCATTCGGGGAGTGCTTCCGCTGCACTGTACTGGTGCGTGCTGAATGCCGGTTTTCCAGCTGGCGCAGCATACACAGTGAGCTCTGCCTACGAGGCAGTGTAGCACACCTAGGCAGCGTGCGACTAAGCGGGGAAGACAGGCCGGGAGGAGGATTTGTATAACCACACTTTTCTTCCGGGCGGCCTTTACGTGGATGGAGATGCATGGGAAGGGAATGATGGGATGGATGCATGAGGCAGATTCCCGACGCTGGTTTTTGCTTCGCATTGTTGATTTGGAACAAACGAAGCGAGCAGACATGTCGTCGGCGTGATGCCTCGATTGGGAACCAATGTCCGGTCGGGTCTCCCAGAGATGTGGCTTTGGAACATTGTTGGGTTTTCCTTGCTGATGCGGCTCTTAGATCTAGATCGGATTGTTGGTGGGAATGTAACTTAGATTTGAGGTCGTGATTGGGCTGCTAGACTTCGGTTCGAGGACATCGTTCGAACGCCACGAAGCTGGAACAAAACCTGTTTCCCTTTGATCAGGATAACTCGATAACTTTCTCGTCAAGAATAGCCCGATCAAGTAAAAACAAAAGTGCAAACTCGAATTTGCCCCACTATCCCGAGTATTACTTTCCGTCCTGAGTAGATGTGAGGTATCTTAATGAGTGACAGAAAACCGCTATGACCCCTCCCTCGTGCACCCCATACATAGCTTCTGCCCGTCATCTGAAACCACCGCCGTCAAAATAATCAATCAATCAACCATTAGTCCATAATCCAGCAAGCCAATAGCCCTTCTCCAAACCCAAAAGCCAAGCCCCAACGTCGGCGATACACTCACAAAAAGCAAAAAGTAGCAAAACGTCCCTGACCCAGATCCAAGTTTCGAGGTTCGTCGAATTGAAGTTTAGCGCTGGCTCAGATCGATTTACGATCCCTCCCGCCCCCCAGCCTGCGATCCAGATCAGCGCCAACCCCACCATGAGATAGTGAAGGCTGTGAAGGTGTCGAATCAGTGGTGTCGGAGGGAGCGCCACTAAATGCCACAGGTGGCTTGTTTTGCTTTGTTCCGTGCGACTTCCGCGCCGTGGCTTGGTGTGCGGGTTGTGCGGGACGGGAAGTATAAGATAGGGTGCGCCGGGCTGGTGAGTGAGGAATTCTAGTGTATTTTAACGAACCTGAACGATTAGATGGTATGGTGAGGAGAGGAGGTCTCATCTCATCTTGCAGCTGCGTCCGCTTGTACCTCTTTAGATGTATGGCGTGCAGTAGTTGTATCAGCTGGTGGGAGACTCGCGATGATACCTCTGAGATAAATAGCGGCCGGTAGCTTTCCTACCGCTTGCCTGGTGCTTCCATAAACGATAGAGTAGGGAACCAATACCTTCTTGCTTCGTTTCAATTTGATGAAGGAGTATGGATAGGAGATTGTTGGAAGAGAATCAATCGCCATGCAGCTTCCCAGCATCATTAGCTTGACTTGATAGAATATCGACGGAGTTGGGGTCCTTTGTCCTTCGCTTGCCACAGTATCGCCTACACTGAAAATGCAAGCGAGGTGATTTTCCATAGATCTTCATTGATACGATTAGCCGACCAGTCGGCGACGAGGGAACAGATATCCATGGCTCTTGCAGGAATTCAGCCTTGGTGTTGATGCGTGGCGATGCAGTGCTGATGAGTGAGGGGGATGGGATCATCATGGATGCGTGTTCCGGCTAGGTGGTAGCCAATTAGATCTGGTAGAGCTGGAGATAGATTGAAATTTTCGCCTGCTGAGATTCCACGAGTGTGCTTTGCAGGTGGCTGACTGAATTCGTCTCATAAAATTTCGCTTTGTCTTTGTTTATTACCAGACCTTAATTCAGGGAGCTTGACACTAGATAGAAGAAGGATTTGTTGAAGCTAGATACACTTAACGAAATACCTGCTGGAATCATGCAAGAAATCGGGAAATCTGTTTGATGTTTGAAACTGACACTTCTTAGGATCTTATCATAAGACGAGACTCCTCACTGGTGTTGAAGTCTATCGATTCTAAAAAGTTGTCAAGGTATACATCCATCGAAGTCCGTGTCCCGTACTCCGCAGTCATTCAGAAGCAGGCACATGAACCTTCCTCTTCAGGAGAGTTCGCCGTGTCGAGTCAATTGAAAGCCAAAGTCAAAGTTAAAATCGTACGGTACCGACTGTATCCACCCTAAAGTCAACCCTTATACGGCAAGATCTCGCAGCTCGAAATCTCAACTCAGGAAAGCTTCATATGTAGAAGTAATTTATCTTGTGGTTGCCAAAGTGCATCTGTCGCTACAATGGACATCCCAGAAAAGAAGAAGAGATCGTCACGACCCAGAGCAAAGGACATGGAAGATCTCCTTTCCATTCCCACCCATGTTCATACCCCGTGGCTTTGATCCTTCAGGGTCAGGGTCAAGGTCAAGGTCAGGGATACCACTCTCGGGTAGCAGGTGGATGGAATACAGGGCAAGGGTTTTCGGCTTCAGTGTACCCCAAGCCTTTTGAATTGCCCTTTGTGTGAACCGAAGCGAAGCTTGAAGGAGCAGGTGAGAGTTGGCATCATGTGAAGATATCCTGCTGCCACTGTCTGTACGCGAGCTTCGAGGATTCGAGGAGAATAAGGCAGATTCTGGCTTTTCGGAGAGCATGAACGTCAGGTACAGGCGTGCTGCGGCCATTCTCTTCGCGACAAGCACGCGAGATCCATACAGTATTCGAAGAGCCAGAGTGTAAGGAAGCCTTGCGTTTATTGCAACGTTCCGTCCTCGTATCTTCCCTTCTGTGAATTAATAAAACAATCAATATCACAGTGGAGGCAATTGTGGTGATCAGAACGTGCGCGTAAATTGGTTTGTCCCGGATTCCGTACAGACCTGGTTGAATGGTTGATGTTGTCTCTCGGTAAGGGAAAGCTCGCGCCAGTCGGCAGTCAGTGCCTGGTCGCAGAGCATGTCTCTCGGTGATTTGCAGCGTGGAATGACGCCGAACGAGGCTGCTGGGGTTGTGAACTTTGTGTTGAGCCTGAATTTAGGGAAGAGTTCTACGGCGATGGATGTTTTTCTTTTTCTTCAATGTGCTCGTTCCAGTCAGAGCCCTGCCCTGGGTTTGCTCGCGGAGGTTGCCGTTTGACTGCAAGAGAGGATTGAGGTGCTGGTGCCGTGGTGATATTGCTTGCAGCATGCGACGCGATGCTATGCTATGCACAAGGCGATGTGTTGCTTCGCTTTCAACCGGTTTTCAGGGAACATCCCATCCCATCGGAGCCCGGAGCCTGTTCATCTCGGCGCCCAAGACCCAAGAATCAAGAGCAGGCCTGTAAGTGCCACGCGCGCCCGCGAGCACGAGCTTGCAGGGCAAGGCTCGGGGTTTGGAGCGTAGGGAACACAGCGCCGGGGAAGTAGGGTATGGGGGTCTAGATCGGGGGAAGAATGGAGAGTGAGGTCCAGGTAAGCGTAATGCTGGGAAGCCCGTGAGAGAGCTCTCAGCTGTGCAAGATCTCAAATGAATCTGGTATGCGAAAAAGGTGAGGACTCTGAAACATAAACGCTGACTGTGAACAGAGTGACTGGTTCTGAGGGTTTGTTTTTGTCTTGTGCGATAATGAGGTGCTGAATATCGCCGTCTTGGAGTATGAAATTTGGCCGAGCTGGATTGGGGAAATCTGAATGCTGATCTGGAGCTGTCAGGTACAGAACAAGAGCTCGATGGCAAGTAAATCTGTGCGCCAACTGCTGTCAAGAAGAACCCAATAATCGAATCGGATCAGACGGCTGTTCACAGACTGAAAGAATGCCATGTCCGATCATGCAGGTCTCGAGATTGGCTTTTTGATAGTCTCACTTTTATTGTACTAGTACGGCTTCCCGCTTCCCGCACTTCCCCAGATGTCGAGCAGGTGCAGCTTCGTGGAAGGTTTAATTCAAACCTTTGTCTTTTCGGGATTGGTTGTTTGAGATGTCTCATCTGCCGGTTGGTTGCCTATGTGTGAGATGTTCTTATAGCCGTTGAGGTTGGTGCCGGTTGGTGGTTAGTTAGTCAGCCTGTGGCATATGAGGTCGAAAGAGAGAGATCCCGTGGAGTCATGCCGACCGTATACCGTATAGAACAGAGCACGGAAAGTCATACTACGATCAATAGATCTGGTTGTCTGATACTTCCGGCTCGTATGTACAAGTTGAGTAGACCGGGAATAAACTTTATTAGTCCCAGGAGGCCAAGATGAGGAACAAGAGAACGATTAGGGCTTGATTTGACAGCTCTCACGAAACTCATCATCAACGGTTCGGGCTAGGGTGTAAAGTTAGCCGCTAGTGGATTGAAGGGGCGGTACGGCAACACGTTTTCTTGTGTGACTTCAGCTGTACGCATGTATGAACGGACAGAAGTGAGCTGCACCGGAACAGAACCGGAGGGGAATGAGTGGGAAGGTCGAAGAGGGGTGAGGAGGTACGGGTCTACTGTTGTAGAAATATCCTCTGATCTCGAAAATGTTATCGACAATGAAATTATGAAGACGAAAACACGCATGAACTTGCTACACCGGCTACTACTGGATCGGACGTGATTTCCAGATGAAATTGAATTGAGCAACTGCACTTTTGACGAGCGAGTAACACACTCCGAAAGCAGCAGCAGTAACGCACTAAAGAAACACAAATACCAATTCGATCCTGTTTCCCTGTTCTTCGCATCTGGAGATCGTCTCTCAACTTTCTTTTTCCGGCGAAGAGCAAGGGGGACAAGCCATGAGATGACAAGGGGATCTGGCCCTAAAGAGGCAACCACTAACGTAGCAGCGGGACGGCGGCGGACGGGGACTTTGTAGATTTTAGGATGGCTTTGTCGATATCGCGGGGCAGAGAGGAGACGTTGTTGGCTGGATGAAGAGATGATCCCCGATCGAGGGACGGACATGGCTACGGTACGATATGCCACGCGCGAGCGATCTGAGCCGATCTGGCTAAAAGATGCCGTAGTTGGAATTGTTTGGGGCTTCAACCACAGCTCTTCAGAATGTTTCTCCACCTCCTGATTTATGAGTGCCAGGACACAAGTTTGTGGCAGAAGCATGGTGATGCTGAGATGTGATATTAGGACTTGGATGGGGCTCTGAGCTCAAGCCTCCCCCTCAGTCTCAAGCATCGACTTGTCTGTCCTTGTTCGTCCTTTACTAGCGTACTAGTCCTGCAAGTTCATCTGAAAAGCGTTCGCCGCGAAGTTTATTGACTTGATACAGTAGTTTCCAAGTTGACTCGAATGCCATGCCTCTCTGGCCCTGCCATTTATCCATGCATGCTGTACCTCTCCCCATGTCCTCGTCCATGCCATGCCATGCCATGCCATGCCCTGAAGTGAGATCCCACCAACCAACCCTTCCAAATCGAGCCCACCAGTTCCAGGCCGTATCCCTCCCTCCATCGAATCCCCCTCTCCCGCGCCCACGCAGCCAATCCTTGTTCCCTCATCCCAGACATCTCGTGCGCCCATCCACTCAAGACCTCCCGCTCTGCCACACCTTGACAGGCGTCTCTGCATCTCCTCAGGCCTGTCTGGCTGTTCTCGTTGCTGCTTGGCTGGCCTTTCACTTTACGCTCCGTCCTGTACTCTTCACCCCGGCAGTCCACCACGCTGCCCCCTAGACAACACTATCCTGCTTTCATCATCCCCGTACGTTACCAGTGCAGGGCAGACTGCAGTGTGCAAGACAGCCAGACGGGAGGGATTCCTTCTAGAGAAATGGACTGGACTGCTGCACTCTTCAGCCAGCATACATAACAGCCTTCTGTCCACTGATCTTGGACTGGCTGGCCTGGAGATGGTCTGGTCACGTCAACCTTATCAACTGAAGCAACCCTCGAAGTCTCCTATTTATACCTATATACCCCAAGCCCGACCCCTCCATTCCACACTTCAAGTCTTGACGGCTTCACCCACGCTCGCTTTTAGACTACTGAGGAAGACCCAAGAGCAGAACCTGGAAGAGAAAGAAGAGAAGAGACCAGCACCACACCGGCCTGACATGAGCTACTGGCCTAAGCGACCAATCAGATCCCTATAACTCGATATTTTAGTGCTCCACTCGATAGCCGTCAACCCACCTGGCTCCCCTGACACCGTCCACGCCCCAGCCTGAGCCCGCCCGCAGCGCTCTAATCGGCGCACTAGATAAATTCACTGGAGACTGACCTGGTCCTTGAAGTGCAGCGCAGCGCAAAGCAACAGACGAGCGAGCGAAAGAGAGCACGTTCACTTCACTTTTGTCGGGTCCCTCAACCCAACCTTTACTTCGAGTGAACTTTACTTCACTTCACCTCCACTCGAGAAGATCACCACAACCGTTCGAGAGGCACTTCTAAACTTCTCACTCACGTCATTTGACGGGTCTGCTACTTGACAACCCTCCCTCCACGATCAATTCCTTCTCTTCCGTCTGCTACTTGGCAATCCAGCCCTCATTGGCCTCGGCCGATTCTATTTTCTCACAACGAACGCTCCTTTTCAACGTCCCTCCCTATCGCAATTGCAGTCGCAATGGCCTCCCCACACGTCTCCCAGAAAATCCCTGCCGGTCTGGCAGGTGTCTTAAACAAACCTGACGAGCATCGCGATTCCGCCTACTACTCTTCTAAGGATGCCTCGAGTAAGCGTGAGCAAGGACTCGTCCCCATGATTTCGAACTACACTGACAGCAGCAGATAACTCTACACAATCCACCAATGGTGCCCCAAACCTCAATCCTCGTCTCTCTCGAGCTGACTCTTCGTCTGCGACTGATATGACCCCCTCTCCCATATCGAATGGTCCGAACACACAGCCATTGAACTCTCCTGCTTCTGGTGCCATGAGTGTCGCTTCAATTGTGTCTCCTACAACATACAATGGCTTCAATCAGCAGTTCTACGATCAAGGCCAGGCTCAGGGTCAGCACAATGGTCATATGGGTGACTCGCGCAGAGAATCGGTAGATAGCAGACTGGGTGCAAACTTTGGTGACATGAGACTTGCGAGTTCACCTTATGCTAGCGCCAACCCGTCCACAACCTCATTACAAAGCACATTGGCACAGCAGAGAAATCCAGGATCTGCTCACCCCGATCGCAACTCTGGTCCTTTCCGTCTGTCCAGTGGTTACCAGCCAAACTTCCAACGCTTGCCGGATTCCTCTCACAACTCGCGCAATGCTCCTCAGATTACAGGTCCGGCTCTGAGTGCGATCGCTCGTGCTCCTGAGCCTACTAGAGGTCAAGCTTGGGCTTTCCCTGAGGAGGAGGTTCAGAGAATCCCGTCGGCTGCGAGACCTAGCGAGGAGCTTGGTAGCAGACAAGGCACTTCGTTCTATGATGATTCGAGACGTAACTCGTACGCAGATTCGATTGCTAGCAGCCAATACACTACCGAGTCGCGTCTCCCAGCCGGTCAACGTCGTCTGGATGATGGTGCCCCAGTTGGAGAGTATGGCAGAGAGTCGTCCGAATTTCAGATGAGCACTCACCATCATAGTCTACAGCATAGACAGGTATCGGAGTTGGCCAATGGTGAAGGCGGTTCTCCGAACAGCTCGCAACCATACTCTCGAACCCCAGAACTGCGTGTTTCTCACAAGTTGGCCGAGCGGAAGCGAAGATTAGAGATGAAGGATCTCTTCGATACCCTCAGAACTCTTCAGAGCGTTGAGCGGGGTGCAAAGGCTTCGAAGTGGGAGATTCTTTCAAAAGGTAAATTTTTCTTCTGTGTGTTTCTGAAATTTCTAACAATTTCTAGCTATCAGTGAGCACGAGCGCCAGACCAAGGTCATTGCGGAGCAGAAGAATCAGATCGCACGTGTTGATGCTCGCCTCCAGAGACTCGAACACGAACTCGATGCTACCCGCAGAGAAGCCAACGATCTCAGACTCGAAAACGCCCAAATGAGATCCGAAATTGCTGTTCTCCAAGGCCATCCTGCACCTTCGTACCATCAACCATCTGCTCCAATTCCTCACCAATACAGTCATAATGTTCAAGCAGGTGAGCAACAACAGCAATTACCACCTCTCCGGAGCATCCCAGGTCCTGAGGTCATGAACGGTGTGCAATACCAACATGATCAACGACCCAACGGATACCGCCCCGCGGATCGATTCTAGTCCCGATTTTTGACTTCCATTATCGGGCGATTTTGCACGATCATTACCACTTAAAGATTGATCGTCGCCACATGTCCAATTACCACGATATTAGAGATGGCTGATCACACGTGGCAATCTCAACCCTACCTTGCGATCTCATCCACGTGGCTCGCGCATATCGTGCATTGCAGCATTCGTTATCTGCATCCCATCCCGATGTTGGGCAACCACATCTTACCAGGATTTTTGAATTCGCCTCTTTCGATGCACGGTCTTCGCCTACTTGTGTTACTACTTTTCCTCATGGCATCTCGTCGGCTTTCTTCTCTGATTCGCCAGATTCAATGGCGCGCACGCTGTCGCCTTTTCCTTAAGATTCGGCCGTATCTCAATTCTCTTTTCCTTTGTTCTTTATCAAAAATACGACTTTGAGCCGACGGCCTAATATGCATGACTGGCATGGAGAATGGCGCTATGTGTGTGTTCTTGTTTGATTATATCTCTCTCTCATTTCTCTATTCTCTGCTGCGGAAACCGAAAAAATGGCGGGGTGCTTGATGGTCTGGTTGGATGGAATGGGTTGGAACTGCCATTGGGTTTGGGTTTGGGATGGTTGCTTGGTTGGTTGGGTCATGGCGTTTTGATATACCCCTGCGCAGATGTTTCTACTCTTTCTCTTGTCCTCATCCTTTCTCTGCTGTTGCCTCCCTTCGTCCTATTCTTTGGGTCTCTGATTTGGTGTGGGCTCATGTCTGCATAAGGCTGGAAGGTCCGAGTGTTTGGGAGAGAGGAGCTTGCGGCATAGGGGTGGGTATATGGAGAACGAAGATGAAATGAGATGAGACGCGCTTTTGCTTTGTGTTGCTGACTGTATTGGGATACTACATTGTTTGAGACATATATTTTGATGGTCTGCCTGCCTGCCTTTTTTGCTTGCTTCTCGCGTCTTATTGAGAGAGCGAGAGAGCGAAAGAGGGTGCTTAGCTTGGGCTTGGGATTGGGCTTATATTGGCCTCTGACCTGTGACCTCTATAGATGAACGACATCAAGATGATGCATGGATGAAATAAATAAAGGAATGAAAAATCACTTATTGAGAATTTGTCTTTCTGTGGGCAGGTACTTTGTGAACGGCAGCTGAATAAGTGCGAGGTACTGGCTATGCCTTGTGAGTAATTGGAATGCAGGGTGGATTAGTATATCTTCACGGATTGGCATGGTGCCAGTACAGACTTGGAAAATTGGTATCTCACAGTTGATGAGCGACTGAAATGTCTCGTCTGTTCTTTTGGCTGTAGAAGCTCTTGAACGTCGAGATAAGCTACACCTGCGACTGAAGCTATTGTAACATTAGTCCTACCAGGACAACAGTTGACAACAATCATATCCAAAACGAAAGAACACAACAGTCGTAGAATTTCTCTCATTCCAGTGCAGAATCTTCCACCATGAAAGCTCTTCTCGAGAACATCTCGAAAAGAAAGGAGGTGTCCTCGCGCAAGGTCCATCAACACTGCACTTGAACGGGCTTAGCGTATCGGGAATAAGTGGAGCTGACCCTGTCGCGGAAAGGGAAAAGTCGAAGAAAAATAATCGAGGATGCAATCATCATCTCCCTCTCTCACATACCTCTCTTCAACATACCTCTCCCTACAACAACGTTTCTTCTTTACAGCATATCTCGGGAATATTTCGAGTCCGCTCCTTTTACGTCTTCATCATGTAAGTATTGATAACTGCCTGCGGAGTTGCGATGGAAATAAAATGGATTGGCTTGGGTGGTCTGTTGATTCCGATGCTTGGATGAATTAATGGAGCTCCAAGTTCGATGCCATTGCTCTCTTTGACTGCAATGGACGACGAACTACCAGATGGCTTGTTCAGAACAAAGCTAATACCTCCCTCCCAGGCATTTGATCCGCCGCTCTGTCTTCCGCGCCGCATCGTCGTCCTCAACAGCGAGCAGCATCCGCACCCTCAACACATCCACCCCCTTCGCCCTCCGCTCCAAGACCCAACAATCATCAATCATCCCCTCGGCATTCCGAAAATACAGCGACGATGCCGCGAAGAGCTCTGAGGCTGTCCCAACTTCTGACGGCGAGAACAGTGCTGTGAATAGAGCTATCGACGCTGCCTCCGATTCGACACCCGCGTCGGCTGGTGAGTCTCAGGGATACGCTCCCCGCGAGCCAAGACAGTATGAGGATCGTAGAGGTGGGTATGGTGGTGATAGAAATGGAGGTGGACGAGGTGGATTCGGAGCTCGTGGCGGACGCGGTGGGTATGGAGGGGACCGCGGAGGACGAGGCGGATATGGTGGCGGTGATCGCGGATATGGAGGTGATCGTGGTGGATACGGAGGAGACCGTGGGGCAGACAGATATGGTGGTGGAGCATACGGTGGCGGACGAGGAGGCGGCATGCAGCGTGGCGGTGGACGATCGTTTGAGCCTCGTCCTGCGCCCGCACCTTCGAGTGGTGTGTATGTTGGGAACTTGCTTTTCGATGTCACGGCTGCGGATTTGGAGAAGGAGTTTGGAGAGTTTGGTGCTATTCAGAAGGTTACTCTTGCCACTGATGCTAGAGGTTTGAGCAAGGGGTATGTTTGCATTTCTTCTTTCTCCTTTGCTTGATTCAAGCAGAGTTGGCACAAGACTTCTGAACGATGGCTAATTTGAATGTAGATTCGGATACGTCGAATTCGAATCCATCGAACAAGCTGCCAAGGCCATCGAAGCCAAGCACGAGTCCATGCTCGAAGGCCGCCGCCTCGTCGTCAACTACATGAACACAACCCGCCGTGAAAATACCACCAACCCACCCTCCAAGACCCTCTTCATCGGCAACCTCGCTTTCGAGATGTCTGATGCTGATCTCAACAAGCTCTTCCGTGACATCAGAAATGTCATCGATGTCCGTGTTGCTATCGATAGACGTACTGGCCAGCCGAGAGGATTCGCCCACGCGGATTTCGTGGATGTTGAGAGTGCCGTCAAGGGGAAGGAGGCATTGGTTGGAAAGGAGGTTTATGGAAGACAGCTGAGAATCGATTTCAGCGCCGGGAGCAGAGAGAGCCGTGGCGATGGTGGTGTGCCAAGAGGAGATCGTGAGACCTCTTTCTAAGCTGCTCACTACTTGGTTGAGATGCAGGGGCGAAATTGGCAGGGTGTACGAGGAACGGCATGAACAGTGTATGATGGTAAAACAGTGTGAGATGAGATGAGGGAACTATGGTGGTGTATCAAAAGTTACTGGATCCGCAAATGCGGAAACCTGGCATGGTCTCGGTGTGGCATTTCTGGATCTCTTGCTCCCTTGTCACGAAGCCCTCTTGTTACATTTCTACTTTTTTGTAAAATAGGGGGTATACTTTCTTGAGCTTGTGGGCATAGCGGCGCGCGGGATGGTTTCTTGAGATTCGAAAGAAAGACAGATACATAGATATTACTCCGCTCATGGCTTGTACGATGGTTTGATGGATGGTTAGCATTTCTTTGTCTGAAGAAACAGACGGTGGCTGTATATGTGTAGTGATGATACCGTACTTGCTAGTAAGAATAATTGAGATACGTTTCCGCAATTCGATGGGCATACCACTGATGATAATGACTCTTTGAATTCAGACTTGTCCCTCCATCAACTGCTCAAAACCCAGGTAGGTGTAGTAAACAAGAGCATAACCACCTCTCTCATTATTCACCAGTGCTCAAAATGTCTTCATGTGATTCCCAATACATGCCAAGATCCTCCACTCGCCGAATGCCGACCTCACTCCAGGCTCACGCACCTCGGCTCCGCCGCGCCCGCAGCCGCGCCAGAATTTCTTCCCGAACAACTGCACTGCAAGCTTCCCCACACTCTTCTTGCCCCATTCTCACGTTCTGCATTCTGACATCTCGACATCTCCTGTACATTACATCTCACAGCGAAACACGCATTCGAATTCGTACCTACTGCACTGCTTGTTAGACTACGGCACTATACAGACGACTGATATCGCGATAGACTTGCAGCATCTGACGTGGCGAACGAAACTGGGCGAATTCTGGGGCGGGGTTCTGTTTCGAGGATTAATAATTCGCGGATTTGGGATCGGATCGAGCGTACTGTCGAGAACTCGGGACGGTACCGTACGACACAATAAAGGCAATATCTGCGAACTCGTATACAAACTAGTTTCTGGGATTCGGCAAGACGATAGATACCATCTCCAAGCAAGCAGCTCCCAGTTCTTCACGCCATACAGTGCATACTAGCAAACCGAAACGAACAGTAACGCATCAAGCAACGATGTCTTTCATGGGAGGCGCAGAATGCTCGACGGCGGGCAATCCGTTGAGCCAGTTCACCAAACATGTTCAGGATGATAAGAGTCTGCAGAGAGATCGGTTGGTTGGTAGGCCTGGGGGGAATATGCAGGGGATGAGGAGTACGGGGGGTGTGGGGATGAGTGGGAGTCAGGACAATGTAGGTTGCATGCTGTGCTTCTGTTCCTTTGGGCTGTGATGAGAGCTGGGAAGGAGAAGGCAGGAGGTGGACTGTGGGGATGAGTAAGGGAAAATACAATGAGAGAAGCAGGCTAACTAGCAACCAGATGATGAATGATTTCATGCAACAGAATGGCCAACTCCCAGAAGCTTTCGCCATGCAACACGATCTCCATCAAAATCCTCATATGCGAGCGGGCTCGACATCACCGGGTCTCAATGGTTGGGCACAAGAATTCAACCCGGGCGTAGACCAGGCGAGGATGGAGGCTGCATTCCAGGTTCCTAAAGGCACGGCATTCAGTCCTCAGGATTTCGCCCGTTTCCAACAGATGAATCAGGGTGCTAGGACAGGTAGTCCTATGGCTCAACAAATGGGAAATGGATACCAAGGCTACCAATCACCTATGGGAATGAACATGGGCATGAATATGGGAATGGGCATGGGTATGGGTATGGGAATGATGAACCATTCACAATACCAACAACCACAGAATTTCCAACAACAGGATAAAGGGAAAGGAAAGATGATCGAGCTTGATGATGAGCACTGGGAGGAACAATTCAAGCAAATTGATATCCAGGGCAGAGAACAAGATGAGAGTCTAGCGGCAGAGGCAGAGTTGGAACAAATGGACAGGTCAGTCCTTGAATCCGAAACCAATGAATTTGGTGATTTCGAATCTATCTGGAGAGGCATACAAGCTGAGACTGCTGCTGCTAGGGAGTTGGCTGGTGAAGAGAATCTAGGCCAACATATGGGCGATTTCGATCAGTGGGATGGCTTTGATGGTCTAGGCACTCATCAACCATTCAGAGATCCACAGTTGGGTGATTACATGTTTGAGGAGGATAACATATTCAAGGAGGTCGGCAACCCCTTCGAGGAGGGCGTGAGGATTATGCATGAGGGAGGCAATCTCTCGCTAGCAGCTCTCGCTTTTGAAGCAGCAGTCCAGAAAGATCCTCAACATATCGATGCCTGGGTTCTTCTAGGCTCAGCTCAAGCTCAAAATGAGAAAGAAACGCCCGCCATCCGCGCTCTCGAGCAAGCCGTCAAGATCGACCCTAGTAACCTCACAGCTCTCATGGGTCTAGCAGTAAGCTACACCAACGAAGGATACGACAGCACCGCTTACCGGACCCTCGAGCGCTGGCTCTCCGTCAAATACCCTTCCATAATCTCTCCTTCCTCACTCTCCTCCGACGCCGAAATCGGCTTCACAGACCGACATCTCCTCCACGAAAAAGTAACCGAGCTCTTCATTTCCGCCGCCCAACTCTCCCCAGATGGCGAACACATGGATCCCGACGTCCAAGTCGGCCTCGGCGTACTCTTCTACGGCGCAGAAGAATACGACAAAGCCGTCGACTGCTTCTCCGCCGCTCTCGCATCCACCGAATCCGGCGCCTCAACGCAAAGAGACCAAGTCCATCTCCTATGGAACAGACTCGGCGCCACGCTCGCCAACAGCGGCCGTTCGGAAGAAGCCATCGCCGCGTACGAGAAGGCTCTCACGCTGCGCACGAATTTCGTCCGCGCGCGCTACAATCTCGGCGTCTCATGTATCAACATCGGATGCTACGACGAAGCGGCATCACATCTCCTAGGTGCGCTGGCTATGCATAAAGTCGTTGAGAATGAAGGCCGTGAGAAAGCAAGGGATATTCTGAATGGTGCGGGCGGATTGGGCATGGATGCGAATGGCAACGTGAGTGAGGCGGAGCTCGAGAGGATGATTAGCCAGAATCAGAGTACGAATCTATATGATACACTTAGGAGGGTCTTCAGTCAAATGGGGAGGAGGGATCTTGCTGAACGCGTGGTGGTCGGTATGGATGTTGAGGCTTTCAGGGGAGATTTTGAGTTCTAGACAATGGGGAAATTTGAGATGGAGAGAAATATCATTTTGAAGGGTGGTATGGACTCTAAATAATGAAATGTCCCGCTCAACAGCATGGGAAAGGTCTGTGCGTGTAAAAACGAATATGAAAGCTTTCATCTCTTCGGATCTCATGCTTGCTTTTCAGCAAGGTCATCTGGTGACATATTAGGGAGGTATTTGAATCTGGAAATATCATCTGCTCCAATGTACATCTTCTCACAGGACATCTAATAGCTAATCTTTCTCGCTGAGCGATCTTTATCTTTGCAAAACACAAAAGCTCCAAGACCAAAAATTCTGAATAGATTTTCTTGATATTTCATGTCGCAATTCCTTTCTACCTCTTTTCCTCATCTAACCTCTAGCCAGATGAGTGAGGCAGTTCCTTTCAGCTCCCCATTTTTACATCCACAGTCTTTGTTCTTTTTCCTTCTACACCCTCTTCCAACAGCCTATCCCGTTCCCCAGAATCTTGAACGTCCATCTGAGCATTATGACATTTTGTGTTCCATTTGTAGAAGTAGAATATTATGAAGAGGGTCCAAATGACACATAAAGCCAGGAAGGATTAGGGTTCACAAAGCTATGTCTTCTCCTTGGCGAGAGCCTAGACTCTGGATTTTGAGGGGAAATACGAGGATGTATGCGGAGATTATGCTCATCGTTGATTTGAAGCGAAGCGAGGCAGGTGGATGCTGAATATTTTTGCATTTTGTTTTTGTCGTGCGATATTATTATGGTGTTTCTCTCTTTTTTTTTTCTTTTTTGGCTATGCTGGGTGAATGAAGTTCGTGGGTTACGTGTGGTGTGCAAGAGACTTGGAACTTTACCCATCACATTTTTCGAGAGATGTGGCGAACTTATGGCAATGTCCCGGTTCAACTGTTCAATTACTAGGTAGAACTGAGTAATGCATTTGATTTTCTAGAGAATGCATACTTCAAGACTTAGCATTGGGAAAAGAAAAATACTTCGAGCTTCGTGGTGGAGGACTGCGTCTCAATATCCATCACGGCCACGAGGAATCTGACGTCATAAGTTTCCTGTAGATTGGATAGCTAGAACTAATCGCCTATGTCGTTAAATTTTCTCGTAACTTTACGAAAGGAGACAAACAATCAAGAAGGGTAACCCCATCCTGCTTCTAGCTTCGCGGCAATGGCTTGATCGTCCCTCTTCGCTAATTTGTTTACTTTCGGTAATCACGTGAGAAATTTCACTTGTCCGTTAGAATTCTTGGTCAAGAAATGTGAGTTTGCAAGCAATTAGAAATATGTGTTAAGGCTCTTTCTTTGCCACCTCCTACTGCAGACGTACCCAGGAAGAACAGTAGTGTCTGATGAGTCCCTGGGCTACCATTGTCTAATCTAATGGCCATGCTCTGAGGACTGTACGGGCTGGCATCAGCTCAGCTTAGCTCCCGTAGTTGAACCAGTACCGGAACCTTTCTTTTAATTGTTCACGAGTGACAGTAAGTGAAGGTCCATCATGCTCAAAACTCTCTTCCTCATCATTGCTCTTCAAGCAAAGAATGCTCATGTCGCACAGGCATCTGCAACTTCACCTATGAGCCGTTCTAAACTGTCTTAGAGGCAAGAAATGATCGCCAGGTACCTCAAAGTGACCTTCGCGTTTTCCGCTGCTTTTCTGAATAGGATCGGCATGACTGTCATAATGGCGCAATCAGATCATTTCCTGTAGCTGCCGTTGTCACTATATTTGTCCGGGAGTTGGGTGTTACAACGATGATTATACTTGCCTCGCTTCTCATTACGCTTGAGCACTCATCTCATGCATCGAATTCATGGAATGAATACTTGAAAGCTTGGGGCATGAAAGCGAAGGAAGGAGAAGTCGAACGCGGCAGGAGCCGCACTCGAGTGCTCTTGAGTTGGCAGAAGTAGAGGGGTGTGTGTGGCTAGAGCTGGGACTGGTGAAGCGGGCCTTCAGGCTTCTTATCAAAGTCTACGATATGCCCTCAGGCAGATACGGCACATTGTAAGATCAATGATTTTTCTCTTGTATAGATATACGCCCGTCCTACGTCAACGCGGATATGGTAATCCTGGATGCTTTCACAGCCAGGGAGAATGGTGTTTCATCATGCTCGTCTTCGATTATATCATCTTAATTTTGAAGACTGTCGTCCACGTTGTCAATTTCATAAACTCCTGATAAAGTTAAAGAATTGAGGGACTGCGAAGGCAACAATGAAGAATCCTCTCTTCTCTAAGGAAAAAAAAAAAAGCCAAAACTTCATGAAATCATAACCAACGATTGAGCTTCATAGTAGAATCGATCTTCATAGTACAGGCACGACTGTGCCATCGTGAGATTTTGACGACGGTATGTACAAGTTAAGCGAGCTTATGTTGACTTCGTTGTGACGGAGGTGTGTGTTCACATGAAGGCGGTTGCTATGTCAACAGCAATGCGATGTGCAACAAAAGCATTCTGATTTTCGTCATAATTGTTTGAGTGTGTAGTGAATGAATTGTCCAAAGGTGAGTGAGAATATTCGTAGGCAGGGTTGTGGCGGGAGGGTAAGCGAGGAGAACCTGCATTGATACCTCTTCATCGGTGTCAATAGCTCCAGACTGAAACTTGATTCAGATATACTGGATCTTGAACGTAGTAGTTCTGATTATTGGGAGTCTTGATTGTCTTATTGACTAATTACTAAATGCAGCTGAAGACATTGACTTCAGACACTTATATGCGTCGCAGCTACAGAACTCAGTGCAAGCTTCAGACATTTCCGAACCATCACCCGAAATCTGCTAGATATCAGACTAATCTTTTAATAAGGCACAAAGTCCTCCGGGTATCCAATAAGGAAGGACGCGTGCACAGCCAACGATTGAGTCGAGATTAAGATCAAGTCGTGATTTCTATCACTGATCCTTGTGCTTTGCATAGACGATGTCGTACCCTGAGATACCTCTCCAGAGCCTCACACGGCGATGATAACGCCAGTCCCTTCTCACACAGTCCATGTGAGAGATTGTGCCTGGTGTATGTTTCAAGCAGTCCTGCAGCGCTTCTTTGTCATGCTCTAAGCTACGATCGATGCCTGTGAGATCTCCCCAGCCCGGCTTCCAAAAGTCCTCGATGTGCACCTCAAAACGCACCCCTTCCCAGCACATGCTTTCAACAGCATCGTATCTCTGGTATCATTCCGAGAGAACTACGATGTATTGCGCTCGCACAGTCAGAAGTTGAATCCTGACATCCAGTGGTGACCTGACAAGCCGCACAAAATGAAGCCCTCGATCCCTACTTCCTTTCTCTGAATCATCTCCATCAGCTTCAAGGTGTATCGACCTCATCTTACATTCCTTGCTTTCCTCCCAATCAAGAAATTGCTGGAATGTCTTCATCTCCACGCCGTGGTCTTCCGAAAGCAGAGACATTGCACTGGCTCTGCTCCGATTACCCAATGGGGGAGAATTTCCGCCAAGCATGACCCGAGCACTTTTGAGTCTGCTCTCCAAATTCTTGCTTTTCATACCATAATTCCGCATCTTTATCTCGTGAACACGTCGGAGGAGGTGAGGCTTGAGAATCGCGCATATCGCTCCAAAAATGGCAATGCCAATCATATAGAAACTAATAGAATCATGTAGCTCAAGAGGATTTGGGTCAACAAAGTAGAAGATGACGGTAGCCAGAGCCGCTGCTATAATCGTCAAGACGACGACTATCAAAAGGATGTTTCCGTACCCCATCATGAACGAACGATATTGATGAAGTGGTAGTGGTGCGAACGGTGTCAAGCAGGAGTAGCGCTGTGAAAGATTTTGTATGAGGTTTCGAAATCACCAAATGATTTGGCAATATTGATTACGTCAGTTCATAGTCCACACAATCGCAGACTAAAGCGTCAGCTAGATTCCATCGAAACCGACCGTTCAGACCCGGTCGGGCGAGGAAGTCGTCTGATGTCACTTCACAATTGTTACACGATAAATGTCATGAATATATTTACAAAAGCGTGTGCTATTTTTGCGGATTTCTGGAGGATTCTTATAGGACGCGGTGGAAACAAAATTGGGGGAATATTACAGCTCAAAACCGCGCGAAGCCGCCAGTCATCACTTTTGCCTATACCATTCGCCAACCACGCAACCTTCGTGAATATATTACAATCATCTATTAACTTGGAAGTTGATAACAGAAAGCACTTATCCAGTAAATGGTCGAAAATTCATACATGTGTACTCCTGTGAACTGTTTGCCCTATTTCTCGAGCTCTTCAATCCTTGCTGTGCGCCTTCACATCCTCCAAATCGGCATCAGCCTTCTCATTGTCCATAAGGGCCACTGCCTTCATTGCCTTCATTGCCTTCATTGCCTTCCTTCTCGTTTTTCTCCACCTCGAGATCTGACTTCCCACCTCCCTTGCACCACCACTTCTCGACGCTCTCCGCAGTTATATAGTGCGAAAGAAGTGTGAGGATGCTCAGTTCTATTGTCACCACAGTCCATGTGGCTAAACTCATCCATGCATTAGAGCTCCAAGATACATGACCATTGTCGAAGCATTTACAAGTGCACATGATAGGGTACATTGCAGTAATCCAAGCTGCAAGAAAGCAAGCGGGATAACCGATTTTCCCCCTCAATGTCCGCTCCCGACGGATTGGGCGTGCTTGTGCGTTCTTCTCCAAATCGGCGTCCGTCACGACTGAAGTGTTCGTCGACATTGCGAAATGATTTTTTTCTCCCGAAATTTTGTGCGGCAAAGGAGCGACAATCCGTGGGAGAGCTTCCCCTTGCTGTGGAGTTTCAGGGGCGTTGCGACAGATTTTTGAATTGAGAGGGTAAGTTTCTGAACTTGGGGGTATGACATAGTAGGGTGAGGAGCATTATCACTCTAGTAGTATCCACTTTTTCGGGACCTTACAGATTATGCGCAAAAGCCAGCTTTTGGGGATGTTCTTTATTTTTGAAATAAGAATTGTTTGAAAAGCCATGTCTTGGAGCTGGCTCTTAGCATATCAGAGTCTCAAAGACGAAACTGGACGAAGTACCGCTACAACAGTGTTTTTGATACCAGCTAAATCCTGCGATCTACAGCGAGAGAATTCCTTACGTCGTAGTTCTTTAGATTGATGCGTATAGCCTACAGCATTGTATGTGCGACAGCCGATGACTTGATACAGAATTTGGCAGGATGTTACGTCCGCGATTTAGTATCATCACTAGTAGAGTCACTCAAACAATAACGATGATAAGCGTTTTCTTGCTTCTGCAGCATCCCACTCCACCAGGATCCGCTCCTTTGATTCCTCCATCTTCTCACGCACAAACGGTTCCATCGCCTCACGTTCCTTGTCACTTAGAAGATGCACCCTTGACTTCCATTGTTCTCCCGTAGCATTCTCTTCTCCCCGCTTACCGAAGAACCTTCCATCCAAGTACTTCCAGTAAATAGTATCGAACGCCCAGCTCTTCCTAGCAGCATAGTTTAGCCAGAAGCGACCTGTCACCCAGCTCCCCCGCATGTGCGCAGAGAGGCGCAATACGTCCATATCCGCATCACGTTCTACCTCTTCCATTGCCAGAAGCCATATCTTTAGCCGTCTCTCATACTGGCTTGTCCAATCTTCGATCCCATGTTCCCACATCTCAGGTACATCAAGCAGCAGCCACCATGGCGGATCTAAGACGAATTGTGTTGGTCCGACGTATGCGAATTGCCAGTCAATAGCCCCGAGAATCTCATCATTCTCATCGACCATGACATTAGAAGGTCTGAAGTCATCGGACCAGAGACGAAATGAGCCCGAAATTTCCGGCATATTCAGTGTTGCAGGGATGGTGTGCGACTTTGACTGGGCAGACCAATCGTCTTCAACAAAGCCAAAATTTGATAGTCGGCCCTGTTTAGCCAGCCTTCGAAATAGCTGGCGAGCAACGTACTTCTTCCTGCAGTCATCTTTACTTCTTCGACTCCTTCCAAGTCGCTACCACTTTATTTGTTTTTCGCATCTGGAAGTGAAATGTAGTCCTTGGCTTCTCGATATTCGATCGATCAAGGTTTGGGAACATGTGTAGAAGCAATGCCTGGGTAACAAGCAATGCGCAGTGATAACACGCGTTTTTATACTGCAAATAAGGCTTATCTCGATTGGTGCTGCTATCAGCATCTAGCAAATTTTGACAATCACAGGAGTTTTCAGACAGGGAGTACTGTACCAGGTGACTTTGTCCCCTGCGCAGCCCTAAGGCTTGGCTTATATCAAGGGCGCTTTGCTCGTGATTGGCGACTCTGTGTCTGTCTCGACTTGTCACATGATTCTGCAACCCAGCTTTACAAAGCATTGTACGGATTGGGAAAACTTGACACATGGTGTTCTCCACAGCCCGGAAGAAAGTAGATCATGTGTCAAAAGATATAAGTACTAACTGAAAAGCAAGGGATACAATGTAACGATCCGGGATATATGTAGCCTTTGGGACCAGAAACAGTGTCATGGCGCCGCTGCTATCAGTCTCCTCTGCTTCAGCAATTGCAACAAGGAATACTTACAAGCCAGTGGGCCGACTTGGGCGATACGTTCAATATATTACTTGTCCTGGGTGGTAACATTGCTGTCCAAGCACCCGCTCAACTCGCAGGCTGTGGGCTACCACCCGTTGCTTTCTCTCTGAGAAGTTTGCTTTGAAGCAGTTGGATTAAGTCTAATAAACAGAAGTAGTAGTTTAGGGTGCAGGAAACTTGATCGTGTTGGTTGTCGTATGGCGTACGATTTCTTAACATATATAGTAGCCTTACTTGACACGTGATCATATGGGGCAAGTTCGTCATGTGATATAATGGTTGATCAATGAGTCACAGCAGCTCCAAGTGCGTTTAGCCGCGTGCTGTTTCACCGGAAGCTGATTCTCCCACAAAGAAAATTCGGGTTCCCAAGAGTCACTCTTGACAACGACAGTTTCTACAATCAACCAAATAGGACGCAAAACCTATCAGCAGAATGCCGTTGAACCCCGCTGTTTTCATACCTTCAGGTGGTACTCCAGTCGATCATCTTCCCTTGCCAAGAAACCCAATGCACCCTCCAATAGAGATTCCCTACGTCAGAGAAGGGGAAGAGTACGATGGCGGTCCATTCATTACATTTCCCTCTCGCAGAGGCTGGACAGAGAAAGATATCTGTGATCCAAAGAACTCTGGGAAGACAGCAAGAGAAATTGCCGCTTTCTTCCAGACCTGGTTCTTTTGGGGATTGTTGACAGATATTCTACGAGTGCCAATACGTGAATCTGACCTTGTCAGGGAAAATACATGTGGTCAGAAGGTTATAACGACTTTCAGGCTTCCTCAACTTATCCTTTCATGGTATGACCGCGAGCGGTATTTGTCACGCAAAGCCCAGGAGAAATATGCTACGAGAGTTGACAAAAATCTCTGGCGTCTTAGCAACATATTGAATTGGTGGGCCTTGCATAATACTACCCCTTTCGATCAATGGATGGCATTTTATTTCGCCATTTTGGGGGAATATCTGCAAAAGGGGTACAAAATCGTGTATCAGAAGGCGCTTAATGCTTACGTTCTGGGAGCTGGAGCCGACTTGTTAACGGTGCCTGATTGGCTCAGTACCAATCGACAATGGTCCAACAGTGGCAAGAAGTCAATCAATGAACGAATGGCTGCAGATGGGTGGTGTAGAAGTGATATTCAACGACTCAACTCAACATTGCTCAGTCACGGTTTACTCTTTGCAAGCATGCTAGAACCGCCTGAATACGAGAGCGTCGCTCAAGAATTTGCCAGTAAATCGTTTGCAGAAAATACAGCTCTGAAGGAAAATGTCAAAGCTTGTCACTTGATTACAAGTCTGACCAACAAGCACCAACAGTGCTCGGAATTTTCCTGCTCCGCCTATGAGCGGGACAAAAATGAATACAAGACCAAGCACACATCCAGGTTTTGTACGTGCGTGCACAGGACAGTGTGTGTTGCAGAGCTTGTCAGAATTCTTGAGAAGGGTGAAATTCCAGCAATCCATCTGCAAGATAGCAGTCAAGTTTTATCAGTCATGCCCGCAATTCGATATGTTGCCATCTCCCACGTGTGGTCAGATGGCCTTGGGAACCCAGATGCCAACACTCTGCCATATTGTCAAATCGAGAGCATCGCTCGTTTTGTGAGCAATCTGTATAGTCCGTTGGAACCAACTATTCCATTTTGGATTGATACTCTCTGTTGTCCGGTGGAGCCATATAGTGCGCGAACCCAAGCTATAAGGTTGATGAGGAAAACCTATCAGGACGCAGAGAAGGTGCTAGTAATCGATTCATACCTCCAAGCTCAAACAATATCATCGCTCTCGACGACGGAGATTCTGATGATGATCCACCTTTCGAAATGGAACAGAAGACTTTGGACCCTCCAAGAAAAGATTTTCGGCCGTAAAAGGCTATATTTCCAATTTGAAGATATGAGCTTGTGTCTTGATGACATAATCTTACGGGGAATGACTCCAGACATGATTCTCTCAGAAGACTTGGACCGTCTCGCTGCAATCCACCAACTATCTCATGACACATCTGGAGTTACAAAGGCTGTATGGGGAGATTACGCTGTACTAAACACCCTTGATGCATCTTCCCCTAGAGCAATTGCGGCTATACAAAGAATGCTTCCTTTTAGAGCAACAACGAGGGCGTCAGATGAGGCCCTTTGTTTGGGGAGTTTGCTGAATCTCGATATGAAGCGTATCTTGAGTGTGCCGGAAGCCGTGCGAATGGAATCCCTGTGGTCTGAAATGCCAAATGTACCACCGAACATGATATTCTGGATCGGTCCCAAACTGAAGAAGAAAGGCTTAAGGTGGGCGCCTTCAACCCTTCTCAATGGAAGGGACTTACATAATGTCGACTTCGCGGAGGCGGATACTGCAAAGCTAACCCCAAGAGGACTGAGGGTTCGCTATCCTGGTTGGATGCTCGGCTGTAAAAACGGGTTGCAAGTCCAGGCACAATTTTATATTATGGACACATCTGAAACATTGTACATGATCTCGTGTTTCAATGGCACATCCCGTGAATATCTTTCGCCTGATAGCTCATTGGATCCCTGGAGCTTGGAGCCTGCATCGCAATCGACACTTTACCTGATTTTACAATTCGACCTAGACGAAGCTGGGAATCACGATTCTCGAGTGTGTCATGATGCAATTCTGGCCCTGGCTTATGGTGTTGATCAGGAGACTGTCCTTGTACGCTCTGTATGCCCTGTCACAGTCCGCAAGCTCGAGCATGAAGCTGAAGAGACGCAATTTTGGAGAAATAGCGCGAGAAATGTGTTGAAGGGCATTGGGCCTCGTGTTCGAAGAATGGGGCTTTGGTCTTCTTCACCAAAGTTTCAGTCTAATTCTGGAATAGTAGATCTCATGGGATGCTCCGCACTTACCAAGGAACATCCCTGGTGCGTTGATTAAGGGGTTTTCTTTCCAATTTCTTCTTCTTAAGTCTGTCGCCGATTCTAAATTTCGAGTCAATAAATTATTTGGTGATAGGAATTCGTCTTGTTGCGATATTCAAGTTTGTTTTGGACGGCGTCTACATTAGGATCTATGGGAGCCTGTTCAGGCTCCCTAAGCCGGTTGTCAAAACTGGACGGAATTAGTACAAGGGGAAGGTAATTCAAATCAAGCGTGATGAGATGAGAAGCAAGAAGTTTAAACACAGGAATTATGGATCGGTCCTCTGCCCTGTTCAATAGTAGATGTCGCTCAGATTTAGCCGAAATCACACCAATAATGCTGTCTTTATGACCCTATAACTTACAAATCTATGTTTAAACTGCAAAAAGAAAAAATGAAAGAGGGGAACTAAAAGTGCTCTTGGCTTCATTGTAAAAGTAACGTACTAGTAGAGGCTTAGTGTCTTGCTAGCAAGTGTTCACAGCAAAACAAGAAGGCGGGGTTGACTACTACTTCTCTCTTCCCTCTTCTTCACAGAGCTTCTCATTCACCGTACTTATGGTAATTTGGCTGATATCATCAGGCGGACCTCAATTCTATTCCGGATCACCTGCCCAACGTCAAGAAAGCTGACAGTCAAGTTCCCCAAGTTCCATAGATTTGCAAAGAAGAATACAACAGATTGTGCTGGGACAAGTCTGGTAAGCGCCGAGGATGGGAATAACGCGTTTGATAGCCTGCGATTTCACAGGACAACCCACCGAAAGAGAAGAATCCGGGAATAGTACTTAGTAGGAGTATAAAAACAGACCAAGTTTGGACTGCGACTTGATAGCGGTTTGATTTTTAGAAAAAGATACACTAGAACAAGACATGATACCTCACACTTGTCATCTATGAGTCGTCAAAACCTTAGGTTTCACAGTTCTCTATTGATGCTACTAAAATAGTCGAGACAAGGCTACCAATTGTGTGTTGCGTCAAGGGGTGAATATCAGCCAAGATCCCGTGTACCTAATACTGCCTTGGCACAAACACGCACAGAATCATTTCGCAACCAATTACTGAGCCACTCTTGACTGTCGGTAGGAAACTTCGTTTATCATGACTTAGTATACCACATTATCCAAGTGATCGACAGAAACGAATCTGCCAAGCAATTTGAATTAAGTTCAAGAAGACCGTTCTAACATACTGGAGGTCACACAGATTAGCGGAGGCGGCATTTTTTCTTGTCTCCGATAAACAAGGCTTGACCTAGCAACACAGTTGGTCTTTTCAAATTCCTTTCTCAAGCAATATTGATGCTTTCCTGGCTGTTGAATTACCAGCCTCATATAACGCAGCCGAACTGCACGAGGAAGATCCTCATGTAGTACTCGAATCACGTTTCGTTCGGACACAGGCCACTACGTAGCAATCTGGCTAGGTATATTGGAATTTGTTCGTTCTGAGAAAACAAACGACCTAGAGTAGCGTAGTCGCCTTCCTAACGAGACGGCCAGTAGAGACAAGACAGCCAAGCCGAGTATTGGGTCTCTGGGAGTTTCAAGACGCCGGTCATTAAGAAAGTGGTGTGTGCCTCACTTTGACAGGCCATATCATGGTGTTGAAAGTCAATTTGGGCATTCAAATGAGTGTTGCTACTTTGCGCGTTTGTCCCGAGTAAGTTGTATTAATTTGGATTTATGCCCTCTAACAGGGCCCACCTCTTCTCCTCGTCGGTGCGCAATTTGCCAGGGAAGAAGGTGTCTAGCATGCTCCTTCCTAAACCAGGATAGGCTTCCTCGACATCAAACAGTGTATCCATAACCTTTGGCTTACCGATGACGGTTTGATACTTGAGCGGCACTCCGAAAGCCTTGGGGGAACGCTTCCACCCGGCGACAAAGATATTCTGCAGAATTCCAATACTGCCGATTGCGAGCAGGAACCATGTGTTCTGTTTTAAGCCAGCAGCAGTGATTAACAGGAGGATCCAAAACACAGCAAAAAGCGTCACCGCTATCCTCGTCGTGTACGAGGTCGATACATCCACGCTAGTAGGCCCTGCAGCCAGATCCTCGAGATCGAAACCCTTGCCGTTGCCTATAATCACGATAGCATGCTGGCTGCCGTTTCCTCTAGTCAGAATGACAGACTTATCAGAATTGCGTCGGCATGCCCACTTCTCCTTAGACCATTGTGAAATGCTGCCTGTTCCAAATGAGAGAAGCATGCCAAATGCAGTAACCAAGAGGATGCCCCAATCACCAAATATGCCGCATGGGATAGCCGCAATAATAAGCTGGACAACGCTGGTTACAAAACCGATAAAATACACCAAGTCGTACCCCGGATATCCCGGATTCGCACAGTCCGGTTGGTATATAGAAACGGAAAGGCCCGCCTGTATGGGCCTCGCCACGTCCTTGCCTGACCCAGCCTTCTTCTCCTCCGCTCTGGATTTGTCATTTTGCCAACGCTCATCGAGCATTCGATTTCGATGTGTGCGGATGGCTCCATTGGGTTTGCCTTCATCCATCCAGCTCTCAAAGTCCCGCACGATGCGACCGATGATCCAGCTTGAGTTGTCGCGGACGTAGCCGGTGCGCGCGTTGATAACCTTGCACGCGCAATCTGGAAGGGGCATCAGCTTGTTCTCACCGACGACAGACACGACGGCTGTGACGGCGTAGGCGACCCATCCTAGTGAGCGAAAAACAAGACAATTAGCACAGGAGGTTCGTGACGCAGGACAAAGTGGCAGCTCAAGCTGGCAGCCATGGGGACGAAGAACACGTACCAAACGAGAAAGCTACTGGAGTTACTGGTGAGCCAGCAAGCTGGGCGAGTGCACGCCCGACAACATCACCACCAAGGATAAGCAGGACTGAGAAGACATCGCCCGGGTTCTTCCACTGGTCAGAAAACTCGCCAGCGGGGATGTTGGAATCGAAGTGGCGGCGGAGCAGCTGGAAGCTAAGCGGAGGCATGGGGGCAGGGTTTTATCAGACGGTCATGGAGGAGAGAAAGAGCATAACCAATGGTTGTAGTATCATCGTCCCTCTAGGATTCTTTGGGAAGAGAGCAGAAGATGGGAGGGAGGGTAGGATAGGAAGTTGAGGATAGATCAAGGTGCAGCGTGCAGCGTGCAGCGAAGGAACCAATGAAACTGGAACGAAGTACACGTGACAATACTCAATTCGCTCAGCTTATAACGCAAATCCAGAGGTTGAGAGAGAGGGTCACGGAGAAACTTCACATGCCCTGGCTTATTCATAGAGTCGCGAATGAGAAAAGGAAAGCCAAACTTCTTGTTCTCAGGGGACTCAGCGTGTTCTTTGTGCTGCGTTTGTGCAACGCGGGGCAGACAGGTCGCACAGGGAGAGCGCAGCTTGTGTAGTTAACGCCCACTTGGCGGTGCGCCAGATTGGTTCAAAAGCCATTCCGATACAAAGAAAGTAAAGGGGCAACTGGGTGGTGTTCTGTGCAGGAAAAGAATAAACAAGAGGATTACAGTATTGGTGTAGGGCTGTAAGTTGTTTTTGTTTTCCGTGCGATTCGTGATGTTTTCTATACCGTCTCACAGAGTTCTGACACTTTGGCGGCATCATACATATCACGAGGTATGGCACTTGGATTGCTGCTACGCTAGCGCTATTATAGCTTTAAGCCAATACAACTTCACTTAAGGTTTAAAGCTAAAACATGCCTTTTTGTCCCTTTTATACTATCTTAAAGCTTATCAACAGGTCAAGTGAGTTCGGGTACAACGAAGGTGAGCCGAGGGTGATTTAGCGCCTGAGTAAAAGCAGCCATCTTACCAACCCACCGTAGGACCAAACAAAAAAAAAATTGTGTTCAAGTACCAAATTGGATATACGCTGTAAGCTGACAAGAACACTCAATCTGTATTCCAACATTACTCTGCCACTTCAAAAATACTCAAACCCATGTCCTGCTGTTCTTCGCCATGTCCGACCTTGATCTATCTTGTACTTCACCAAGCACCTGCACTATTCCCACCACCATTCCCACCACCAAGGCCACCGCCGTCTTCCCATCCACCACCTCCACCGCGTCGATCATAGTCGCTTCTTGAACGCTGGCTATGCCCTTCCGATGTACCCCACTCATCACGCAAGGATCGCATGGAAGGAGTGTCTCTGAAAGTAACATGTCTAGCCTCCCCCTCAGCCTGTCTCTCCAGCTCCGTCATATTCGAAACTGAGAAGTCGTCAGATTCGTCCCTATGTTGTCGCTCAGTAACATCCGACTCCGAGGAATCATAGTATGAATCGCGATTTCTGTCGCTCGAGTGTCTTGGCGAGACTACTAGAGCTCTCTCTGGATTCCCGTCTGTTCCGTATTGAGCATTGGAGTTGCTTCGGTCGCGGCGTGGAACATCGATGTGAGGCATATGAACCACCTTTCCCCGTCTATCGGCATGCTCGGACCCAGAGCTATGAGGATATGGAGGCTCATCGCCCCAATCAGTATGCTTCAGTCCTGAGAAGTCATTGATTTTGTTTTGAAAAATAGTAGATGGTGGACTTGGACCTCGTGGAGGAGGATATGGATCTGCAATACTTTAGCATGATATGGGAAAGTGATAAAAACTGGATGCATACCTGACATGCCGTAATCGTAGCTGGCTTCCGATTCAGTGACTTCTGAGTCCGGATGTCTGTCTCTTCGATATCCTTTCTTCGCTTTGGCAGGCTGGTAAGGTTGGTATGGCTTTCCGACGAGTGATAGTAGCACAAATTCCGGCTCAGCTCACGACCAGTCATCGTGATAGTACCTTGCTGCTTCTTCACTAGAGAACTGGTAGTTCGTGCGGGGACTCAAGGTTGCTCGATCGATATACTCTTGCCTCCGGCGCTCTTCCTCATCTTCAGCCTGCTTTTTCTTCCGATATTCGAAAGTCTCCGTCACAACGACAACCTCATCATCGCTATAGGGATGAATGACATGTGGTTCCTCCCACGGAAGAAAGTCTGTTATCCATGGGGGTGCTCTTTCACGTTTTCGGCGTCGTCGTGCCTCACCGGAGCGCATTGAGCTCATTGTATCCGGGACCTCGAAGCTGTTCTCCCTGCTTGGAGGCCCACGAGTTGACGCCTCACGCACCTCAAATGTGTCATATCGCGAATCTCGGACTGAAGCATCTTCTTCATAATCCTCGACTCTTGCACGGTGGCTTCTTGTTATACTCTCTGGTTCTTCCACGCTATATGCCTTGCTTGACGAAGCTCTCTCACGATCCCTATGCTGATAATGAGAGTGCTTGGGTGATACTGGCTTCTCATAGACAATCTCATCGACGAACTGACTTGGTGGTCTTCGGGAATATGTCGGCTCATTCCGTTCGAAACTTACTTGGCTTGGGACAACCTCAACGTATCTGTATTGGATGTGTGGGGACCGTGGACGGACGGATTCTCTGAAGGCCTCATGGACTTCGATTGGGTGTGACATGTTTTCCTGGAAATCTCTTCGAGACGGTCTAGCGTATGATTCTGATCTCGATCGAGGCGCAGAAAGCTGACTAGCCAAAGGGGACAGAGGGCGTCTTGGGCCATCGGACCCTCGAGATACTCGACTGTGCGATCTCCCTCTGGGCTGCCTCTCGCGATCCGACAATTCCTCTTCGACAACAATGTAGTCCTCCGATATCACATTCTTTGCCGCTGACTGCTAGATGTGTCAGCAGATTGTCTCGAGATTAAGCAGATAGCAAAAAGACGGACCTTCTTGGGATGACCAGGCTTTGGACCATCTGGGTTTGGCTCCTTGGGCGGTGCTGGCTCTGGGGAATCGGAAGACTCGTCGTCGTTGTCATCCTCAGAGCTCTCAGCTGACTTCTGTAGACTATCAGTAAGCGCAATGAATAGAGTGCTAATGTATTTGCCTGTCATTACCTTGCGCGGGGCGTTGGGCTTCTTCGTCTTCTTCTTCTTCGACTTCCTTTTCTTCTTGCTCTTGTGTGCGTCTTCAGTCTCGCTCGATTCGCTCGTGGAACTAGCATTCTTCTGACACTTTCTACAGAATGTCACTTCTGGTATCTCTCCTGGTTTCAGCGGATGATCATGGTGATACTTTCGAGATCTCAAACGACCGCAGTCGCCACAAACGTGTCTTGTTATCGCGATCTTGACCTTTGTTGTCGTTTCCTCTGTGACATTCTCTTGGGCTTTCTCCTGCAGCTTGTCCTGCGTCTTCTCTTGTGATTGCTCGCTCGAAGCTGACGTGACTCGCACAGCCTTTGGCTTGACAGTCTTATTGAAGTGCGCATCAAAGATCTTGAGCTGTTCCTTCTCTTTCTCTGTCGGGCTTTGCTGGACGAATAGCGGGGCTACCGCAGGCGGCTGCTGGGGAATGTAGAGCTGTGGGAGCTGCGGAGGCTGAGGCACAAGCTGCGGCATTGGCTGCAGAAGAAATTGAGGATGGTGGTGAGGATAGTGCGTCATCGGTGGCATCACAGTCGGAAACGGCTGTTGTGGGAGAGGAGCTGAATGGGCAACCTGGTGCACAACTGGGACATTTCCAATAAGCACTTTCGTGACCGGTCGCTCGAGGGACTTGGATCGCTTGCGGACGATGACAGCTCTACCTCCAAACGCCTCTCCCAAGAGATCTTGCACAGGGTTCACAGGCTTGGGTATTTTCTTGCGCGCCCACACCAACTTGCCATTGATCTTCGTGAGGTATGGTGTTCCAGGAGGTAAGATGCGCTCGTTGTCCGATGAACTAGAGTCATCGCTATTGCTTGCAACTCGATTAGGTCGGAAGCTGAGTTCAGAGGTCAGCAAAGCTATTCGAGATACCCAATTGAACGTGTAGATCGAGACTTACATCGACATCATCTTGCCAACGCGAGCTTCGGCGAGCCGATTGGTGACAACGACCAAGGAGAAAGAGTTGTGGCTATTCCAACGAACAGAGACCGAGGAGAATCTGTCGAACGTTGTGGTCGATTTTGATAATTTTGCGGGGAGTATACCTACTATCGGCGGAGCTTTTTAAGAAGTTCGCCGTTTCCGCTTTCGGCACAAACAAAACAAACCTCGCCAGCGACGTTAGCTGTTGAAGTTCAGCCTTGAAGCTGAACTTCAGACTTCGAGACATAGACCACCTAGTTGAAAGAGTTTGGCTTCCCATGATGACTGAAATGGAGACTATCTTGCGTGCTCTGTGCACATTGAAAAACTACCATAACTCCTTTCAGTCATAATGTAAGACCTTTGGTGGGCATTGTTCAAACTGCTAAGTCTGCATCAAGGCCATGTAGTGAGCCAATAGCTCTTCTTGCCATCGTGTGCAAGCGAATGGCGCCGACGCTCGAGGTCAAATGCCAAATAATGAAACGTCGCGAGATGGATGTCCTCCTTGCTAGGGATCACATACCTTGAATCAATTCGTGGCGGATCAAGGTTGGCCTTGGGGTACCCTGCCATGTAGTAGTGGCATTCACCCAAGGATCAAAATGCAATCAAAGAATCCTCGGTCTACATAACTTTAAATACCTACATCAATGAAGTATCTCGCACGCACTGCTTACTCAATGAACATATCGGGAATTACAATATAATGTGACCAACCACGAGAGGAAGACCATAATCCATAGCTTACCTATCTCAAAAGTCCACACGAAACGGAATAAAGAAAGCGAGTAGAGAATGCACGTCAAAGTCAATGCAGCCACAATCCAATCCACACTCAAGCGAAAAGCCAATTGATACAAAATCACTTCTTCAACTCATGCATTCTGCTCCATGAGGCAAAAAGTCCTTCGCCTCATCACTACACTTGAACCCCAATCCCCAAAAATATCAAAAAAAAAAGCAAAAGAAGATTTTATGGTCTTCACGGGGCTTATCCCTCTAGGGGGCACCCCCACAGGCCTGCCTACATGTCTACTGTCCCTTGAAACTTGCGTTCCGTGGATCTTACCACTGAGCCAGACCAACTCAGAGTTGATGAGGAACCTCTTATCTGGGTAGGACACAAAGACAATCAAGCGAAATATTTGAACCAGGCTCGTCGTTTTGAGGACAGTGCAAAAAGGAGAAGGCAGAAAACCAGAAAACAGAACGCGAGGTATAACAAGTTGACGGGGTCAATTTGGAAGTGGTAGCAGATCACAGCACAACACCACAAACCGACTCACTTGCAAGCCAGGCCATATTTACGAGTACATTCTCTACAAAGACTCGCTTCTTACACTTTTTAGTCCCTGACTGCCTGCCTACCAGTCTGCCCAGTAACGAAAGAAGTGTTTTATGATACATTTACAAGCAGCTATATTTATTTCTGTCCCATCTACTCAACCCGCAATACTTTTGGTCCTCTCTTCTTGATTGCCTTCTTCTTCTTGTTCCCCCTCTCGAATGACGCGGCTGAGGCGTGGTCTCGGCCTACGTTGTCAAGGTCTTTGACCTTGTAGATTCGGACGATCCAGTTCTCGCTGGTGAAGGCCTCCTCTACTGTGTTTAGCGTTGGGCCAACGTCTGGTAGCTTGACACCACGGACGCGGTCTTGTGCCTGTCCGGGTGGGAAGAGAGAGTTGTAGTTGTAGTATGACATCTTGTACCTGTGACTTTGTTAGCATAAGTCCTCTACCTTGGTAGTGCGTTTCTTACATCAAGCTGTTCTTCATGGTCTCGGTGGCACCATCATCAACTCTGTACTCTCCTCTCTCGGTAAAGAAGTCACGCTCCTTGACCTCGTCGGGCCAGATGCCCTCAGCAATTCTAACCATCCACAAGAACTTGTTGATATCATCTCCAGAGTAGCCAAGAAGACCTCCGAAGATAACAAGAACATAGTCGACCTCATGTTGGCGCATGATTGGGTAGCTGACCTCTTCGCGAGAGCTCATGGCCTTTCCAACAGTGGCGATGTGCGTGTTGTTCCAGGTGTTATTGTCAACAAGAGTTGGGCGATCGGCCATACCACCAATCTGGTATCCATAATCCCACCATGACATAATCTTAGCATCCTCAGCAGTGTTCTGGCGAAGCCATTGGTATGCCTCTCTGTAATCATCGATGATATGCTGGCTTCCGTCAGGCATTCTGCTTGCCAACACAACGGAGGGAGAAGAGTAGGCGTTGGAAGTGACCCAGGTGCAGTGCATAACAAAGATCAAGAGGTACGAAGTCAAAGCTCCAACAACAGTTCCCTTGGAGAAGGTTGTATAGATACCGACAAGTGGCTGGCGCATGGAGCGTAGACCGCCCTTGGCTGATTTGCCGTTAGGGGTTGCGTCTGGAGCACCTTCGACAGGTGCCTCTGGTGATCGGATGGTCAAGTAAGTGTCCAGAAGGCTAGACAGTGCGAGGGCAGCCGAAACACAGACGATCGGGGTAAGTGTGAGCATAAGTCGAACCATGACACCGGAGAAGTAACTGGCCAAGATGGAGTAGACGACGATGAACACCTGCTCATCGGCAAGCTTCTGGAAGCAAAGGTAGACACCTGCTGGGAAAAGCCAAATGAGCAGATTTAAGTCAAAGAAGAACGCCGGCCATGCGGTTGGCTGATGCTCAGACACGGAGGCGATAATCGGAATGTGAATCTTTGCGTATCCAGTATCCCAGAGAGAGTAGAAACGGCCAGTCCATGGTGCTATCACGCCACCAACTGTCAGGAGAACCAAGCCTCCGAAAGCGACAACAAATACAGCAAGCACAAAGCCCCTAAGCAGGGTAGCGAATTGTTTGCTGGGCACTCCGGAGCGGACAAATTCGACAAATCCGACCAACTGAAGAAGGCCGAAAACACCTAAAATACTTAGCATAAACTCAGTACTGAATTAGAAGCTGACTTACCGAGAGCGGACATATGTTCGCTACTGCGAATTGGCAAGAAGCCTACGAAAGGAATTTGCATGCTTGCCAACGTTCCAAGAGCGTACCATGAGCAATAGCTCACGTATAGCCTTGGGCTGAATCGACCCATGCATACAAGCACAAATACGTGCAACGGGATCAAGTTGGTAATGAAGACGTATCCTCCCCAAGCTGACACCATGTATCCGTAGAAAAGTGCACAGAGAGCACCCCAGTATGCCGAGCCAACCTTCAATGCCTTGATCCAGAGGTAGAACGTAAATACGAGTAGGAAAATGGCGATTGCCTCGTTATCGTAGCTGCCAGCAACTGATCTCGAGATGTAACCTGGGGCAATACCCATGAAGATAGCGGCGAGAAGGCCAGCGGAAGGAGAAGTCGACATCTCGTTCGTGAAAAGGTATGTTGCGAAAGCAGTAAGTCCGGAGAATCCAGGTGCAAGCAGCACACAAATGTTTCGAATATCGACTGGAATCGTGAGGGCCCGGAGGGCGTGGTAAATGGCCCCGCTGGTCACCATCAATCCGGGGTACAATGTTCCTCCTGTAACTCGTCCCAATGGATGCCATGTTCGGTCGTCAAACCAATCCCAAAAGTCGTAGAAGCCATGCTGTACCAAGTATTTCGTTGCTCTGAAGTTGAACCAAGGATCGACTGCAGGTTAATTAGCTAAGGTCCTGGAGAAACTGGGTACTGTGCCGAGAGGAAGATGTGGCATTCGAGAATTGGCAACTGACATTCGTGAATAATACTCTCAAAGCGGATCACGGAGAACAACCTCGATGCTACAGCACTGTATGCCAGTTAGTATAACTTCTTCCTGCCAAGTGTCATCCCATCGATTAGACGGAACTGGAGGAGCAGTAGTTGTCAACTTCCTGTCCGGCTCTGGGATACGTACGCAGCTGCAATTAAGCACAAAATGATCAATCGAAGAAGACCTCTTGAACTTCTTCCTGTGCTTCCCTTGAAGAAGGGTTCTGAAATTGTTTCCGCCATCGTTGGTGGTTGAACAGAAAAGTTGTCGATGATGTTGGACTTGTCTCTTGTCGCATATCTGGCTCCTCTGGAGCTACGCGGCTGAACAGGGGTCGAAGTTGAAGCTAAGCTTCTGTGGCTTCACGTGATGTAAGTCGATTTACCTCGACATTTAAGAAGAAAGGGAGCGAGAAGTATGTTACTATTAAATGATGTGCTTTTGGTTGACTTTGATCAGTACATAAGCAAAGACCGAAGAAGCCTTGATATGTTCTGGTCCGCTTTCTGGATTGAAGGTCCGATGCTGTCGAGTTTATAAGGCCGAGGTAGCTACATAAGTATGCTTCACTTCGCGAATCTCTTTGCTGACAACTTTCAATACACTTGATTGAATGCAATCCATTCTGCCATGTATCCTTGTAGCTTATTCGATGCGATAATTAGAGATAGTGGCTAGGTCATGCATGCTCTGTGTCGGATTAGAATCAACGTTGTGGTGTTGCTTCATAGAACTGTCAATAAATACTTAGTACACCAAAGCATTTACACCTAAAAAGGCTCCGATGGATGAATACCTGTACATCACTTCCATATCACTACTACCGGTCTAGTCCGAATATACTCCACTGTTCCTTTCACTATGAGTACAATGTACAAGAAGTATGCTAAGTGACCTCTAAGCTTTTGTTTCCATCACTTCGCACCTCCAAAGCTCCTGACCAATGTCCAGTCAAGGTCCACCAGTTGATGCCGTTCGTCTATTCCCGCCCTCTAGCCCATCATTACAACCATAACCCATCCCTAGTCTCCTACGAGGTCTTCGCATCAAGATCATTCAAGTATGCCTCCAGGTCGAATCGTGAGTCGTTAGGATCGCTAATAACTGTTCCAACCGTCAGTACATATTCTAGCAAGACCATTTACAAGCTGTTTATCCAAACTGTACAGCAATCGCTGTCCCTTTCCTGCTCGGGCATGCGGAAAGGAAGGGGAGGTCTCTGGAGTAGAACGTACTGCCTCCACTTGCTGTCTTCGCCGACGCAGGTGCGTTCTTCTTCGAGAACTCTGCCTTTGCCTGGTTGATCAGGCTCTGCTTATGCTCATATTCTCTGTTGATTGCGGCCAATTTCGATGCGGAGGAAAGCTTGGCTTGGTGGTAGATTCCGTAGAAGATACCAGCACCTAGTGCTGAATACCGGAGAACCTGGAGGAGCCAATATGTCAGCACAATTCTCTGGGACTTTGTAAAGAGAGCGCGGCAGATTTTGATGCCATTGAGGTTGTTGATGGTAGGCGCAAAATTTCTGAACGTACGTTTACCCCGGTGGAAGCCATCGGAGAAGCTGGTCTGTGACTGGGAACGAGCGAACGGAGGGCGAAGAGTGAACACAAATACGATGTGTTCAAGTGAATCAATTGACAGGCTGTCGCAGCTGTGGGAGTCGCCGTGTGTTGTTGTGGACGATGCGAAGCTGAGATGTTTTTGTCGTAGACTGGGCTGGTCGGAGAATCTCAAAGCTCATCCCGGGATCTTGCGAACGCCAACTACGAACTACGGTGACCCAAACTTAATGGCACGCGAAACCACTTGAAGGGGTCTCGACAACGCGACAATGCAAACAGAAAGGGGATCTTGACAAATATTCTGCTCCGATTCTACACTATCGAGTTCTGCGCCCTTTCACTTCTCCCTTCCTCTCAGACTTACATTCCTCGAAATCTGGGACTAAACTCACCTGCGATCATTCAAAGAGTCCAAACAGCGCCCTGCCCCGAGATGGGCATCTGTCGCAGACATGATGCAACAACGCAGAGATGAGATTCTGGCAAAGAAGGCCAAGCTCGCAGAGTTGAAGAGGCAGAGGGAGCTTCGCACAAGGGAAATATCGTCAAGCCGCCAGAGTATAGGAAGTTCGAGTGATGTACATATCTCTCCCAATGTACGGCCTAGAGGTACTGATTTTCAATAGTTAATAGCTCCAACTCCAAGCCGGGCAGAGAATCGCGAGGAACTAGACAAATACATCTCCTCAATATTAGTAGACAAGAGTCGGCCTGGATCAACGGGACCTGGAGGTGCTGGTTCTCCGGCTGGAAAAGGCAGTCGCCCAAACAGTGTATTAAGTGCAGGGGAACTCAGCAATGAGAATTCAGAACCATCTATCAGTCAACTGCAGAATCAACCACAGACACTTTCGATTTCCACACAAACACTTTCCACCGTTCCTTTGGCCACAGTCTACGAATTCCCACCATCACCAGTCAAGGAGGTCTTTTCGTACAGTAAAGGGGTACAAACGACAGAAGAATGGGGCACCCAAACGTCTAGGCCCAAGGCTTTTGAAGATTCAGACAATGATGAAGGAGAGACTCCAGCGACATCTACCCCCAGTAAACGGCTGAGCAGGAGAGAGCGGGATCGGGAAGACGAGTTGCGAGAGAACCTAAGGAGGGAGATTGAGGAAGAGCTCAAAGCAACTCGAGACCTAGTTGTGGATGGACCCCTGAACACATCAACAAATGGAACAGCAAATTTCCCCGCAAGAGCTCTTACAAACGAAGAACTCAATGCTGTCACCTCGTCAGACGATTTTATGGATTTTGTGGAGAGGTCTAGCAAGGTTATTGAAAGGGCCCTGGATCAAGAATATGATATCTTGGCAGATTATGCACTTAGTGGCCAAAACGGAGTCGAAGACGATGATGATGAGTATGGAAACACGAGAGGCAAAGGCCGGCGGCGTGTTAAAGAGGTTGCTCAGTTCTACGATGAGCGGTGGTCGAAGAAGAGAATGATCAGCGACATCAATTTCTCTCCCAAGTTCCCCGAATTGGTACTCGCAGCATATACGAAGAACCCCTCAGCACCCCATGATCCTGATGGCCTCGTCCAAGTCTGGAATATGCATCTCCACGACCGACCCGAGTTCGTCTTCCACGCCCAATCAGATGTCCTAGCCGCCAAATTCTCACCCTTCCACCCAAATCTCATTATAGGAGGATGTTACAGTGGGCAGGTCCTCCTCTGGGACACCCGAATGAAATCCGCGCCCGTCCAAAAAACACCACTCACCGGCACCGGCCACACTCACCCCGTCTACTCCGTCGACATCGTCGGCACCCAAAACGCAAACAACATCATCTCCTGTTCGACCGACGGCGTTGTTTGTGGCTGGACAGTCGACATGCTCGCACAACCCCAAGAACTCCTCACCCTAACCACACCGCCTCCCGCGAAAACCGAAGACCTCTCCCCAACCTGCATGGCCTTCCCGCAAACCGACCCGACCTACTTCCTCGTCGGCTCCGAAGAAGGCACCATCTTCCCCTGCCACCGGTACGACCGCGCCGGCGCAAAGGCAGGTGTCGACCAGCGCGTCAGCTATAGAGGACACGCAGGGCCCGTCATGTCCCTCGACTTCCACCCTGCTCGCGGACCCGTCGATCTCGGTGATCTCGTCCTCTCATCCTCTCTAGACTGGAGCGTCAAATTATGGAAAGTCCGCGCCCCAGCAGCAACTTCCACTACTGGCATCACAGGCGAAAGCCAATCCGTGGTCCCTATTCTCGACTTCACTCGCGAAGACGTCGTCTACGACGCAGCATGGTCGCCTGTCAAACCCGGTGTCTTCTCCCTCGTTGACGGAGCTGGAAATCTTGAGGTTTGGGATATCACTGTGGATACGGAAGTCCCGCTCGCCAAGGTATCGCCTAGCGGTCGGAAGGGAGGGAGAAGCATGATGGCTAAGAGTCTAAATAAACTTTCTTGGGAAGAATCGGAAGGCAAAAGACTCGCTACAGGAGGGATTGATGGCACGCTTACTGTTTTTGAGGTTGGGCCTGATCTAGGTGGGAAGGAGAGCGCGAGGAATGAAGAGTGGACGAATGTTAAGAAGTTGGTTGCGAGATTGGAGAGTACGGCTGCTGGGCCCGGGGTGTTCAATGGTGTGAATGGTGTGTAGATTGAGTGGCCTTGCGGCGGGGAGATGGTATGATTGGAGTGACTGGCTGTCCTAGATATGGCGGCGTTGTATTCTTGTGTTGTGCTGCATATACCCTAGTTTTCTCACCCGTCACATCACAAAGCTGCATGCTGAAGGAAGAAATCAAATAAATTGACAGAATTTCACCAAAAACTGCAATAATGTCTTTCATGCCTCCCCAGGCTCTATTATGACTTGAAGAGATTCTATCCATACATCATTCGTTGATTCTTTCATTGCTCGTTGTCCATCATGCAAATGCTCAGTCTGGGTATCACTAGCTCGCTCGCTCGCTAATTCGCAAACAAAACAACAATTCCACCCACTTCAAGTACAACGCAAGCATCTATCCATTCACGCAATACCTAGGTATACCCCATGCAGACCACCAATCTGCGCCAAAGCAAAATGAACAAAGCAAAACATCGCTAAAGCACATCTCCACTCCACCCTTCCAGCCCTTCTCCGACCTCAAGAATAGGACCCGCCATCCTCATCCTCATCCTCATCGCCCACCATCGGCTTCTTAACATAATACTTCTCATGCTCATCTCTACTCTCCGGCAACATCTCATATCCACTTCCACTCCCACTGCCGCCCATCGCAACATCTCCATCCTCGTTATTGGCCAATTTCACAATCACATTATCATCATCTCTCTCCTCCCATCGACTACGAATACTACTTCCTATTCTTAGACCTCTGTCTCTGCCCGCAACGCCCCTGTCAAATTCCGGGCCCATTCCTCGTCCTGGAATATCATAAGCAGGAGATGCGTACTTCGAGTACATTGACGTAGAAATCGGTGTCAAAGCCTGCGTATGACTAAGACCAGGAGGAGGATGAGGAGGCAACGAAGCAGGTGTAGGTGTGAGTGTAAGAGAATATGGCGAGGAGTTGTAGGCGATGGGATGAGTGTGTCCTGATCTTAGATTTATATTTGAATCTGGATTTGCTCGGCGAGGTAAGTTGAAGTTACAACTTGATGGAGAACGGGGACGGCGAGGTAGAGAGTTGGTGTTGTATTGTGGACGGTAGGGATCGTGGTTCGATGAAGCAGAGGTGTAATCTGACGCTGGGCGGTTGTACAGGATATCGTTGCGAGAGAAGCGGGTTGGCGTGTAGGGATTGAAGGGGGTGAAATCCATGGTGCTTGGGATTGAGGATCCGGTGCTGACGTTTCGGGATACTTGGGATTCGGATGGATAGTACCAGGATGAGGCGGGGATGAGGGTTGGTGGCGGTGCAGGAGCTGCTTGAACTCGATGCAAGGCCTGACCGGACATAGGGTGATCCACAGCCGCGGTTGACAATGAAGAATGACCGCCGGTGTTCGAGTCCAGCATACTTTCGCGAGGAAGCGGTTGGGTGTTGGCTACCGTATACCACGTACCATCTGGGTCCAAGGTCACTCTCCTAGCTTGGTGAAATGAAGGTGCCTCACCCACTTGCTGGCGCGAAAGTTTTCGTACATGACTCTGGCAATGTGTCAAGTGGGAGATCCGCGACCAAGGATTCTAGCTTGGCTATCGGCAGCTGCCTTCAGGGCTTTAATCTCGTTCTTTTTCATTCTTCTCTTGGCTTTGGTCTAAAGGATATCAGTGTCTGTGTCGAAAGTATGGTGTTGTAGTTTTGGAGTACGCTTCCGTTGCTCAATTTCTTCTCTACATTAAGCATCTTCTCGTGTTCTTTGCCTGTGGTACGCTTGATCTCGGTGCGGATTGCTTCGAGCTCTTCTGCTCGAGTCTGGTAGTCGACTCCATGATCCTAGGTCAAAGTCAGTGTATTTCGAGGTTTCCTGTCTCTGCTGATACGTACATTAACGAGCACCTTTTCGAACTCATCATCAATCAGTTTGACAAAGCTGGACTGATCTAAACCAGGGTTGGCTGCAAGAGTAGCGGTCAAGTCTACTTTATCTCTACATTGATTGACGGCGTAGATCCAGGCAGCTTTGTACTGAGCAGTGGTGAAGCGGATTTGAGGGTTCAAGATTTCTAGATGGCGTCCAAATAGTGATGGGTCGACAAACTGAAGTGTAATGAGGTGACCGGGAGTATCTTTGTTGACTTTCAAGATGAATGGCCATTCGATCTCGCATGGAAGGATGAGGTCAGGTTGAAAGGCGTCCATGTCCAGGGGAGCATTGTAGATTGGAGCAGGAGGCGTGGGGCCGTCAGGCATGACCAGAACAGAATCATTATCAGAATCGCCGTTGGTATCGTTGTCGTCCTGATCTTGGTACTTTTCCTGGCCATCTGGTCTCCTCTCGTCGTCGCTCAAAGTGAGATCGACCATATCGGTGATGCGTATTGAACTTGTAGACGGGTCACTGCTAGCAACAGGGACTCTTGTCAACATAGCGGAAGTCTCCCTGACTCCCTCAAGGTTGCTCATCGTGCTTGTGGTTGCTATTCGAGGCGTGGCACCTTTGTTGTTTTGCGTGTTGGCGAGGCTGTGGCCCGGGTTCGTAACAAAGCTGAAAAGTCGCGTAAAATCAACGATGCAGAAAGACATTCGCGAAATTCACGAAACGAAACACGCTAGCAAAGATTGACCAAAAAAAAAAAACAGAGATAACATGAACATTGCTCTAGCAATGAGCTAATGTAAACTTCTTTGTGGTATCCGGTCTAACGATCTATTCTAACAAATCTGTCTATGAATCTACAACTTTGCTGCCTGCGCCTCAAACTCCTTGCTAAATGGCCAAGTGGTATACCCTTCCTTCTCTCCCTTGTTGTAGAACTTCTCTCTATCATACGGCGTAAACTCAATTCCCTTCTCAAGTCTGAACACCAAATCCGGGTTCGAGATGAAATATCTCCCAAAAACAACCAGGACGTCCTTGTCCTTGTACTCCTCATCAGCAGCCCTCTTGGCAGAATCTGGCTTGAATCCACCAGCAACCAAGACTGGACTCTGGTTGTTCCAAATATCAAGTAAGAAGTCGATCTTCTCCGTCGTCTCCACATCAGCATTTCCTGATATCCTCGACTCAACGACATGGATATACGCCAACTTCAACTTCTTCAGCTCCTGCGCGAGGTACGAGAACTGCGGCTTAGGATCCTTCATCTTCATTCCCTGGAACGTGGAGAATGGACTCAATCGGATACCAGTCTTATCCGCACCAACAGCCTCGACCACAGCCTTGGCGACCTCAATGCCAAATCTGGCTCTCTTCTCTACGCTTCCACCATAAGCATCCGTTCTGTTGTTCGCATTGTCTTGAGTAAACTGATCGATCAAGTAGCCATTGGCGCCGTGGATCTCCACGCCATCAAAGCCAGCCTCTATCGAGTTCTTCGCAGCTTGAGCATACAGCTCGATGTATTCCTTGATCTCCTCCTCCGTCAAAGGTGTAGGTGTAGCTCCGCCCTCGAAAGGAACATTGCCTGAACTCTTGACTTCAGCGTCTGGTCCAAATTCTTTCTTCAGTTGTGTGGGATCAGCAGCACGGCCAAGCGCCCATAGTTGTAGGTAAATGAAGGAGCCTTTTGCGTGGACGGCTTCGGTGACTTTCTTCCAGGAAGCGATCTGTTCTGCCGACCAAATTCCGGGGGCGTTTCCGTAACCGCCTGCTTTGGGAGCGATGAATGTCGCTTCGGTGATCAGGAGCGTGCCTGGAACGGAGCCACGTTGTGCGTAGTATTCGGGTACGAATGGGAGAGGAACATGGGCGTCGTCTGCACGGAATCGAGTAAGTGGTGCCAGGACGACGCGATTCTGGAGCTCGACGTTGCCCAGTTTCAGAGGCTTGAAGAGGTTGGAGGACGACATATTGGGATATGTGAGTGTGTGGAGGGGTATGGAGGGGTAGATGGTGGGATGATTGAGGTGTCAATTGCAATTGAGAAAGTGGTATGAGGAAATAAAATTCGACTTGCAGAGGGGAGAAGCTTTATGTACCTACCCACCTACCTTGCGGCGCCATCTTTCGGCATCTAGGATGCATGGCGTGCCTATCATCAAACCAGGAGGTCTGCAACTGTCGTCGCTAATTGATTGTTCAGCAGCCAGCTTTCAAGGCTTGACGTCGGAGAAACCCCAAGCCACCAAAGATCCTTCGGAGATGCTTAGTAATTAGGATACGCAACAAATCCACACTTCGACACAATTTTCACGAGTCCGGTAAAACAAGATCATGGTAGGGGGACCTTCGATGATGAGAAATCATCGAGGAAATTCAAATCGGCAAAGTAAAACATCGTTGATGACGTGGGAGGTTCTGCAGAGTCTCCACGCAGAAAACTCGGCAAGCTTTCATCAGCAACCACCAGAACCCTGACGGCGGGACCCTGACCTTGGCGAGCTGGCTCGGCCGTATCGGCTCTCCTCGCTCAACCTCTTAACTACACGGCTGAAGAGAGCGAAGCTAAGACTCTTCCTGTTCCTCGATTTCCACCCGTCAGAACCTTAAGTTTTGGCATGCCATTCTTATTCGAACGACGTGCCTGACTATTTTTGAGAAGGTTGACTTGCTACGGCACTGTATTCTATCATGGGCTGTTACAGATGGAAGCAGAAACGCATCCAGCTTCCTCTGATCCCTTCTTATCATTAAGGACGGATCGTGCCATGTTTCCAACTTGTGCTTTCCCTTTCAGTGCTCGCATTTTCCTACTTTCTTCCGGCCATTCTCTGGCCTCAAGTTATATTCCTTACTTCGGCGTTCAAGATTCAAGTCTGTCCACTTGATGGACCCTTTTCCAAATCCATCAAGTTTCCTTCGAGCTTTGGACATCTTGATGTCTCTTTGTACGAAATTCATCCTGCGCCGTTTCCCTAGACAGCCATTTGCAGATTCATCACCAATAATCGATGCGAGCAGTTAATGGGGGGGGGGGGGGGCTTCTCTAGCCAGTTCTCCGCAGGTTCGGAAATCTTCAGGAGCAGAGATTCAAGTTCCCCTACCAAACGGCAAGTCTTTTTGCAAGTCAGCAGCGCCTGCATGCCGAGGACATCTGCTGGGACATAAATACGACAAGCGAGGATGTGCGATGCATGTCAGATCTGATATGCAGATTTGAGGTGGAGAGGCAGAGTAGTCTACTCTACTCTTTATGCTCTTAAAACCATGATAGAAGCACAACTCCTTTATTCCCCAAAGAATTTCCTACCGTGTGTTTGACACCCATCGCATAACTAGTCTCCTTTTAGCTTGTTCAGTCTTGCAGCTTCACAGTATTGGAAGCCTTCATTACCAATATCCTACCTTCACCTACTCGCCCAAAAGACTATAGGCCACAGGTTAATTCAACCCATCTCTCCCAACACACATCTCACAATGCCCCAAACAACCATCCTCATAACCGGTGCAAACCGCGGTCTCGGTCTCGGCCTCCTCACGCGATACCTTTCCCTTCCCAGCCACACCCTCATCGCCTGCGTCCGCTCTCCCACCCACCCAACATTCCTCTCCCTCACCACCCTCCCGCGTGGTCCCAACAGCACCCTCATCGTCCTCAAACTCGACGCATCGATCTCATCTGATGCTGCAGCTGCTATTCGCGAAATCCGTGAAAAATATGGCGTTGCACATTTAGATGTCGTCATTGCAGCCGCAGGGATCTGTACAGCATGTCCAAAGGTAGCAGAGGTGGATATAGAGGAATTGAAAGGGCATATTGATATCAATTTACATGCGGTGGTGGCGCTGTATCAGGCTACGAGGGAGATGTTGAAGGAATCGAAGAGGAAAGGCGGACCGATGTTCGTGGCTATTGGATCGACTGCTGGGTGTTTGGGGTGGGTACTGCTTTTCCTTGTGCCTTAAAAAAGCGGAAATGATGTCCCTAACATTGATATTTATCATGTCGTGCTTTATTTCCAGGACATCGGTACTGATAAACTATCAGAAGCCAGCCAAATATGCCCAATGGCCTCTACGGTCCCTCCAAAGCCGCGCTCAACTGGCTCACTATCCGCATCAACGCCGAAGATGAATGGCTCAATGGGTTTGTCATGGTCCCTGGCTGGGTAAAAACAGATATGGGGATTGCGGGTGCTGAGATGCTAGGAATTAAGGAGGCAGCCATGGAGAAGGTGATGATTGGTGTTGATGAGTCTTGTGATGGGATGGTGAGGGTACTAGGGGAGGCGACGAAGGAGACGCATGGTGGGAAAATGGTTTCGTATCGTGGGAGGGTGATGGGTTGGTAGATTTGCTGGTGATGAAAATTTGGGTCAATCGTGATAATAAAATAAGTAGGGAAATCTATCACTTCGTTTCAGAGCAGATAGGGCGAGCATCCAAAGAATCCGTCATCTAGAGTTCTCGTTCAAGTAGTGACATCCTGATGTCAATGTCTCATGCTCTTTCCTCTTACTGTGGGTAGAGCAGCCGGAATCTTTGAAATATGTCAATGCCATCAAATTACTTAAATGGTTAACCAGATTTCAAGCCAGACGAGAGATATTCACCATAGAGCCGAGGTACCCCAAGTTCAATAAGACTGACTCGTGGAAGTCATGAATGGCATTCGGGTCTCACTAAAGATACGTACGCAGGAATCTGGACAACTGCAAGCAATTCATTGCTCCCAATATCAACAGATTTTTAAAACAACTCTTAAAGCTATGAGGAGTTGATTCTCCTCAAATGTGAACATGCATTGTCCCGATGAAGTCATGTCGTCAGTGACGAGGCTGACAATCACCCGGCAGCCCGGCTGTGGCCCTAAGGGAGATCCCTCGCATCCAATTCGCCCGTAGAATATCTGCCAATGAAATGACCCCCGTAAATTGCCCTTCTCGGTAGTGCCAACAAGGCGCAGTCCGGCACTTCCCTTGGCTCGCTTGGCCCGGTCAGTTTCCCCCGTATTCACGTCAAACTCGTGCATCAAACAAAATTTGGTGTCGTGTCCTGTCGTGTTGGTGTTTCCTTGAATTCTCGTCAGACGTCGCTCGTACTACAGTAGTAGTAGTAGTAGTGGTAGTAGTGGTAGTAGTACGATATCAGCTGTCGCTCCTTTTCTCCTCTTTCCTTCCCCCTCTCCACACTCCTTTACATACTTTTTGCTTTACGTTCCCCCAGCCGCTTGGGACGATTGCCGAACTTTATTTATTGATTGCACGCCTAACCTTAACGTGGCTTTCTATCTCAGCCTTGTCTGTCGACACGAGGCATGAGATGGATGGATTGGATGGACGAGGCATCCCCTGAACCCGCGACCTAGCCGCTTCTCCCCCACAACGCCACCACTCCTCCCATCCCGTCCTTCCAACATGGCTCTCATAACTCGTTCTATGCGGCGGAAATATCTTCGACCAAAACCTCTATTATGGATTCTAGCATTCCTATTTGTACTCGATGTGGTCTCACTTATCACATCGCGACCGATTCCGATCAGGCGATCATCTCTCCCTTCCCATCTAAAGGACCAGAAGATCTTCATAGCGTCCATGTTCCGAAACTCAGACTACATGCTTCGTCTGTATTACAATGACCGCCTTACGGATCTTATTCAGCATTTGGGACCCCAGAATGTTTTCGTGTCGATTGTGGAGTCCGGGTCACAGGAGGACACGAAAGGAGCGCTGAGTGAGCTTGAGGGCAAGCTGAATGCTCTGGGAGTAGAGCATAGAATCTCTCTAGGTATCAATGTCACCGAGCAAACTGAGTCTCTGAAGAAAGTACCCAAAGAGGGAGAAGATAGGACTGGGTGGATCTTCACAGGAAGAGGAGAGCAGGGGTGGGAGGTACGACGAATTCCGTATCTGGCAGCACTGAGAAATCAGGCTATGGAACCTCTGGAAGAGATGAAGGACAAGCTGAAATTTGATCGAGTTTTATGGATCAACGATGTTGTCTTCTCAGTAAGTAGATCCAAAAAGTCCAGTGTCACGTGATATCAGAATAATCCAGCCCTGCTAACGCTCTCGATCTTCCAGACAGAAGACGTAACAACCCTCCTTTCAACCAGAGACGGAGCCTACGCAGCAGCTTGCGCCTTTGACTTCTCGAACGACCCCCAAATCTACTACGACACGTTCGCCCTGCGCGACAGCCTCGGGTTCAAGACCGCCTCCCAACGCTACCCATACTTCTTCTCCCCCGTCTCCCGCCAAGCTCTCTACCACAACCTCCCCATCCCCGTCGCCTCCTGCTGGAACGGTCTCATCTCACTCGACGCTTCCCCCTTCTACGCCACACACCCTCTCAAATTCCGCGGCATCTCCGACTCCCTCGCCAACGAACACCTCGAAGGCTCAGAATGCTGCCTCATTCACGCAGACAACCCACTCCGTCAAGAGAAAGGCATCTGGATGAACCCAAATGTGCGCGTTGCATATAGAGCGGCACCGTATTCTGCAGTCAATGGAGGAATGGAGATTAAGAGTAGTATTGCGAATGTGGTCACGGGGATTCCTGGAGGCGATGGGAGTTTTTGGCCGGGTGGATGGGAGGTTGTAAGGGGTGCTTGGGCGAATAGGTGGGCGAGGGGGTTGAAGAAGGTGAAGATTTGGAGCGAGACAAGGATGGTGCTTGGGAGGGTGCAGAATTGGATTGAGAAGGGGAGGAATCTGGATCCGTCTGAGGAGAGGAGGGAGCCGGGCATGGAGTGCTTGGTTAATGAGATGCAGGTGCTTTTCCAGAATGGATGGCATCATATTTAGATCCGGGTTCTTTTGTTTAGCTAGCTGGTGGTGGATTCATTGGCAAGGGAATAGTGCATTGCATGGCATGGCGTATAAAATGGATAAAGATACATATTTGGGGCTGCATGGACAGAAGACAATTCGGCATTGTCGCGGAATGGTTTGGAGACTTTGTGTACGAGTAGAGAGAATGCAAAATTGCAACACTACTGACTTGCTTTGTATGATTCATCAATTTTCGCAGCTGTCTCAGCAGATCACTGGAGCACTGCGTCCAAACTGAATATTATTCTATGAGACCAGATCCTTCCACTTTTGAAGCTTGAGCCTCATCCACCTCCTTGACTACATATATTCCAAGTCAAGGTCATTTGCATTCGGCTGTCAAGCTTTCTTAAAAGCTTCGCAACCCTCAAGAGTTCAAAGGCTTGGCCGTGTCCAGCTGGAACCCCGAGCTTCCAATACCAATGGTACCAGTGGTTTCCACGACTTATCACTCCGTCTCTGACCTGGCACCTCGGATCTGGTGCAAATTCTCGGTCAAGCTGGAAGCCAATTTGAACCCCTCCCAGAAGTCATTTGTGAAGTAAATATTCGCTTGGGTTCCCTGTCACATGACATTTTAAATCATCACCTTGTTCTTCCTCTGCCCTATAGGAACACACTAGTCTCAGCATGGAGACTCGAAATACCATCTATGCAGATCTATACTCCAGTCATCAGATCGTCCCCGCAGCTATTTAATGTCAGAAGAATACTCCATCACATGATTATCAGATTCTTCGCTAAACCCATCTCACGACTCGCCCACCAGCTCACGTCTCTTTCATTATGCATTTTCGCTCACGTTATCAAATTATGACTGGTTTGAGCATAAACAAAAAAAGTCGATCTACTCGTGACGTTGTACACCAAACCCGTTTCTCTATTTGCTATCGACTCGCATCGCATTGGCCACAGCAATGTCGGCTTCCACTGAACCCAACAAGCAGAAGCGCGCCTCGGCCAGCAGTCCGCTCGATGTAAACAACACTCATAAAATCAGCACTCCATATGGCACTGGGCTTGCTGCGTTCTCACCCCACACACCAGGCTCACTCATCATAAAACTACACAAGCCTAACCTCCTTCTCATCGAAAAAGACAGTCTTCAAAGCGTCTGCTCTTTCTGCATTTCTGAGCGATCATCCCTGAAGCGCTGCAGTGGGTGCAAGGTTCCATATTATTGCTCAACAGCCTGTCAGAATGCGCATTGGAAGGGGGTGCACAGTCGAGAGTGTAAGATCTTAAAGACTTTACCGGGTGTACCGCCTACGGCTGTGAGAGCGTTGATCGCGATGTTGTTGAGGAAAGAAGAGGAGTCAAATGGTGACGAAGAGAGAGATTGGAAAGGATTGGAGAGTCATGTGGGCGAGTTGAAATGCGATGTGAAGAGGTGGGAGGAGATTATTTTGCAGGCGAGAGCAGGGGTGGAATTTACGAAGGCCGGGGCGGAGAGGATGGAGGAGGCCATGAGGTGGCTGTGTGTGGTAAATCCCCCGACCATATCGGTTTTCATACTTGTCATTTACTTTCTCAACTTGTAATACTGACATACGGTGTATAGCTATCAACAAATGCCTTCCGGGTCACGCTTCCAGACAACACGCCGGTCGGACTCTGCTTTTCGCCCACACTCGCCCGAGCGAACCACTCCTGTACTTCAAACGCTTTCATCGTCTTTGACTCTCGCACTGTGTCTCTCCGAGCTTTACGGCCCATCAAGAAAGATGAGGAGATCTTCATCTCGTACATTGATCCCACCGAGGAAATCGCCCAACGACAATCGACATTAAAGCAGCGCTACTTCTTCACTTGCAAGTGCCCAAAATGTGAAGAAAACGAAAACGCATACGAACATTTCCTTCGCTGTCGAACAGAAGATACACACGATATTAATGCCATGGCAAGGCTGGACGTCTTTTGTCCACAGCAAGAAGTGGTGAAAATAGCAGAGCGCTGTCAAGCAACCCTCAAACAAAACCCCGCCCTCACATCAATACCTCCTGTCACTTCCTCCAAGACCCTCGCACTTCTCAAAAAAGGGCATACCAATCAGCAAGACCGCATTTTAGCCCTACTTGCTGCACTCAAATCCCTCTCATCATACAAAGACGACGGAATCTTCGCTCTACCGCCATATCCCGAGATTATGCACAAACTATACCTATTCTACATCGACGCCCAAACCTTCACGCCCGCACTCATCACTCTCCTCTTCCTCTTCCTCAACTGCGACGTCTTCATGTACCCACAACAACACCATCCAGTCCGCGTCGTACGTCTTTGGACCATCGCCAAACTACTAAAACACATCGCCTCTCTCAATCCCACAGAACTCCTCCAAGAGATCTCCAGCATTCAACTCGCCTCACCTTCTTCCTCATCCTCAGCCTCAGATCTTCATCTCAAAGAAGACATAGTAAAAACCTTCCAAGCAATAGATCTTATCAACGCATTCCACATCCTAGCCATCATCGTCTGGAGCGAAGCGTCAAAAAGCCATGGCGAAGGAAGTGGATTCGTGAAGGAAATTGAGGCGGAAATTAGGGATGTGGAGGAGGTGCAGAGGTTGAGGGGGAAGACTGGGAAGGTTCTGAAGAGGTGGATGGGTGATGCGGGGGATCTGGAGGGGAGGGAGGAGGTGGAGAGGGTTTGTGGTGGGCTGAGGGCGTTGGCCGGGTTGATGGGGAGGATTTTGGGGTGTGTAGGTTATAAGATTCCTTGACAGGCCTGGTTGAAATTCAAGGGAGGCGGTTGAAACATCAGGCAATGTACAGAGATGTGGATTCGAGAGACATTTCGCCACGGCCACGAATTGTGTACGGAAAAGCAAAATCTTCTTCAATCAGTCGATCTGTACACTGCAGTCGCTTTGTCACTAACCAGGTACCAGTCACGGAAGCTATCCCATGCAATACCCTGTATACATCTCCACAGACCATTCGTTCCGTTGTTCCAAAAAGGCACTTTGGCGCTATCCCTATCCCTTGTAATCTTACAGCACTCTTATATTGATGCCATTTTCTTGGACAATTTTGATATTAGAAACCCATCTCCCTCTCCAGCGTAGCTCGAACCAACCTCTCTCTCTCAGCAAGTACAGCTTCTCTCGCAGTATCGCTCTGGCCTGCCGTCTTGACTCTCATGCATTTATGCTATTGGCACCATTAGCCCACGTACGGAAAAAGGATCAGAAACGAGATATACAATAAATATGGGACTTACAGCATAAAAACCCCACACACTTTTGAAATTCCGGTCGCATTTGGTGCAAGTGATGGGATCTACGGATGAGGTTTCCAATTCGGCGGAGTTGCAATTTGAGTGTTTGAGGTGCTACAAATGACATGTGTTAGGACTATTTCAAGTCATTGGAATATGATTGGATAATGGGGCTTACATATTCGAGGCTTTGAGAGACACTGTACACCTTGTTGCATGTCTCGCACTTGAAGATTCGCTTTGAATGACTATCTGTACTTTCGCCAGTGGAGACAGAATCCTGTCTTCCCGGTGCTGGACTTGAGTTCATAGCTCTGCTATTGGAACGCGCAATGGGAGTCCATTCTCGGCCAGCTTCCAAGAAACTAGTTCTTTCCTGATGATCTGGTGTTACGTTCTCCTTGCTTGTCGTGCGTTTCTTAAACCGGAGAGATCGGCCGTCAACCTTGCCGTTCGGTAGCAAGAGTACGCCGCTTTCATCTCGGACTCGCCGGGCCTGGTGTTGAAGTGACGTGGCGAGAGAGGCTGAATAAGGTACGCGGACCTCAATGCGAGGTGTGCTTGGTCGAGGAATTTCTGAATAGGGCATATCGGATGTGGGAGTCTGCAACGAGGTAGAGGGCTGGCGATTGCCACTTGATTCTCCTAGAATTTGCGTGGAGGAGGTGGAGTTTGGGATGGTACGTTGGCTGTTTTCGGCGTTATTTGTGATGTTGAGTCGGTCCTCATACTCGTCACCTGGAATTGGTGAAGAAGAATCGTGCTCTGATGATATGATCTCAATGATCTCACGCATTGGCGCGTTTCGCCTGTTTGAAGTCCTCTCAACATCGCTTTTGGCGCTGGAACTTTTTTCACTCGACGAGCTGGAGGCGATCTTACTCTTCTTCTGGAAGGGCCCTGTTGGCGATTCTTCCGAGGGGCTGCACAGGCTATCCAGTTCACTCTGTCTACGTTTGTTCCGTCCTGGACCTGGAAGAAGCTGGCGGTTCGATGTTGGCGGAAGTTCAGATTGTGTCTCCAAAGACCCAACTCGTGCTCTCATTCTGGGCAATTCCAGCTTCAGCTCATCGAATTCATCGGCCTTCTGACCAACTTGCTCAACGTGTTGTGCAACATATTCGAGACTTCTGGAAGAGTCGTCATTTGCTCTCGAGACAGCCTGACCACTCTCTGCCACTTGCTGGCGTAACCCATGAAGTTCTTCTCGCAGACTTGATAAGTCTTCCTTACCGGCTGAGTCGGCAATCTGTCGAGTCGAACCGATTTCGGAGCGTACCTCGAGCATGAAGTCCTTGAAAAGACCGATGTCTTTTTCAATCCTACCAACAGTACCAGAAATCCGATCGATCTGCTTTTGTTGGTTGTTGATGGCATCCTCGGCCCAATTTTTGAACTTGGTAACTTGCGACGTAGTGACACTGGTCGGAGGGAGTGACAGACGATTGCTGGGAGTAGATTTTCTAGATACCATAGACTTATGGTGCTGCGATGGACTACTACGTGCTGAAATTGCGTTTCTGTGAGAGGGCTGAGCGGTGGCTGCTCTGCGACATCCGGAGGGCTTCTTGCCAGAGGTGATGCTGAGTGGAAAGGATTTGAGTATTGAAATTTTTGCCATTTCGCCATCATCCTTGCTGATCAGATACATATTAGTGAGCCTCACAATAAGCTGATTCCTACGAAAGTCAGCAAATCGCATTTAGAACCGAGAATGTTTTTGACCCATGTGTAATCGGAGACATCAAGCTGTAAGAACGTAGGCAAGCATCAAAACTCACTCTTTCAGCATATGTCCTTCAGGAGCACTTTCACATCTTAATCCGACTACAGCTTGGCATTTTCTACAAGTGATATCTTGCAAATGACTATTCGTTGTTAGCAAAGCTCAAGTGTATACATTGGAGCTTAGAACTTACCTATGCTCTATGTAAGAGTTCTTGGCGCCATTGTAAATGGGTCCAGTTGCTTCCAGACCGTTCACTGAGACAGGAGGATAAACAGGGCTATGATAGCTGTTGCCAATGCCATTCCAGGAGTTTCTGAAACGGCCTAGTTCAGTATGGCACTGAATGCAGAGAGCAATAACAACCTCCATCATGGACAGGAGCTGGTATCGGCATCGACTTAACACCCTGGTAAGCTTCTTCCTTTGCTTTTGGTCATAGAGCATCTCACATACCTTTGGCTGGTACAATTGTAGAAATAACTTGTTATAGGTGCGAGTTTGCAGACGGTGTCTTCATCCGATAACCTTCGAATACATGTGACGCGTTGACGCGACTTTTCGTGCTCCCAAATTAAGTGGTTGCACAACCGACGACACGGTCCCCAAAGTGGATCCGAGGAATTTCTCCAAACATACAATTGTGATAAATGGCCAGCAGATCTTCAGGTTGTAGGTGTCGCAGCGAGTACATTTTTAGAGTCATACCATCGGAACTGAATACACCTAAGATATGTCTCGCAGCTTGAGGGGAGGTTGTGGTATGCTATCAGCCTCGCGCTATATCCAAATAGGGCCTAGACCAGCCTTGTCATTATCGTCAAAATTCTAGATTAGGTTTTGCCCAGCTGCTTCAACCCAGCCTCTCCTCTTCAATCGAAAAGCTTTACAACACTTAGGCAAGATGGCGGCCACCGAGGATGGACAGTCTTCAGCATACTCTTCTAGCAATGGCAATGGTAGCAGAAAGCGCAAACACGAGGACGACGAGGCTTCCAAAGAGAATGCGCAAATCCAAGCGCCTGCGCTGCCTCGCCAGCCTGAGCTTCCAGAATTCAACCTAACGAGAAGAACGAGTCAAGATGCTGGATCTCCAAAGAACGAGGACAAGAGAGCAGAGCGCGCCGACTCAGAAGGATGGCAGACAGTTGAAGGGCGACCACGAAAGAAGAAGAAGATACCCAAGCAAGATTCCAAGAACTACCCCGCCATCCAATTCTCGAAGGAAAGCCGCCTGCAGTCGCAAATTAAGATCAGCGATCTTCAGCAATTGGTTCTTTATATTCTTGCAGACGGCACAGCTCCTGCATTCGTTGCAGTGCGCCATCGACCAGAAATTCGAAAGGTCGTTGTGCTTATGATTCCAGGCCTGGAAATGTCGATGTTCCGTTCTCAGATGACTGAGGAGAACCCGAGATCTGAGTCGAGAAGTGATAACAGAGATCGAGATCGTAGAGATTTTCGCGATCACAGAGATGGTAGAGACAGAGACCACAGGGATAGAGACGGAGACCGAAGGGATCGGAGAGACAGAGATCGGAGAGATCGAAACTATGGCTCCCCAGATGACTACTTCCCAAACAGACTCAAGGCCGAAAAACTTCCCGAGGCACTTCAGCCATTCGCGGACATGTTCGAGCATATTTGGCCCGTCAAAACACCAGGAGATGATAAATATGGAAAGATGCACTCGCCGCTTCATGCAATGCTTACAGCGCCTGCTCCTAAGAACAAGGAGGAAAAGCAATGGCAAAAGACAAGAAAGGGTGCTACGCCGGCGAAGGAACCACAAGGCTGGAAGAACGTCCGCGTACCAATACCAGATTTCGTACATACCCCAGAAGAGCTGCTAGAGAACGACTATACACTTCATCCAGCATCATACGACGACGAAGAAGGAAAAGCCAACCTTTTGAAGTTTCGTCGCGCGAATAATGTCGCTACCGATGATGGATGGGTCGATACGCTCGTCGAGCATTTCGCAGATGGCACTACCCCATACAACGAGGTTGAATCCGGTTCGATCACAGCAGGTCGCGAGGTCCTGGCAATGGATTGCGAGATGTGCGTGACAGGAAAACAGGCCTCAGGTCAAGACGAGCTGTCCCTCACTCGTATCAGTATCGTGGGATGGGATGGCTCGGTAGTACTTGACGAGCTCGTGAAGCCAGACAAGCCGATCATCAACTATGTTACACAGTAAGCTTTCGATTGAACTTTGATAGAAGAAGCTAACATTGTACAGATATTCTGGTATCACAGAAGCAATGCTTGAGCCGATTACGACGACCCTGGCTGACATTCAGAAGAAGCTAATGTCAATACTTCACCCTCGAGCTATCCTCGTTGGGCACTCACTCAATTCCGACTTGAATGCATTAAAGATCACACACCCATTCATCATCGACACTGCACTAATATACCCTCATCCAAGAGGTCCGCCTCTCAAATCGTCTCTCAAGTGGTTAGCACAGAAGTACTTGAATCGGGAGATACAAAAAGGACATGGCACCACTGGGCCAGGAGCTGGTCACGATTCTATCGAAGACGCGAGATGCTGCCTCGATCTTCTGAAGCAGAAGTGCGAAAAGGGAAAGGAGTGGGGTACCAATGATGCACAAGGGGAGAATATCTTCAAGCGAGTTGCTCGCGCGGGTGTCAAGTACAAAAGCCAAGGCGGTTCTGCCATACCAAGTCCAATAAACAGCAAATCCAGTGCAGCTATCGACTGGGGAGAGCCAAAAAAAGGTCCAGGTGCAGCAGCGAACTTCCCAATCGGTTGTAAGAGTGATGAAGATGTTATGGAAGGAGTCATCCGTGCTGTCAAAGGCGATCATGATGGAAAGGAGATCCCTGGCGGTGGAGTCGACTTTATATGGGCCCGGTTTAGAGAACTCGAAGCTGTGAAAGGATGGTGGAACAATAATAAGGTTGCGGCTGCTGAGGCTGCTGCTGTCGTTGATGCTGAAATGCAAGGAAGCACGCTCGATAAGGCTGCTGTTGTGGCTTCTGAGAACGAGAAGCCTTTGGCAGCGATCACAGGCGACCCATTGCTGCCGGTAATCAAGTCGGACGGAACAAGCATTGTTACCGCTACTGCAGATCTTACTCGCCGCATCTCTAAAGTTTACGAGGCACTTCCTCCTTGCACAGCTTTCGTGATCTACAGCGGCTCAGGCGACCCACGAGAGATGAGCAGAATGCAAGCTATGCAATCTCAATACAAAAGAGAATACAAGTTCAAGAAGTGGGACGAGCTTTCTGTCAAATGGACTGATACGGAGGAGCAGGCTTTGAGAAAGGCTATCAAGGTCGCGAGAGATGGTGTGGGTTTTTTCGGAGTAAAGTGATGTATTGATGGCGGTAGAACTTGTCCTAGTATCAATCGCAACATACCGCTTGTATTGCAAGCTGTATGACTGCTACTTCGTGGGCATCACGATGTCAGATGACCATGCCAGAGAGCAAAAGAGGCTTTCGCTGGCTTAAAGGCAATAGACTTGTCGCATGCCGACACCAACGAATAGAAACGAGGCAAAACGTCTTTTCATCCCACAATCGTATTCTTGGTGCACGTTTGTGATATTCCATCAGCAGTACGTATATCGTTATGGGAAGTTTCCCTGCTTTGAAAGGAGCTTGTGCGCGGCGACTAATGAAGCGGACTCCCGCGGCCGAGTTTCATTTATTCATCTTGCCTCATTTCTCTCAAATTATTTCTGATGCTTATAATTTCCCTTCTGGAACAATATCTGAACACTCAGGATTCTCCCACATAGCCGTCCTTCTTCTCTCGCCTTTGAAGCACTTCTATTCGAGAGCTTCGATCCTGTTCTGCGTCACTTCACTTTAACACGACAGACCCTTGTCATTCTCAGGCCAGGCTTCTATTTCATTTACAGATCAAACGCCCGGCACACTCGCACAAGTCAAAGTGTTCGTCATGTCATCACCAACCCAACCCTCCATTCCCCCACACCAGCACAGCAAGACCCCACGACACGAAATAATGCTCACTCGCAAAGCCGCCTACTTATTCGGCTTTTGATTTTACACCCACGTCATACTTTTCGGCCTTTCTGCAAGTCTCGCGGTGGCTAAGATTGGAGAAGACCGGGAGTTGGTCGATCCCGAATGGTGGTTTGTGGGCTGTGTTTCAGCGGTGCTGTTTGTTACGTCTGTTGTGGCGTCAAATTGTTTCTCACGATTCATCAGACGCGCTTTTGATGGTGGTAATGAGGAGAGAAAGGTTGGGGAATCTTTTTGTGCATGTACTCGTGGGAGGGGTGAGGAGGAGAAGTTGGAGTAGGGGATTAGTATGGAGGGAATTGCGGAAAAGGGCAGTTTGGAAAGTTTATATTATTTTTATTTGACTCTGCCTGAGACGGGTAGGAAGGACATTACTTCCTCTTGTGAAGCTGAAAATCCGAGATCTCTGGGCTGCTGTAGAGGTGTTGGATCTTACTGTGCGCTTTGTGGATTTGGGGCCGGACTGGAGCCGGGTCTTCTTAGGTTCGATTAGTACCATGGACCATTCTCTTTACACCACACTACTATATTGTGTCAAATTGTTTTGGAGACAGACTCCGAAAAGTATACTGCTCAGAAATCTCTCAAAACCTTTTCAGTGCATTTATACACGTACAGACTTCCACGATGTCCGATTCTTTCTTCCGCCATGGTACGCTCCATAACATCTACCGTCTGCTCGCAGATCCCGAACACCCACGAATCTCCATGGACAGGAGAGTCTATGAGGCAGTTATTTTTCTGTCCATGATTTTCCTCTCGGGTTCCATGTCTCTCTTACTCCTCGCATATGTGAAAGTCTACTTCTCCGGAGACCGGGTGGACGAGGAGTGGCAGTACGTAGCTATGTTTAGTGGTATGCTGTTGTTTAGCTGGTTTTGGGGTTCATATCATGTGGTAACAAGTGGAAAGGTCAGGAGACTACGGGTTTGTACCTGTCTGTGCTGTTGTGGTGCTACTCAGAATAGTAATGGGTGGATGGAGAAAAGTGGTTGGGGACATGATTTGGAGAATGGCGCCGTAATGTTCAAGGAGAACTTGAAGAGGCTGTAGACTGAGATATGAGAGACAATCAAGGTGTGGGAAGGTCATACATAAGTCAGTTTGTAGGTCTTGTTGTCACCTTGATTGGTTTTCAGATGCCTAGGCAGGGGCAGCTTGGTCGATTGGGAAATGCATTTACAATAGCTCAAGAGACTTTCATGGCGATGACAGCGAGCTTGACACGCTTCCCGTCGTCAGAAATGAAAGGTCGAAAGACAGTGCAAGAGATACGAAATCGTGAAGCTCCGTATTCGTCAACTCGTTGGTCTGTCAATTAAAGTATTTAATCTGTGAGACTAATCTCGAATAAAAGAACAGAGAACTTACTTTCTACGGAATTAGGGATTCATTTTAGCTTGAGGTAAATGAACAACAGACCCCTGTTCCGGCTAAATCACAGTACATAAAGTTCCAATGCACGTCGGCGGATGCGCAGGAAATTTGTCAGATTTTACTGTACGAACCAGGAAAGCCCGCTTTAGCCTTTCGACCCCACCACTGGGTATACAACTCCAATTTCTTATCATCTCGAACATTCTGGCACTCGAGCCTCGTACGGTGCATGACCAGAAGACTCCCCCTTGATCGATATCGCCATGCTCGAGAATGAGATCCGGATCCTGGAAATCCTTCCTTGCGGCTCCGAGGGCGCTCAGGCTCCTCTGAAATGTGAAATTCGAGTCGTCAACTTGTCAGATAAGCCCATCTATGATACTCTATCGTATCGATGGGGCAATTCAGGAAGCAGAAAATGCATACTCGTCGACAATCGAGAGTGCTTGATTACTGACAATCTCTACGCGGCACTTCTTCGCATGCGACAGAAGGACGAGAAGAAGACGATATGGATAGACCAGTTGTGTATCGACCAGCAAAATCAGGAGGAAAAGGCAGTACAGGTGCGTTTGATGGGACAGGTTTATTCAAACTGCCATCAATGTCTCATTTGGATGGATGAAGTCAGCGAGAATGTTCGTCAGGCGGATGCAGAAGCTATTCTAGATGTTCTCAGCTGGATGGTGGATCGTAGCCTTCCAGTACCCCCATGTACCGCTTCTGCTTCTGCGTTCGAAGGCCCGATCAACGCATTAAGCAGTATTGGAGTCGGTGTTCATCATTGGTGGGAACGTGTCTGGACAGTACAAGAAGCTGTTTTGCCGTCCAATAAGATGTTTCTTTGGGGTCCGTTTCGACTGTCATGGGAGACATTGACCGAGTGTTCTCATGTGTGGACTGGCACAGGTCTGCCTGCTGAGCTGTCCGATCTGATGTGGAAGCCAACTACGCCTGACTTGTCGGCAATCATGGATCGCACTTTTGGCTGGCTATTCTGCAACGTGATCTGGATCAACAGTGCCCACTCCCAATACGAAGAGCCAGTTCAGACCGTTATCAAGTGGTGCGGACGCAGGGCCACCGATCCTAAGGACAAAGTATTTGGTCTATTAGGCTTGCTGCCGCCTGTTATGGATCGTGTTTTCCTTGACAAATGCAATTACGGAACGTCGGTAGCTCAAATCTATACCGCGTTTACTCTGGACGTGATTTTGAATCATGGCAATCTACTCCCTCTTGTGGTGCAGCAGCGGGCTCTTCGAGGTCAAGGCACAGGTGGTTTGCCAACTTGGGTTTGCGATATGGGCGATTGTGAGGGACGCCAATTGCCTCATCAGGTCGATAGATGGTATCTCCGTTGGTGGTACGAGGCGTGCGATGCATGTGCTGGTCGAGAATTAGACAAAGAATCCCTTCTCAGTGAGCTTGAGGCCTCGGAATCAAAGTCATCCGGTGACATCACGACGTTAAATTTGACAGGTGTTGCGGTGGACACAATCGCGATCATTGGCACAAGGCTCACCGAAAGCGCCGCCAAAAGTTCTGCCATGATTGCAGAGACATTACGATCTTGGATGAACATAGGGAGCAAGTACCATGCGACAATAGCGGGCGGTCTCGTCAACGAAAGCTTCTCGAAAGCATTCTTCAGGGTTGTAGTAAGCAACAAGATTCGAGACGGGGAGCAGTGGGTGGAACGGCAACCCAATAATCAAGACTTTACGGATATCTCCAAATTTGTACAGACTGGACGTGGAACAATCAATGGTCTTGAGTTTTGGCACAGATATGTTGAAAATCAGACTTTCTTCGTCACGAAGAATGGGACGATGGGTTTGGGACATTGGGAGACGGAGGTAGGGGATGAAGTTTGGGTGTTCGATGGAAGCAGTATGCCTTTCACCATCAGGCAGAAAGCAGTTGATATTCGGGATGACTTTGGATATGTGGGTTGCTGTTATGCTGATGGCATCATGGATGGGGAAATCTACGATGAGAAGGAACGACGCTCAGTAGAGGGGCGGAGGCGCACGGTCAGGCTACATTGATACGTAATAAGTGGCTCATCTTCGATACTCGCTTCACGTCAGTCTCCGTTCAAATTGTAGCCTTTCAAATCTTCTCCAGCTTTTCTGAAAAGGGTAGTTGTTGCAAATCCTGGTATGTTTTTCGGCGTGTTTTGTTTTGCCCCTTCGCTTAAGTCTCGATTGCCGGAAATAAGTATGGGCAGTGAGTGGCGTACGGAAACACGGGGACTGTTGTGATCCAGGCTTGGAACTCTGATGGGAAATGATTGGGACCTGATGTCAACCAATTTCATATTTGATCGAAGAAACGTGCTCTGTTGCACTTCCAGAACTTCTGTGGGACGATCATCAGTTAGCGCATCCGTTCACGCCGAGGAATCATAAAAATACACACACACGCAAATCATCGTTGAGTCAGTATATCTTCTATAGAACTTCTCCTCTGCTTCGATCTCAGCATTAGGAAGTTCATTGCAAGACTGCTACGGACATGGATCGCTCTGAAGATTTATACTTTGAGGCCATGAGACCCGGCACGTCGTCGCCTACACTTCATCCATGTGATGTACCTAACGCGATTTATGGCCTACCCCCAGAGAATTGGACAAAATCTGTACCAAATGACGATCAGCCTGTAGATCAGTCCGAAATGTGAGTGTTTGTCGCAAGAAGCAGCTTCGTGGTGCGACTACTTACTATTTTGTTTGAGAATTTTCGCTAAAGCCTGGAAGGAATACAAGCAGATCGCCACTCCTATTGAGCTTCCTCCTATATGTATGGCTGTTAATTACTGGTCAACATTAATCATCGTCCCTCTTCACGTCGATGAAATGGTAGATATCAAAATATATGGATGCTCAGGTGTCGGGGAGAAGGTGGTGGACCAATACGTGGACGGACAACAAATCTATTCATAAAAACTGCGGCCGGTTGCTGCGATGCGAAAAGTGGATCCTGGAACGATGAATGGTATGCGATGTTCATTGAAAGAGTAATTTTTTCTCGTATGGAGTTAAGCAAACCAAGACTGTGTCTGCTCATAGATACGTCGATCGCTTGAGCCATTTCTGTGTATCCTGTTATGTTAGTAAATCACTCGATGTTCTAACAAGAATGTGTTACCCGTTCTTGTAGCTTCATCATCAACCAATAGATTTCGGACCCTGTTGCGATGATTTTGGCTCCTGAGTTTGATACCTCAATTCTCCATACCGTCAGTGTTTTCACACGCCATCATACGTACATCCGCATTAAGTGGGGAAATAGTACAGAACAAGCAATCGTCTTGAGTAAAAGTTCAGGTATTCCTCCTGCTTTGTCTCCTCAGAACTCCCGCAAATTACACGGCCGCTCCCCTCAGACGCTGCCGATCTTCTGCAGCCTTACAGACTAGTGGTATGATCGATACGCGTATGGTCTTCGTATTGATTACTGTAGAGCTCTGTAGGGGTACCGGTTGTGTGGTTGATGGTTCCTCAAGTAGAAATGCTCTATCATTTAGTAGCGTTTCTCGGCACGCTTTGCCGAGTCGCTCAACGTCGATACAGTTAGCACTATTCTACCAATATCAACTTAATACCACACACTTTCAACTCTAGATAGTAGTTAAACACTCAGATCGAAGATCTCCAACTTCTTTGTGCTTCGAGATTGTTCGCGTTATCCTAAATCCTCAGTTGCAAGCCGCCGGATCTCCATTAGATTTGACTTCATGGTAACAAGTTTGCGACAGCACGCCGCAAGCAAGTATCGTGGCCCGTACATCACGTCTAATGGTGTCCACAAAATCATGCAGCAGAGGGGCAGAGCCACCGGAAGAAAATCATTGTCCAATTGGCAATGTTACACACCTAGATATTGAATACCATAGGAAGGTCACTATGGTGACTGTACACGTTGCGGGTGAAATTTGCCGAGAGCCGTGGTTGATAACCATGATTTCCGCAAAGATCGGATGCAAGAGCAGCCTTGGTCCAAAAATAGCTTTGCTATACAAGTGCGCTAGCGCACACTAAAGACCAACGTCTTCACGCTTATATCAAACAAGCCTTTTAATGTGGTCGGAATAACTTCATGGCCGAGAAATGGAGAGTCTACATTGGTTTTACATCAGGTATCACCTATTCCCTAAGCTAGTGCCCCGGGACCAGCTCTTGTTGCTTCAACGTCATATGTTTCAGTCACCCATAGCTTGTGATTCATAGCCATAGAGCTTGCAGATCTGTTCTCAGAGCCTGGCATGTTCTACATGCGGAGTTTTGATATTCCAGCAACTTTACTAGCAGAAGGTAAAAACGTGTCGATGCAGGCTTATCGGCACGAGAGCGTGTCTGTGGAAACAGGATCGAGCTCGAATTCACAACCGTGCTACCTCGATGGCCTCTGGCCACCAAATCTTCCCAGTACCGAGTTAGCTTTCACAGCTATGCTTGGTCCACAGAATTCGATGACATCTGCGGGAGACTGGTTTTCCAATCTATCTGATTTGACAGACATGGCTGATGGCTCAATATTTTCGAGTGCTGGCTTTGAGGCCGATATGTTTGTTTGGTCGTAACGGGCAGGATGATTGGAGGCAATAGACACAGTCCGGACCTTGAAGTTTTGGAATCCCATTGATGGACTTATCTATTACGTACAAATACATACCTGAATATATCACGATGTTTTCCAATGGCCTGTTAGCAGATGCGTTACTTAATAAGCGGACTTAAATTTAAAGTGCAGAATCAAAGTTTCGCAAACTCTTTCCCTGCAACCCAATGACTGGAAACTATAAAGAACTAGAAATGATTCAAATGACAGCTCTCTATTGGTTCATTATTTACTACTGTAGCACTGCCGTAGGAGAGCACGGCCCAGCTAGAATGCCTTTGAAGCCCATCGGAATCTCGCCGGGGACCTCACCCGCCGACAAAATGCCTCAACACTACTACGAAGCTAACCAGGTGGTGGCAAACCGACTGCGTCAGTGATCGGGACGCCTTGAATCTGGGAAAATGATTTGCGATTGCCTCTACGCGTTTATTGACGAGCTTCTACAAGGCTTGGACTGGCGAAGCATTTGTGACAGCTGTGCCAAGCTTTTTGCACTCGCCTGCCTAAGCGATAGGGGCAAGCGAGATGTCAACAACCATTGGAACAGAATGTTGCAGCACAAAGAGGGGCTATCTTCGCATTGGCGCAACGAGAGGCGAATCACATTTTGGCGCGTAACGCGAGTTTACATAGAAAAGAATTCATTGACAAGCAAAACCGGATTATCCGAATTATCTTCCATTCTTCCTTCCTTTCATAAGTCCTCGTGCGTGTCCATCTTCACTTCTTCGTGACCTCAATACTCTCGATAGCGCTCGCAACAAAGACATCACCACTACTCAACGAACTTGCAGTGGCTTTCTGTGTACCATTTGCAAAGGTCGAGGATCTCTCAATGCTTCTCCCATAGATCGTATCATTTTCGATCTCATCAAGGCTCTTTCCCTTGGTCTCGGGAATCATCAAAGTCAGAAGGGCAGTAAGGAAGATGACTCCACTCAAGATACCGAGTACGCCTCGAATACCGATGGCTTCTGTGACAGATCCGAAAGCAAAGGTCGTAAGCACTGCACCGGCTTTTCCTGCTGCTGCAGAAATGCCGTGAGCGGTAGACCGGACGCGGGTTGGGAAGACCTCGACGGGTATGAGGAAGGTCGTAACATTAGGGCCACAGTTGAGAAAGAACTATGAGTGTCAGCAAAGGACAATGAGAAGAAACGAATAAAGTGTGATATTACCTGAGAAAGTGTGAATAGGGTCATCAGAGCGCCAGTTGGAGCGATATTCACTACACCTGCCCAAATCGCGTAAATTACTGCGACTAAGATACAACCGATAAACTGTTGGCGCACTCGACCAACAACATCGATTAAAGGAATTGCGGCATAGCTTTGAAGTTTAGTAGAGAGCGAACAAGGAACGCAGCAAAGGGTACTCACTATCCAGGCATGAATCCCTTGATGTTGTTAGCTATGCTGTCGATCTTAAGGACTTGCTTGTACTCACTGCAGCAGATGCGATGATATTTCCGATTGCCAGATTATGGAGAGTGGCCCATGCCGTTTTGCCTTTCCCGTAACCGAGCTGCGACAGAATGATGCTCTGGTTGAGATTGACGCCGTAGAATGCGATGTCACTATGGTTTTCTGTCAGAGAGAATTCGATAAATCAAAAGAGGGCTAGCGACTAGGACTTACAAGAGAAACCATGTCATACATGTTGCAAACAGGACCTTGGCATGTTTGATGTCCGAGAAGTATTCCTTGAATTCGACCCACTGCTGGCGCACGCCACGAGAGCCCGACGATGGATCGACATCTCCGCAGTTAGTACCTCGAAGTATATTTTGAGTTAAAAAACTTACACTTCTCATAGGGTATGCTCTCTTTCATCCGTAACCGAGCGTATAATGTTGCAGCGGCAGGAATTATTCCCAGCCCCAACAGTAGCCTCCACACCCATTCCAGGTGATTGACGTTGTCGGAGATCGACCCTTTGAACGCGGCAAGCAGAACTACGAATACGATTGCAGCAGTGAAGTTTCCGAGACCAAGGGAAGCAAATACGGCAAGGACCATCTTTCCTCGAGATCGAAAGGGACTATGTTCGGCAGAGAGGGTTGATGACATGGGGTAGTCTAAGTGCAGAGTCAGTTTAAATCTAATAAGGGCAAAGACTTGTCGGACTCACCAGCTCCAATGCCAACACCTGTGAAGAGCCGCCACATTGTCACCCAAACGATAACACTTTCGTGAGAAAGATTTGTTGGCATTACAATCACCATCAGTGTGCCGAAGATAGTGATCATAAGTTCCTTTCCATATATTTTTCTGCGGCCAAGTGCATCACCAAGAACCCCAAACACAAGTTGTCCAACGATCATCCCCAAGCTCAATGCACCTTTCATGATGGAGGACTTGACAGTTGGGACCGCATTCTTGTCATCCTTGAAGTAGATGAAGCCGAGCATCGGTACGACTGCTTTTCATCAGAAAGTTGTTACTCAGACGGGTGGGCATACTGACCGAGGCCGATCGTGATGTTCAGGTATCCATCAGCGAAAAAGCCAACTCCTGCCCTTGAAGCTGTGAGTGATGAAATTTTCTATAGATGCAAAGAAACATACGTACATCATTAGGAATTTAGTAGTTGTCCACCAAGACACTTTCTGCTCGATGGCCCGCTGCTCATGATCACTTCGGCTGTCAGGATTCATTTTGGCTAGAAATTTTTCTCCAAGAGTATCAAGTTATAACGCGCTGTCGATAATGCCTTGTCATAGTAACGATATTAGACGAAGCTATTTGTATCTTATATACAGGCTTCTTTAGACATTGACAGACGTCTCATTGCGCCATGGTCGCTTCGAAGACCGCAAAGCTCAAGCAAGAAATCCATCAGAGATTATTGTCAGCAGCGAACAGAAGGTACTTTTCAAGCCACGTGTGAAAACCATGCGAGCACGAATTTCGATATAATCTACGTAGAATGCTCTTGATCGGAGTGAACGGCGATTAATGCGAGGATGTTGAAACTTCGATAGCATTCAATTCTTGGGTCTCGGCCTTGTCGGTGGGAAGTCCGCAAGAAATCTAAGCCCTTTATGTTAATCGGTGCGAAGACCAGATCTAAGAAATTGGCCAATCAAATGATCTCGATCTCAACGTGCTTTAGTGTCTTCTCACGTGCAGTACAGTACCTAAATATCACGTGTAATATTAGCTCTCGTCTGGACCTTCTTGACGACGCGGAATCGCGACAATAGGACCAACAACGATCGAGATTGACAAACGTCTTCCTTAGCTCCTCCTTTCCTCTCCCTCACTCTATGGAGAATCAAAACTTGAGAGAGTCCTCAGCATCTGGGATCCCTGTGCCAACAAGTTCTCTGCAAGCAGAGTTGGGAGGTCAGGTACAAGTAGACATTTCACGTAAGATCACAGCCTGTGTATCATGCCGGAAGCAAAAGGTCAAATGCGATGTACAGCAGACTGGTAATCCGTGCACAAGATGCAAAAGAAGGGGCCTCTCTTGTGCTGTGAAGAAAAGTTTGCAGATGCTGCTGGAAAGTGATGCCACGTAAGTGATGAGCTGCTGAGCGTCCCAGACTTCCGGGCCTTACTTACATTTCCCAGATGGAAAGATCGGATTGAAAGTGAACTATCGGGACTGAAGTCTTCCATGTCATTGCTGGCTGATCGATTCTCAATGCCAGAGTTGTTGCAGGCAGATGGAGGTCTGCCAAGCTCGGCTGGCGGATCAGCAAGTCATCTTACTCCCCAAACCGAGAATACCAGCGATTCTTGGAATCCGACCCCAAGCCATGATCGCGGTCCAGCGGCAATTCCTGCTTCTTTTGTCTCCGAAGTCACTCAGCATCAATCTCCAGCTTTTCGAAGAGAACCAAGAGCACCGACTTTCGACATCATCTCACGTGGAATTCTGACAGTGGAGCAAGGACAGATGATGTTTGATGTATATGTCACCAAGCATGACAATTACATCTACCGTGTACTGGAAGAAGGATCTACTTTCGACTCGGTTCGAAACAGCTCTTCATTTCTCTTAGCAGCGATTTGTGCTGTTGTCAGTCTGCATGTTGTGTCCGCCGATATCCCATACGAGAGATGTTATGAGGAATTTACTCGGCTAAGTGCTGCACGCTTATTCTCGAACAGGAACTCTTTACAGGACATTCGCGCTCTGTGTATCGGCGCGTTTTGGCTGCCAGACGTTTCATGGAATTTGGTCGGAAACGGTAAGTTTGCTAGGTCCGATCTTGCAATGAGTGTCCCTGTGTCTGATCACGGTATAGCTGTCCGTCTAGCGACCGAGATGCAGCTTCATTGTGCTTACCGGGGAGCTATAGCGGGTGATCGAGCATCGTATGTCGCCGCGAGGTTATATTATTTGGTCCATGTGTGCAACCACCAGTTCTCCATTGCGTACGGTGTAAGTTGCTCAGATTTTAGGTCAAGCGCTAAGCTGACTGGAGCTTCAGAGACCTCCTTTGACTGGTGAACATGAGGCTGTGGCAGCTGTGGACTTATTCCTTGCATGCCAGTTCGCCACAGAAGATGATAGTCGACTCATAAGTCAAGTCAAGCTTTGGACGATCTCGACTGCAGTTTTCTCCTCATTCGGCACAGATACGCGTCAGGCAATCCACGACAACGATTTCGGAAATGTTCTGCGGTTTAATTTAGCTCTCGATACTTGGCGTTTGGAATGGAGCGAGAAGCTCAAACCACATGCCACCATAGGAAATTACCCTCGCAAAGGTGTCGGGCTCCACTATCACTTCGCAAAGCTTTACCTTTGCTCTCATGCTTTCCGAGGCGTTTCGACCGACGCTGGTGATAATGCCAAAATACTGTCTCCAGAAATGCAGGAGACCGCAGACAGCGCGGTCCGCTCCGCTACATCGATACTCCGTAGCATCGACACTGATGACGAATTCAAATCATTCATGAGCAATCTGCCCCTGTATTTCGACACCATGATTGCCTTCGCGTCCATATTCTTGTTTCGGATCTCGACGACATACTCCCATGTCCTACAAGTTGATGCTACGGAGATACTGAAGCTTCTTCGGCAGAGTGTTGTCATTCTTGAAAGCATCGCTTCGACCATAAGATCCAGTCATCTTCTAGCACGAATCACAGAGGGATTAAGGCGGCTTCTGGTACAGTTTCAAGAGACAAGACTCAATAATCCAGTTGAGGTACCCAATCATGATCACAACATGGATACATCGGATCAGACGCATGTGGTGCACGACCAAATTGATTGGTCGGTAGGAGCTACACTAGACGGATTCTCGCTTGGGAACTATGACTTTCTGTCGAATCAGCAGTTTGAAATTTGGCCGATAGACCATAATTCCGGGCAGCACTTCTAATCTATGCACAACCCTTCAGTCTATATTCAGCGCCAGATCGAAGATGTCATAATTTCTCCAATTCTTCTTCATGGGCCGGCTGCTCGCCAAGTGTTGAGACAACAGCAACGGGATATCCTGTTCAGACAAGCCGCCATGCGATCTCAACCGATGCCCTTCCAGTTGAGATAAATCATGATCTTCTTTCCGGCTTCCAATGACGAAGTTCTTCTTGGAAACCACCACAATGTCCCCTTCTCTGTCCAGCGGCTGTTCATACCTCTGTGCTGCATCATGACCCGACAGCGCTTCTTCAACGCCAGAGATTGACTTACAGAAGTCTAAGATAGGCTTCAGTAGCTCGCTCGATGTCACGTAGACTCGCACAAATGATCCGAGGGCGCCATGGTGTCGAACGAAAGGATCGGAGATGGGACAGATGACTTTCACTGCGTTCTTTCCCCATCGACTAGAAATCTGGTCCTCGAGAAAGATTACATTGGGATGGCCATCTCCATCAGCTTTGTCACTCATCCCGTGGTCTCCGGTAACGGCAACAACAGCACCAAGGTCAACCAACTGACCGATGCGACGGTCCAGATCGCTCATAAAGCTGTTCGCCTCCTTGCTACCTGGGGCGTGCTTGTGTTGAATGAAATCGGACAAAGTCAGATAAAAGAAATCAGCTCTATTTTGTTCGAGCAGCTTGACACCCGAATCTAGAACATAGAGAGATAACTCTCCAGAATATTGAGGTGGGGCTAGTCGGCCAATCCACGACTCGACATCATCGATTCCATTATCCTTGAGAGTCGCATCTCCGGCCTTTTCTGCTGAGAAGCAGATAGATCCATCGATCTCGTGAGCTAGGATCCGGCGAAGCTTATCTTTTGCTGTAATTGCTGCAACTCGAACTCCCCTCCTGACGAGCAAAGAAAGGATAGTGGTGCCTCTCAGAAAAGTATTGTCGGTGATCATATGCTCCTCTTTGGTAGCTCGATCGAGGTAGTAGTTCCCAGCAATCCCGTGGATTGAAGGTGGTGCGCCGGTAATGATGGAGACATTGTTTGGGTTTGTGAAGGACGGCATGCAACTCTTGGCATTCGTGTGGAAGCCATTCTTGACAAATGCGGCTAGATTTGGGATGATTCCATCCTTGATACCTTGTTCCAGATACTCGGGGTCGAAACCATCAACACAAACAACGACTGTTCGTTTCTGAGGAAGCGAGTACTCTCTTCCGTGTAAAGTGACGGATGACCAAGATTCTGAGAATTTTAGAGGTTGCTCGAATGTGACACGATAGGAACATACCCAGAAGAGACTTGATGGCCATATCCTCATAAGCCGAGAGTGGCTCGACCTTCAAGTTCGGATCCTTTGCCAGATCATCCCATCTTCGAACAGCTAGTTTCTGCTGAAGCCAGGGGTCTTTCTGAGCCTCCTTGACCTGTTCCGGGGTAAATATGCCTCCCTTGAGCAGTCAGAAAGCAATATCCAGAGGATCTCAATGACGTTCTTACCTGAAATTCCAAAGTCTGTTTACTCGACCTACTCAACCCATCATAGTACTTCCCATCCACAGCAGTCAAGTAGCGTTTGGCCATGACATGCGCTCCTACCAATTGACAAATCTTCTCACTAAATCCCAGCTCTCTGAGGTACCTCTCTCCTAGGACCTCATGACTTGCACGTCCAATGAACGTGCCGCTGGGAGCAATCATCTTAGGCATTTCTATACTCTGTGGGATGAAGCGTCCGACATCGTGAAGTAAGGCGCCGAGCACTGTCTCGTCGTCAGCACCTGCTTGCTTCGCGAGATGTGCAGCTTGCAAGGTGTGCTGAAGCTGAGACACAGATTCGCCGAGATAGTCTGAACTGCCTTGGGCGGTGATGAACGAGAAAAGAGTTGCAATTGTCTCTTCGGCTCGGGAGACGACAGAAGGCAGCATTGTGGATGCCATAGTTGTGATACGGGTTGATGAAAATTGTATATTTGGGGAAAGACAATTCCCATTCTTATCATCTAGTCAGTCACCACCTTACGCATCGGCTTCAAGTCCCGCACTGAATGAGAAGCACGTCCAACCATTCTTAGTCGCTCCGACGGCCAATCAATCGTGTTGTGTCAACATCCATGCTCGGCGTCGTAAGCGACTTTCACAACATCGGTGGGAAGTCCGGTCTCAGGAACCAACCAACCACGATATAAAACACATGCACGCTTAAAGTGCACGCTTCAGTGCTATCTCAAAACAAAATCTCAATTCTTAACCCCACATCTCAAGTCTCAAGTCGCAATCATGGTCTTCACACTCACGCAAGAGCAAGTTGACCAGTACAACTCGCAAGGTTTCCTCGTCGTCCGCGCAGCCGAGCACGGTCTCGTCACTGGTAAAGACCTTCAACTATGGGCAGGGCAGGTGCATGCGTGGCCAAAGGAAAAGGGTAAATGGATGCCGTACGATGAGATCAACGTCAATGGTGAGAGACAGCTCATGAGAACGGAGAAGTTCGTGGATTATCATCCGGCTTTCGATGGATTATTAAGAGGCGATGCAATTGCTGAGGTGTTGGGAAGACTTGCTGGAGTGGTAAGTTCTTCCGACTTCCTTTAACTTTGAGATGGACGTACCATTCACTGATACTTATCAGCCTATGTCACTCTTCAAGGACAAGATCAATTACAAATCTGCTTGGTAAGGATCCTACCCTGCCAATTCATCCCGTTTCCCACATCACTTGTTTACTTTCTTACAGGGGCAACGGCTTCGCCGCCCATCTCGACGCGCCAGCTTACGACCACATCGGTGAAATAGAGCACCTAACAGCCAACCTGGCAGTAGATCCCGCCACAGCTGAGAATGGCTGCCTGCAGGTCGTGCCTGGCTCGCACAAGATGTACGTCCACTTCTTGACTGGCGGGCAAATCCATCCAGATTGGGAACATGCTCATGAGTGGATTTCTGTGCCGCTGGAACCTGGTAAGTTTTAGTCTCGCTTCTTCCTACTCTTTAGCTGCCTGCTTAGATTTAGGATGGTGATGAGAGAAAGACTGAAGTTAAAATTCGGCAGCGGACATCTTGTTTTTCGGCTCTCATCTCGCTCATCGCTCTGGGCCTAACAAAACGCCGAAACCCCGCGCGATGGTTTACGCGACATATGCAGCTACTGCGGAGGGAAACCTGAGAGATAAATATTATGAGCACAGACGGGCCACTTTCCCGCCGGATCATGGTACGTCGTTGGCTAACTTGTTGATCTTTTGATTTCAGTGGATGTTTCGGTGCTAACGATGAGCAGAAAGGGAGCCAGGTATGGTTATGGATTGGGAGAGGTATGGTTTCGCGGCTCCTTTTGCAGGGTCAAGGCCGGATGTCGCTGTGTAGATTTCATTTTGTGGATATTTGTGATTCCTTGAAAACTTTAATGGTTTGAGGTGGCCCTTTGCCACACCATGGACCGTGATTGTTTCGGGCTCTTCACGCTAAGCGAGGGGCTTGCCAAGCCATGATATATTCTCTAAAGTCTCATGAAATGTGATTTTCTATCTGAATCACACTTTTCCATTATATCTAAATGCCGAAGGTACCAGGCAAAACACCACTTCCCTCCCCAGCAATATCCGCATACACAATACCTCTTCCAAAGGTACCCAGATACACCCGTCCGTAAACCCTCGTATCAGCCACAATTAACTTCGGCCCTCCATACTGATGCGCCTCATCATTGATCCTGACCCAGCTGTCTCCAGCGTCATCAGAGCGATACACACCCTGCGCCCCATTCTTACTCACTTTACCCCACATATAGAGCGCAGGGTTCTTGCGGCCAGGAGCCGGAGCTCCCACAGAGAATTGAGAGGCTACGATACTGGAGCCCCCGATCTTACTCCAGCTGCCGCCGAAGTTGGTACTGTGCCATAAGCCAGCTGTTCCGAGAGGAAGCCAGATCTCGCCTGCCTTGAGGAAGTTGACTACAGGCGCGGTACCGGCGCCGGCGGGCAAACCGGTCTGTTTTGATGTTTTCGAGGTGTAGGATACTCCGCCGTCGGTACTGATATGCCATACGCCGGTGTCGAATGCGTAGAAGGTCTTTGTTTGGACTTTATCGGCGCTGAAGTTACCCGTCTGAACGGACAGTCCGCGTGGTGAGGTCCAGGTCTTTCCAAAATCTTGGGTAGCGTAAGGCCCGCTGGTGTTTGCTGGCGCGACAGATGAGTGAGAGGCCCAGACAAAAGACTTTGCTGAGGCGTCGACTGCAATGAAACCGTTGACCCAGGTAGTATTGCTGACACCCGGTGCACAAGTGAGAAACTTGATCCATCCATACCCACCATCTGTGGAGTAAGCCCCGTTGCCACAACCATCGGCATACACTGTGCCACTGCCTCCCGAGCGTGTAATCACATTTGGAGCTTGGCCGGCCCAGTCAAGTCCATCGAGGTTGGAGAAACCAGGGGTACCGAACATAGGTTGTGGAACGGTGAGGTCGTCATGTCGCATGCCATTAATGTCTCCAAGTCCACTGTACAGATTTGCACCCTCTGTTGGACTGATCATGGACAAGACAGCATTCTCCTCAATACCCTGCGCTTGAATGTACCAGTTTGGCGACCAGTTCGACTCAACCCTGCTGAGGTTGTCAGTCGACCAAATCGTAGCTCCTGTGCCGTACATAACGTGATCGCTGTTGAAAGGATCGATCAGTACAGCTGCCATCCACCATCCGAATTTGGCGACGCCCAGGATAGGTGAAGGTGCTCCATATCCTCCCCACTGAGCGTTCCAGTTGAAGCTGAGCCAAGGAACAGGAGTGCCATCGTTCAAGGCAGCTTGTTCGATGGGATGTCCCCAGTAGCCTTCAGTGCCTGATGGTGCTGATAGCTGCGTGACGTCTTTCCATGACTTGCCGCCATCATGGGAGAGATACATGCTGTCAAGTGCTGGTCCAGGATCACGGTCCAGCGAGACCACGACTAAAGTGTTCGGATCTTTTGCATCAACGCTTAATCCACAGTAGCCTCCAGGTGGGAATGATTGTGGTGTGAATGGCTTGGGGTAGGAATTGCTTGCTCCTGGTGTGATATCTATCCATTCCGATGTCTTGGTGTTGAAACTGTACACAGCTCCGTATTGAACAGCGTATGGACCGGGGAAGTCTGCGTATGTTACATACAGGACCCCGTTGGAAGCCAGAGCCGCTTTCATGGGTTGCGGTCCAGTGCTTTGCGGAGGGTGCTCCGGGTCAGTTGTGACAGCGCTCCAGTCCTTGGGTTGGCCTGGGAGCTGTTTCCATGTCTTGCCGCCGTTCGTGGTAGAGTAAAGGCCATTTGGTACATTTGCTCCAACATAGATCGTGCCTTCATTCTTGGGGTCAAATATTACAAAGACGATACCGATGCCGTTCGCTGACGCGTCAGGGTAATTGGTGATATTGGTCCAGGTCTTCGCTCGATCTGTCGATTTCCACAATCCTTGGGTTCGAGTCCCCATATACAGCTCATTGGGCTTGAATGGATTGACAGCAAGTCTCTCGCCATTGTTTCGACCGAGATCATTGGATCCCATGGGAAATGGGGCTGGATAGATCTTCCACGTTGCTCCTCGGTCGTTCGATGCAAAGAATGCGGAATTATTCTGTGTGATATACTGTCCTTGAGCAAGGTAGATACGATCTGGATCCGTGGGATCCAATGCAAAACTCTCCGTGCCGAGATAGTTAACATCGGCTTCGCTGATGAAGTCGGTCAAGGGGAGCCATCGATCGTTTGGAGCATCCCATCTGTAAGAACTGCCAATATCTGTACGGGTGTAGAGCAAGTCTTTCTCCTTGGGATGGGCGATGATGCCGGTGATGAAGCCTCCTCCTGTGATTGCTACCGCATTGTACTTGTACTGAAAGCTTTTGGTTCCTGCTCCTCCAGAAGATTCTGATGGGGCGCCATTGATGCCATAGGCGAAATTTAAGACCGCAATGGCGAATGCAAGTAAACGGAAAGAAACCATTGTGATTGATCACTTCGACGATCGCCTTACCAAAGAATTCAAAATTTGGGACAAGTTCTATAGCTTTCATATAGTCCCAATAACGTCAATCAATTTCGGGGTATGACGACTTTGCAGCTCATAGAAGTCTTCGGCTCTCGCGCCGTGTTTCCTCAAACTTGACTTCAAGAGTGGCGGGAGAACATCGGACAAGATGCATTTAGTGGTCTATCATAGCCACTCTGCTCACTTTTGCAGGACCTTGACGTTGAAGATCGCTTTGAGAAGCTGTAAGCTTGCGGCTCAGACGCGAGGGGAAGCAAAAGAACTTGACAATTGATGGAGAAAGGTACTCCCCTTCCGCGTTGGTACCTGCATATTTGACCTGCATATTCCTGGATAAAACAAACAGGCTAAATTCGCTGGAAATATTCCGCCTATGATGACGGGCCTTTAGAGCTTTTGGATCAAGTAAATCTTGGAGTGGTCTTCCGAAGGGGCGGGGTCAACTGGGGGACCCCACAGAGATGAGCGAGGATCCTTGACTAAGCAGTTCGTGAGAATGTGAAGCCGAAAAGACCGAGGATTAGCTGTGATGTGACGAGATCAGGATTGAGGCATTGGGACGCCTGATTCTAGAAAAACTTCGGAGCATGAGTTGTGGTCCGAAAGGGGGGGGGGGGCAGATTCGAATCTGCTCGTAAATGTGCCCTGAGCCCAAGAAACAAGGATAGACAAGAACCTAGTACCTCTCAGTAGGCATTTTAAATTTCTGGTTGAGCTGTTGTACAAACAATTATACCAACGACATTGTAAGCGGATGCTCGTTCTGGTTCATGCCACTCAAAAAAAGAGACCTGCTTGTGAGAGCAACAGTGGGTGCACGAATTCTGTGCGGATTAGTCAGCCCCACCAAAAGACTAAATCGCGTCTCCCCCTTATTTTTGACAACACAACAACCCTTCGTGATTATGGCACCACCAACGCGATTAAATCC